>Ga0099793_10000304_pt1 | contig 12758 bp, 12 predicted proteins | sample Rivendell_Oct201_9_FD_77319 | JGI IMG/M metagenome (GOLD analysis project Ga0099793, IMG submission 77319) | Vadose zone soil and rhizosphere microbial communities from the Eel River Critical Zone Observatory, Northern California to study diel... | ecosystem: Environmental > Terrestrial > Soil...
AAGTGGAAGGCTCCGGTATTGGCGCCGACTCCGCAGACGAACTGGACATCTACTGTGGCGATCGCGTTTTGGCCTCGGGCGTGGAGCAAATAGATTTATGGAACGGAATACTTCAATGAATGAGACTGAAACAGCGAAAGGCGCGCAGCCTGGCAATGGCCCGGAGGGCAACGGTACGGGTGTTTCGCTGGAAGGAACAACTGAGTCAGGGTTTCCTCGGGCCCGCACAATTGCTCACCTCCGATTTCTTTGGGGACATCGCGGGCTATTGTTGCGCGCCTTTCTCCTCGCCCTAGTCGGATGTACGCTGATTGCATTTCTCATTCCAGCCCGCTACGACGCAACAACTCAACTTATGCCGCCGGACAACCAGTCTGGACCTGGCATGGCTCTCCTCTCCGCAGTGACAGGTCGCGCTGGAGGTGCTGGAGGTCTCGAGGGAGTTGCCGGGGACCTTCTGGGAGTAAAACATTCTGGAGCGCTCTTTGTTGGAGTCATCCAGAGCAGGACAGTCCGTGATCGTTTGATCGAAGAGTTTGGGCTAAAACGTGTTTATCACGCCTCGGAAAGTGAAGATGCGCGCCAGGCACTTGCCAATCACACGGGCATCTCAGAGGACCGCAAGAGCGGAATTATCGCGATTACGGTGGATGATCACGATCCCCGACGCGCGGCAGCGCTGGCACAAGCGTATGTCACCGAACTGGACCGTCTAGTAGCCCAAGTGAGTACGTCATCCGCGCGGCGGGAGCGTATTTTTCTGGAAGAGCGGCTAAGAGCGGTAAAGCAGGATCTCGGAGACGCGGCGAAGAAGTTCAGTGAGTTTGCCAGCAAGAACACCGCAATCGACATACCGGCACAGGGCAAGGCGATGGTCGAAGCCGCGGCCACTCTGCAGGGGGATCTAATAGCCGCAGAATCAGAACTGCACGGATTGGAAGCGATTTATACAGATCAAAATGTACGAGTTCGTGCCATACGCGCCCGGGTCGCCGAGCTACGCAGACAACTCGGAAAGATGGGTGGCGACTCTGGTGCTGCAGGAGCCCTTTCGTCGAAGAGCGACCCATCTCTTTACCCCTCGATCCGCCAGTTGCCGCTGTTGGGGGTTACCTACGCCGATCTGTTTCGGCAAGCGAAAATCGAGGAAACCGTCTTTGAACTGCTGACGCAGCAGTACGAGTTAGCGAAGGTGCGGGAAGCGAAAGAGATCCCTAGCGTAAAGGTACTAGACGCCGCAGTCGTGCCGACCAAGGTGGCGTTTCCAAACCGGCCGATTGTGATCGTAGCCGGAACAATATTTGCAATTCTCGCCGTCTGCGCGTGGCTCTTTGCGAACCGATCTTGGCAAGCGATGGACCCACAGGATCCCGGCAAGCAGTTCGCGGAAGAAGTGGTAGGTACGTTGCGCCTCGAGGTTGCGAGACTTGCGCCTGCAAGCGCTGCGATTTCGCGGGCCCTGGCAAGAAGTAAGGACGGTTCGGAATCCGCACCCCGTGTAGTGGAACAGCAGGGGCAGGAAAGTCTTTCGGCTGCGGTGGAGCTATCGAACGTTGCACCAATCGTTCATGAGTGAGCGAGAGCGATACGAGAACTGAAATCAGATGAACGGGACACACGAACACGCGGTCATTAAGCCAGTGATGGGTCGTAGGCCATGATTGGAACAGCCGCGGGCCAATCACCAGCGCCGCCGATGGGAGGATGGGCTCCGTCGGGCGAATTTGCGCTAGATGCCTGGCTCGGCAGCAGAGACAGTCTCTCTGTTCGAGCAAGGTCGGAGCGTCGACGAGCGGGATACTTTCGCCAGGCGCCTTATGTGGCGATCGATGTTGTCTTGGTTTGTCTCGGGGCAATTGTCGTATATGGTGCACGTTTCGGCTTCGCGCACCATCTGGGCATAGAGATCGCCTCTCCTCGCCAGCTCATTCATCAGGCATACACCCCTACCTATCCTGCTTTCCTGCTGCTTTACGTCGCGCTGATCGTGATGTCTTGCATGAGCCAGCATCTGTACCGCACGTGGAAAGAAATTAGAGCGTTGGAAGAAAGCTTCAAGGTGGCCAAAGCAGTCGGGTTTGCCACCGTCTTGCTGGTTCTTTTCGTCTTCGTCTCCGGCAACAAGGAAATCTCCCGAATGGTTGTTGCCTCCGCCGGCGTCGCAAATATCGGTACCTTAGCCGGCTGGCGTTACGCCAAGCGGCTTTATGTACTAAAACGTGCACGCCGCGGTGAAGGAGTATCACGCGCCCTGATCATCGGGGCGGGAAGATTGGGGCAGGCGCTGGCTCTTTGGCTCGAGAATAACCGCCAATTAGGTTACTCGGTCTGCGGCTTTTTAGATGCGCATTCCAACGGCGATGCGCGGGTATTGGGATCGATCCACGATCTTAAGAAAGTCGCTCTTGAGCAGTTCGTTGACCAATTGTTTGTGACGCTGCCCGCGGATCGCGAAGTTGTCAAAGAAATTTGGCTCGAAGCACGGCGATTGCGCCTCAATTTAAACGTGGTACCGGACATCTACGACGGACTGGGGTGGCATGCGCCCATAGGGTCGATCGGTGGTTTCCCGGTTATCGAATTGCACGGGCAGCCGATTCCGGCGTTCGGGCTGGCCGTGAAACGCGTCATCGACATCGTTGTAGCCTCCGTCGGGCTTACTCTCGCGGCGCCTCTGCTGGCGTTTGCGGCTCTTTGGATTCGGTTGGATTCCCGTGGGCCGGTTGCTTATTCCGCGCTGCGCGTGGGAAAGAAAGGGAAAAAGTTCCGTTGCCACAAGCTGCGGACGATGGTCGACGATGCCGATGCGCATAAGGAAAGATTGCGCAAGGTAAACGAGCGGAACGGGCCGTTTTTCAAGATGGAAAACGACCCGCGGGTAACGAGATGCGGGCGGTTGCTGAGGAAATACAGCATCGATGAAGTGCCGCAACTCGTGAACGTGCTACGTGGAAATATGAGCTTGGTGGGGCCGCGGCCGCATCCGATGGACGATTATGAGCGTTACACGTTCGAGCACCTTCGACGGCTGGATGTAAAGCCGGGCATAACGGGCTTGTGGCAGATCAAGGCGCGGCGCGATCCCTCGTTCGAAGCGACGATGAGGCTGGATCTGGACTACATTGAAAACTGGAGCCTGCGGATGGACATCGGGATTCTGTTGAAGACCATCCCCGCGGTTCTGCGGGGGGAAGGGAAATAGAGTCGTCGTTGAAGAATGCGGAGCGTGGTAGGGGATCCCTGAATTTCTGAAAAGACAGCGGTCGGATGCTGTGAGTCATGGGTTATGGGAACAGGGTGGTAAATCGCAATCGAGGGGTTCCGAAACAGATGCTGCCAGAGCAGGGATTCAGTTCGCGGGAGCTTGTAGCCTGGATTGAGGAAGAAGTGAGGGAGAGCCTGCGAGTGAAGCAGGCGTTACTGCAGGAGTGCGCGGAGACTCTGGCAGCGATTTGCGCGGCCCTGGCCGAGAGGCTGGAGCGAGGCGGGAAGCTGCTCCTTTTTGGAAACGGAGGGAGCGCCGCGGACGCGCAACACATTGCGGCAGAGTTTGTGGGGCGCTACCGCTGCGAACGCGCAGCGATCCCGGCGATGGCGCTGACGGCCAACAGCTCGACGCTGACCGCGGTGGCGAATGACTACGGTTACGACGAAGTGTTTGCCCGCCAAGTGGCTGCGTTCGGCACGAAGAACGACGCCGCGATCGGCATTTCGACCAGCGGTAACTCGCCAAATGTGTTGCGCGGAATTTCCGCGGCACGCGAACGCGGGATGCTCACTATCGGATTCACGGGTGGCGTCGGAGGTTCGCTGCAGAGCGCCGTCGATTTATGTTTGGCCGTGCCGTCCGCAGCAACGTCGCACATCCAGGAATGCCACATTCTCGCGGGGCATATCGTGAGCGGGTATTGCGAACGCGTCCTAACGGAGCAGGCGGCGCAGGCCGCAGGGAAAGGATAACGAATCGTGCTAGCTGTAGCAGAGACAGAAGCGATCCTGCGCAGGGCGGCGAGCCGCCGCGTGGTCGTGGTGGGCGACTTGATACTCGACGAGTACTTCTGGGGCGAGATCGAACGGATTTCAGCAGAGGCGCCGGTGCCGGTTCTGCAGCTTCGCCGCGCGGAGCACGTGCTGGGAGGGGCAGCGAACGTGGCCCGAAATCTGGCGTCGTTGGGAGCCCTGGTGAGCGCGGCCGGCGTAGTGGGAACAGACACGGCGGGAACGGCGCTGCTCGATTCGCTCGACGAGGCGGGGATCGATCGGGGGAGCGTGCTGTTCGAAGCGGGCCGGCCAACCACGCGCAAATGCCGGCTGATGTCTAGCGAACACGGCCAGCAAGTATTTCGATTCGACGTGGAAGTTTCTGAGGAAATTCCGGAGGCGGTTGAAGAGCGATTGCTCGCGGCCCTGCAGGAGCAGATGAGGTCCGCCGATGCGGTGGTTTGTTCCGACTACCGAAAGGGCGTGCTGACGCCGCGCGTACTGCGCGAAATTACGGTGATGGCGCGAGAGCAAGGGATTGCGCTGATCACGGCGCCGAAGGACACGAAGGCGGAGAAGTATACAGGGGCGACCGTGCTGATGCCGAACCTGCGAGAATTCGCGGGGCTGGCGGCCGAGCGAATGGGACCGGACGCGGCGATGTGGCTTGACCGGGCGGCGGAGCGTCTTCTGGGCGAACACGACTTCGCTGCGCTGCTGGTGACACGCGGGCGCGAAGGAATGACGCTCTTCGAACAGACGGCCGAAGGAGTGCGGCGAGAGGACATCGCTTCGGGAGCGCGAAGCGTTTACGACGTGACCGGGGCGGGGGACACGGCGCTCGCCGTGTTTGCTCTGTGCCTGGCCGCGGGAGCAACGCGCAGCCAGGCGGCCCAACTCGCGAATGTAACGGCGGGAATCGTGGTGGGGAAGCGTGGGACGGCGTGCGTGACAGTGGAAGAAATTCTGGAACGGATCGTTGAGCCAGGGAAGGATTTGCTTGCGCCGGCACATGCGGGAGCCGCTTGAGCAAGGAGCATGCGGAAACATGAGTGCCGCACCACCACAGTTGATTGAACCCGCGACCGGAAGTCCGCCGATCGTGGCAGGAAAAGTCACGGGACTCCTGCTAACTCCTGCGAGACTCCGCATGTGGGGGTGGCGCTCGGCAATGTCGCTAGTCGATCAGGGTTTGACGTCGGGCGCCGGCTTTGGGGTGAACCTGCTGCTGGCGCGATGGATGACGCCGAAGGCGTACGGAGCTTTCGCGGTGGCGTTTGCGGGATTCCTGTTCGTCTCCGGATTTCACAACGTGCTGCTCCTGGAACCGCTTACCGTGCTCGGGCCTTCGCGGCACGCGGGGAAGCTGCCTGCGTATTTCCGCGCACAGATCAAGGTGCACGGGCTTCTGGTTGGCGGGCTTTCGGCGGCGGTACTTTTGACGGGTGTGGTTTTATGGCGGGTGGCTCCGGACAGTCCGCTGATCGGGGCGATAGTTGGCGCGGGGCTGGCGTTGCCGCTTCTGCTTCTGGCCTGGCTGGCGCGGCGGATGTGTTACGTGGTGCAACAGCCTGCCGCGGCGGTGCTGGGCAGCGGATTCTATCTATTGTTTGTTGCCGCCGGACTGTTTGCGCTAGGCCATTACGGCTGGCTGGGGTCGTTCTCGGCATTTCTGCTCATGGGAGGCGGAAGCGTTCTGGCTGCGTGCCTGTTGTTCTGGCGGCTTGGACTGTGGAAGCAGGAGCCAGCCACAGATCTGGGCGTTTCGTTGCTTGCGGCATTGCAGGAGAACTGGAGTTACGGCCGGTGGCTGGTTGGCAGCACGGTGCTGTCCTCCATATGCGGTCAGACGCAAATGTTCCTGGTGGCCGGCATGTTAGGTCTAGGCGCGGCAGGAATCCTCCGGGCGATGCAGCTTCCGTCGCTGGTGATGATGCAGGTAGTTATGTCGACGGGGCCTCTATTTCTTCCCGCTTTTTCCAGCGAGTTTGGCCGCGGAGTGACGAAGCAAATTCAGCATAAGGCGCTTCTTGTCAGCCTAGGCCTTGGCGCCGCAGCCTTATGCTTTGCAGGATTGCTTGCGGTCTTCGCTGGCCCCATCGAGCATATTTTTTTTGCAGGAAAATACGGGCCTTACGCATGGTTGATGCCTTTCCTGGCCCTTGTGCCGGCCGCGAGTGGTTTCAATCAAGGATTCTCACTTGCCTTGCGAGCAACACAAAGGCCGTATTTCGACTTGATCGCGAGCGCCCTAGCCGCGCCGATAGGGGTTATTTCTGCGATTGCCTTGATCCGATGGTGGGGCATCGGCGGCGCAGCCACGAGCCTGGTGCTTGGCTATGCTTCGATAGCCATCGTAACTGTTTTTTGCTTCCTGCGGTTCGGACATCGGACAAACCAAAGTAGTTCGAGCAAGGAAGCGACGTGAAGATGTGGCATTGCAATTGATGTAATGAGGAAGCGCTGCGCATCCCCCAGAGAATCCAATTTGCAGCGGGACGACGTGCTGTTTTCGAAAGGGTTAAGGTATGTGGCCTAGGTTGTTCGCCGTGCTCATTGTTGGATATCTCTCCGTCAGCCGGGCATTTGCCTATGTGGGGATTCCAACATGGAAAGTTTTCATAGGCGAGGTCGTACTAGCTCTATCTTTCCTTTGGGGCCCAGGAATGAATGGAAAGTTCTGGCCCTGGGCTGTCGTCAAATTGCCCGTGCTAAAGAGTCTCTCCGTAACCTACGCACTGTTCTTTGGATTTGGAATTCTTCAGGTCCTTCACGGGATTTGGATGGGGAATCCTCCTCTGGTGGCGCTACGGGATTTTGCGTTTAACTATTACCCAATATATTTTTTTCTTGGACTTTTGGCGGGCGTTACGCGTCCTGATCTCCTGCCCCGCCTCATTCGCTGTTTCGCGTGGTTCAATGGAATCTATGGAGTTTTGTTTTTGCTTTACTTGAATCGAGTCAGCTGGTTCATTCCTGGAATTGGGGATGAGACCACGCCAATCCCGATTTTCGGCCAACCTATCTATTCCTTTGTCGCGTTGCTTGGGCTGCTGGCTTATGAAAAGAACTTGTGGCGAGTCTCGCACCTTTTATTTCTGAATGCGTTTGTGATGCTCGGAATGCAAATCCGTACCGAATGGCTCGCGTTCGGAATTGGGGTGCTGGTTTGGGGTGTTATCACCAAGCAGGGAAAGCGGCTGTTGCATGCGGGTGTGATTGGAGCGGCCTTGCTTGGCATGATGTATGTCACGGATTTCAAATTGCCCAGTCCGGAAGGCCGCGCTGAAGGAGATATTTCCGTTAGGCAACTCGCAGACCGCGGCATGGCCGTGTTTCGCGCCGATTTGAGTGACGAAAGCGCCGCCGCAGGTGTCGGAGAAGCGGACTCCCAGGAAGCGACTTTCGTGTGGAGGACTGTTTGGTGGCTGGCGATTTGGAATTCCGCACTTGAAGACGGGCATGCCGCCGTATTAGGACATGGCTACGGATTCCCACTCGGGGATTTAGTCCCTTATCTAGCCGGACAATTTATCCGAACACCGCACAATGAGTTCTTCTTTGCTTTGGGATATACCGGCTGGATAGGTGTCGCTCTCTTTTTCGCTTTTGAAGTGGGAATTCTAAGACTCCTCTGGAAGGTGAATCGCACAACCGGAGAACCGTTCGGAGTGCCGTTTTGGGTGGCTATGATGGCGTATGGAATGTTCTTTCCATTGGGGGAGAGTCCATATGGAGCGATTCCTTTTTATCTCATTACAGGCTGGATCGCTGCGCGCATTGTGTTTGACCAACAATTCGCTCAAGACAAGAAGGCTTTGAAACATCCGACTTATGTTTTCGGTGCGGCCGCAACACGACCTGCGACCGTTTCGCCATGAATGGGCCGGGTAATCCCATGAAGTGATTTCTGGAAACGGTAGTTCCATCCAAAAGTAGCGTCCCCTTAGCGATCGGAGTCGCACGACCGATCACGAATACGTGCGCGTTGACAAAGAGCATTCCTTTATCGCGGCTACAGTGTCCCTAGAGGTGTCAGAAGAGGTGTCTCTGCCTCCGACACCCCGGCCCACTCGGATTCGGTTGTCCTCTCGGATCTTCCTTTTAATCAACTACTTGCGGCGACCTAAAGCGCGAATCGGATTTGGTACGAAGAGTGCCTTCATTTGGGGTGCGAGAAGGAACTGTCAAATTTTATGAAAACAGTTGTGCATAGTGACAGGCGCCCGCAAAGAGTAACCACGCCGGACTGCCCTGTTTGCTGCGAGCGCGCAAGGAATTGGATGCAGTTGCCCCATACGGAAGTGCGGAAGTGCCTCAACCCCTCCTGCGCGTTGATGTTCGCTTTTCCTCAACTGGATGACTTGGCGCTCGGCGCTGCCTACCAGAAGTTCTACTATCCCGCCCCTGATACGGGTATCGCTGCATACCAAAATACCCCCGAACAAATACTGCAACAGATATTTGACAAGGCGGCGGCTGAATTGGGGCCGCTTGCAGGTAAGAGGCTGCTTGATTTCGGCTGCGGCGTGGGCCGTTTGTGCAGGGTCGCGAGTGACTACGGCATCCGAGCCGTGGGTATCGAACCTGACGCCAATGCAAGAGAGCATGCTCGCAAGTCCAGCGGCTTGAGAGCTTACGCAAGTCTTCGTGACCTGAGGGCGGCGCGTCCCTACTCCAAATTCGACATCGTGACGATGTGGGATGTGGTCGAACATCTTCGGGAACCTTGGAAGGAACTTGAGGATTTGTTGCAGGCGCTACGGCCGGGAGGTTGGCTAATGCTCTCGACACCGAATGCGGCTTCCCTTCGAGCCCGTGTCGAGCGACAACGATGGGAAAATGTTGTCAACCGTACGCATTTCTACTACTTCACGCGGAAGTCGCTTGAGGCCGTGTTAAGGCGAGCTGGGTTTTCTGAGATTACCGAATTGCGGTTTCCAATCCGATATCCGGGGCACGCGACAGTCCGCCAACTTGTTCATCGGGCACTGGTTTCCTGCCGTTTGCAGGGCCAGCTCGTGTTTGTAGCCGAAGCGGTAAGCACACATGACTAACGGAATAACTGAACGGAAGCAAGAAGTGGGTCAGACGGCGGCGCTGGCCAATCTGGCGATGTTCGACAAAGAGGGCACGGCAAAATACGTACTGGGTTCTCCTCACCTCAGGTACGCCTGCGTGCAGGAGCTTTATGCAAGCTTGGTAGTTCGTCTTTTCAACACAGCCAAACAGCACGCGGGAATTCCGAGAGTTTTGGACCTTGGAGCAGGAGAAGGCTCGGCCACACTTCCTTTTCTCGAACTCGGGGCTCATGTGACTGCCGTGGATATTTCGGAAAGCCAACTCGCTAGCCTGGCGGAGAAATGCGGTCGGTTCGGCGAAAGACTGCGGGTGCGTCATGAAGCGATAAGTGAAACCTTAAGGCGAAAGCAAGAGAGGTATGACGTAGTTGTGATGAATTCTTTCTTACATCATATCCCCGACTACCTAAGCACTATTCAAGATGCGCTTTCACTCCTTCAATCGGCGGGACAATTCTTCTCATTCCAGGATCCACTTCGTTACGACACTCTAGGACGCGGAACACGTGTGTTCAGCCAAACCGCGTACTTTTCTTGGAGAGTTTTTCAAGGTGACTACGTACGGGGTCTGAAAACCCGCATCCGGCGTGTTCGAGGAATTTATGTTCCCGGGAGCAAGGAGGATGACGCCGAATATCACGTCACTCGAAATGGTGTAGACCAGGAATCAATTGTAGATCTTTTGCGGTCGCGCGGTTTCGCTTGCGAACTCATCCGTTATTTTAGTACGCAGGGCTGGGCCTTCCAAGTTCTCGGTAGTTCGTTGGGAATTGAGAATACTTTTGCGATCGTCGCCCGGAGGGGCGGGTTGAGAGATGTTGGCGGTTAGTCTTGAACCCTTGTCCAGACGCAAGGCGTTCGTTCATGAATCTCCGGAGAGGTCCCGTTGGGCTTGGCCGTGAGTATGGGTGGAGCCAGTCTTCTCGAAGAAAACAAGAAGCTGCCATCACACTGAAATTCGCCCAGTTAGAGTTAGCCGAGAGGATAGGGGTTGTGAACTATGGTCGCACCTGATCCCAGATTGGCAAACGCAAGTCAAATGGAGACCGCGGCACGCGCCACCTTTCTTAGAATGACGCCCCGAAAGTGGCAACTTGTTCGCGCATTTGAGAGCGTCATACGGCTACTTCTGCCACTGGTGCCACCGCTACGCATTCTGGAAAAGTCGGAGGCACTGCCCTCCAGCATCCTGGTGGTCGAATACTGGAATCTAGGTGATCTGGCGATCGTTGTGCCCTTGTTGAAGAATCTGCGGCGTAGTTATCCCCAAGCGCGAATTTCCCTACTGGTTAACGCAGGACTCGCTTCGTTTCTGGAAGGGCAGGGGCTGGTGGACGAGTTCATTCCGGTGCGCGTGCCGTGGGCGCAGCATTTTTCACGATGGAAGAAGTACAACCCATTTTCGGGGCACTGGATTTCGTTCGTACGCACGCTCCTTGGCGTACGGAAAAAGCAATTCGACTGGGCAATTTCTGGCCGGATGGACGTGCGTGACAACTTTCTGCTCTGGCTGAGCGGGGCGGCTCGGCGGATCGGCTACGGGCTTGGCGGCGGAGGTTTTCTTTTGACGGACCGGGTCGCACCGGACCTGTCGCGCCCGCATCGCGGCGACATTTGGCTGCGTTTATTGGACGCGCTAGGCAAGCCGCCGAAAAGAGATGTGGGCGCCTTCCAGTTGAACGAGGGTGAACTTGTTGCGGCGCGATCATTTCTGCGTGAGAGAGGGATTTCTGAAGATGCGTTCCTGATTGGTGTGCATCCCGGCGCGCGGATCGCAGTGCGTCGCTGGGGGGATGAGCGATTCAGTGAAGTCGTGCGACACATTCTGGAAGAGACCGAGGCGCACGTCTTGTGGTTTTCGGATCCGGGCAATCCGTCCGTAGCGCCTCCACTTGAACGATGCCATCGGGTCGGCCTTGAGTTTCGGTCGTTTCTGGCAGTGCTATCCCGATGCCGGCTCCTTGTGTGTAACGACAGCGGGCCGATGCACCTCGCGAATTTATTGAGCGTGCCAGTCGTTGCCGTGTTTGGCTCGACAAATCCGGTCTGGTTCGGTCCGCGAGGTGCGCAGGACCGGATGGTGATTCGTCCGGAATTTTGGTGCCGGCCGTGTTTCGATTACTGCATCTTCGATGAACCCCATTGTCTGAGGACCATTACACCAGGGCAAGTCATCGCATCGGTCCGGGAAGCGATACCGGAACTGTGGGCAGAGCCACCCTTAACGATTGGGAGTTATGTGGCAGCTGCGGCGGGGGAGAGGAGGATAAATGGCTGAATCCGCGGAACTTCAGGCAGTTGAGATCAGTGCTCCAAGAACGCCCAAAGATAAGTCCTGTCTGCTGGAGGTAATAGGGCGCTACTGGAAGGCGTGCGCGGTTGACAGGAGCCAGCCGGTATTGGTTTTGGGCGGAGAGCAAGAAGACATAGACATTCTGACTGCCTGCGGCTTCGAAAAAATCGTGCTGTCCAATCTGGATGCGGCGGGAATGGCTCTCGATGCGGAAAATGTTGCGCTAGCCGACGATAGCTATCCGGTGGTTTTCGCACACGCGGTTCTCCACCATTGCCGCTGTCCGCAGAAGGCAGTCGGAGAAATGGTGCGCGTCTCCCAGCAGCACGTGTTCTTTGTCGAGCCGAATGATTCCTGGGCTCTGCGTAGTCTGGTGCGCCTTGGTTTTTCGTTTCCGTACGAACTCGCGGCGGTGGCGGCGCATGAATACCTGCACGGCGGCATGCGAGACGGTCCCATCCCCAACTATATCTATCGATGGACAGGGCATGAGGTGGAGAAATCCGTCGCATCCTATCATCCGGAACGGCAATTTCTGGTTCGCGCGCATCCCTACTGGGATTTTTACGTGAACGAATACGAGTTGGTGAGCCGCAAGGAAACGCGAGTAGCCCGGCTGGCGGAGAAAATCGGGCCGCGAAATCTTGTGAGCTTGCTGCGGTTGGGGCAGGTGTTCTTGAATTTGCTCCCCCCGGTGCGTTCGCAGGGGAATAAATTTTTCTGTGCGATCTCCAAGCGAAGATTGCAGCCGTGGATCGAGATGCGAGATGGGCGTTGTTATTTGAAGAAGGAGAATGAGCGTTCGTCATAGGGCGCGAACTGCCGCGCGTTAATGCCGCCAGAGACGATCATGGAGAATGTAGACAAATCAAAGGCGAAGTTCTTCCAGGCATATTACAAGGTGAATTACGAGATATGGATGCAGCGGTACGGCCGAGTGAGGCGAGGATGAAGCCAAAGAAGAAGTCCTGGGGTGAGCATCTGAAACCTCTTGCCCTACCTCCCCAGCCTAATAGTCCATTAGTCTCCGTTTTGGTCGCCAATTACAACTACGGCCGGTTCCTTGGCCAGGCTTTGGAGAGTGTCCTGAACCAGACCTACCAAAAGTTTGAAATCGTTGTTTGTGATGATGGGTCAACGGACGAGTCACGAGACATTTTGACGATTTACGCGCAGAAATATGGCCGGCTCAAGGTCCTGCTTCAAGACAACCAGGGGCAATCCGAGGCAATTCTTGCAGCCTTCCGCGCGAGTTGTGGGGAGATCATTTGTTTTCTCGACTCGGACGATACATTCCTGCCGACTAAACTCGAGGAACTTGTCGAGGCTTTTGTGCATGCGCCAGAAGCAGGCTTTGCACTTCACTGGTTAACTGCAACGGACGGGTCGCTCCGGATGATGCG
>Ga0099793_10000308_pt1 | contig 12674 bp, 13 predicted proteins | sample Rivendell_Oct201_9_FD_77319 | JGI IMG/M metagenome (GOLD analysis project Ga0099793, IMG submission 77319) | Vadose zone soil and rhizosphere microbial communities from the Eel River Critical Zone Observatory, Northern California to study diel... | ecosystem: Environmental > Terrestrial > Soil...
CAAAATAAGAACTTCACTCAACCCAAATAGTCCGGGGATCTAACATTATGGTGTCTCGACGACAAGCGGTAAGGTTGCTAGCGGTAGCTGCATGTGGTACTGCCGCCGTGGGGCTTTATGCTTGGCGTGTTGAACCACACTGGCTCGAATTCACCCACCCTTTGTTACCCATCCGAGGTCTCCCTAGGGAAATCGAGGGGCGGACTCTGGCCCAGATTAGTGACCTGCATATCGGTCCACGGGTCGATGATGACTACATCATCGAATCATTCGCCAGGGTTAAGGAGGTTAGCCCGGATTTCGTAGTTTTCACGGGTGACTGGATTACATATCGAGGGCCAAACCAGTTCGATCAGCTTCGGCGCGTTATGGCCCACGCGCCACAGGGTCGCTTGGGGACTGTGGGCATCCTCGGTAACCACGATTATGGTTTCAACTGGCGGATGATGGATGTTGCCCAACGGGTTACGGAGATCGTGCGCTCTTTCGGAGTTACATTACTCCGTAATCAGGCGGCTGTCGTTGGTGGGATACAGTTTATCGGTATCGACGACCTGTGGAGCCCATGCTTTGATCCGGGAGAGATGCTCAACGAGAAGAGTCAAGACGCCTCTACTTTGGTGCTGTGTCATAACCCCGATGCTGCGGATAAACCGGTCTGGAGTCTTTACCAGGGTTGGATCTTGTCTGGCCACACCCATGGAGGTCAATGTAAGCCGCCGTTTTTGCCTCCACCCCTAGTGCCAGTGAAAAACAGGCGCTATGTGGCCGGCGAGATCGAATTAACGGGGAGCCGTCGCATGTACATTAGCCGTGGAGTAGGCCACTTACTCCGGGTTCGCTTTAATGTGCGGCCTGAAATCCCGATTTTCCGGCTTCAAAGTTCTACGTAAATGGACATACTGCCTCATAAGAAATGTTAGGCCAAGGTTCCGCAGTAATGCAATCCAACGCTAACACGGTCTCCAAGGACTCCTTGACTTGCTGTACCTCATTTGGAACTCTACAGTGCAGGTAAGAGTGCGGCTTATTTAGATCGCGGCAGATTCTCTGCCGCCTTTTTAATTTTAGATGGCAAAATTCTGGCGGGCTTTCTGAAAGCCGCTTCGAGCCCCGCAACTTCCACCGTGCGCCCTTCCAGGTAGCCATATGGGAGTGCGGCAGCTTACCGCGGCTTTCTTCCGTCCCCCACGTTGAGGTTTAACTCGCTGCTTGGTCCTTGCCAGCCAAAAGCTCGGTCGAAGCTAAGTTCTCTAGCACCAACACTTGCAGAAATACCTTGAAATGACACCTGTAACTATCTTTAGACACTTACAAAAGTGCGTCAAAACAAACGACTTTATCATCTTTAGAATGAACACTTATGAAAAACACAGGGGGGGTGGGGGTCATACGGTTAACTAGAAACCCGTCCGAGCAGTCCCTGACAAACCGGTGAGCTGTGCCCCAGACACTCCCTTTTGTTGGATGAGCACTTGGAACCGTTCCCCCATCCCTTCAGGGTGGATCAACGTCTTCAGTTGCAACCGCGCTTTCGTGCGCTCAGCCTCGCTTTGTCCTTCGTCGTAGAGGTCGGCGAGCTCATTTCCCTGCCCCAGCGCCAGGAGAAACGCTGTCTGTGAAGTGAACCCCGCCGTCTCGAGGCCCGATCGGCTTCCCCAGGTTTCGAGCGCCGTGAAATTGACGTGCGCGGTCAAATCCTGCTCCCCGGGCGTGGCATAGAACTCTTCGCTGGCGCGATGGTTCTGGTACGCAAGAAGCGTCCCGCGCATGTGATGATTGTCAAAGAGGTCGCTCGCAGGATGGCCGTAGTCGATCGTGAGCACGTATCCACATGCCAGCCGGCGGCCGACTTCGCTAATCCAGTCGCGCGCTTCCAGTCCCGCTTCCGCGTGCTGCCCTTCGCAAAGCGCAATATTCTGCGCCAGAAAATATTCGGCGATGGCGCAAGTCGAAAGCGGCGCCACCAAGTCCGTAAAGCGCCCGTCGCGGAAGTCGACGTAAGTTTCCTTTAGCGCGCCGCTGTCCATCACCACACGGTGCACCGGCAGCGCATCGACCAATTCATTGGAAAAGAGGCAGCCTGCTGCAATGTGCGCGGGAACTTCGGCCGACGCTACAAAATGCCCAGCAGCCGCGTGCCGCTTCGATTGCACTCCAGCTTGCGCGCGCCGTGAGGCGGATCGCTCCACGGCGACGTAGCGCAGAGCATCATAAAAAACCGCCAGCTTTGCCTCGCAAAAATCGAGCACTTGCGAGGCGAACCGCCCAACGCCCGCGCCCGCTTCCACAAGCGTAAATTCCGCCGGACGACCCAGGCTTTCCCACATCTCCGCGAACTGCCGTGCTAGTAAACGCGCAAAGATCGGATGCACGTCCACGCTCGTGTAGTAATCAGCAAACCGTTTCGATTCCGCTTTGCTGTAATAGCCGTGCACCGGATGGTACAGGCACTCGCGCATATAGTCCGCAAACGTGATTGGGCCGAAGCGGCGAATACGGTCGGCCAGTAATTCCGCGAGCGGCGTCACGCGCCTTTGGCTCCCGCTGAATCAGAAACGGGTTCAGCCTGGATTTTTCGCCAGGCTCGCTCAAAAATTCCCTGCGCCGCTTCATCGAAAAGCACGAAATACACCGTCTCAAGCGAAGTCTCGCCTCTCAAATGCTGTGCCGTTTCTCGAAGCATGATCTCGGCGCAATCTTTCAATGGGAATCCCGCGATGCCCGTGCCGACTGCCGGAAACGCGATGGTTTTCAGGCCGCGCTCATTCGCGATTTTCAAGGAATGCGCCACCGAATGCCGCAGCGATTCTGCATTCGTCTTGCCGCCAAGTTGCATGCTGGCCGCATGAATCACGAATCGCGCCTTCAATTTCCCGCCCGTCGTGATGGCCGCATAGCCGACCGGGATGCTGCCGATGGCATCGCATTCGCGCTGGATCTCTTCTCCGCCTTTGCGGCGAATGGCTCCCGCCACGCCCGCGCCCAAAACCAAATCATTGTTGGCCGCGTTCACAATCGCGTCCACATCCATTTCTGTCAAGTCGCCTTGCTGAATTACGATTTTTTCTGCGAGTGATTTCATCGTGGAATCAATCCGCTCTCTTCATTGATGATTACAACTTCCTCCCCCATCCGGCGAGCGACTTCGCGGCAGGAAGCCACTGTTTCATCCGAAGTATGGGGCGTTCTCACCAGTTCAATGAGTTTCATTTTCGGCACGGGATTGAACAAATGCATGCCGATGCAGCGATCGCGCGAAACGGTGACGTCCGTGAAATCCGTAATCGAAAGTGAAGACGTGCTGCTGACGAAAATCGCGCCCGTCTTGGCGAACTTGTCGAAGATGGTGAAGAGTTCCAGTTTCATTTCCAATTCGTCCGGAACGGCTTCAATGATCAGCTCGGCGTCACGAATCGCATCTTCGACATTGCTCGCCGTGGATATCAACGAAAGCGCTTCATCGCGCACGCCTCCTTCAACCTTGCCGCGAACGACAGCTTCCTCAAATGATTGCTTAATCCAGGCGACGCCTTGTTCGAGCACCTGCCGCGAAACATCTTCGAGGACCGTATTATAGCCGCCCAACGCAGCGGCGTAGGCAATTCCCCGCCCCATCGTGCCCGCGCCAATTACTGCAATCGTCTTTACATTCATCCTTTTTTCTTTTGCTTTTGTAGGGGCCGCTGTTCCTCTCGATGGAACATCACTTCAATAATTTCCGATAGGCCTCTTCGTCAAACCCAAGAACCATTTGCGATCCTCGAAGCACGACCGGTCTGCGAATCAGATTTGGCTCCTTGGCCATGAGTTTGATCGCCTCGGAGCGCGACGGAGGATTTTCCTTCATATTCCGTGCGCGATAGAGTTCATTCCGCGCATTCAGGAATTCTTTGTAATCGCGGTCGCCGATCAGTTCCTCGAGTTCGCCCTCGGTCAATCGCTGTTTGTCCAAATCCCGTGATTCCAGTTCCACGCCCATTTCCAGCAAGAGACCTCTTGCTTTGCGGCAGGTTGTTCACGTCGGCTTTTGCAGAAATTTAATTTTCATCTTTGGCAAGGCTTCATTCCTCAGCTGCGGCGGCCAACAACTTAGTATCTCGGAACTTTCGGATCGACCTCAACAGACCACCGTTCAATCCCGCCAGCCAACGACTTTGCTTTCTCAATGCCCTGAAACCGCAGCCAGGCTGCCGCGTCCAGACTGCGCATGCCATGATGGCAATAGCAAATCACCTCGTCCACATCCGGAAGGGCCTGCAGGCTCGCCGCCAGCGACCCGAGCGGCACGAGTCTCGCGCCTTCAATCCGGCACAATTGATGCTCCCACGGTTCGCGCACATCAATGAGAACTAATTGTTCGCCACGGTCCAGGCGCGCCTTTACGTCTTTGGGCGCTATCTCCAACTCGTCCATGGATCTCCCTTTCCATTGATGGGCGCTTCGCGATCCGCAGCTTCATCGTTTCGTGGCCGGTGATCGCCATCGTCGCGGGATTTCCAACAGGACAGCTACTGGCCCTGAAACTTCGGAGGCCGCTTGTCGAAAAACGCGCGAATCCCCTCGCTGCAGTCCTCCGACATGAAACAACGAATCTGTTCGCGAACTTCATAGTCGAGAGCCTGCGCGAGTTCCTTTGCCTCACTGGCAAAAAGAGCCTTCTTTACCGCGCGAATGGGCAGCGATGGACCTTGAGCGATCTTCTGCGCAAGTGTCTTAACCGCGGCTTCGAGCTGCGCGGCCGGAACGACCTGATTGACGATACCAAGCGCAAGCGCCATCTTCGCATCAATCATGTCACCGGTATAGAAAAGTTCAGCGGCTTTCGATGGCCCGACGAGCTGCGGCAGAAAATACGTCCCGCCATAATCAGGATATAGCCCGACCTTTGCAAAATTCTGGCCGAAGGTCGCTTCTTCCGCCGCAATGCGAATGTCCGCAGCGAGAGCAACGTTCATGCCAGCGCCTGCTGCGGGCCCATTCACGGCTGCAATCACCGGCTGGGGCATGGTGCGCATCTTGAGCACCATTTGCATGCCCCCGCGCAGCACCGGTTCCAATCCCTGGATATTACCGCTCTGGCGGCCTTTGCCGATTGCCCCGAGGTCTCCGCCAGCACAGAAAGCGCGGCCGGCGCCGGTGATCACCACTACATTGACGCTCTGATCTTCGGCGATCCGGCCGAGCGCTTCGTTGAGCGCCGTTGCCAATTCGCTGTTCAGCGCATTCAAGCGGTCGGGGCGATTCATCACCAGCGTGGCGATGCCGTCGTGTTTCCCTTCCAGGATGACCGGCCCGCTCGGTGCAAGTTGTGGAGTGTTACTCACGGTGAACTCCGTTCAGTGGTTTCGTGTCTCGTGTTCTTTACCGATGCGCGCAACGAGCTGCGCGAGTTTTCTAAAATGCCGCAACTTCTCGCTTCTGTCAGTGGCATTCGCCCCGCTGGTGGAAGGCAGTACGTACACTTTCGCACCGTATAATTGTTCTTTTTGAATTCCAAATTTACATTTTCGCTGAGAAAACTGTTCGTAAGTCATTTTCCCATTAAAAGCCACGACATGCGGAGCAAATTCCTCAAGCTTCTGCGAGAGCACGATGCGGCCTTCCGCATAATCTTCGCGCTTCAGCTCTTCGATGCTTTTCGTGGGACGCTTCACCAGGTCGGTCAGCCCGACGCCGAACTCGATCACCCGCTTGTCGTCGTGGTAATCGAACGGCTCTGGCACCACACCGCTCTCATATAGCATGGGCCAGAATTCGTTTCCGCGCCCGGCATAGTAATGGCCCACGCGAACCGAGGACTCGCTCGGATTGCAGCCAACGATTACCAGCTTCATACCTTTGCGGAGGTGGTCGGGCAGTGTACGCATCACGCAAGCTTACTATGCCTTTCGATTTTACTACTTACCCGTGAAATCGAGGGCGCACTTTTTGACATAGGCAGCCAGGCCATCACTGGCATTCATAATCATGGTTGCCTAACACCAACGATTCCCATGCCACGCAGGAAACACGCCAACACCGTAACTTTCCCCTGTTTCCTGAATCTTATCACCAGCAAGAGCATCCAAATACGAGGACGGGAAGTGTTCGATGCTCTGTGCTACTTTAATACAGCCGGAAATGAGGATGCAGCCGCTGATCTGGCTGCTTAAGACATTGAGCGCATCGAATCCCCATCGTCTGCCTTCCACGGTTGCCCGCGACGACGAACACCTGTTGGTGGCCGCCGCCAAGCGGGGCGACACGCACGCTTTCGAAGAGTTGGTAAGCCGTTATGAGGCAAAAATCTTCCGGCTGACCATGAACATCACGCGGAATCGCGAAGACGCCGAGGATGCTATGCAAGATGCATTCCTCAAGTCTTATGCGCACCTCAAGAATTTCCAAGGGGACTCCCGCTTTTATACCTGGCTGGTGCGCATCGCCGCGAACGAAGCGCTGATGCGCCTGCGCAAACGCCGCCCGAACCAGTTTTCCCTGGACGAGCCGGTCGAAGGCGAAGAAGACCTGATGCCCCGCGAGCTTGAGGATTGGGGGCCAAGTCCGGAACAAAGGTTCGCCCAGACGGAAATGCACGGAATCCTGTCCGAAGTCATCGACAATCTGGAACCGGATTTTCGCGTTGTTTTCGTGCTGCGCGACGTTGAAGAGCTTTCCACAGAAGAAACCGCCAAAGCGCTCGGCATTTCGATTCCCGCGGTAAAATCCCGGTTGCTGCGCGCGCGGCTCAAACTCCGCCAGAGGCTGGATCGCTATTTTCGCCGAGGTGCCACAAATTGAATTGCAAAGGCGTTATTCGCGAGATTTCCGACTATATCGACGGTGAACTCGAGCCGCCGATGAAGCAGGAACTTGAGCGCCATCTTCAGGACTGTGAAGACTGTAAAATGGTGGTCGATCAGACCAGGCTGACCGTGGAAATATTCTGCGATTCGAAGCCGGTTGAACTGCCCACGGACGTAAGAGCCCGGCTGCATGACGCGTTGCACCGCAAGCTCCATGAAAGAGGCAACTAGGGTTGGCAGCCTAGCTTTTCGCGCCATCGGTCCAGAGCGGCAATCCCCTGCCAAGCCCTTTCTCTCGCGCCAGCGCATAAACTTTCATCGCGGCGGCGAGATCCCAAGAGGCAATTCCATTTGACTTGAAGAGCGTAACTTCCGTATCACTCGTTCTGCCGCTGGCTTTTCCGGCCACAATTTCAGAAAGCTTTTTGACTCCGGTCCAACAAATCTCATCGCCGTGAAACGCGATGATGAGATCGCCTGCTTCCTGCCGCGATTGTTCCACAGAATCCACGACAATGATGTCGGCGCTGGCGACGGCTTCATCGTCCAGTTCGCGTTTGTGCGCGTGGTTGGCGCCGATGGCATTGATGTGCGCGCCCGGCGATAAATCCGCGCCACTTACGACCGGCTGTGAGGCTGTCGTGGCGGTCGAGACGATGTCCGCGCCGCGCACCGCCTCCGCGGCGGAGGCGCATGGTCTAACTGGAATGCCCAGCCGTTCGGACATCTGCGCACAAAATCTCTCGCGCTTTGCCGCATCGCGACCATAAGCGCGCGCGGATTCCAGTTTTCGAACCGCAGCGACCGCTTCAAGCTGCGTTCTTGCCTGGCCGCCCGTGCCAATAATCGCAGCAACGCGAGAATCCTTGCGCGCCAGGTATTTCGTGGCCACGCCAGAAGCAGCGCCAGTTCTCAGTTGCCCCATGTAATCGGCTTCAATCATTGCCAGCAAATCGCCGGTGGCCATCTCGTAGAGTGGGACAAGAAATCGCAGCTTGCCGCGGACATAGGTGTACTGCTTCATGGCAACGAAGCCCAGGGAGAAATCCGCCGCGGCCATGTAGTGAAAAAAACCGCCGCCGGGCAGTTCAAACCGCCGCCGCGGGTGAACGACGACTTCACCGGTGGCTTGCTTGCGAGAAATCTCTTCGACGGCTTCCACGGCCATCGGCATGGTGAGCACGGCTCGGACTTCGGCTTCGCTGATGTGCAGCGTCATCGTTTCATTCTCCGCAGCCTCTTGCCGTCAATGTGCGAGCAATGTCGTTCTCTGCCGGACTTGGATACAGCGCCACTTTGCGTTTCATTTTGCCGCAGGTTTTGCTTGTTTCGCAGGCTCGTGCTTTCCGGCAGCTTCATTTGGTTCGCGGATGCGGCGAACAACCGTCTGTATCAAATGATAGACGCGGTCTTCTTTCTTTCCGTCCAACACGCGGAAGCGAAACTCAGGTTCGTCCTTGGGGCCTTTGCCAACACGAATCGGCAACTGTCCGCACAGATTATTCTCGATGAAGGCGGTTTCGTACCGGCTTCTCTTGGCGTACCAGGTGTAAACGCGCAGGGCCGTGAAATCGCAGACTTGCCCTTCCGGTCCGCGCGCGGCAGCCAAAAGGTATTGCGGCTTGTCGCCCGCCGGGTCGCTCACGCGATTCAGTTCGAACCATGCGAGCGGGCGGAGATTTGCGGAAGCCGCTCCCTCGCGAACAGGATCCGGCAAATCCAGCTCCACGAAACGCGCGACCACCCAGCCGGCGATCGGGGCGGTCTCGTCGCCGGGCTGCGTTGTGTTTGAGGTCTCGGCTGCGCGCGCGGCGGCTTCACCGGGCGGCCGCGTCGCGAGGGCGCGAACGAGAAACCAGTCCTCTTTCTTCGTTTCTTGCGGCTCATTCGAAGAGTCTTTTTCGTCCGTAGTTTGCGCCCAATCAGCGACGGCGCGGCCCACAATTTCAACGGGAAGGTTTCGTGCGAACTGATAGAGGCGTGGCTGCGTTCGCCCAGGCTGCACCCTCAGATTGGTGGAGACCTTCGTGCGCCCACGCGCCTGCAGGGGCATCCCTCGCGTTTGATCGAGCAGCTTGATACTGCGCTGCCACAGGGCTGGTTCCATCAACTTGCGGCTTTCCACCCAGCCAACCATGCCAGCATTGGTGCGCACTTTCACATAATCATTGCGCCTGCCCACCACGTCCACTCGCTCGCCGTAGTGCAGCGTGCCCACGGGTTCGCGAACCTGCGCGATGCCGCTCAAGAGAGAAGCTACTTTTTCGCTGACAAAGGCTTCGCCCAGCGTTTCACGCCTGGGGCGGAGCATCCAGGCGGCGAGGGCTACCAAGAGCAGAAGGGGCACCGCAATGAGGAGTTTCCGCCTCATTTGCCGCTCTCTAAAGTCATATCGGCGGCGTCCGTCAAGCCGGCAAAGACACCAATCGTCCCATGTTTAGTCATCATTCTTTATGGCTCTTCGTGATTCGCTAAAGAAAGATTGTACCTGAATCGCGGCGGGTTCCTCTAAAGCCGGATGTTTCGCGTGAGAAGCGCGAACTCTTGCCTGGCCAGAGGTGTCGCCCGCGCTCTAGCGGCTGATTAGTTGCATTCCCCAGACATGTCCCTTTTCAGTTTGCCGGAACGTGGCGCACCGGCGCGGCCTGCGATCCGGGTCCGGGTTCCGGTGCAGGCTTGGGCATCTTGTCCGGGTCGAAGCGCGGCACCATCTGGTCGGTCATCGCCAGCGAATACACGGCGGAGGCTATCTCCGCAGCTCCTTCTCTCACGTCTTCTTCATAAATCCGCTCATAAGTGTCCAGATTGGTGTGGTGAGTAAACGAGCCATAGTCAAACGAATCCTGCGCCAATCCAATTCCCGGCAATCCGGCGTTGTTAAAAGAAGTGCTGTCCGTGCCGCCGGTCCTCCGACTGTCGCTCGCGATAGCTCCCATGAATCCCCAATCCGCAAACGGCATCATGGCCTCGCGAATCATGTCGGCTGCGGCCGTCGGCCCAAACACACCGGCGCCTCGCGGCTTCCCGGTGCCGGAATCGATGTTGAAATACGCGTCCAATTTCGCGTATTCGGGCTTCTGGTTTTCAAAACTCCCAAAATGCTGCTGAACATAGGCTAGCGAACCGAGTAATCCTTGTTCTTCGCCGCTCCACAAGGCAATGCGAATCGTCCGCCGCGGCTTAACCTGGAGCGCCGACAAAATCCGCACCGCCTCCAGCATCATGGAGGAACCGATGCCGTTGTCCGTGGCTCCGGTGGCGTCATGCCACGAGTCGTAATGGCCTCCCAGCATGACGATCTCGTCTTGCTTGTCGGTGCCGGGAATTTCTCCAATCGCGTTATAAGCGGTCGTGCCTTCGGCGTACTCTTTGTTCTGGATGTTGACGCGCAGAGTTACTGCTGTCCCATCGCCAAGAAACCGCGAGATTCGGCCATAGTCTTCATTGCGCATCACCAGCGTAGGCACGGCCCTCGTCCGGTCGTAAGTGCTGTTCTGTTGCGCGATGATGACGCCGTGCGCTCGGCCCGCATCATTGACCCGCGCCAGCGCCCCGTTGTCCACGAGAAACTGGTCCACTTGGCGCGAAACTTCCGCGCGCGTCAACTGCCCTTCGGGCAGCTTTGGCTGCTCAGGGAAGCGGAACGGGCGCGGATTCTTGGCATCGAAGCGCGATTTCCATTCGTCTTCGGGACGGCGCATCGGCGGCGGGTTCATGTCCTCGGCTACCTCCACATGCTTTCCCACGAACACGATCGCGCCGCGAACCTTGTCCTTCACGGAATTCAAATACGTATCAAGTTCTGCCTGCGTAGGCTGCTTCGGCTCCGCCGGCTTCGCTGCTGCCGGCATCGGCGGTGCCGCCCATTTCGGCTCGGGCGGTGGGGGCGCGCCTCCAAAAAAGTTAAATCCACCGCCCGTCGGCGGGGCCAATCCTGGTGGGACCACCATCACCACTTGCGCCGTCACGATCCCCTTCGTGCTCGGCGTCCATGCCAACGGCTTCACCATCAGTTGCCCGCGGAACGGCGTAACGGCTTCCGCCAAAAGCTCCATGTTTTCCCAACCGGGCACTGGTGCCGCGGCGCTCGGAGGCTGGAACGTCCAAGGCTCCAGGTGCGCGTTCGCCAATCCCCAGGAGGTCATGGTCTTGACGGCCCAATCGTCTGCCGCCTTCAAGTTCGGTGTGCCCGTCACTCGCGGACCGAACACATCCGCGACCTCGTGGATGATCCACATGATCTTGGAATTGTTCGTCTCTTCCGCGCGGATCTGCGCGTACATCTCGGAGAGTCCCGGAGCTTGCGCAGGCAGCGGCATCGCTGCCAGCACTAAGAAGCACAACACACATCCACACAGTTTTGCCACGGTACCTCCCCGGATTCTTCGGAAGTTTTCAGCTCGCATCGCGAACCGCTGGACAATATACGCTGGGGATTCCCCGGAGGCAACGCAAGCAAGAGAAAAGTACCCTACTTGATCTTCTGGTCTTCAGACAATGCCTGGTTAATGCTCTTTAATGTCTGGAATCCGTCTTTGACGACGGTTGTTTTGATATTGTCCTTTGTCACGGCCACGGGTTTCAGCAATATGGCGGGCACCTTTATCTTGCCATTGCTCACTGTTCCATCGCCGTGCACCTTTTCGCCCTTCGCCAGACGAACCGCTTCTTCCGCGGCTCTTGCCCCTTCATTTACTACGGGCTTGTAAACAGTCATAGTCTGAGTGCCCTGAGCGATGGATATAACAGCGGCCAAGTCCGCATCCTGTCCGGAAACCGCCACTTTGCCGGCGAGGCCATGTTCGGTGAGAGCCTGAATCGCGCCACCGGCCAAGCTGTCATTGGAAGCGACAACAGCAGCGATCTTGCTCTGTGCGGAATCAATGGCCTTCAGCATAAAAAGGTACGCCTCGGAAGACAGCCAATCTTTGGTATACCCATCAGCGACTACCTTAATGTCGCCGCGATCGATATAGGGCTGCAGAACGCTCATCTGTGCGTCATGCAAAGTTTTTGCATCCTCGGCACTTGGAGAACCCGCGATCAGGACATAATTCCCTACGGGCGCCAGTTTTACCAGATATTCCGCTTGCATCCTGCCGATCTCCAGCCGGTCAAAACTCACGTAGAGATCGACATCGCTGTTCGGCACTAGGCGATCGTAACTGATGACCTTAACATTGGCCGCTTTCGCGGCGTCCACCATCCGGTTGGCCATTGTGGGATCGTGGGGCAGTAAAACCAGCACTTTGATACCTGCCTTGATCATGTCCTTCACTTGCTGCAACTGAAGATCATCGTCTCCGGCAGCGTCGCGGGAGATCACCTCCGCCCCTAACTGCTTAGCCCGCACCTCAAAGGAATTCAGGTCCGACTGCCAACGCTCTCCCTTCATCGCTTCCATAGAAAAACCTATTTTTAGTTTGTTCCCGTCTTGCGCCTGCACAAGTTGTCCGTTAAGGACAATAGCGAAAATGACGAACAGAACCGTCAGCCTGCGTCGGACTTTTGTCAAGATACTCTCCTCCATATTTATGCGGACGATATCTTAAGTCAGTATCCTTCCGGCCCGACATCGAAGCAACTGTCAACTCCTGATGAGTCGCATTACCTGACATCGGCTTTCCCATTATTTCTCTTCCGCGTTGTTTCGTGAAAGGCCGCAGGGGCGCTTCTGTTGGGGTCGATGAAAAGTCACAAACAGGGGACAGTTTGAACTGGGATCTCCTGGCGGACAAATTGGCTGGGAATGCAAATTGTGTGTTAAGAAGTCTCTAGCTATCGCGTCTTAGGTTGTAGATGAGCCGGGGAGGGATGCTTGGCGGCCGCGATAGAAAACATCATGGTGACGCAGGCGGTCGCACAGCTTGAGGAAGTCTTTCGAGA
>Ga0099793_10000314_pt1 | contig 12594 bp, 9 predicted proteins | sample Rivendell_Oct201_9_FD_77319 | JGI IMG/M metagenome (GOLD analysis project Ga0099793, IMG submission 77319) | Vadose zone soil and rhizosphere microbial communities from the Eel River Critical Zone Observatory, Northern California to study diel... | ecosystem: Environmental > Terrestrial > Soil >...
GCAGCCCCCTGCCTTTCGCTAGCGCGTTATTACTTGGAACGACAAACCAGTGCTTCTCCAGTCTAGCCGCGTCCTTGTGCCGTGCTAGCCTGATTGCAGGACTCTTATTTATCGCGCCATGACCACAGAATCTGACGGACTACGCCAAAGCGACCGCGTGCGATTCCGCATGCCTGTTGAGGCATCGTGGGTCTCGCCCGCCGGTCACGCTCTCACGCAAAACGTTGAAACCCTGCTTGTCAGCCGCAATGGCGGTGTTCTTCGCCTCACTGAAAAACTTTCCATGGGCCAGGAGCTACACCTCCGCCGCAACCTCGATGGCGACCAGTGGAAGAAAACGCGCGCCCGCGTTGTCGCCGAAATCGACCAAGACCCGCCCAATCACTTCCTCTACGCCGTTCACATCCTAGACCCGCGTTCCGACTTCTGGGACATCGACTTCCCCGCCCCCCACAAGGGCGAAGAAGCTCTCGCCCGTCTTCTGATGGAGTGCAGCTTCTGCCAGCGCCGCGAAGTCGTCTATCTCAATGAGCTGCAGTTGAAATCCTTCGAAGTCCGCAAATGCGTGGCGCGCGTCTGCAAACATTGCGATTCGCCTTCCATCTGGATCGAATCCCAGTCCGAGATCCGCGAGCCGGAAAACGGAGCGTCCAGCCCTTCCGTCGAAGAACGCGTCATTCCGCGGCGCAACCGCACGCGCATCAAAGCTCGCGTCCTCGCTTGCATTCGCCACCGCGGCTTCCAGGAAGAAATCGCCGTTTGCGAAGATCTTTCGAAAGGCGGCCTTAGCTTCCGCAGCCGCAATCAATATCCCGAAGGCACCCGCGTCGAGGTCGCCGTTCCCTTCACTCCCGGCACCGGCGCCATCTTCGTCCCCATCCGCATCGTTTTTTCCCAAACTATTCCCACCGCCGGCCTCTACCGCCACGGCGCTGCCTACATCAGGCCCCCCCTCGACGTGTGATTTTGCCGCTTCCTTCTCCGGCGTAAGGCGAGAGAATCGGGAACAATCGCGCAACACAAGGAATCATGCCGTCGTCTGTCAGATATCTACAAAGCAGCGCTCTTCTCAGCCAGATAACGCGCACTATCTGATGGGCATCTAATAGTTCAGAGGTCAACAATTATGCAGCAGCCAAGGTTGTTAGCTTTTGCAAGCTTCATCCTGGTTGCGGCTCTGTCTACGCCCGCTTATGGCGCAAACCCTGCACGCCCAGGAAGCATAAATTATGTCGAAGGTCAGGCCTCTATCGCAGGCCAGGCCCTCGACGCCCAGGCGATAGGTTCGGCCGAATTACAGCCGGGTCAATCGCTTGATACTCAGATTGGCAAAGCGGAGATTCTTCTGACACCGGGCGCCTTCTTGAGACTCGGTGACAACAGCTCCGTAACGATGATTTCGCCCAGCCTGACGGACACGGAAGTTCGGTTGGACAAGGGGCGCGCCACCGTCGAAGTCGCGGAGCTTCACCCAGAAAATAATCTCATCGTCCTGCAACATGGCGACACGGAGCGTCTTCTCAAGACCGGCCTGTACGATTTTGACGCCGATCGTAACCTCCTGCGCGTTTACGAGGGCGAGGCCGTCGTCCGGCACTTGAACCGGGATATCCAAGTCAAGGGTGGGCATGAGCTCGCGCTCGGAGATAGTGAATCGGCGAAAGCCCAAAAATTCAACAAAGAACAGGCTCAGGACGGTCTCTACCGCTGGAGCAGTTTGCGGTCATCTTATACTGCGGAAGCCAACGTCGATCGCGCGCAAACCTATACCATGGGTGGCTGGTACGGCCCTGGTTGGGATTGGGATCCGTATTTCAGCTGTTACACTTTCATTCCGGGAGACGGAATCTTCTACAGCCCGTTCGGCTGGGGTTTCTATTCACCCTTCTTCGTTGGTTGGGCTCCGATTGGCTACTATGGCCGCTACTACCATCACTTCGGTCCCGACTGGCATCGCTGGGGCGGCGGTGAGCATTACTTTGCTCACTACGATCACGGTTCCTATCGTGGCCCTGGAGGCTATCATGGACACAGCGGCCTCTATCATGGTGGTTATGGCGGCCCGCACAGCTCCATGGGCCACGCCAGCGGCGGGAACAATGGTGGCGGAGGCTTCCATGGCGGTGGAGGGTTTCACAGTGGTGGAGGGTTTCATGGTGGCGGCGGAGGCGGGCACCACTGAGACCTGAACCTCCGACATCGCAGAGCGGGGCGCAAAAGCGCCCCGCTTTTTTTTCCCCACGCGCACGGAATCCAATCGACAAAAAGTCGGGCCAGGGGCAGCGTCTGAAAAAGTCGCCTCCTGCGCAGACTGTTGGAGCGTGCTGGCGTTCTTCGTGGTTTTTCAGAAACGGCGCGGACTGCGGAAGTGTAACCGACGCCATCGATAAAAAGCGCGCCGCTGTATAATGTTAGTTGCCTCGGAAGGTCAAGGCGGAAATGCTGGTGAATCGCGCATGATGAGCAAACATGGCAATTTTCGATTCTTCCTGCCGCTGGGATTTTTTCTGGCGCTCGCGGGAGTCCTCTTCGCGCAAACCGCACCAAATAAAATTCTCGTTGTGAACGGGAAGAGCGCCGGACCGGCAGTCCGGCAGATCGATGGCCGCTCCTACGTCGATATTGAAACTCTGGCGCAGGTCACTAACGGCGTCGTTACCATCGAGCGTCATCGGATCGTACTGACAATACCTGCCTCGGACTCCGGCGCTACAGCCAGCGCCGCTCCCGCCAATGCCCCTCCCGCTCAACCGCCGCAAGGGCTTTCTCGCGACTTTGCATCCGCAGCGATCGCCGAGTTGGCGGAAATGAGAGAGATGCGGGGAGCTATACGGGCAATGATCACTTATGGATTGGCTGTCAGCAACAATTGGGCTCAAGAGGATCAGGGGCGAGTGATGACAGGTCTCCGGCAGGCGGAAGTAGCTGCGACGACTGAGGACGACCAGCACGCTCTCCAGCTACTCCAAAATGAAGCCGACAAACTGGCGAGATGGGCGGACAGTGTATTCGCGGCGCGCGAAGTACTCAATGGCGCCATGACCGTAGATCCAAACACCTTGCAGAACGACCCGGCGCTGGCCAAAATCCGAAGTTGCGGCCAGTTTCTGAATGCTATGCTCGTCAGCGGCACCTTTGCGGACGACCCCAGTTGCCATTAGCTCCGTCGCCCGCGCGCAGCGCGAGCATCTCCCTTCCCTCCTTCAGCGTCCCAAGATTCAAACGTTCCAGGCTTCCCATGCTGTTCCCGCTCTCCCTCTCGCCCTGTCATTCCCTTCTCCCCGCCCCTGATTCCGAGCGAAGCGAGGGATCCCCCTCGCTTCTGTCCTTTCCGACCCCCTAACGTTCCGACGTTCAAACTCTATCGTTCGCTTTGACCTTAAAAACGCAAATGCTCCGGCTGATGCGAAAAAATAGAACTTCCGAGCAGTGCACCAATCCTGTGCCTAAGGCCAGTTTGTTGTAACTGTTATTCCCTCTATAAGTTCACAGGGGAGACATGGGCAGCCCGACGCAGTTTGTAACCATTTGTTACAGGCAGCGTTATGGAGTCCCGCAAATAGGCGCAGATTCCTATGTATCGTATTGTTAAAAAAGGGCTTACAAAAAGTGGGAGGCTGGGCACGCTCTTGCAGGATTACATAGCTGTAATTGCATCACCACCGCAGGTCGTGGCATGGCAAATTTTGTCACCGCGATGACGGCAGCGCACGCCACAACGTAAGCCGGAGACGTCCGGAAAGTTTGGCTTAGGAGCAGGAATGAATGCTCGGTCACACAAGAAACTGGATCATCGGAACCGAAACGGATATTCCCTCGTGGAGCTTCTCATTCTTCTTGCCTGCATCGGCGTCATCTCCGGATTCTTGTTTATACGAGCTATGAGCGTCTTGCCGACTTTCAAGTCCAATTCAGCCATGGATCAAGTGATTCAGCAAATGCGGGTTGCTCGAAACACCGCGATTGCCGACCGGCGCGCGGTGATCGTCAACATATCAGCGGCCGCCGGTACGATGCAGTTGCAGCAGGTGCCGCCAAACGGGGGACCTGCAGTGACGTTATCGACGGTGCTGCTGACCGGAGCCCAGTTCTGCCTGACGCCGGGCGTACCGGATACGCCGATGGCCTTTGGAAATGGTCAGGCGGTTAATTTCGTGAACGCAAGCAATCCGGGCGCAGCGGTAGCAGTCACCGAATTCCTGAGCGATGGAAGTTTTGGCGGGGGTGTGGGTGTACCGGTTAACGGAACCATCTTCACTTGTACTCCCGGAAATACGGTGACCGCCAGGGCAGTGACCATTCTAGGCGCCACCGGACGCGTGCGTCCGTATCACTGGGATGGTTCCGCTTGGCAGGAGTGAAAGGGCCAACCATGAAAGTCCGAAATCATGCGCTTCTTCGGAAACATCAAACGGGGTTTACGTTACTCGAGACGCTGATTGCCATGCTCGTACTGGCAATTGGTGTTCTGTCGATGATTGACGTAATGGCACAAGGACTCAGGGTTTCAGCGACAACACAGTACGACTACATTGCCAAGAAGAAAGCGGAACAGGCCATCGAAGCTATTTTTACCGCGCGGAACTCCCAGGAGAAGTCCTGGGATCAAATTCAAAACATCTCGCAAGGCGGAATTTTTAAGGACGGGCCTCAACCGTTGTATGCCGCTGGCAACGACGGTTTGGTGGGAACCGTCAACGACGATACGGCGCATCCGGATGTTGTGATCATCGGCGCCGGACCTGACGGCATTATGGGTACCAACGATGACGCTGTCCTGCCTTTGTCTGGCATGACGAGGGAAATCCAAATCACTACGGTTACTGATAACACGGGCAAGACAGTTCTGAATTTGCGGCAGATCACCATAATCATGCGCTACATGGCAGTAGGCGGGCAGAAGTCCCAGACATTTATCAGCTACATTTCGCCGTGGGCCTGAGAAGAAGGAGCCGATCTTGAGGAAGCAAAGTGGTTTCACCATGGTTGAGTTCCTGGTGGCAACAGGCATAAGCCTCGTGCTCATTGCTGCAGCCGTTACCGCATTTACCGATGCTCTCCGGAGCAATGAAGTGGTGACGCTCACAGCGGATATGAACGACAACCTCCGCGCGTCCATGGACCTAATCTCAAGGGACATGGTCTTTGCGGGGACCGGCATACCGCCTTCAGGCATCAGCATTCCTTCTGGGGCAGGGGTCACGATCAACCGTCCAAATCTGGCTCCGCTCACTTTTGCGGGCACAATACTTCCCGCGGTCAGTTTGGGCACGGGCCTTGGGCCCGCGGTTCCGATTTCCGACTCTCCCTCCTCCGTCAACCCTGCCGCGCCCACGGATATCCTGACGCTTCTCTATGACGACAACACATGGAACGCCGGGGAGTCCATGGATTCTGCTCCCATTAACCGCAAAGCGGTTGGCGCCACGCCAGCATGCAACGGCACGGTCAGTCCCACGGGCGATTCGGTTATCTTCGACGCGGCTTGCAACGATTTAACGAAGGCCAGGGTGCCAATTCAGCCGGGAGACCTCATCCTGTTCACGAATCCTGCGGGCGCGACAGCGATTCAAACCGTCACGACTGTCAATGGACAACAACTAAACTTTGCAAAAAGCCCTGCCGTCGACAAATTTGGGTTCAACCAAAGCGGCGCCCCTCAAGGTACAATCGTGCAGTTGCAGAGTCCTCCAGGCACCTGGCCGCCCATCACGGCCACTCGCATCTTTATGGTTACCTACTACCTTGACAATGTTGCGGACCCAACGCGGCCACGGCTGATGCGGCAGTCGAATTTTAATACTCCTCAGCCGGTCGGGGACGTTGTAGAAGCCTTGACGGTTCGCTACAACTTTGTGGACGGGAACACGCCGCCTACGTTCTACCCAAAGCAAGCCACTGTCCCGCCCGGGCTCAGCGAAAGCAACATTCGCTCTGCGAATGTTTTCTTGGGCGCGCGGTCCAATCGGCCCGAGAGCAAGTCCGCCAAATACCTCAGGGACAACATGTCGACGCAGGTCAGCCTTCGCAGCTTGTCCTACTTCAACAAGTACCAATAGGGGAGCCGCCAAATGAAAGCGAACAATAAACTGACTAAATGCGATTCCGGTATGGCGCTCATCACCACACTCCTTCTGCTGGTGATGCTTTCCAGTTTGCTGGTCGGGTTCTTCGTTCTGGTTACCACGGGCCAGCAGCTTACCGGTGGAGCAAAACAGCAAACGCGGGCCTTCTACGGTGCGGAAGCCGGGCTGGAAAAAATGACCGCAGACCTTGGCACGCTGTTTGACAATACTTACTCTCCGACAGCCGCCGAGCTGAGCAACATCAGCTCGAATCCCCCTCCCAATCTTGGAGACGTGACGTTCAAGGCCGCCGACGGGACCTCCGGTTACGTGCTCACCTACCCCACGGATCCCTTCGGTAAGCCGTTGGCTACCAATGCGCAGGTCAAGTCCGGAGCATATTCAGGTATGACCGCTCTAATTACTCCCTACACGCTAACGGTTACCTCGCATACCTCTTCCGGTGCAGAGGTCATGCTCCGGCGCACCACGCAAACTGTAGGCATTCCAGCGTTTGAGTTCGGTGTTTTCTGCGATATGGACTGCGGTTTCCACGCCGGTCCTGATTTCAACTTCGGGGGACGAATTCACTCCAATCGAAATCTATTCCTCGCCGAAGGTAGCGGCAACACTCTGACGCTGTCAGACAAAGTTACGGCATATGGCGAAGTGGTTCGCACCAACATCATGAATGGACAGCCACTTGCAGCCGGTGGGTGGACGGGGACGGTAAACATGAGCACGTCACCTGGTTCTGCCTCGTACCGTGCCTTGGGCGTCGGCGAGGGCAGCACCAACGGCATGCCTCCCCCCTATCCCCAATATCCGAAAGTGCCGTACTTAGCCCCACCAAACGAAAGCGGTAGCTGGGCCTCCATCTCCAAGACGACGTACAACTCCAACATCCTCAACGGCGGAACTGGCGCCAAAAAGCTCAGTTTGCCGATCGAGTTGCTGACCAAAAACAACCTGGTTCCCGGACAGCCCGTCGATATCATCCGCCGGCCGCTGCAGGCCGACGATCCTATTCTTCTGGGAGAGCGCTATTTTTCGCAAGCCAGCGTGAAGATTCTTCTTTCTGACAACTTGCAGGACATTATGCAGTTGCCATGCATTGACGCGGCAACTCCGGCCGTGGATCTAAGCACGCTGGCGTGGGATCCAACGATGCCTCCTTCTTACCCTGCCAGCAGCCCGGGCAGTCTCGCGAATTGGTATACAACGTCCAATCCCAATCCAGTCCCGGTGCCGATGGCGACCTCGGCAGCTGGAAAAGCCAGGAACGGCGGGGCAACGGGCAACGTGCCAAACGCGGGCTACAACACGGGCAACGGTTACTGGGTGCCAAAGTGGGATCCCATCATCACCGGCTTCCTCAAGATTGAGGTCCAAATTGGGTACAACCCTCCCTGCGGCAAATGGCAGGATGTAACTCAAGAAATCCTGAAGCTGGGCATCGCAGGTCGCAACCTGAATCCAGGCCTCCTGATTACATCGACTACTCAATTCCCCAATGAACCGCCTCTTCCTGGCGCACAAATTGCTCCCTCGGCGTGTGCCGATCCCAATCCCGACGCAGTCATTCGTTTGGAGCGGGTTCGCGACAATCCGTCCAATGCTTCCACAAACGGTACCTGCGGAGTGGACTTCTCGAAGATTCCACCTGTCCCCACAAGTTCCAACGACTATTGGCCGAATGTGCTCTTCGACACACGAGAAGGACTTGTGCGCGACGTCGCGCCTCTCACTGGGGCCGTGACACTCGGGGGTGTAATTCATTATGTAGAGCTGGACGCCAAGAATTTGGGGCGCTGGCTCACCGGGCAGATCGGCAAGAGTGGCCCTGGATCCTTTGACCCCCAGAACCAACCGTACGACTACGTGCTGTACTTCTCCGATCGGCGTGGGAACTATCTCCCAATCGGCGGCTTGAAGAGTGTGTGGCCCCCGATATCCCCCTCGGGAAATGAAACTGGTGAATACGGCTTCAATGACTTTGTGAATTCCAATGACCCGGTCAACGGCTGCCCCGACGGACTGGCCGAAAAACCTGGTGAAGATCTAGACGAAAACGGTGTTCTCTACACTTACGGCATGAGGCCCGCTCCTTCGGTAACGAACGGAATGTTCGGGGATGCCTTGGGTAGCGCACTGTTGCCCTCGTTGTGCGCCGGTGTGGGCGGAGTGTGGCCGGGTTCCTATGTCAGGAATGCGCAGGACGCGCGCATGAATCCTCCACTCTTTTTCCGGAGGGCTCTGAAAGTCGTCAACGGTAGCAATCTCAAACAGTATCTGAGCGCTGTTCCCTGCCCTGGTGCCACAGTCTGCGGCCTCACGGTCGTTTCGGAGAACGCAGTCTATGTGCAAGGCGACTACAACGCCAATTCAGGCGGCATGGGATTCACTGATCCGCACGTCGGCTCCGCTGTTATCGCGGACGCCGTAACTCTGCTTTCCAACAAGTACAATGATTTGAACACGTTTTCTTTTCCTTACAATTTGGGACAAAGAAACGCTACGACGACGTGGTATCGCGTGGCCATCCTTGCCGGTAAAGGGCCGGGTTTCCCCTGGATAACCGGCACCAGCACTGACTTCGGCAGCGATGGCGGTATGCATAACTTCCTCCGATACATCGAGAACTGGGGCGGTCAGACCTTGAACTATAGAGGCTCGATTGTCAGCATGTTCTACAACCGGCAGGCAGTGGGCACCTTCAAGTGCTGCAAGACGGTCTACTCACCGCCAACGCGCGGCTACAACTTCGACACCGATTTCCTGGACCCCTCCCTGTTGCCGCCGCGGACGCCCATGTTCCGTGACATCAACACCACAGGGTTTGCACAGATCCTGTACGCAGATCAAAAATAGAGGCCCGGGTGCAGCCCCGGCACACTTTAGCCTGGAGCGCTCCGACCCCGTCGCAGCGCTCCCAAACCACCCAACCGCCCGACACTGCCGTCACCACGCCGCGTACATCAAGCCCCGCTCGGCGTTTAGTTTCCTCCGCCGCTGGCTCTTTCTTTCCGAAGACATCGATTGGGAATGTCCACCTCGCATGGGCTGCGGATGGCCGCTTGGATTGCTTTGCCCTTCTAGTCCGCGCTGGGTGGCTCTATAATCTCCCAACATGGACAACAAACAGATTGCACGAATCCTCCGTGAAACCGCGCAACTCCTGGAAATTGATGGCGCAATCATCGGCCGATACCGAAGCTACGAGAAGGCCGCCGAACTGATCGACGCGCTGCCCGAATCCATCAAACAACTGGTCAAGGAACCGGAGAAGCTCAAGGAACTTCCCGGAATTGGGGACCGCATGGTCGAGCACTTGCAGGAAATCGTGAAGACCGGCGACTACTCACTGCGCAAAAAGCTTCTGAAGAAATATCCGGCGACGATTCTGGATCTGCTTCAGCTGCAGTCGCTCGGACCGAAGAAAGTGGCGTTTTTGTGGTCGAACTTCAAGGCCGGCACCGTGGCGGACGTGGAAAAGCTTGCGCGGGAGGGAAAACTTCGGGACCTGCCGGGATTCGGCGAAAAAAGCGAACAAAATATTCTCAAAGCGGTGGAAGTTTTCAAGAAATCCACAGGGCGATTTCTCCTTAGTACCGCCGAAGACGCCGCGACCGCGCTTGTTGCCCACATTGAAAAAGCGGGAAAGGCGGTCGAGTCCGTTACGCCCGCGGGCTCTCTGCGTCGCGGCAAAGAGACGGTTGGCGATTTGGATCTACTTGTTACCCTCGCCGACGGGCACACGTCGCAGAAACACGTGGACGCGCTTGCCAAGCACATCCTTACGTTTCGCGGGATCGATCAGACGCTGGCGCATGGAGAAAACAAAGTCAGCTTCACGCTGGAGAACGGATTGCAAGTTGACGTGCGCCTGCTCGAAAAAGAAAACTTTGGCGCTGCTCTGCTCTATTTTACCGGCTCGAAAGAACACAACGTGGCGTTGCGCGGCCGCGCCAACGACATGGGGCTCACGCTCAATGAATATGCACTGGCCACCCTGAAGGGTGAAAGGCGCGTCGCCGGGCGCACCGAAGAAGAGATTTATTCGAAGCTGAAGCTGGATTACATCCCGCCCGAATTGCGTGAGAATACCGGCGAAATCGCCGCCGCTGAACATCACAAGCTGCCGCATCTGGTCACCCTGAAAGACGTGAAGGGCGACCTGCAGATGCACAGCACGGCGAGCGATGGAAAAAACTCGATTGAAGAAATGGCGGAAGCCGCCCGCGAACTGGGTCACCAGTACATCGCCATCACCGACCATTCCAAGGCCGTCACGGTGGCCAACGGCTTGGACGAAAAGCGCATGGCCGCGCACATCAAGAAAATTCACGCGGCCAACGAAAAAGATTTAGGTATTCGCGTTCTGGCAGGGGCAGAAGTGGACATCCTCAAGGACGGTTCGCTCGACTATTCTGACGAAATCCTTGGGCAACTCGAGATTGTAGTTTGCTCGATCCACTCCTACTTCAATCTCGACCGGGCGGCGATGACGGAGCGCATGCTGGCGGCCATTGAAAACCCCTACACCCAGATCATCGCTCATCCCACTGGACGACTGCTGCTCCGGCGCGATCCCATCGACTACGACATGGAAAAGGTACTGGAGGCTTGCGCCAAACACGGCGTGGCCATGGAGTGCAACTCGTATCCCGACCGGCTCGACTTGAAGGATGTTTATCTCCGGATGTGCAAGGAGCGCGGCGTCAAAGTGGTCATCTCGACCGACTCCCACAACACCGGCAATCTTGCCTTCATCCGCTACGGCGTCACCATGGCGCGCCGCGGCTGGCTTGAGAAAAAGGACGTGATCAATATCCTGCCGGCCGCCGAGTTTCTGGCCGGCCTCCGCCCCAAGCCCGGCGCTGTCGGCAAGAAGCATGCTGCAAAAGCGTACCGCTAGTGCGTTCAGTGTGTTTCTCGCGCCCTTTGACCCAAGAAGTACCCAACGATCCCACCGACAATAGCTGATATCAAGATTTCTAACACATCTGCTTTACAAGGCCAGGGACAAGCTACGATGGAAAGCATGAATACCATCATGGAATCCTCCATTCATCGTGAATGCTTTCTATCCGGGACCCGGGGCCTAACACAGGGATGTTACTTCTTGCCGGTCATCTCCTGCCACTCGTGAAGTGCTTGCTGGCGAACCGGCAAGTCGTCAGCATTTTGCCAGATTCGGAAGAATTCCTCGTACTCGCTGCGCGCCCTGGCGAGGTCACCTACCCTATAGTAGACCCGACCAAGCTCCAGGTGAGCGACGACCCAATCTGCGGGGAAAGAATCCTGGAGAATTTCTCCGCGATCCTCGAGGACCTGCTGCCATCCAGCAACTGCTCGATCCCATTCGTGCTGAGACTGATAGGCACGCGCCAAACCCTCGTGCGAGGCAAATTGCGGATACTCCGTCATAGCCGCCAAGAACAATTCGACAGCTGGCCCGAGCCTTCCCTGCGCCAATGCAATCTCACCTGCTAGATCTTGAAAGCAGCTCTTGTTGAAGGAGGTGGGCAAGTTTACCTCAAGAAGTTCCAACTTGTGTAGCACACCTTCGGCCGATTTGACCTCTCCCATGCGGGCGTAGAGCGTGCCTGTCCTTCGTAGATCTTCTGCCTGCAAGGCTTCTGGCTCACCCGCATTCAGGATGAGTTCCAACTCACTGCGCGCGGGAGCGATCATGCCTCGCCCAGCGAAAATTCGCGCGAGCAAGTAGCGGCGCAGAAGCTCCGGGGACTTGCTGGCCTGAGTTTGATCCCATCGAATGTCCGCGTTGAGCCGCACGGCGGCTGAAGTAAGCTTACCTTCGTAAATGGCGGTGCGGGCGAGGTACAGCCGGCCGATATTCTGGTACATTTTCCCGGCCCCTTGCATACGCTCAAATTCGCCGCGGGCGTCATCTTGTTTTCCTTCTCCCAGGAGCGCCAATCCCAAGCCCCAGTGAAGACTCGGTGATTGTAGGCCTCGAGATTCAGCTTGCCGATAGACTTCTACCGCTTGAGCATTCTCATTTCTTCGGGCGAGAACACGAACCAGGTAGTCGTAAGCAGGGGTGGAAAAAGGATTGAGCTTCACGACCTGCCGCAAATATTTTTCGGCGTTGCCGACATTGCCGGAGTAAAGGTAAGCGAGAGCAAGCTCGTACTGAGCATCCGGATCGTCAGGATAGAGATTCACCAACAGGACGAGACTCTCCACTGCTTTTTCATACTGTCCCTGGACGGAGAAGTAGCTCCCTTCAATCAAGCGCTGCTCACCGTCGGTCACAGTGTTGCGCAAGTCATAAGCGCGCGTCAGGTGTTCGAGTTCCTTCTCACGGTTTCCCACGGATAAATAGAGGCGTGCCAATCGCCTATGAGCCATGGCAAAGTCCGGATCCAACTCCAAAGCACTTTGCAATAGCGCCTGCGCTTTATCCGCATCTCCTTGCACAATAGCATCAGTGGCGCGCGAATATAGCTGCAGAGCTTCCAGGGAGCGCGTGGTCACTCTTGCCAAAGGCAAGCTATTATTA
>Ga0099793_10000316_pt1 | contig 12521 bp, 7 predicted proteins | sample Rivendell_Oct201_9_FD_77319 | JGI IMG/M metagenome (GOLD analysis project Ga0099793, IMG submission 77319) | Vadose zone soil and rhizosphere microbial communities from the Eel River Critical Zone Observatory, Northern California to study diel... | ecosystem: Environmental > Terrestrial > Soil >...
AAGCTGGCGCTATGCTGGGACGGGCCTGGTCACAGAGAAAGAGGGGCCGCTACCAAAAGAAAAGAGCGCCAAGCTGCCTTGGCGCTCTTTTACCTGAAGATAGCTTATCAGGGAACCCACCCTGCGTCAAGAAAAATGGAGGGCTACCATTTGGCGCGGATGCGGTATTTGAGGACGGAGGTGCCATTTTTGTCGACGGGCACTTTGAATTGGGCGGCCCAGGCGGCGGTCTTGGTGAATTTGTAGGTGGAGGAGAGCATTTCCCAGTCGCCGCCGATGGGCTCGTTGACCTCGACGGTGATGGGCGAGTCCTTGTGGTTGCGCAGGGTGATCTCGAATTCCATTTCCCAGACGCCAGTGGCTATGCTCTTGTAGTCGGTCTGCTTGCGCTCGGCGATGATGTCAAAGGCGTTGCCGACGTGCACGGTGACGGTTTCGTCTTTGGGGGTGTGATCGATGCGGTCTTCGCCGATGAAGAGCACGCCGCCTTTCGAGTCTTTCTGATAGACGCGCAGGTTGCCGGCGGGTAGAGGCATGCCTAATCCGGCTTTTTCTTCGTTTTTGAATTTGTAGAAGACCATGACCGGATCTTTTTGCGGCGAGCCGGGATTGTATCGGTTGTGGTAGTAGAAGTTCTGTCCGTTGACGACGAAGACTTTTTCGACGGGAACTCCGGTACCTTGCAGCAGGCTAATTTGCTTGGTTTCTTTGTCTTCGACGGAAGTGCGGCGGCCGAGACTGTAGAGGTGATATTCGGAAAAGCTTTCTTGCTGGAACTGCATTTCCTTCGCCACTCTTCCATTCACTGCATCAGCCCGCATAGCCATAGGGGCGGACGTCGGAACGCGATTCAATTCGCCGGCAACTAATTGCAGGCGCGCGTTGCGGAAGGCGGTGCCGCTGTTGTTGGCGAGCGTGACCCAGCCGTCGAGATCGGCGGCTTTGTCGTCGCGCGTCACGGTGAGGACATAGTCAGAATTCCAGGAAAGATTGGTGGCGAGGTAGGAGGCTTCGATGTTGTGCTTGCGCGCTCCGGAATTGTCCAGCGACATCAGCAGCGTGGGGCGATCGTAAAGATTCGCGGGGACTTCGGGAAAGCGATAGCTCTCCGCAAACATCCCGGTGACGATGTCGTTGCCAATCTTCCACACCGGGCCGTTATTGTCGGAGAGCAAGGTGGCTTTGATTTCCTCGTGTTTGGTGGTGCCGCTGTCCTGATAGGTGCGGACAAGGGTGACTTCCTTGCCGACGTATTTGTGCAGGAGTTTGGCGGGTTCGAGTAGGTCGTATTCGTAATTCTGCTCGATCACGCTCAGCTTGTCCGGTTCGGTGAGGGAGCGGAAGTGGACGGTGGCAGGATTGACCGTGGCGGCGATGTCCATGAATTTGAGGCGGAAAGAGCCGGTGGGCAGGGTTAGCTGGCGAACGTCGCGGACCAGCGCGATGTTGGAGTTGTAGACCGTGACGGCGAGGTCGGTCTGGTCGCCCAGATTAGAAGCCTGGTCGGGGGACGAGGGACGAGCTTCTTTGTCTTGCGCGCTGGCGCGGTGGCTGCGTGTGGCGGAGTAGAGCACGCCGGCGCTGAGCAATGCGCCTAGCGTGGCCGCGGCGAACCATGGCAGGCGCGCGCGGAATTTCTGGCTGGGAGTCTTCATATCGTTGACCTCTTCTCAAATTTGCTTCCACGGTTAGAACGAGGCCGGGAGAATTTCTTGCATGCAGCGGATTTCACTCGGGAGCCAATCTGTTCCAGGTGGCGCCGCCATCGGTTGTTTGATACGAGCCCTTGGTTAGCGACACCGTGGCGCGGCGGGCGTCCACAGCAAACACTGCGCGGATGTCATCCTGCACGGGCGCGCGCAATTTCTGCCAATGCGCGCCGGCGTCGGTAGTTCGCACGATCGTTCCGCTGCTGCCAACGATCCAGCAAACCTTGTCGGTGGGCGCGGAGCCACCGAGCAGATCCGTTGTTACGGGGCTGGGTTGCAAGGTCCACGTTTTTCCGGCGTCGGGGGAAAATTCGATGATGCCGGCTTGTCCGACACGCCAAGACACTAGCCCACCGGGGGCGGAGACGGTGACTTCGCCAACGTTGTTGGCAAGGCGCATTTTCGCTTTCTCGCTGAACTTGGACATGCCCGCGATTTGTTGCTGCTCAGTGAGTCCGCCTGACAGGCCGGCTGGCTCGGAAGAGGCTTGCGCCCGCCCGGAGGGAACTGCTGGCGCAGCGCCCGCAGCCGCGCTGCGCGCTGGGGCGGGTGCGGTTTGCTGACGAGATCCGGGCGAGGGCGCGTCACGCCTACCGTTCGTCGCTTTATTTTCTGCCTCGATTTTAGCCGCGTCGGTCTTGGCGGTCTCCATTCTCTCCACCTCCGCGGCGCGCGATTGCAAGGTTTCTTCCGGCGCTGGCGACACTTCATGATTCACGGAGTTGCCGGCCATTTGCGTGGAATCATCAGCGACCCAGGATTTTTTCCCGGCATCTGAGGAATCTTTTCGCTTGAAAAGTAATTGAGGAGGTGGTTTTGGAGCGCCCGTGGCTTGCGCTGACGGCGGAGCATGCAAAGCGCCCAACGAACCGGACGGAGGCGTTTCTTTTTTGGCATCGAGGGATGGCGACATCAATGGAGACGAAAGAGCGGGCTGATTCTTTGCCGTCTCGGCTTGCTTTATACCGATTCTTGTCGCTTGCGGTGGGATTCGCACTGAATAGCTTTCACGAACGGCGACCCAAACCAATAGCGCGGCGGCCACAGCGCCCGCAGGAGCGACCCAGCGCCAAAGCGTGGGCCTGCGACCATGCAGGACGCGGACGCTGGAGCTGGAAGCGGCAGTTGCTTGTCGCGCTGTGTTTGCGGCAGTGACGGCGATTTCGTCGGTGGCGTCCAGATGCGCGAGTATCTGTTGGCAACGCTCGCAATCCGTGACATGCGTCTTCAGGGATACCATTTGGTCCGGGGCGAGCGAGCGCTCGTGATACGCCGCGAGGGTTTCCGCGTCGGAGCACGCACCGCTCGGGCCGGTCGCGGCGCTCCGCGCGCGCAAATGACTCGCGAACGCATTTTCGAAGCTTCGTTCGCGGTCGTCAGACGGCATTCGCCCCTCCTTCCTTAGAACGCAGGGATTCGCTTTTCTTGCGCAAGGCGCTCATAGCTTCTTGCTCTCCCCTTTGCGCACGGCCACTTGGCTCTCAGGGAGCAGCTTGTCGAGATCGATGGGCGAGTCTTCGGCGGCATATTCGAAGCACAGCGCGATCTGCGCGTCGCTGAGCCCCGCCCCAGAGCCGGCGCCGTCGACGCGGTCACCTTTGCGCAGGGCTTGCTCGACGTGTTGACGCAGTTCGCGGCGGGTGCGCTCGAGATTGCGGGAAACGCTGGATTCGTGCTCGCCCAGTTTGCGGCCGATCTCTGCGAGGGTTTGCTCCGCGGCGTAGTACAAACGCAGGCGCTCTTTATCCTGCGCATCGAGAAGGCCCAGGGCGAGGTCCAGGGCCCGGCGAAAGAAAGCCACTAGTTCGGTGCGATGAGGATCTCGGAGAGGCTCCGCGCTGGCGCTGCTTATGTGGCGCGGCGCGGCGAGCTGTGCGGCAGGTAGGGTGGCGTGGCCGTCCGCGCCGTCGAGTTCGGTAAAGCGGCGGCTGGCGCGGATGGCGTCGACATGCCGCTGGGCGAGGACCGCGCGCAGCCAAGTCTTGAGCGAGCTTCGCCCGTGAAAATAACGCAACAAGGAGCGGCGGTTGGCGCCTTCGCCCAGACCGTACAGCTCCGCGAAGAGAGAATCCGCCAGTTCGCATGCTGCCGGCGAGTCCTGCGGGCAGCGCAGAATAGCGCCCGCCGCGGAACGCATGTATCCGCGAAACGTGGCGACGAAATGATCCCACGCATCGGAGCGGCCTTCGGCGCAGGCGCAGGCGAGCGCCAGGTCCTGGAGGTGCAGCGTGGAAAGGTATTCTTCGATGGTGCCAGCGCCCGGCGATTCTTTGCCGAAGCGTTTCTTGGCGCTGTGTTCGAGGGCGGCGGCAAACAAGTCGCACGGCAGTCCCCAGGAGGCGGCGCCGGATGCTGCAAACAGCCGATCCACCAATGGTTGCAGGCGCGTGAGCCAGCCGATGCGTCCGGGGCTTGCCCGGTCCAGTCCATTTTCCGGAGTACGGTTCATACTCTACGCGCAGCCCCTTCCGATCCCTGTTACATCTTACAAAGATAACCCCGCTTGGTGGGAACCGTCGCGGCAAAACGCGAGCGGCCGGGACATTTTGCGACTTAGGAATGGTTCCGGCCCAACCCGCAGCTTTACGATGTCTCGCCGATTGTCTAAGAGGTACGCCTTAGTATCTGGCCGCGAGGCCAGCGTTGGCGACTTCGCGACGATAGTACGATGGTCCTATTCAGGCAGCCCAAACTCCACTAGTACTCTGCTCTCCGCTAGCGCATTTCCATTCCTTGCCGGCGAACTTGGGAAGGCTAGGTTTGCCTGGAAAACCAGTGTTCGCGGAGGGAATCTACGTGAAGGCAGAACGCGGACGACATTGATGATTGCAAATCGATCAGCCGGCGGTACGCGTCTCGGCGTGGGTTTCGACGCGAGCGGACCGCGCACTCGAAATGAGGCGTGGAAGACTGCTATTGGAAGCAAGCCCGTGCCTGCCCGGCTGGCGTTGTTGCCGGACGGGAGCGGGCGCTGGGACCGCATCGGGGTAAGCGCCGTTTTGCAAATCCTGGGACTCACTTTTTTCGTGGCCATGCCCATCTTTTTTCCGGAGCGCCTAAACGCCCTGAAATATTCCACTGTTCCTTTGCTGATGCCGGTGACGGAAGTGCCAGTCGCGCCTCCGCCCCCGCCCCCACCCAAAGTTAAACCGAAAGCGCCCGAACCGAAACCGAGCGAGGAGGCGAAGCTCAATCCCAAGCAGCCGCACATTTTCGTGCAGCAGAAGGCGTTTCAGCCACAGATAAGACAGTTGGACGTAAAGGTGCCGGAGCTGACGAAGCAAACCGTGTTTGAAGCGAAGTTAAACACGCCGATCAACGGACCGAAGCGGCCGAAAGACGAAGTGAAGGTCAACAACCTGAACACTGGAAGTGCGGCACCGGCCACAGTGAATCTGCCGCTGAACAAAGTACAAACCGGAGGCTTTGGGGACCCTAACGGGCTTCCGGGTAAAGGCAATCCCAACAAGACGACGAACATCAATCGGCTGGGCTCGCCGGCATTGCCGGGCGGCCCTGGATACGGGAACGGCACCGGCGGCAGCAAGGGAGTGCGCGGCACGGTTGCGAGCACCGGATTCGGAAATGGCGTGGCAACTCCTCCGCCGAACGGCGGTAAACACGGAGTGGTGCAAAGCGGCGGCTTCGTCGATGCCACCGTGGCAGACAACACGCCAAAGAAGAAAGCAACGTCGGGCGATTCTTCGACGGCGATGGTTGACATTCTGGACAAGCCCCACCCGCAGTACAGCGCGGAGGGGCGTACTCTGAGACTTGAGGGTGATGTGGTGCTCGACTTGGTTTTCCAGGCCGACGGCACCGTACAGGTGAATCGCGTTATCAGCGGGCTTGGCCACGGCCTCGATGAGGCAGCGGTGCAAGCAGCGAAACAAGTAAAGTTCAAACCTGCGAAGCGAGATGGCCAGCCAGTGGATTTTGCTGCGCGCGTGCGCATTGAGTTCCGGCTGGCTTACTAAGGGCAAGGGGCTTATTAAGGCTTACTGAGGGGAGAGCAGAGAAATGCGCAAGCTAGCAACAACTATCCTGATGTTGGTATCGAGCGGGATCGGGAGTATGGCCGCCGCAGCGGCACCGCGGCCGGCGGACCAGCCACGGACCGTAGAAGAGGTTGTCGACCGCGTCATCGCCAACGAGAATCACCTCAACCAGGAAATCCGCAGATATACTCCGCTGGTCGAAACCTACATCCAAAACCAGAAACCGGACACCAATCTTGGATTTGTGCCCGCCGGCGATAAGTACTTTCTGGGCCGCGCGGATTTTTCCAAGGGTGTGAACCTGGTTTCGCTGACCGACGCCGATACCAAGGGCAAAAAGATTTTCTCCGGTATTGGAAATTTCTTTTCCTTCGCGATGCAGTACCTGCCGGACGGCTTTTTGCAGATGATTTTCATCGACACGAACGGATTCGACAAGCAGCATTATAAATTTGACTACGTGCGCCGCGAATTCCTGGGCGAAGTGCGTTGCCTGGTGTTCGACGTCACTCCGCAAGAAAAGACAGGCAAAGGCCGGTTTCTGGGCCGCATTTGGGTGGAGGATCAGGGCTTTAACATTGTGCGCTTCAATGGAGCATACGGCGGCGCCGGGCACGCCAGCTGGTACTTCCATTTCGATAGCTGGCGCACGAACGCTCAAGCGGGCCTGTGGGTGCCCTCGTTCGTCTATAGCGAGGAGAAAGATTTGCACTACGCGCTGACCAAGAAGCTGGACTTCAAAGCGCAAACGCGTCTGTGGGGATATAACCTGGGTCACGCGGCGCAGGAACAGGAGTTGAGCAAAATCCTGGTGGAGAGCGCGGTACAGGACGACACGAAAACCGCGAACGATCTGAACCCCGTGCAGGCGCAGCGCACGTGGGACCGCCAGGCGGAAGAAAACGTTGCCGACCGGCTGCAGCGCATAGGCTTGATGGCGCCGAAAGGTGAGGTCGATAAGATCCTGGAGACGGTGGTGAACAACCTGGAGGTCACCAATAACCTGGACATCGAGCCGGAAGTGAAATGCCGCGTGCTGATGACCACCACGCTGGAGTCTTTCACGCTCGGCCACACGATCGTGCTCAGCCGCGGGCTGATCGACGTGTTGCCGGACGAGGGCAGCTTGGCCACGGTAATCGCGCACGAGCTCGGCCACGTGGTGCTCGCCCACCGCATGGACACGACCTTTGCCTTCTTCGACCAGTTGCTTATCGACGACAAGGACACATTCCGGCACTTCGGTTTTGCGCGCACGCAGGCCGAGGAGCAAGCCGCGAGCGCCAAAGGAGTGCAATTGCTGACCAATTCCCCTTATAAGAACCAGCTGGCCAATGCCGCGCTTTTCCTCAGCGCTTTGCAGACGCGGCAAAAGGAAATTCCCAACCTCATCAGCGCGCACTTGGGAGATCGCGTTGCCACGATCGCGGACCTGAAGGGCAAAGTTGCTGCGGACACCGATCCGAAGACAAATCCACAGACGATCGCGGCGCTGCCCATCGGCGGGCGGGTGAAGCTCGATGTGTGGTCCGACCGCCTGGATCTAATCAAGAGCAAGCCGGTGGGAACGGTGGCGGAACGGGAGAAGATGCCATTTGAAGTCACCCCGTTCATGCCGTACCTCACGCGTTACGGTGTCGATACTTCCAAGCCGGCCGACGCTAGCTCCGCAGAAAGCAAACCGCCGGAACCTGCATCGATCCCGCCGAGTGACCCGAAGCCGGCAGATCCTACGAAGCCCTGAGATAATTCAATCCGAAGTCTTTCGCCCGGTGAGCGCGAGTTCACCGGGCTTTTTTTATGTGCGAATCAGCGACGGGAGGACGGGGGTGAAACTAAGTTGCACGCCCATCGTGCCGCGTTGCTTCTCTTAACGTGTGTACATAAACTGTTTGCCTAAACAGAGGAGGAAGATTATGCGATTCGCGGGATGGCGCCTGGCCAACATTGCAGCCGCGGTGGCTCTTTTCGGCGGCGGTGTGGCGGTTGGAAACTGGCACGCGCAGAGCGTGGCGGCGCAGAACAGGTTCGGACAACCAAAGACTGTGGTCCACTTTGTGGTTTACAAATGGAAGAATACCACTTCGCAAAACGACAAGGATCAGGCGCTGGCCGGCATCAAGACGATGGCCGCAAAAATTCCGGGCGTCAAAAATATCTGGTTGAAGACGCAGCGCAACCAGATTCGCGATTTTGACGGGGTGTACGCCATCGAGTTTGCCAGCGCGGAGGCGGCTGCCGATTATGCGGAGAGTCCGCTGCATGAGGCGTGGCGCAAACGGTGGGAAGAGTTGCGCGAAAACAGCTTGTCGTTTCAGGCTTCCAACCCGTAGGACGAAAGCGAGAATCAACTCCGGTTCTCGCGCGCGATTCCATAGCGCCGCCGCAGCATAGCGTCGATGGCGCCGTCGGTCAGCAGCCGCTTGCTCCACTTTACGAACGGTGCCAGTGACGTTACGCCGTAACGCGCCTTCGGCCGTGGTGTTTCTATGGCGTGGAGCATGACGCGCGCGCAATCCTCTGGCGTAGTCCTGGATTGGGCGCGCATGCCATTCACGCTGGCGAAAAATTGCGCGTAGAGCGGAGCGTACGGACCTCCTTTTTTGACGTAGGGCTTCGATAGTTCCGCGGCCGCCTCTTGTAATCCGGTGATGATGTAACCCGGCTCGATCAGCACGACGGTGATTCCAAACGGATACAGCTCCATGCGCAGCGCATTACTGAGACCTTCCAACGCATGCTTGCTGCTGCTGTACGCACCTTGCGTGGGAGGAGTCATCAGGCCAGAGAGCGAACTCATCATCAGAATGCGGCCGCTGCGGCGCTCACGCATCTGCGGCAGAACCGCACGCGTGACACGCAGGACGCCAAAGACGTTGGTCTCGAACTGGGCGCGCCAGTCTTCCATGCTGAGATCCTCCACGGCGGCGGTGTAATTGACGCCGGCGTTGTTGACCAGCACATCAATCGCGCCCGCCTTGCCAAGCACGGTCTGGACTGCCAACTGCACCGAACCATCGCTGCACACATCGAGCGCGATGCTTTCCAGCACTAATTTCTTCTCGCGCGCTATCCCGTCAAGATGCGCGAGTTTTTCGGGCGAGCGGCCCGCGGCAAACACGCGGTAGCCGCGCTCCGCGAGCAGTAGCGCCAGCGCCTTCCCCAAACCGTCGGTGGCTCCGGTGATTAGAACGGACTTCGGCTGGGTGTCAGGGTTTTTCATGATTGCTCCTCGCCGTGCGGCATTATCCTAACCCGGCTTTACAAGGCGGTCACGAGAGCGAGGAACCGGCTGGCCGCAATGGAAGCACTTTCGTCACAAATCGTCGTGGCCGAATACGGAATCTCCCGCGCCCTGTTAGAATCTTTGCTTCTCTCGGTTCCACTGACAGCTTGGGTGCGCCGGTATGTCTGCACACGGAAACCTTGCCATGTCCGAAAGCAAACCGAATTGGCGGCGTGGATTCTGGAGCCTGATCGCCACGCAGTTCCAGGGCGCGTTCAATGAAAATGCCCTGAAATTCCTGACAATTTACCTGGTTCTGGCGCTAGTGAGGGACAAAGCGCAACGCGACCAGCTCGAATTCCTGGTTGGGGTGCTCTTTGCCGCACCATTCATTTTGTTTTCGTTAAGCGGCGGGTACCTGGCGGACCGCTTCAGCAAACGCAGCGTCACGCTGTGGACGAAAGTATTTGAGATCGGCGTGATGTTGCTGGCGGTACTGGCGCTTGCAGGTCCGAATTTTCCGCTGGCGCTGGCCGCGATTTTCCTGGTTTGCACGCAAGGTGCGCTCTTCGGGCCATCCAAATACGGACTGCTGCCCGAGCTTTTGCCCGCGGAGAAACTTTCCTGGGGCAACGGCGTGCTCGAATTGGGAACGTTTCTCGGAATCATCGCGGGAAGTGTGTGCGGCGCGCTCTTAGCCGACGCGTTCAAAGGGCACCAAATCTACTCCGGCGCCCTACTGTTTGCATTTACGGCTGTGGGCTTGCTCTGCAGCCTGGGTATCAGCCGCGTTCCGGCAGCGGATCCTGCGAAGCGATTCCATCTGGCGTCACTGATCGACGTATGGTCGCCGATGAAGTTGATTCGCAGCGATCGCGTGTTGTGGCTGGCGGTTCTGGGGAACACGTACTTTTTCTTTGTGGCGGCGCTGCTGCAGTTCAACATTTTCCTTTACGGCCAGGATGTTCTGCATCTGGACTCCACGCACGGAGGGCTTCTTCAGGCTGCGGTGGCCATTGGAATCGGCGTCGGCAGCCTCGCAGCGGGATTTCTTTCTGGCGGAAAGATCGAATACGGGCTGATTCCGCTGGGCGCGCTGGGCATGACGCTGTTGGGGTTGTGCCTGGCGATTCCGGGACTGACATTTGAAGCGGTGTTGCTGCTGCTCGCGGGGCTGGGTTTCGCCGGCGGATTCTTTATCGTGCCAATCAGCGCGCTGATTCAGCACATTCCGGAGGAGGAACACAAGGGCGGCGTTCTCGGCGCGGCAAACTGGCTTTCGTTCGTCGGCGTAGGGGTTGCTTCTGGCGCATATTACGGCGTTTCGCACTGGCTGCGCCTGAGCCCCGGAGCGATTTTTCTTTGGGCCTCGATTGCGACGCTGGCGGCCACCGGGTACATTTTGCGCCTGCTGCCGGATTCGCTGATCCGGCTGCTGCTGTGGACGGCGACCCATACGCTGTATCGGCTTGATATCGTGGGGCGCGAACAAGTTCCGGCGAAAGGCGGAGCGCTGCTGGTGCCGAACCATGTCTCGATGGCGGACGCGGCGTTTCTGATCGCTTCGCTCGACCGGCCCGTGCGCTTCCTGATGTTCAAGGGCTCCTACGATCATCCGCTGGTTAAGCCCTTCGCGAAAATGCTCCGCGTGATTCCCATTGCTTCGGACCAAGGCCCGCGCGAGATGATTCACTCGCTGCGCGAAGCCACGCAAGCACTGCAAAACGGCGAGCTGGTGTGCATCTTTCCCGAAGGGCAAATGACGCGCATCGGCCAGATGCTGCCGTTCCGGCGCGGCATGGAGCGCGTCATCAAGGGCGTCGACGTGCCGATCATTCCGGTGCATCTGGACGGGGTTTCGGGATCGATCTTCAGTTTTGCCGGAGGCAAGTTTCTGTGGAAGTTCCCACGGCGTCTCCCGTATCCGGTGCGCGTCACATTCGGTGAGCCGCTGCCGGCAACGGCAACCTCTACGCAAGCAAGGCAAGCGGTGCAAAACCTCGGCGCGGAGGCTTTCGCGCGGCGCAAGCAGCGCATGCACACGCTGCCGCAATCGTTTGTGCACACGGCGCGTAGGCATCCGTTGCGCTTCGCGATGGCCGACGGGCAAACTCCGCGGCTGAATTTCTTTGCGGTGCTGGCGCGCACGCTGTTTCTGGCGCGGCGCTTGCGAACGCATTGGAAGGGCCAGGAGATGGTGGGCATTCTACTGCCTCCGTCGATTCCGGGAGCGCTGGTGAACCTGGCGGCGATGCTGATGGGGAAAGTGCCGGTGAATTTGAACTACACGGTATCGAATGAAACGCTGGCCTCGTGCGCGCAACAATGCAATCTGAAGACGATTGTTTCCGCGCGGGCATTCCTGGAGCGGGTGCATATCCAGCCACCAATGGACCCGGTTCTTATCGAAGACGTCGCGAAGGAGCCAAAACTGACGGAAAGAGTGTCGTCCGCTCTAGCAGCGCTTTTGCTGCCGGTGCGCGCGCTTACGCGATTCGCGGGAGGCGAACGAACTCCCGGTCTCGATGACCTAGCGACGATCATATTTTCGAGCGGGTCGACCGGTGAGCCCAAGGGCGTGATGCTCACGCAGTACAACGTGGCGTCGAACGTCGAGCAACTGGACCAAGTGTTCCTACTGCAGCCCGATGACCGCATCATGGGCATTCTGCCGTTCTTCCATTCCTTCGGCTTCACCGGCACTCTGTGCCTGCCCGCGGCCGTCGGAGTCGGAGTGGTGTTTCATCCCAATCCCCTCGATTCACGCGTAATCGGCGCGCTCATCAACAAGTATGCAGTGACCATGCTCTTGGCGACGCCCACGTTTCTGAATGCGTATCTGCGGCGCTGCACGCCGGAGGAATTCGGCAGTCTGCGCTTCGTCATGGCCGGGGCCGAAAAACTTCCGGAGCGCGTCGCGGTGGCTTTTGAGGATCACTTCGGCATCCGGCCGCTGGAAGGTTACGGTTGCACGGAGTGTTCGCCGGTGGTGACGGTGAACACCATCGATTTCCGCGCGGCGTCGTTTCGGCAGGTGGGTGCAAAGCGCGGCAGCATCGGCCATCCCTTGCCGGGGATTACCGTGAAGATCATCGATCCAGAGACGCACGAACCGCTAGGCGTGGACGTGCCGGGCCTGCTGCTGGTGCGCGGGCCCAATGTGATGCAGGGGTATCTGGATCGTCCAGACAAAACGGCAGAAGTGCTGCGCGACGGCTGGTACAACACCGGCGACATCGCCGCGGTTGACGAAGACGGCTTTCTGCGCGTGACCGACCGGCTCAGCCGCTTCAGCAAAATTGGCGGAGAGATGGTGGCGCACATCAAAGTCGAAGAAAAACTGCAGGAGCTGGCGGGCGCTTCGGAGCAGATGTTCGTGGTCACGGCGGTGCCAGATGAAAAAAAGGGCGAGCGCCTGATTGTCTTGCACACTCTATCCGAAGAGCAGCTCGAAGAATGCCTCGCCGGGCTGGCGAAGAGCGATTTGCCGCCTTTGTGGCGGCCACGGCACGATCAATTCGTGCGCATTGAAAAATTGCCGTATCTCGGAACGGGCAAGCTGGACCTGCGCAAAGCCCGGGAATTGGC
>Ga0099793_10000319_pt1 | contig 12492 bp, 6 predicted proteins | sample Rivendell_Oct201_9_FD_77319 | JGI IMG/M metagenome (GOLD analysis project Ga0099793, IMG submission 77319) | Vadose zone soil and rhizosphere microbial communities from the Eel River Critical Zone Observatory, Northern California to study diel... | ecosystem: Environmental > Terrestrial > Soil >...
CGGCTCACTGACGTGCTGTACCCATAAGCCGTGAATGATTGGAGGTTGGTATGAAGCATAGGAAACACCACTGTCCGGTATCCGTAGCAATCGCTGTGGTGCTGGCCGGTATATTGGCATGGCCTACGGCCAGCCTAGCCCAGCTAGGCTGGCTGTTGCCATCGCCCACAACCAGCACGACAACAGTAGTCGGGGACGCGAGCGCGGCACGAGCCTCCGTTCTCGGAATTCTCGGAATGGCAACGACAACAGCGCTCGCCGATACCGGGACTCTCAGCGGCGTCAACGACGCCAGAGATGCTTCCATGGTTACCGGCAGCGTCCCAGCCCTTAGTGCGGAAACCCTGAGCGCCGCCACCATCAGTTGGGTCGATCAGGTGGACTCCGAAGCCTCGCTTGCGAACTTGAATATGACCGTAGCCGGGATCGGCATTACCGCCGATTCGGTATTGGCACAGGCGTCGCAGGTGTTGGGCGCTGCCGGCAGTGGCAGCTCCACCCTCAGCAATCTTTCGATCAATGGGACTCCGATCGACGTGACTGGGGCGCCGAACCAAACGATCTGGGTTCCTGGCGGCCAGGTCATTATCAACGAACAGACGATTTCATCAACCGGTACCGCCGTAGTGAATGCTGTTCACGTCGCTATCACTGGGGTTGCCGATGTTGTAATCGCGTCTGCCACCGCAGGCATTTCTTAATCCACCGTCGAATGACTTGAGGCAAAGGGAGAAAAAAATGAGCAAGAGAGAAAAAAGAAAGATAGGCCAGCTAGTAGTGCTCGCACTCTTATCGGGTGCCATGATGGTGGGTCTGCTGACGTTCAGGAGCACCCCCGTCTACGCTCACGCAGTTCCGATCCCGTGCGACTTCACGACCGGCGGTGGATTTGTTATCACCGACAATGGCAACCACGCGAACTTTGGCCTGGTGGCTGGATGCAAGCATGGCGGATTCTTCGGTCATGTGAACTTCGTGGACCATGATACGACCCCACCTTTCGCCGGACTGCACGTGAGCAGCGACCAAATTACGGCATATGTGGATCCTTTCCCACCTTCTAAGTACCGCGACATCTGCGGCACGGCCGATACCAACCTTTTTGGCCAGGTATATTTTCGAGTGAGGACTTTGGACGTCGCGGAGCCAGGCTCCGGGCCGAATGGGCCCGACAGGTTCGGGATAGAACTTACAGGTATCAGTCCCCCCTGGACTGGTGTCCATGCTGTGGTTGTTTCCACGCGCTTCCTGAGGGGCGGTAACATGCAGTTGCACAAACCCAACAACTCTACCACGGGGCCGAACCTGACCGAGGATCAGATCACCGCCGCCTGCGGTGGGCAGACAGGCGATGACTTGGGACAATGATCCCTCTTGGAAAGAGAAGGAAGCGCGGCCGCTGACTGTCCCAGCGGCCCGCCCACCAGCCCCTGCTGGACAGGTTCCGCGGCGCTAATCCGTGCCATAGCAATTCAGAGAATACCGGCTTTGCTGGAGGAGCCTGGGGCCGTGGCTGCGCTAGTCCGCAAGTACTCGCGCCGGCTCCAAACCAGATGCTATGCGAGTTCTTTATGCGGATTAGTTGCTGGAGATGCCGGCGCGATTCTTTTTGTCCGGGAAGAGATTTTCGACGGGCATTTTCGCGTCGAAGACCAGGTTGAAGAAGCCAACCATCATTTCGTCCCAGGTCTGCTCGCCCCAGGTGACTTCCTTGGTCGGATCAGCGTTTTCGGGATTGCCGGCGGAATTGTCGAAATGCGCGGTGCAATCGATTTTCGTTCCTTTGGGCAGAGCGATGGGCTCCTCGAGGTTGTACCAATTCTGCCAATGCCAATCGTAGTGCGGCACGCTGAGAAGTATTTTGCTTTCGCCGGAAGGATACACCACGCGATATTCAAAATCTTTGCCCCGGCCATGCATGTGGGGATGCAAGCCGGAAAGCTTCACGTCGGTTGCAACTTCAAAACTGGCATCGACGCGATAGTTCGGATGACCGGGTGGGATTTTGAAGGTGCCGTTGGTGGCGGACAGAGTAAGCACGCGCTCTTTCGGCGGCTCTTTCGCGAAGATAATGCCGAGCCGTGATTGATCGCGCGTGGCATGGCCGTGGGGCGTGTAGTGGACCTGAAAAATAAAGTCTGAGCCGGCCTTGATAAGCTTAGCTTGCCCGGGCCGAAGAATTTCTGCTGGCTGACCCGGCGCGTAGCCGACGAGGAAATCGCTAGGAAGAGCGCTGGTGTCGGGCTGCTCTTTTGTTTTGACCTGAGGCGCGGTGAAGAAGACACCGGGTTTTTGTCCACGGAACCAGTTGGAACCGGGCTCGCGAACGAACGCAATGATGTGGTGAACGACCATACGATCAGTGGGCCGGACTTCGGCGGCCTGAATCCATTTGTCTTCGGTGAAGCCGGTGGGGACGATAACATGCTGGTAGTCGATGACCCCGGAAGCGGGAACATCGAACGGCAAAGGCAACTGGTAGACGGCGTCGGGTTTGCCGATGCCCCAGCCTTCCACCCAGTCGACGGGCTGAGGCATGTCCTTGAGATCACCCTGCGGCGCGCCGGCATCGGCCCACTTTACCAACGTTTCGATTTCGGAGGAGTCGAGACCCATCGCATTGGAGAATTTGCCGTAGCGCGGGTCCGCAAACCAAGGTGGCATCTTTCGCGATTGCACGTCCAGTTTCATGGCCATGGCCCATGGTCTGGTCGCTTCGTAGGTCAACATAGAAAATGGACCGGCTTCGCCCGGGCGATGGCACACCTGGCAATTCTTTTGAAGGATGGGAACTATGTCTTTAGTAAAGGTCGGAGCTGCGGGGGATGAAGGCGAGCCTCCGGATTGGCCCCACGACAATGCTGCAGATAAGAGGATAACGAGCAGAAGTGAGAGGCGGCCATTCATTCGCGGAGTGCTCCGAAGTCAGACGTAGACAGCGAGAGTATAAGCACGAAGAGGCGAGCCCACAAGGTCGTCTTACCGGTTGGGTGCGGCCCAGGTCAGCCGGGCGGGACTTGCCTTGACTTAGGTACTGGCGCGTCGTAGTTTCTTTGCACCTCTACATTTATCGTGGATTTGGGGAAAAGCAGGGTTCCTCGCTGCGCTCGGAATGACAACAATGTTTGCGACGAAACGCGCGTCTCCTCAGGAACTTAGCCGGCAGCTGGCTTGTACGCGGCGAGAGTTTTTGCGTACTGGCGCGGCTATGGCTTTGGGGAGCACACTGCTCCAGAACCCGGTCGCTCGCGCGGGGATTCCCGCGAAGAAGAGGAAGGTTGTTGTCATTACGTTTGGGGGCGGCGCGCGGGATCAGGAGACCTTTGCGCCCGAGGGGCAGGAAAATATTCCGCACTTGATGCGGGAACTTATTCCGCAGTCTACCTTTTTCACGCAGGTGGTGAATCGTGGAATCCTGGGGCATTACGTGGCTACCGCCAGCCTGGCCACTGGGGTCTATGAGACGATCAACAATTTTGCTTCGCTGCCGCCGGAACATCCCACGGTCTTCGAATATTTCCGCAAGGACTTGAAACGCCCCTCAACCGACGCTTGGGTGGTTGCGCCCAGCAATGGCTTCAACCGCATCGGCGAAAGCAATAGCCGCGCGTACGGGCCGGGCCTCGGCGCCAGCGTCATTCTGCCGAAGCATCTGCTGACTGCGGCGATGTCTGGCCGCAGCGCGGACTACGAGCATTTGCTGCGCGACAACTACGAAAGTCCGCTTTTCGCGCCGGACCTCGGCGGCAACGAATTTCAGTTGCAGCAACTGGAGATGATGCTGAAGCTGTCGGTCGACGACTTCAAGTCGCACGCGCTGACGTTGTCGAGCCCCGATGAGCTTTCCGTGTACATCGCGCGCCGCCTGATGCGCCAGCTCGCGCCCAGCCTGCTCTGGATCACCATGCACGACATCGACATCGCCCACGCCGGCGCGTACTCGCTGTACATCGAGGGCATTCGCCGCACCGACCGGCTCTGCGCTGAGATGTGGAAGGCTATTCAAAGCGAGCCGGAATACGCGGGCAACACCACGCTCTTCATCCTGCCGGATTTTGGCCGCGATTCCGACGACGACTCCGGCGGCAACGGCTTCCAGCACCACCGTACCGGCGATGCGCTCTCCCGCACCACGTGGATGATGGCGCTCGGTCCGGGCATCCACGAAGGCGTGGTTTACGACCGCGCGATGCAGTCGACCGATCTGGTCCCGACGCTCGGCTCGCTGCTCGGCTTTTCTCCGTCGCTTGCTCAGGGCAAGCCAATCGCGGAACTTTTGTAACTCCGATGCTGCCGCGCGACCTCAAACCCGAGCAATTCAGCGGCTACCCGCCGCAAGCCAAGAAGCTCGTCACCGACTACATTGCCGCGCTGCAGCGCTTGCCGCTGAGTTTCCTGCCCAGCCTGCTGCGCGAAGCCATCGAGTATGACTACAGGTTCCCGCCCGAGCGCAAAGCCCTGGAGAGGGAATTGACCAACCTGAATTCACTCTCCGCGGAGCAGTTGCAAGATTGGCTGCAGGGTTTCGCGCAAATCCATCTTTCCGCTGCTCTCGAAAATTTTGATTGGATCAACGCACCGGCGCAATTTGTGGAGCAGCTTTCGTCGCATCTTTGGACCACGCACCAGCTCGACGCGTTTCGCACCGCGGCCATCGGCTACGCCGACCGCTTGCGCGCCGCCGTTCCGCCGGAGCCGCCCGCTGCGCCGCGTCTCGGCATCGCCGTCGTCGGCCAGGGCGTCGCCTCCTATGACGCGCCGCTCTTCCGCAAACTGCGCCCGCATGGTGCGTACTACAGCCGCGTCATTCCCGAAAATGGATTGCGCGCGCTGCTCGATGCCGTCGCCGCTCGGGCCAAAGCGCATCCCGCGCCCTACGCCCACTGGTACATTGACGGCGGGCAGCAAGCTGAACACGACGCCGCGCTGACCACAGTATCCTACGCGGCACTGGAGCCTGCGCGCGCCGCGCTGCTCGTCAAAATGCGCGTCGACCTTGATCGCCCCGGCATGGGCCCGGAGGCGCTGCGCACGCATCTCGCGCAGTTGCGCCCCGCCGATCTCGGCATCGACAAAGGCGGCGACGAGGTGCTCGATCGCTTCCGCGTCAAAATGCTGACCGAAGGCTCCGGCACGCAAATCTTCAGCACTACTTTCGCGCAGTGGACCGCTCGCGAAGCGCTGCGCCGCGCGCAGCCGCTCACCTTGCTGGTGCGCTTCGCGCCGCGCCAACGCCAGAGACCCATGAACGAGCTGCTCGCCGCGACGACGGAAACCGCGGAAATCGACCCGGTCGGCTCGCTGGTGGACGCCGACATGGGCGCATATTATAACTGGCTGAACCAGCAGCGTCTCCCGGGCGCCAACCAGTCCTCGTTCCTGGCTTGGTTCGAGGGCCACTCACAAGCCGTAGCCATCGGACCCGCTACGCCCCGCGGAACCACCTCGACATCCGCCGTCGATCTGGGCGAAATCCTCTCGTCATTGGCCTAAATTTGCGGCGGCCCAAACTTGCGGCCGGTGTCATGCCGCATTGAAAGCCAGGCTTCACCGTGCGGCACAAGTCGACTGTGCGGAAACAGGTTCCGTGTCTAAAGCGGCGCGCACCTTTCGCCCCAGTGTGTTCAGCGAAAACGGTTTCGAGAGAAAGATAAAGTCGGAATTGCGAGCACCGTGATGAACGATGGCGTCCGCCGTGTAGCCTGAAACGTACAGAACTTTCATTTTCGGGTAGACCAGGGCGAGGCGCTGGGCCAGCTTCACGCCGCTAGTTTGCGGAAGGACTACGTCAGTAACCAGAAGATCCGGCGGCGCGGAGGCTTTCTCCGCTGTCGCCATCGCCTCGCCGGGATCTCCGGCGTCCAGGACTGCATAACCCTTGTTTTGCAGGTAACTCTTCATAACCGCGCGCAAGGATTCCTCATCCTCCACCAGGAGAATCATCTCTGTACCCGACGGCGCAGTTGTATCGTCCGGAACGGATTCCGCCTGCGCGGCCTTTTCCTGGGAGCGTGGCATGAGAATCTTGAACGTAGTGCCATGGCCGAGTTCGCTATAGACAGTCACGTGCCCGCCGCTCTGCTTGACGATCCCGTATACGGTGGCCAGGCCCAACCCCGTCCCCTTTCCTTGCTCCTTGGTGGTAAAAAACGGCTCGAAAACCCGCGCAAGCGTTTCCTGGTCCATGCCGCAACCCGTGTCGCTGATGGCGATGGTGACGTAGTCGCCCGGTTTGGCCTCGGGGTTGCGGCTGCAATATTCTTCGTCTGCCGAAAGTTCGGCCGTCTCTATGATCAATTTGCCGCCGCTCACCATGGCGTCGCGCGCGTTCACCACCAGATTCATGATCACCTGCTCGAGCTGATCGGGGTCCGCACGGAGACGAAGGTCGGCATTGCGCGTGATGACCGAAAGCTCGATGTCTTCCCCGATCACTCGCCGCAGCAGCCCCTCGAATCCCCTGAAGTGCGCGTTGATGTCGATGACCTGCGGTTGCAAAACCTGCTGCCGGCTGAACGCCAGCAATTGTCGCGTGAGTGTTGCGCCGCGCTGCACGGACTTCGAAATATTGGCCGCCAAAGGGTAGAGTGTGCTGTCCGATTCCAGCTTGTCCATCAGCATGCTGCAATACCCGAAGATAACTCCGAGAACGTTGTTGAAGTCGTGCGCGATCCCGCCGGCCAGCCGGCCAATGGTTTCCATTTTCTGAACGTGCCGCAGCCTGTGCTCCATGCCGCGCTGCTGCGAGACGTCTTCGACCAGGATTTCCAGGCACACGGGTTTTCCCGCATCGTCGCAAATCACGCGCCCACTCAACTCCACGTTGATGAGCTTGCCGTCTTTCCGTTTCCAACGCGATTCAATCCTGGTGAACTGCCGGTGGCGCCCCGGCGGATTGAATAAGGAGAGCGCGAATTCGCCCATCGCGAAAACTTGCGTTGCCAGGTTCAAAGCCAGAACCTCTTCTTGCGAATCGTAGCCAAGCAACTGGACAAATGGCTGGTTCACCATCAACAAGCTGCCATCCAGCCCGGCGCGGCACACGCCGTAGTTGCCCTCGACCAAAGCGCGAAAGCTGGCTTCCGACTGGCGCAACGTGTCTTCAATCTTCTTGCGGTCCGTAATGTCACGGATCGTGCTCGAAATCAGCACCCCGTCTTTCGTTTGCTGCGGACTGAGGCTGATCTCCAGCGGGAATTCCGTGCCGTTTTTGCGAATTCCGTGCAGCTCCAGGCCCACTCCCATGGGGCGAAATTGCGGATGCGCGCCGTATGTGGTGCCGTGGTGACGATGTTGGCTCCAGAAACGCTCCGGGACGAGCACCTCGACTGGTTGGCCGAGGAGTTCCTCGCGGAGATATCCGAAGAGTTTTTCCGTTTGCGAATTGATCAGAACGATGCGCCCGTCCGCGCCTACCACCACCATCGCATCCGGGGCGGAATCCAGCAGACCGCGAAAAAGTTCCTCGACGCGCTTGCGGTCAGTGGTGTCCCGAATCACAGCACTCACCAGCAGCCCATTCGGGCTCTGCACCGAGCTCAGGCTGATTTCGACCGGGAACTCGGCGCCGTCCTTGCGCAGCCCATGGAGCTCCAAGCCAGCCCCCATCGGCCGCAGTTGCGGACTGCTCATGAAACCAGCGCGATGTCCGCGATGTTTCCCCCGGAACCGTTCCGGTATCAGAACCTCGATGGGCTTGTTGATCAGTTCAGCGCGATCGTAGCCGAACAGTTTTTCTGTCTGGGAGTTCACCGCCACGATGCGGCCTTCTTGCCCGACAATCACAATGCCATCCGGCGCGGACTCCACCAGTGTTTTGTAGACGGCATCGCTCACTGCAGGTGTACTTATAGACATGGCTCCTCGCCGAGAGGTGGTGAATGCAGCTGCACCTTTGGAAGGGCGATTAGAAGGGGGGAAGATGACTCTGCACGAATAAACCTAGCCCTGCGCAAAATTCCGGTCAAGCGCAATTAACGGACTTAGTACCTATTATGTATCGACCTTAAATCGAACGCCTCTGTGGGTGACAGCACCAGTCGCCTTGCACAAGCCCTTGAAAGCACGCCGATCAATGTTTTTCGCCTCCTTCCGCGAGCGAATGGGTGCCAGGTAGCGGGCAGCGCGAGGGTGTTGTTTCGCGTAGTCCTCCACCGTTGAGGAATCCACGAAGGGGGTATGTGAGGTCTTTTCGCTTGACAATATGCATAGTGGCGAGTAAACGTTTCGTCACTTCACCTGTCTCCGTGAATGCTTGCTAATCAGGCGCTGCAACTGGGCCCCAGGAGTATCAGTACTTATGGGCTCCATTCTGCAATTCCAACAGGTACGAATTCGCCGCAAGTCTCACGACTGAAGCTGACGTGGGTTGACTCGCCATCCGGAGGTGAACGGAGGAATCCATGTTCGAGGGTACGCGCAATTCCTTACTTCTCGGCATGTCTTTGCTGGCAGGCCTGGCGTCTGCGCCGGCCGCCTGGGCGCAGGGGCCTACCCCGGGCCAAAACGTCAACATGGTCTCAGGGACTAAGTGGCCGGGAGGAGACCCATTCCTGCAGAGGCAAAATGAGCCGTCCATTGCGGTTTCCACCCGAAATCCACAACACCTGCTCGCCGGCGCGAATGACTACCGCACAGTGGACCTCAATCTCGTCGATCAGTTGCCGATCAACCAGCTGAGCGGCGATGCGTGGCTGGGAGTTTTCAAGTCGTTTGATGGTGGCCAGAGATGGCAGAGCACCCTGCTACCCGGATTTCCGCAAGACCGATCCACGTTCGGCGCCAGTTCGCCCATGAAAGGATTTGGCGCTGCCTCAGATCCCGTTGTGCGCGCGGGAACGAATGGAATGTTCTACTACAGCGGCATCGCCTTGAACCGTGGCACCAACGTCGGCGGACTGTTTCTTTCGCGATTCATAGACTTGAACAATAAAGAGAACGGGGATGCAACGCAATCGAACTATCCAAGCCCTACCACCGATCCAATCCGGTACATCGGCACGGTGGAGATCGATAGCGGCAACGCCGGCCAGTTCATCGACAAGCCCTGGATAGCGGTAGACATCCCGCGCGCCGGAGCAGGAACGTGCACAATCCAGGTTCCGCAAGACAACGATACCAGCGTGACCCAAACCTTTCCGGCGGGCAACGTGTACATCGCCTATGCAATGTTTGTCGGTGGAACCATCAATGTCCGCAGCAAGATCAACTTCAGCAAATCCAGCGATTGCGGCCACACTTGGACGAAGCCGATCATGATCAGCCAGACCTATGACACGAGCCAGGGTACGCAGGTCGCTGTCGATCCTGAGACCGGCTACGTTTATGTGGCGTGGCGGGCCTTTAGCGGCTCGGGCAATGACCCTGACGCGATGGTTGTTACAAAGTCCACGGATGGCGGAAATACCTTTACCAAGGCCGTGTCTGTCCGCTCCCTGTCGCCATTTAACTCTGCCACTCCCACCTCGTCCGCATCATTCGATCAGAACACCAGCGGGACGGAATTCAGAACGCAATCCATGCCGACCATAGCCATTGACGACAGTGGGTCTTCAGGAACTCCGGGCAACGTATACGTCGCCTGGTCGGAGCGCGGAGTGCCGCCAACCGGAGACGCGCGCATTATGATTAGCACCTCGCGCGATGGGACTACGTGGTCCGCGCCCATGCCTGTCGACAATAACCCAATCACAGACGATGTCGGAGATCAATTCACTCGTGGTCACCAGCTCATGCCTGCCATGACGTTCACGGGGGGCAAGCTGATGCTGGTGTACTACGATCTGCGGCTAGACCATACCACGGGCCGATTCACGCCCAACACTCCTTTTGGGCCGGACAACAAAGGACAGTTCTTCGAAGAGGGCCGCCCCTACCTCGGCGATGACCCGAACAAGGTATTCACCCCCTTTGTTGACGATGCTGGCCTGGCTGTAAGGCGCCACACTATTGAGGTAAACGTAGCGCAATCGAACGGCGGGCTGACCCCCAGCTTCACTACTGCGCGGCTGTCTCGCTACGATTTTGGCCAGCCGGGGCCGGATCCGAGCATGCTGCAACTGCAACAGCTAGAGCAGTTGAAGGTGAACCCGCCCAACCTGCCGATGTTCTCCCAGGGCACTGTACCTTTCATGGGAGATTATCTCGATGTCGCTGGGCTGATGTTCGTTCCGCTATCCGGGGGAGGGTGGACATTCAACAACCCCCTGCCGCCCACCGTGTCCTCATCCAGCGCAGCTCCCAAACCAGCCTTTGGTTCTCCCGTGTATTACGGTTCGTGGACCAGCAACCAGGACGTGATACCCCCAGCAGATGGCAATTGGACAAAATACTCTGCCGTACCCTTACCGTCGCAAACCGCGAGCATTTTTAACGGGCAGCCTTTGCCCCCGTGCGCTGCCGGATGGGAGAGTGACCGCAATCAGAACATCTATGAAAGCCGCATCACGCAAGGGTTGTTGGTTTCGTCGCCGCAGAATTCTAAGCCGCTGAGCACCACACTGCAGCGCGCGTTTGTGATCCTGGTGCAGAATTCCACCAACTTTCAGAGAACTTTCCAGCTCTCCATCGCTAATCAACCTCCTGGAAACTTCAGTATCACCGGGCAAAACTCACCGGGTGGTTTTGCTTCGTTCCAGCAGGCCGTTCCCAATCAGCCGTCATTACCAAATCCTCTGCCTGCGCCGGTGACCATCGAATTTGCAGCCATTCCCGCGCATTCGGGAGCGCCGCGCACCCTGTTCGCGTTGTCGAGTAACCCCACCGCCAGCATTACCCTCAACGTAAACGAAGTGGATTCGACAGGCAAGGTTGTAAGCGGCGGCTTATCGAGCTTTATCGTCCTAAACGCGGACGGGACGGTACCGCCGCTGACCAATCCCGACGGTGCTCCTACTGGCACCAGCATCGCCGGGGTGGAAATCTATGATCCGAATATCACCGCGCCGAACATCACTGCGCCGAACATCACCGCGCCCAACATCACTGCACCCAACATCACTGCGCCCAATATCACTGCGCCCAATATCACCGCGCCGAACATCACCGCACCGAATATCACCGCACCGAATATCACCGCGACGAGTGTCGCCAACCCGAATATCACCGCGCCGAACATCACCGCGGGTTCCATCGCGGATGCGACCTATACAGTCACCAACACTGGAAACACTACCATGTCGTATCACGTGAAACTCGCCGGGGGAGCCGGCGGGGCCAACGCGAAGGTGCCGCTTCAATTGACGGTAAACCAGATTTACACAACTCCTGCCAGTTACCAGTGCCAGCTCATTCCGCAGCAGCAAAACATCACTTCCGTCAACGTTTTAATCCCTGAATTCACTCCGCTTAACCAGTTGTCCAACCCGAACATAACCGCGGCTGACCCCAGCGACGCCACGATCTATCTGGCTCCTGGCGATTCCGCGCTCATCACGTTGCGCGGCCAGACTGACGTGGCAACAATGCAGAGCATCGTGACGCAGATTGCTCCGGTGGTTGTTCCCCACGCCGTTAACACCAACAGCGTCGCCACCACACCAACCTTTGCCGCGCCGCCGTTTATCACTACGACTAGTCTGCCGAACGGGGTTACCGGCGTCCCATATAGCGCGCCACTGCAGGCCATCGGGGGCACCGCTCCTTATACCTGGAGCGCGAGATCGGGTAGCTTGCCGGGGGGCTTAACCCTCAACCCCTCGACTGGAGCAATCTCTGGTACGCCTACGATTTCAAACCTGCCTGGAACTTCGATCACATTTCAACTTCAAGATTCGTTGGGGCGCACGGCCACGCGCGATCTCACAATCACTGTTGCGTCGCCTCTAGTGATCCCCCCGCTGTCGCTCCCCGCGGCGCAGTTGGGCGCGAGCTTCAGCCAGACGCTCAGCTTCACCGGCGGGACACCGCCAGTGACCTGGCGGGTCATCGCAGGGTCGCTGCCGCCGGGCATGAGCCTGGATCCCTCGACGGGCCTGATCTCCGGAACGCCCACCGCTCTCGGCACGTTCAACTTCACCGTGCAGGCCACGGACCTCAGTATCCCAGCGCAAACCGCTACGCAGCCGCTGAGCGTCCAGGTAGGGACAACAATCGTGCCGGGTCAAGGCACGGTGTCGGCCTGGGGTTACAACGCTCAAGGGCAATTGGGCAACGGGACGTTCACCAATAGCAACACGCCCGTGCAAGTGAGCGGGCTCAGCGGCGTGACGGCCCTTGCCGTAGGGTTTTCGCACAGTCTGGCGCTGAAGAGCGATGGCACGGTCTGGGCTTGGGGTGTCAACAGTGAAGGGGAATTGGGCAACGGGACGCGCATGGAGAGCAACACGCCTGTGCAGGTGCTCGGCCCCGGTGGCGTAGGCTACCTCACCGGCGTGACGGCCATTGCCGAAGGATGGGTGCACAGTCTGGCGCTAAAGAGCGACGGCACAGTCTGGGCCTGGGGGGACAACGCTGAAGGGCAACTGGGCAACGGGACAAACACCAACAGCAATA
>Ga0099793_10000321_pt1 | contig 12471 bp, 11 predicted proteins | sample Rivendell_Oct201_9_FD_77319 | JGI IMG/M metagenome (GOLD analysis project Ga0099793, IMG submission 77319) | Vadose zone soil and rhizosphere microbial communities from the Eel River Critical Zone Observatory, Northern California to study diel... | ecosystem: Environmental > Terrestrial > Soil...
CAGCAACTATCAGGGCTATGGTGCGAGTGGACGTTCGATAAACGGTTGTTCAGCCGGATGTTACGTAGCTCTGATCTCAGGATCTGACCAGGGTGTATCCGACGGGTACTCGTGCTGTCTAACAGCCAACACCGTTATTGACGAGATGCAAGCCGCGAGACTAACGTGGGCCGCATACTGCGAAACCGGCTGCGCCAGGGGTAACGATCACTTTCCATTCACAGGTTTTCAGAGCCTCTATGGAAGCTCAAACATCTTTGATGGAAGTAGCGTCTCTACAAGCGACTTTGTCGCCGCGGCCAATTCGGCCAGTCCTCCCAACTTCCTCTGGTACACGCCAACAGACAACCATAACATGCATGATAACTCGGTCTCCTCAGGAGACGCCTACATCAAGAATTTCCTGGTCGGAGCGGGCTCCATAGGCAGTCCGGCTGCGGGTTCTCTCTTTGCAAGTAGCCTCTTTCAGACAGGACATAGAACGCTCTTAGTATTGTGGTGGGACGAGAACAGTCAGCCTCCTGAACTCTTTTACGGGTCCAATGTCAAGCAGCGATACGTCTCAAACAGCCCAGCATATGACCACTACGCCCTCTTGAGACTCATAGAGAACAACTGGGGACTCTCTACCCTGACCAGCAACGATGGCTCTGCCATCCCAATGACAGAGTTCTTCGCCAGCTCCGCCCCCGGCGCCCTCTCAACCAGTTTCTCCTATTCTCCCAGCTCACCTCAACCAGGACAAGCTGTCACCTTCACAACCTCCACCTTTGGAGGAGCTCCACCGTACGGTTACAGTTGGAGCTTCGGCGATGGATCATTAGCGACTGGAGCTAGTGCTACTCATGCATTCTCTATGGCTGGCGGTTACACTGTGACGCTGACAGTTCGGGACTCAAACAGCACAACCTCGACCAGTGCGCAAGAAGTCACCTCTTCAGCCCGTTCAAGCGCACTCTCGACCCTGTCCCTCCTGATCATTCGACTCCTGGCGGGGGTAGCCGCCAGCGTGACCATCTTCTTGGCAAGGTATCACTCCCGGAATCGTCGACTTTCAGTCATGCTACGAACGAGAAAATCCAAAACGCACTAGGCTCGGACCGTTGGGTTCGAGCGGAGAATTGAGTGGGAACGTCCAAGCATTTCGGTTCAAAGCATCATTTCCGAGCATGCCATACGATTCTTCCTCTCCGAAATAGGGCGGAGGAGTATGGCTCTACAGTGTAAATCGAGACCTTCCCGATAGCCTAATTATTCCCACTTCAAGTATAGATTTCACGGTAATGCCCAGTAGGTACTGACGGCAATCTTCTTCGAAGGATAGACCATGAGACATCCCCGACCCCTGATAGCGATTCCAATCTTTGTTCTGCCATTGGTCCTACTTCTGCTATTCACGACCACCAATGCGCCCCTTCCTCCTGTTCACGCTGATTCTTCGACGATCATGAGCATAAATCCCGCTGTCTACGCCAACCGAACTCAGACCTCTGGCAGAATCAGTGTAACCGTTGACTTGGCGAACTCTCCCAGCATAGACTGGTTCTCGATATCGTTCTCCTACAACCGATCAATTCTGCATGCGGTTAGTATCAACTATACATCCGGGATATTTGGAAACAATGTGGCGGTTGCCCAAGAGTGTATAGACGGTGTCGGTGTTTTACCGAACTGTCAGGCGTTCGATGGTCTAGGCGTGGTTACCCTGTCACTGTTCGGATCTGCATCCATGGTGGCTCCTCCAATCGGACAATTGTTCCAGACATCCTTCAATGTGACCGGAATCGGCTTCTCTCAGTTCCACCTCTTTCGAGGATTCCTCCATAGCCCTCCCGCCTTACAGCCGACGTCGCCGGCCGTTCAGGATGGCTATTTTACCAACAGTCGGTGCGGCCAGTCCCTCTGCAAGCCACCCGTCGTCAGCTTCACCATATCTCCAATCGTTCCTTTGTCCACCGGAATCGCATCGACCTTCAATGCTTCGGCGAGTCAGAGCTCGAACTCAGGATCTTCATCGGCGGGGATAGCTCGATATTCCTGGGATTGGGGAGACGGTTCAACCGACACTATCTCGACGTTTCCGATCGCAACGCACACTTACAAGAACCCGGGCCCAAGCTCAAGCCCGTTCATTATTGCTTTGACCGCGACTGATGCCTTCGGAATATCCTGGATTTTCGCTAGGCCTGTCGAGGTTGTTTCCCTCGTCATCGATCTATCTCTTAAGAGCATGATGGTCGACCAGATGCAAGCATTCCCCGGCACCCGGATTCACATAACCGGCTTGATACTGAACAATAGCACTATCGCCGAGAATGCCACTGGCGTAATCAATGTGGGCAGCCAGTCTCTTGTAAGTGAACAGTTCAGTAAGCTAGCACCTCAAGTCGGCTCAGCCCTCCTCTCCGCAACCTGGGACACGACTGGTCTAAGCCTAGGCAGATACGCAGTTCAAGCGTCCGTCATCGCAATAGCCGGAGAAAGCAGCATCTCGAACAACATCTTGAACAGGACGATTGAGCTAATACCGCCTCCGGACTTGCAGTTGGCTGTAGCTCCCTCGTTTCTAACACTTGACGCGGGGTCGGAGGGAAATGTGACGATTACGCTCTCGCCCTTCTACGGATTTGCCGGGACCGCTACCCTCGCTGTCAACTCAACGACGAGCCTGACAGGATCTTTCAGTGCTAATCCCGTATTTCTAGGCGCTGGGTCATCAATGCTTTCAGTCCTCTCTGTTGGAGTCTCAAGCAGACTCAGACCTGGCTCCTACACTCTGGTAGTCACTGCGTACGTGGGTTCAGTCTCTCGCTCTGTATCCATACCGGTTAGAGTGGATGCTCCGAGGATACTTCCATCGGCGTCACTAACGATACTAGGTTTGCCTCCCATTGAATTCTGGATAATCACCAGCGGGATAATTGCAACAGTAGTATTCGGCGGGGCATTAGCGTATCGACGCCGAAAGAGAAGCTTCTATCTCCGACTTTAGTTGGCAACTCATCTCAATTTTCTTGGGCCGACTCGTACGAACATAGAACGGTCCCGATGAGGTCGGCCGTTTAAGGATGTTGTAGGCGCCTATGTGGCTTGAGGGGCGAAGAGGGTTGCGATGATTCCTAAGACTAGCGCGATCGATCCTAGGACAAAGTCGATGACGTAGATTCTGCTCGTCTTTGCGAACTTCAGCAGATAGGATATCACTACGATCCCTATCAGGGCCGAGGTTGCGATAGCGATCAGAATGCCGGTGGGCTCGACAATCTGTATCGCCGTGTCGACTTGGGACTTGCTGAGGATTAGAGTTACAAAGAAGGCTCCCAGTGAAGCGGGAATGTAGGCGAGATAGGATAGTCGGAAGGCCTGCTCTGGCCTTACTCCCATGAGCAGCATTGTTGATACTGTCATGCCAGACCTACTCACGCCGGGCAGTGCGGCTATTCCCTGTGCGACTCCTACGAGAACATAGTTCTTCAATTTCATCTCCTCGAGCCCGACGACCAGTCTGGGTCTTGTGCGCGAGTATCTGATGTAGAGTCCGGTTCCTATCAGTACGAGTCCGAGAAGGACCATCGGGATCCCTATGTTGTAGGGGCTGGTCGAGAGAACTTTGTCGGTTAGATAGTATAGTGGGGCGCCCACTATCCCGGTGAACGCCGTTACTACTGTCAAGTATCGGAGTAGTTTTCGATCGTTGAAGACCATGCGGATGTCTCTCCGGAAATAGACCAGCGCAGAGCCTACTGATCCTATCTCCATGAAGAGGCCGAACGCGTAAGCCACCGCCAGCGGTAGGGAGAAGAGGAGCGTGGAGGCGAATAATATCTGGGTCTTGCTGCTGATTGGCAGCCATTCAGATATTCCCTGGACTAGTCCGAGCATGATCGCGTAGAGTTCGTTCATTCGAGCCAACAACCATTTTTCGTGATAGTTTGGAAGTTCAAGGGTCTTCGGTGATGCGCCCCTTTCTTAGTCCTTTGGAATCCTAACCCTGTCGATGAGTTTGAGAGGTCTTTCGTGACTCGTAGGTTACAGCATCCTTTCATCCTGTTCAACCACGCACCTGGTTCGTACTCGAAACAGGAGTAATCGATAGAATATGGCCGATTCTAAACCCAGCAAGGTCTGGGAGCCTTACTCGAAAATGGTCAAGATGCCCGAGGAGGACTGGGCTGTCCTAGAATCAGTATACAACGACTACCGGTACCGCCAGGGGGATCTTCAGAGGACCGAGTTCATCAAACGACTAGTCGCCAAAGGCATAACCTCCTACCTGTATCAGCTAAAGTCGAGAACACCGGACGCGCTGCTCAAGATCGCCCAAGCCAGCGGGGCCCTGGGAAGCCAAGGCTACCGATAAATTCTCTCGAACCCGTCCCGGTCAGAGCCTCCCCCTGAACAACGGAAAACAATACGCGAGCCGCTATTCTTAGTGAACTAGGCCGGCCACCAGCTCTTAGGAGCATTGTCCCCTGTAAAACAGTTTAGAATCGCCTAGGAATTGAAAACCTGAACATCGTCGTGCCAATCCTCGCCAATCCAGGATGACAATTCAGCCGACCCCCCTAACAATTTCCAGTGGAATTTCGTGAGACAAGGAATTCTAGAGTATTTTTTTGAAATCGATCGATCCTCGAGTGACAGACCCCCCCGGGTTTCTCTTGCTAATCCTTCTGTGTCCTTAGCTCTCGATAGACCAGAATCCCCGCTATGATCACTGCCGCCACGCCCAATGGTAGGAAGTAGGCTTCGAGAGTGTTAGCGATCGCGGTGCTGTTCTGCCCCGCCAAGAAACCGAGATAGACGAGCGCGATATCCCAGACCAGGATACCAACAGCAGAGTACGCCAGAAAACGTTTCACGTCCATCTTTACAAGCCCGGCGGGAAACGCGATCAGCGTCCGGAGTAGCGGGACGAACCGGGCGAGCAGAACAACGCTCTTCCCGTGCGATCCGAACCATCGCTCAGTCGTCTCCAACCTTTTCTCGCTAAACCGCACAATACGACCATACCGCAATACTGCGGGTCTTCCGAGATAGTAGCCGATACCATAGTCAACCATCGTGCCGACCAGGCTTCCAACAGTCGCCACGGCCACCGTCGACCAGAATTCCAATCTCCCCTGCCAGACAAGATATCCTCCTAGGGGCAGGACTACTTCGCTCGGAACGGGGAGTGTGGCGCTCTCCATCACCATCAGTAGGAATACTCCCAGGTAGCCGGTCTGGTAGAGAAGGTTGACAATAGTGTTGAAGACTAGGTCGGTGAACGCCATTTTTCTAAATCTCCAATGATGAGTCTCTCTCCGATACTCAGACTCTTCCAGACTAGTGGACGTCGTTCGATCTAGTTGTTGCTATAAGCTAATGCTCAATCCTTCAGGCCAGACGAGACTGAAGCTCTGAATCGAATCCCTAGTTCCTCTGCTAGAAGCTCTTGCGGTACAGAACGCCCAAAGACCCACCGGCCAATCAAAGACCCCGGAGCCTTGTCCCTCGACTTTTCACGGATAATCCCGAGAGTCCTCAGGATACAGCTAGTCCGAGCTCTGAAGAAGCTCCGGAAACCCTTCCCGCTCTGGCCAATAGTCGCGGCGTTCGCCAGACCCTTCCAGACACTCGCCCATCAAGGCCTCGGACATCCACAGCTCACTCCCAGGCTAAAGAGACCCCTGCCAGCATGGTCCCTCCTGATGATGCTGCTGCTCGGAGTAGGCGTCGGGTTCTACGCCTCGACAATATTCAGCGAAGGCGCCGGAATAGGAGGCGCAACAACACCCGATTTTACTCTCGCCACGAACCCAGTCTCAATGACCACTCCCCAGGGAAGCCTCGCCTCAATCACAGTTTCACTCACCAGCCTCAACAGTTTTGCGGGAAGCGTCAACCTGAACTATACTCTCACGCCAGGAGTCACGAACGTCACGATCGCCCTGAACCCCGGATCCGTCTCTCTACTGACAGGATCAGGATCATCCACACTCACAGTGTCCGTCCCAGCCTCAGCCCCACTGAGCACCTACACAATAATTATCGATGGGGCAAGTGGAAAGCTCGGTCATAACGTGACGAGTATTCTCAGAGTGGTCCCGCCTCCCTCTCCAGACTTCTCGATCACCTCCTCCCCCTCCTCCATGAACGTAACCCGTGGCTCAGCTACCAGCGCCACCCTCACGCTGACAAGCATCGGAGGCTTTACCGGGCAGGTCAATTTGACTGCGTCAATATCGCCGAGTAATGGTTCTAGTCCGACTCTGACTCTCAATCCCAACCGGGTTACGTTGTTATCCGGTGGGACAGGAAACGCTGTCCTAACAATCAATACCACTGGAGCAACTTCGCTAGGAGTCTACACTATCGTGGTTCTTGGTGTCAGCGGGACCCTAGGCAATAGTGTCTCGATTACCTTGAGAGTACAGTAGGACCCTCAGAGAAATCATTCCTCATCGGACTCTCGAGTTGCCTCCCTGCAGCTCAGTCCACGCTAAGCATCAATCATTAGTAATGGTCTCTGTCTCCAAGCGCATCATCACACCTGAGGACATGACGACCAATGTTTCTACTTGGCCACAGCTGCTGGAGCTACCTGTTCTCCAAAGCGACCGGCCGAGAACTCAACGTCAACCTTCCAGCATATCTCGCTCTCCTCTCAGGAATACTCCCCGACTTTGACATCTACTTCCAACCCTACCTCGTACATCACACGTACACCCACTCGCTGATAGTAGTCGTCCCGGTCGTTCTGGTGCTCACCTACTTCTTCGGAAGACTAGGCTTCGCCTTCTCCATAGGAATCCTCTCGCACCTCCTCGGCGATTTTCTAGTTGGAACAATCCCCCTTCTCTATCCACTCCTTCCCAATTCTGATGTTGGGCTGAACCTGGGGATTCCCGGCGTTGCCGACACGATCCTCGAGATCGGAGCTTTCGCCCTCATCCTGGTCTACGCGTACTTCAATGGCGATTACAGACTGGTCCTCAAGCCTTCACGGGAGAGCCTCCTGCTCGGAATCCCGCTCTTCGCCTTCGTCACTCTAACACTGCTCTTTGCGGGAGACAGAAGCATACCTCTCGCAGCCTTCGCATTCTCGAGAAGAGCATTGACCGTGATCACCCTCGGCCATATTCTTCTCAGCGGAATCCTGGCTCTTGGAGCTGTTCAAGGGTTCAGATGGTATCTCGGACAGGGACGACTCAAACGGGCGATCGCCGGTGACGTTTCCCCCGTTCAACCTCCCACATAATGAGTGAAGTTACGCGTCGCCTTAATCCCTGACTTTCCAGACAATTGGACCGTACTGGGGGTCCAGGCTATCCAGATGTTGGAATGGTGGAATATTCCTCGCAGAGGCTGGATCATAATCCTCGGAGAACTTGTGGCGATAATCGGGCTTGGCGGCTGGGTCTACGCTGAATATCTGAACAACTCATACTTCCAGGGCTACGTGAACAGTCTCTCGCCGATACTTGTCCCCATTGTCAGCGTTGGTTTTGGCATAGCCTCCGCCACAGTGGCTACAGTGCTTTACTTCACAATGAGGAAGGTAGGACGGAAGGAAGGACTGGAGGGTGAGGATTCGGTGAGAAGGCGGGGTCCAGAAAAGAAGACTGCCAAGAAGCCACAGTTCTCATCCTCGAGAAGCGAGAGAGGGGGCAAGGGAGGCATCGCGATGGTGCCCAGGCCGAAACCAGCGATCGCAGCGGGATCCAGCGCCAAGCGTGGAACCATCCAGGACAGCAACGACGATGAGGACGAATCAGGCTAGACAAGTAACACCGGAATTCTCGCAAGCTCTAACCTGGATACTAACAATCCATTCCAAAGGGCACAATTCGCCCATATCGAACCGGGAAGCTAGATGAACTGGATTCGAAGTCGAGGGCTTCTAGATCCCGGTGGTAGTTTACGAGCGAGCATATCGAGACTGCAAAGAGATACATTCCCAGTCCGGTCAAGATCCTAGTCATACTCCAGTCGTTCATCATCGCCTATCTTGGGTTCTGGATGATAGAGAATTACCAGAACGACTTCTACTTCCAGACCTACGTAAACTCGTCCCTCCAAGGCAGTGGTTTCACGATTGTCGCATTGAGCAGTGTGGGAATCTTCAGCGCCGTGGCCATGGGCCTCTACATGAAGCTCAGACGGACACACAGGGAGCTAGAACATCTGATCCTTACAGAGCACACGCCCCCCGAAGAACAGGGTGTGTCGACTATTCTACACCCTCACGTCGAGCAGCACCTGATCGAAATGATAAGAAAGTCGACCCCGAGCGACGTGAGCGGAGCCTCGTCCCAGATGCCGACTCTGAAACGAGAGAACGCTCAATCCTCAAAATAGCCGTTAAGTTGCTGAGAAAAGTCCTTCCTATCTTCTCCCGAGAGTGCTCTAATGCTTAGTCTTGGCGACTCGCGGTTTGATCACTCGAATAGAGTAGAGCCGGCCGGTTACCACTGACGCATCATGAAAGGATAAGCTCGCTTGTGAGCGGAATCCCGAAACCTTCGCAGCACCTCTTGAATTTTTTCTATCGGAACCTTCGTCTCCTCCGCGACCCTCTCAGGAGATCTCTTCTCGTCGAAAAGCAAACTCAGGACTCGGTCTAATCGATCATAATCCAGAGGGATCTCGTCTGTTGCCCGGTGGCCCGGGTACAGTTGGGGGCTACTTGGCTTCGAGACTATCCGTGAGGGAAGCCCAAGATGCTCCCCCAGTTTCCTCACCTGCGTCTTATACAAGTGACAGGTCGGAAGAAAGTCAACGCCCCCATCCCCATACTTCGTGAAATACCCGATAAGATCCTCACTCCGATCACCAGTTCCAGCAACCAAGTAATTGTCCAAGTTCGCGAAAAAGTACAGTACGATCATCCTCGTCCTAGATCGAATATTGGCCAGGGGAATCTTTGTTGTCTCGCCTTTTTCGCTCGCGTTCAGGGCGATACTGAATGCCTCGACCATGGGCTGAATGTTGACAACCATTGATCTAATCTGAAGCGACTTTGCAAGCCATTGCGCATCTTCAATATCTTCCTTCGGTGTGAATGTCGTGGGCATAAGCACGCCTATCACACCATCCTTACCCAGGGCACGCACGAGCAGGCTGGCAACGACACTGCTATCGATGCCCCCGCTGAGCCCGATGACGCTTCCCCTCGCTCCCGCCGACTTGACCCTCTCTTGAATGAACGCGACAATCTCATTGGTCACGGTATGCCAGTCAAGGTCGAATTCTGAGATCTGCATTTTACCACCTACCTGTTCAAGCCGACCCGATGGGAACTTGAGACTCCCTCTATTATCTTGACAATCTCTCGGCGATTACTGGCATGCTGACGCTAGTCCCCGAGTCGCCGGGTGCCTTACGCTTCCACGCCTCTGTAGAACTAACGCCCACCGCAATATACCGGACTCTTGGATCGGCTATGAGCTTGGAACGGTCAAGGATTCTCCAACAATCCAGAACGGTAGGATGACGCATCTTCGCCACAAACACCGCTGGGGTGAGGTTTCTGAACTCATCCCAAGGAGTGGCTATGACGCAGAAGTCAGAGCCTTCCAGGCACTCCGACAGGCTGGGAGCATAGCGGACCTTGTCGCCGAGAACTCCCCGCGCAAACTCCATTCCGGCTGGATCATAGCAATTCACAGTAGCGCCGCTCTCGACTAGATCTTGCGCAATGTAGATCGCAGCCGATTCTTCGACAACGAAGGTATTTGGCTTGTAGGTCAAGCCAAGGACGGCAACGCGAGGGGCCTCGATCCCATGCAAGCTCTCGATAATCCGATGGGATAAGAGATGCGAATGCTCTTGATCGATTTGATCAGTCGCCCTGCTCAGTCTTGCCTGCTTTCCCAACATCTCAGCAAGATGAGAAAACGCTCGGTTGTCTCTGGGAAAACAGGGTCCTCCGTATCCAAGCCCACCCTTGAGATACTTCGAACCGATTCTGGAGTCTAGGCCGACGGCACGGGACACGACGTCTACATCTCCCCCAGGCGCCTGTTCGCACAGCGATGCGAGCGTGTTTGCGAAGGAGATCTTCATGGTAACGTAAACGTTGACCGATATCTTCGCGAGTTCAGCATTCCACAGGCTCATTCTCACGATTGGCGGGGTGTTCTTGCAGAATCTTTCATACATTCCAGAGAGCATCTCTCCCGAGCGCGAATCTGATTCTCCAATCAACACCATGTCCGGGTTTAGAAGCCCATGAACGACCTCTCCGAGAGCTATGAATTCTGGACTATAACACAGCCCAAAATGGCTGCCGCACACCTTCCCAGAAATACGTTCCAAGAGAGGCTTAAGGACCGAATCAGATGCTCCAGGGAGAACTGTACTGACGACCGAGACTAAGTGAAATTTGTTCCTCTTCCTAATGGCTCTCGCAATCGGCTCGAGCGCCTGTTCAACATAATGGGTCGAAAAACCTCCATCGCGATCGCTTGGAGTGGGAACGATAACGAATGAAGCATCGGATTTCTTCGCTGCCTCCTCCAAGTCATCCGTCGCCGTGATCATCGACTTTGCCTTCTTCAGAAGACTACAAACAGAGGGTTCGGCGCTAGTCACCTCACCAGAGGTGACGGCCTTAGGAATTTCGGGTCTCACGTCAGCGGCGATTACATGGAATCCTCGGCTAGCCCAAGAAACTGCGAACGGTAGTCCTAACTTGCCTAACCCGAATACTGAAATGGTGTCTAGCTGCTTCAGCAGGCCTAAGCCCTCCCGGATGATTCACGCCGTAGACCAAGCCTTGGAAGCTTGTTTCTCAGAATGACCAGAGATGCAATTGTTGCGATAGAGGTCGATAGAACTGCGACTGAGGTCAAAGTGGTAGACGTAAAACTCGCAACTAATTGGCCCGTGCTATTTGCGAGAGGAATATAGATCATGCCTGGACCCGCGTAATAGTACAGAAGTGGACTCACCCCTCCGCCAGATCCAAATTCGAATCTCCACTGCGAGCTGTAAGTCTCTTTCCAAACGACTCCTCGAAATCCTTGTGGTACTGATGAGGAGATCATGTTCTCATTGTTTGGCCACGCTTGACGAACCGGGCTCCAAGGAGATTGTGCGAACAGAGCGAGCATGGGTGCGGGTTGCCCGGTTCCCCCAACGATAATAATTTTGTCGTACTGCGCATTGCTCCCTCCTCCGCTGAGACTCGCGGTTGTCATTATACTCTTTTGTGTAGATCCAGAAAGATTTAGGATAGCTGTAGAAGCATTATACTTGTTCAACATCCCCACCCCGGTCGCTCCCAAAGTGTTGTATGACAGAACCCCATCGTCTGATAGCGATATTGCTTTGGAAAAGTCAGACATCGTGTAGGCCTCCGAAGCCACTGATACGTTAGTCAGATGCACTACCGCGCTGGGCTCATTTGGGGGGAGATTTATGGCAAATGTGAGGTCTCGCGCGACGCCGAACATCCGGTTCGAGTCACCCCATTTCTTGAATTCGGAATAGGGTACCTGGAACTCAACGCTCTTGCCACTTCCAACCTTCTTGTCGACAGCTACGTAGCTGGCACAGCATCCAGTGTTCGAGCCCAAGCTCACACCAAGTGTAATGTTCGCACTAGTTTGAACCGTAAATCTCACCATAAGCCCATTGGAGATAGGGACTGGATTCGGCAGCGTCGAGTCGATGTTGAACTGGGAACCTTTCGTAGTATCGAGACTGGTAACGTTGAGGCTGACAGCGGTAGAGTTGGATTGAAGAACACCTCGCACATTTGAAGTCACGTATGTAGCTGTCCAGCTGGTCGGGGCAAGGGTGAGTGTCGTAGCTCCGTAATACGATGATGAAGTCGAGCTATACGATGAGGGAACGACGATGGGTGCGGATCTTACGAAATAGTAGGCTCCTGCTTCACGGCCATTTACTAGCTGCGAGAAGGAGACCGGAATACTAGTGAGAAAATGGGTGCCTTGGGGCTGTACAGTCGCCGCTACACCAAGTTGGCCATCTTCGGAGGACACCACTGCGAGATTACTGGTCTTGAGGACTGACTGCATATCCGTACCATGAAGAGAGTACGTGGACGAATCCGTTACCAGGAGATCGACTGGCACAGTCGACGCATCTTCTATTGAGTGGAGGTAGAGAGGAACCACGAAGCGAGAACTCAATCCCATTGCACTCAGCATCGATACTAGTGACTGATACTCGTTCCCAGAGTTTTCAGATGAAGAGTAGAAACCGACCAGGGAAGCATTAGTGGCAATTAGGATCGGGCTCGGACCTAAGGGACTCACGAACCACTCGGACAAATAGCTCGTCGGTTTTTCGGTTACCGAGAATAGCGAGGACCTAATCGAGTAGTTGCCTATTGTATTGTAAAGGTATGAATAGGGATAGAACACCGCGCTGCTAACGCCATACCAATCAAGCCAAAACTTCTCTCCGGCAAAATTGTAAGGCGATTCCAGGAGAGAAGAAACGTTTGCAGGAGGACGA
>Ga0099793_10000323_pt1 | contig 12451 bp, 4 predicted proteins | sample Rivendell_Oct201_9_FD_77319 | JGI IMG/M metagenome (GOLD analysis project Ga0099793, IMG submission 77319) | Vadose zone soil and rhizosphere microbial communities from the Eel River Critical Zone Observatory, Northern California to study diel... | ecosystem: Environmental > Terrestrial > Soil >...
ACCACGGGGGTGCAATACGTATGGAGCAACTGGAGCGACGGGGGACCGATCGCTCATGCGGTGGCCGCAACGAGTGACTCGACGATCATCGCAAACTTCGCGGCGCAGTATTTCTTAACGATGAGCACCGACACGTCGGCAGGGACGGTCGCTCCGGCGAGTAATTGGTATAATGGCGGACAACTCGTGCCGATCAGCGCAACCCCAAAACCGGGCTTCACGTTCGGCTCGTGGGCGGGAAGCGGGGCCGGGTCGTATACGGGCTCGAACAGCTCGCCGACCGTCACCATGAATGCTCCGATCACCGAAGCTGCGAGTTTCGTGCGCTTTACCGCCCAGGTGGTGGTTCAGACCAATCCTGCGGGACTCGTCATCTTCGTCGACAACACGCAATATGCTAGTCCGCATACATTCACCTGGACGACGGGCTCCAGCCACACGATTGCGCCGGGCGACACGCTGAGCGGAGGGCCGGGGATACAGTACGTCTGGAACAATTGGAGCGACGGGGGTTTGAAATCGCATGCGGTTAGTCCGCTGAAGGATACCACCTTCACGGCCAATTACATCACCCGGTATTTCCTGACGATGACGGCGAATCCGGGCGGGACGGTAGCGCCGGCGAACGGCTGGTTCAACAGCGGTCAGATCGTATCGATCACGGCGGTGCCTGCGAGCAGGTACAGCTTTAACTCCTGGAGCGGGAGCGGAACCGGTTCGTATTCGGGATACATAAACCCCTCGCAGCTCACGATGAACGGCCCGATCACAGAGATCGCCAGTTTCGCGCAGAACGCAGTTCAGATCACGATTCAGACGAACCCGAGCGGGCGGACTTATTACTTCGACGGCTTCCTATTCACGACTCCGCAGACCCGGACGTTTCAGCCGGGAGAAATACATTACCTGGAAGTGTTCTCCCCCCAGGCCTCATCTCCGGGAAAGCAGTACGTATGGAGAGACTGGAGCGACAGCGGGACGGCGCGGCACCCGGTGACGATTCCGGATTCAGCTGTCACCTACACGGCAACATTCGGGACGCAGTATTATCTGACGATGGTCGCCCTGACCGGCGGGAGCGTGAGTCCGGCGAGCGACTGGCACGATGCCGGCTCAGTGGTTCAAATCAGCGCCACGCCGGATCTATCGTATTCATTCCTCGAATGGCGGGGGTCGGGTTTGGGCGCATACACCGGCCCGACCGATACGGCGCTTGTGACCATGAGAGGCCCGATTACGGATACGGCGAGGTTTACGCAGTATCCCGTTCACGTGACCGTGGGATCGAACCCGCCGGGGCGAACTCTGAAGGTCGACGGGAGTTCCTATACAAGCTCGCAGCAATTCACCTGGATTTCCGGTGCGTATCACACCGTCAGCACAACAGTGCTCCAGGGGGATACGCTGACGCGCTACAACTGGTTGAATTGGAGCGACGGCGGAGGGATCTCACACACCGTCTCAGCGAATCGCGACACAAGTTTCACTACGAACTTTAATACACAGCACTTCCTGAAGGTCATTACAGGGAGCGGCGGCACCGTCACGCCTCCGAGCGACTGGCACGATCTCGGCCAGATGGTGACTATCATCGCCAAACCGAACCCGACCTATCAGTTCGGAGGATGGAACGGCACCGGCTCGGGTTCCTACTCGGGAAATCAGGACACGGCGATCGTGACAGTGAACGCTCCGATCACCGAGTCGGCAAGCTTTGTCCTGCAGCCCATCAGTGTTACGCTTCGAACAAATCTCCCGGGCAGGACGTTCATCGTTGACAGCGTGAGGTACACATCGACGCAGACGTTCATTTGGCAATACGGGTCGAACCACACGATCGGCACCCTGACCCCGCAGGCCGGAGCCCCCAGTACACGTCACCTGTTTCGCAACTGGAGCGACGGCGGGGCGCTCTCTCACCGGATCACGCCGGTCATGGACACTGTGTTCACCGCGAATTTCAGCACGCAGTACTTCCTCTGGATGAGCGCAGACTCCGGCGGCACCGCGAGCCCGCCAAATAGCTGGCAGGACAGCGCCAGCACCGTTCAGATCACCGGGATTCCCCATCCCGGCTACAGCTTCAGCAGTTGGAACGGAAACGGCAACGGCTCGTACACCGGGACCGGCAATCCGGACAGCGTCGTCATGCTGGAATCACTCGTTCAGACGGCCTCCTTCTCACGCTTCGGAGCTCAGGTTGTCGTTCAATCGAGCCCGGGCGGACTCTCGATCACGGTGGATGGCGTCAATTACCCGAGTCCGCAGACCTTCACCTGGACCACGGGCTCAGCTCACACGGTCTCGGCTGCCGATACGCAGAGCGGCACCGCAGGGATCCGGTACGTGTGGAACAATTGGAACGACGGAAAGCCGCGACTCCACGCCGTGACTCCTCTTGGCGACACGACGTTCACGGCGAATTTCAAGACGCAATATTACCTGACAATGACGGCCAATGCGGGCGGGACGGTCATACCCCCGAGCGGCTGGTTTACGAACGGACAGAACGTGACGCTCACGGCCCTGCCCGACACCCGATATAATTTCAATGTCTGGAGCGGGACCGGTCCGGCGTCGTACACCGGCTACCAGAATCCCGTCACGCTCACGATCGGCGCACCCACTTCCGAAATTGCGAGTTTCATCCGGAAACCGGTTCAGATCGTGATTCAATCGGTGCCACCCGGACGGCCTTTCTGGTACGACGGATACACGTATACAGATCCCCAGACGCGCACGGTCGATCCGGGGGTGGAGCATTTCCTCGGCGCCACATCTCCCCAGCCGATAACACCCTTCGTTCTTCAATATGCGTTCAAGAATTGGAGCGACGGGGGCGGCGTATTCCACAGCATCTTCCCCGATTCCAACACAACGTATACGATAACATTCAAAACGCAGTACTATCTTACGCTGGCGGCAGAGACGGGCGGAAACGCGACACCGGCAAGCGATTGGCAGGATAGCGGCAAGGTGGTTTCAATCTATGCGGTTGCGAATGATGGGTTTGGATTCCAGCGATGGAGCGGTATCGGAGCAGGCGCTTACGCCGGCTCGCGCAACCCCGCCACAGTTACCATGATGGGCCCCATCAGCGACACGGCGTTCTTCGGCCCCGGCATCAAGGCGACCTTCGTATCGAATCCGGCGGGCCGCAAAATTACCGTCGATGATTCCACGTACATTGCGCCAAAGAGTCTCAACTGGCTCATCGGATCGGCCCATACGATCAAAACGGCTTCCCCGCAGAGTGACACGGCCGGAACGAGGTATCTATGGAAACAGTGGAGCGACAGCGGGGCGGTCACCCATAACATTGCTCCGACGAGAGACACAACAATTGCGGCAAACTTCAGGACAGAGTACTACCTTGCGGTCAGCGCGGGATCAGGCGGAAGGGTATCACCTCCCAGCGGCTGGTGCGTGAAGGACTCGAGCGTCCTCCTCCAGGCCTTCCCGGACAGCGGCCAGGGTTTGCTCGAATGGATCGGGACCGGCCCGGCCTCCTACAGCGGATCGAGCAACCCCGTCAGGATCACCATGACGAGCTGGGTCAATGAAATCGCCCACTTCGGCCGGTTGCTGCCGCCTCCCACGCTTGCAGGAACAGACGGGGAGACGAATCAGCCGACCTCGAAGATGCTCAACTGGCACACCTATCCCGGTGCGACCTTGTACCAGCTCCAGGTTGCGACCGATTCGCTCTTTGCGAACATCATCGTCGATCTTACGACGACCTCCGATACGTCGTTCCAGGTGAATGCTCTGGCGAATCTGACGACGTACTATTGGCATGTGAAGGCAAGGGTCGGGAATGATATCACCACCTTCTCCGGCTCGAGGAGATTCACGACGATGGCTGCTACCCTCACCGCGATCTCGCCGGTGAGAAATTGGGCGACAAAATTCATATTCCCGATCCGCTGGAAGAGCACCGATCTCAGCGGAAACGTCAATATAAAGCTGTCCACGGACGGCGGATACATCTACACGATGATCATGGCGAACGTGCCGAATTCGGGCAATGCGTCCTGGAGCGTGCCCGACAGCGCCCGGTGGATCTCGTCGAACTGCAAATTGAGAATTGAGTCCGTTCTCAACACCGCCATCTTCGATGAGAGCTTTGTCTTCTCCATCGCCTCCGGCGCGTTGCCGGCCACGGCGCTCGTTTCGACCTCGATCTCGTACCCCGATGACCGCGCGCCGACCACGGCGTACCGGCTGGTGGGCGGCCCGGGAATCGTCGACACGGTCAGGGTCAGCAGCATCCTCACGGGAAAACAAAAAATCGACTGGAGGGTCTTCTGGGACAACGGGGCGGCCGACAATTATCTGGTCGAGCTTTCGGGAAGTTCGAATCTTATAACGGGAGCAGGATACTGGGTATTGAACAAAGGGAACCTGGATGTCTCGACTACCATGCGGATGCCGCCGCTTGCGGCCGACGCGACGTTCAGTATCCCTCTGCACGCGGCCTGGAATATCATCGCAAATCCGTTCGACAAGAACGTAAGCTGGATTTCCGTTCAGGACGCAAACGGACTGCCGGCCGCGGCCCGGATTCTCTCCTACTCCGGTTCGTACGATTCGAGCGGAACGATGCAAACATTCGGCGGATACTATTACTTCAATGCGTCGAACGCGACCTCGTTGAAGATACCGTATCCGTTTGGCCTGACCCAGCCGATGCGCGCAAGACAGGCGGTGAGGGAGGATGACGGGTGGAAGGTCCGGCTCTCGTATGAAACCGACATCAACCGCGACGCCGACAACTATATCGGCATCACGCCCGGGGCAAAAGCGGGGTACGACGAGCTGGAAACGCACAAGCCGCCGCTCTTCCTGGATCAGGGTTTTCTCTATTTCCCGCGGCCGGATTGGGATGCTTCCTACAGCCGGTTCAACACCGACTTCCGCCCCGCGCTGGGTGACGGACAGGTTTGGGAATTCGAGGTCATGAACCCCCGGAAGTCACGAGGCGTGATTCGCCTCGGAGGCATCGAGGGGATTCCAGCGGAGAACCAGGTCATATTGGTAGGCGAATACGAGAGCACGCCGATCGACATGCGTAAAGACAATTCATACACGTTCACTCCGGCCGCCGACCGGATGAAATTCCGGCTGATCACGGGGAAACAGACATTTGTCGAAAAGGAACTCGGAAAACTCGCGCCGCAGGCATACGAGCTCGCGCAAAACTTCCCCAACCCGTTCAATTCGACGACGGCGATCAGCGTCAAGCTGCCGGAGGATTCTAAGATCCGCCTCGAAATTTATTCGACGCTCGGTCAACGCATCGCGGAACTGGCCGACGGACTCTATACCAGAGGTGTCCACACCTTCCGGTGGCAGGGTACCGACGAAGCGGGCCGCGCCGTGGCGACCGGGGTTTATTTCTACCGGCTGACGTACGGTACAAACCTGGTTCAATCCAAAAAAATGATTATCGCTAAATAGGTGACGCCATGATTATGAAAACATTCGATCGATCCAAAAGCGTGATTATTCCCATGCTCGTCCCTCTTCTGCTGTTATTGTTTCTGGGGACGCCCGTCTTCGGCCAGGGGAGAAGTGGTGAGGAAGTCCAGACCTCCAATGTAAAGTGGAGTATCAAGGACGATGTCATCCTCCTCAACTACGATCTCATGGGATCGCCGGATGACGAGTTTGATCTGAGTATTGCCTTGAAGAAGGAAGGCGACGCATCGTTCGCCGTGGTCCCCAAGGCCGCCGAGGGCGACATCGGGCGCGGTTATTTTGCCGGAAAGGGCCGCGAGATCCGCTGGTTCTACCGGACCGATAACCCCGGCGGATTCTCAGGGGAGGGGTATTACTTCGAGATTCACGTGCAGTTAGTGAAGAAGGAAAGCAAGCTGCTCTATTATGCGCTGGGTGCGGCGGCGCTCGCAGGAGGGATTCTTGCGCTGATCGTGAGTCAAAAGCCCGTTCCACCCACGCCACCGTATGAGCTTCCGGGTCCGCCCGCGCGCCCTTGAGTGACGCGGCGGGCAGGTGAACGCCTTGGAGCTTACTTACTATTAGGACATTTGTCCTAATAGTAAATAAGGACAATTGTCCTTATTTCACCAGCACCATTTTTCTGACCTGGATCACGGAGATTCCCGGATCATTCACGCTCGTGGCGTCGAGGCGGCACAGGTAGACGCCGCTCGCGAACTGGGTCGCATTCCATTCGACCGATTTGTAACCCGCCTGCTCAAAGCTATCCCGTAAAACCTCCATCACCTGTCCCCGCAGATCGTAAACGATAAGCGAGACTTTGCTGTTCACGGGCAATTGATACCTGATCGTTGCGGTCGGATTGAACGGATTCGGAAAGACCGGCTCGAGTAGAAACGATGACGGCGAGCGGTTGTTCCTTTGAAGACCTGCCGCCGGCGGATCGGGCGGCGCTTCGGCGGTGGAGACGATTTGAATTCGATTTGCCGGCGGCATCGTCCCCGATGCCGAGAGGATCAACTTCCCGTCGCTGTGAGTGCGCACCCAATACCCATTCGCCGGCCGGAGCGAATCGCCCAGCGTGTAACCGAAACCGTTAAAGCCGAAAAAGGGCGATGTCGTGAGACCGGGGGGAATGCTCGCTATCGAGGCGGCCGCCACGGGAGTGCCGAGCGCTCCGATGAGATTCCATCCGGTTGTGACATCGATCGTATCGTTCTGGACGAGCGGGCCGGCGAGATAGACGGTCTGGTCGCCCGGAAACTTTATCCAATATCCGCGTCCGGCCTCGAGGGAGTCCTTTATCTGATATCCGGCGATATAGGCGAACGCATCGGAGACGGAAGTCGGAAAGATGGTGGTCAGTCTCGGATTGGAGGGACGCACCGGGAGCGAGAGCAGATTCCATGTACCGCGGACCGGATAGGGGTGAGCTCCGGGTGGAATCGTCGTGAGACTCCAGACCGCCGACCAGGGGCTGCTCCCGGCGGCACCTGCCCGGGCCTGCACCCGCCAGTAATATATAGTGCTGTCCAAAAGAGCAGGTACCGGACGCATGGTATCCGTCAGGGTCGAGTCGTCGACGATATTGACGGCAAAGAGCGTGTCCGCGGCAAGCTGAAACCAGTAGCCGGTCGCGCGCAGTGACGAATTCCACCGGCATGTCAACGCATTCGGCTGGTTCGTGGCTCCGTTCGGAGGCAGCTTTAAAATAGGAGTGGACGGAGGGCCCTGGCTGGTGACGTATCCAACTCCGGTGCGCGTGCTTGTAGCGATTGGACGGCCATTTTTCCAGTCGATTTCAAGCATTTTTCTTGTATTTTTCATTTGGGGCAGCGTGGCCACAACCGTCCGGGTTGCCGTGCTGATCACGTCGCCTGCATCCCCCACGTAGACAAAGCGCCCGTCTCTACTATGATGGATCCAGCCATCTCTCAAACAATCATACGCACACGACGATTCGTTTCCGCGAAGGGGATTTTGCAACTGAATATCGGCCACCTTTGTCGGTGTGATATGGTTAAAGATGCCGCTCACGTCAAAGACGTGGACATAGCTGTTCGGTTCGTCGATGACATAGATCTCTTTTTCGTCGGGCGAGAGGGAGATGCCGTGGCTCGGGGCGGTGGCGCACTGGTTTCCGCAGCCGGTTTTCGTCCACCCCATCGTCGTCAGGTCGAGCGTGTAGACGACCCGACCCGTTGTCAGATTGGCCACCTGAAAGCCCAGGAAGCCGGTGAGGGTCACAAAGGCGAAAGTCTCAGTACCATTGATTGTGAACGGGCGGACGCCGCTGACGAAGGGACCTGCCCGCTTTACCACCTGATGGGCCGCCGCGCTGGCGACATAGAGTGAATCATGCCCCACATTATTGACGTCCCGGGCGCCCATGTACACCCGGGCACCGTCCAGACTGACGACGGTGTTGTGAGGGTTCAGACCGCCGGTCGCAATCACCCCATGTTCGGTCCCATCAACAGTGCTCACGACATACCATTTGCCGTCATTTGTAAGTTCTCCGGACGGCATGAAGATGGTTGTCCCGTCGGGAGTGATCGCGTGACTGTCGATCCCATGAGTGTAATGCACATTCCAGCCGACGCTGTCGCGGAGCAGGCTGTACTGCAGCAGCGATCCGTCTCCGTTGCCGGCCCCATCGCCGCCGTAGCTGATATAGAGCATACCATCCGGCGGACTCAGCGTCACGCCGCGGACACCCGCGGTGGTCGGTACCGGAAGACTGTCCACAAGAGCGTGCCCGCTGTCGATGTTGAAAACGTAAATCCATCCATCGGGAAAAACGTACTCAAAATGATGGACTGCGGAATCGGCCGCGATCGAATGAACCGATCTGCGCGTATCGGCCGGCGCCGCGCCGCTCGATGCCCCGGCACCGAGGATGCCGATCATGCAAACGATCAATCCAACCATGACGGGGGTGAAGATCCTGCTTTCTTTTATGGAACAGCCGACTCCATTTTCCGGCAGCTCACGTATCAAGTACGTATCCTCTCGTGATTGCAAATTCCAAACCAAGTGTAAAGTATCAAACAAAGGGGCGATTGTCAAAGTGCCCGTTATTCGATGAACAGCGCGGACAACCGCTGTTTGAACCCGAGAATGGTAATTAAGCGAAATTAACCGGGCAGCCGATTATCCCCGTCACATGAAATCGACTGAGGGGGGTGATTTTCCCGATTGTTTTCATCGCACGGGAGGATGCATCCCGGTGTCGCGGTTATTTCTCCTCCTTGAGCATCTTCAATGCGGCCTTCAAATCCTGCCCGCGAGTCATTTTTGGATAGCTGAGCTTGAGCGACTTCAGCGTCTCGACGATGACGTCTGCCACCGCGACGCGCGTGAACCATTTGTGATCGGCCGGAATAACGTACCACGGGGCAATCTTCGTGCTCGTATTGCAGAGCATGTCTTCGTAGGCCTTCATGTAGTCGTCCCAATATGACCGTTCGCTCACATCCGGCGGCGAGAATTTCCAGTACTTATCGGGATGCGTGAGTCGATCGATAAAACGTTTCTTTTGTTCTTCCTTTGAGACGTGAAGGAAAAACTTCAGAACGACTGTCCCGTTTCTCACGAGATGGCGTTCAAAAGCACAGATATCCTCAAACCGGTCTTTCCAGATAGACTGCCGTTCAGCCCCCGGAGGGAGGCGTTCTTCCTTGAGCATCTCCGGATGGACGCGAACGATCAGGACCTCTTCGTAGTAAGAGCGATTGTAGATTCCGATCCGTCCGCGCCCCGGAAGCGCCTTTGCACAGCGCCACAGGTAGTCGTGGTCGAGCTCCTCCGCCGAGGGCTGTTTAAATCCGGCCACCTGGCAGCCCTGCGGATTCACGCCCGACATCACGTGTTTGACGACGCTGTCTTTCCCGGCTGCGTCCATTCCCTGGATGATGATCAGCAGGGCATGGATATTCTGCGCGTACAGCATTTCCTGATAGTGCGAGAGGCGCTCAATATCATCTTTGAGCTTCTCTTCGGCGTCATCTTTGCCGCGAAAGTTGCCGTTATATCCCGGGTCGTAGGATTTCAAAGAAATCTTTTTTCCCGGAGGCGCGAGAAACCGGTCATGGTTCATGGCGTTTTTTATCGTGATAATATATTTCTTAGGACGAAGAGGACATTGGCCGGGCGTTCTGCGAGTCTCCTCATATACCAGGGGAACCAGAATGTGCCGTAGCTGATCAAGATCCGGACCCGGAACCCGTCACGCCGGAGCTGCAACTGGCTCTCTCTCTGAATCCCGTAGAGCATCTGGATCTCGTACGAGTCGCGTGTGATTCCCTTTCCAAGGGCAAATTGATCGATTAAAGTCAGGAGGCCCCGGTCATGCGTGGCGATGGCGATGCGGGTATCCGGGGCACGCGAAAGAAGGAGGCGTATGCTTAGAATGAAAAAGTTTCGATCGACATCCCTCTTCGACCGGAATGCGACGTCTGCGGGCTCGGCGTACGTGCCTTTCACGAGCCGTATCGATGGCGCCAGCGGCAACAGTGCATCGATGTCGGCGGCTGTCCGGTAAAGATACGCCTGCAGGCAAACGCCCACATTCGGGAATTCCCTCCGCGCGTGTTTATAGAAGCCCAAGGTCGTATCGACGTACGAACTGCCCTCCATATCGATCCAGACGAAGTTTCCGAGTTCACGCGCCCTGCGCAGGAGTGCGTTGAGATGCTCGCGGCACAACTCCTCACTTAAGTCGAGTCCGAGCTGTGTGAGCTTGACCGAAATCTGGCAGTCCAGTTCCCGCTGCCGGATCAGTTTCAATGCGGTCAGGTAGCGGCCGGCTACTTCATTCGCCTCCCCCTCCTCGGAAAGATTTTCTCCCAGATGCGTTACAACGCCGGCGATTCCGTTCCTCCGAAGGGTTTCCGCGGCGGCGAGGGCGTCTGAAATCTCTTCGCCGGGCATGAAGCGGCCGACAGCGCGTCGCACAAAGCGGAAACGCGGCAAGAGCTCGCGGAGGTGCGTACTGCGGGATCCCCGCAAGAGTATACTCCGCATCAGACCCATATTATATGACGAAGATTCAATTGGCCGGAAGGCTATGATATGGATTTTTTTGATTACATTAAAGGGCAATTCCACGAGAGGAAGACTTCCTATGACTGATCAATCGAGGCCGGCGAAGCCGGCCGGGTTGGACCAACTCTGCGTCAACACGATCCGCTTTCTATCGGTCGACGCCGTTCAAAAGGCGAACAGCGGCCATCCCGGTTTGCCGCTGGGCGCCGCCCCGATGGCCTATGTCCTTTGGACTCGGTATCTGAAACACAATCCATCCAATCCCCAGTGGCACGACCGGGACCGGTTTGTCCTCTCTGCCGGTCACGGCTCCATGCTGCTTTATAGTTTGCTGCATCTCACCGGATACCGGGAGATGACAATCGATCAGATTATGAACTTCCGTCAATGGGGAAGCATCACGCCTGGCCATCCCGAGCGGCTGCCGGCCGCGGGGATCGAGACGACCACCGGACCGCTCGGTCAGGGGTTCGGCAACGGGGTGGGAATGGCGATGGCGGAGCAGTATCTCGCGGCGCGCTACAATCGCCCCGGCATAGAAATCGTCAACCATTACACGTATGGGATCGTCAGCGACGGCGACCTGATGGAAGGCGTCGCTTCGGAAGCCGCTTCGCTGGCGGGACACCTGAAGTTGGGGAAACTGATTTATCTTTATGACGACAATCGGATATCACTGGCTGGTTCGACAGATCTGACGTTCACCGAGGACCGGGCCAGGCGGTTCGAGGCATACGGATGGCACACCGTGTCGATCGCCGACGGGAACGACATCGGAGCGATCGACCGCGCGCTTCAATCGGCGCGCGAGGAAAAGGAACGGCCGTCGCTGATATCGATACGAACGCATCTCGGCTACGGATCTCCGCACAAGCAGGACACATTCGAGGCGCACGGCTCGCCGCTAGGAGAGGAAGAAGTGAAATTAACAAAACAGAATCTGGGCTGGCCGTTGGAACCGCTTTTCCATATCCCCAAGGAAGCGCTGGGCCATTTCCGCGAAGCTGTCAATATTGGAAGCCGCGTAGAATCGGAGTGGAAGGAGAAACTAAGCCGCTACACAGGCTCGTTTCCGGAGCTCGCGAAAGAGTTCGGGACTGCCACGCTCGGAGAGCTGCCGAAGGGTTGGGATGCGGACATGCCGGGCTTTGCCGCGGACGCAAAAGGCGTGGCGACGCGGGCGGCGGGGGGGAAGATTCTGAACGCGGTGGCGCCCAGGCTCCCGAATCTGATAGGGGGCTCCGCGGATCTTAATCCTTCTACCTACACCGTGCTTAAGGGCTTGGGGGATTTCGAGAGTCCGGCGGCGACTGGCGGCGATCAACAGGGCGCTGCCGGCGGCGGCTGGAGCTATGCCGGCCGCAATCTGCATTTTGGAGTGAGGGAGCATGCGATGGGCGCTATTCTAAACGGCCTCTCGGTGCACGGAGGCATCATCCCCTACGGCGCGACGTTTTTGATCTTTTCCGATTACATGCGTCCCGCCATCCGTCTGGCATCATTGATGAAACAGAGGGTGATCTACGTTTTCACGCACGACAGCATCGGACTCGGCGAGGACGGGCCGACACACCAGCCGGTTGAACAGCTGGCGTCTCTCCGATCGGTCCCGAACCTGATCGTCCTGCGGCCGGCGGATGCGAATGAAACTGCAGAGGCATGGAGAGTCGCGCTCAATCGCGATGGCGGCCCGGCGGCAATCGTGCTGACACGTCAGAATGTTCCGGTCATCGATCGAAGCGGTCGCGGGGCGGCAACAATGCTGAAGCGGGGCGGATACGTGCTCGCAGAGGCGATGGACGGTAAGCCGCAGGTGTTACTGATAGCGACCGGCTCGGAGGTGCATCTGGCGCTCGCCGCTTCCGAACTGCTCGCCGGAGGAAACATTCGGGCGAGGGTTGTGAGTCTGCCGTCGTGGGAGCTGTTCGAAGCCCAACCGCGG
>Ga0099793_10000327_pt1 | contig 12404 bp, 6 predicted proteins | sample Rivendell_Oct201_9_FD_77319 | JGI IMG/M metagenome (GOLD analysis project Ga0099793, IMG submission 77319) | Vadose zone soil and rhizosphere microbial communities from the Eel River Critical Zone Observatory, Northern California to study diel... | ecosystem: Environmental > Terrestrial > Soil >...
GTCCGCAAGCGGCTTAAGAACGAGAACGAGCCCCACGGTGGAACAGTTTGGATTGGTGACGATGAAGCCGGTGTCGTAGCCGCGATTTTTCTGCTGCAGCGGAATGGCGTCGAGGTGCGCGGCGTTCACTTCCGGAATCAGCAGCGGCACGTCCGGATCCATGCGGTGATTTCGGGAATTGCTGACCACCGGATAGCCGACGCGCGCGAAATCTTCTTCCGCGCCGCCCGCCACCGAAGCATCGAGCGCGGAGAAAACGAAGTCGCACTGGAGCGAAGGTTCCAGACTCCTGACCACCAGGTCGCGCGCAGCCGCCGGAATCGGCGCATCCAGATGCCAGCACACCGCCTCTGCATACGTTTTGCCGGAAGACCGCTCCGAGGCCGCCACTTCGGTAAGTTCAAACCAGGGGTGATTGGCGAGCAGGCTCACAATACGTTGGCCCACTAGGCCAGTCGCGCCAAGCACGCCGGCGCGGAGCTTCTTATCGAATCGAGGAGGAGTTGCGCTCATGCTAGCTCCTTGCTGACAGGAGCGCAGCAGTGCTGCGCCCCTATGGGGCCGATGCGCGTCCCGCGCACGTGCGGCTTAAACGTATTGCGCACCCAAACGGTCATCTCCGTTTCCTCAGCCAACGGCAGAACGTGCGGATGCAAAACTTTCGCACCACTCAAGGCCAGCGCGTGCGCGTCATCGTAACTGAGATCGTGCAAGAGCCGGGCCTGTGCCGATTCGTTCGGATTCGCCGTGTAGATTCCGTCGACGTCGGTCCAAATCACCAGTTCATCGGCGTCTACCACGTGAGCAATGATCGCCCCGGAAAAATCGGAGCTATTACGCCCCAGCGTGGTGATGCGCCCGTCCGGAGTCGCTCCGATGAAGCCGGTGACCACCGGCACAATACCGTCGGCAAGCAGCGGAAGCAAAACCTCGCGGCCCCGCTGCCTGGTTTGTTCCAGATGCGGCTTGGCATCGCGAAAGGTATCGCAGGTCAGCACAAATTCAGAGGAGGAAACAGGAACGGCGGGCACGCCGCAACGCTCGAGCGCCGCAGCAAGCAGCCGCGCGCTGAAGCGCTCCCCGAAGGATGCCAGCCGGTCAAAAAGCTCGGCTGCCGTGGCCGCCGGCACGCCATCGCGGCGCGCAGAGACTTCGTGAAGCAGATCGCGGCCCAGAGAGGTGAGGTCGCGAGCGACGCGGTCGTGTTCGTCCGAGTCGAGCGCCAAGTCACTCAGCACATCAAGATGCAGACGCAAAACCGACTCCGCCTCCGAGCGCGCCCGTTCGCGCTTGCGTTCACCAAGCGCCTGCGCGATCCCCAGCAAGCGATCGGTGACGCCCTTCATCGCCGAAACCACTACCACAACCTGCATCAATTGCGCTGCGGGCCGGACGAGACTAGCCGCATGCAGCATGCGCTCTGCGCCTAGCAAGGAGCTCCCGCCGAATTTGAAGGCCACCAGCGATTCGCGAATACCCGGCGAGCTCGCCTGGGCATCGTGCGCAGTCCCGCCGGCGCCCGCCAAGTGGCGTTCTGCCAGCAATTCTTCTTCTACGTTCTCCGGGATCATGACTGCCGCTCCTGTTTTTCCCGCGGGAGCGACTCTGGAGGGGGCTGAAATAAGAAACCCACCGCCAGGTTCGCTTCGGCGGTGGGTTGGAAACTTTTTCTAGCTTGCTAGCAGTTTCTCCACGCGCCGGAAGCCGTCTTAGTGGACGTAGTCTTCGTCGAGGTAGTCGACATCGACGACGTCGCGCTGGTAATTCGCTTCGTGGTGGTGGACAAAATCATACTGGCAATCAGCTTAGCATAGGCACCCTCCGCCCCCAAGCGAATAAAAGACGAAACGGGCAACCGATGCGTTCTACCGATTAACCCGCTGGGATGGTGGGACGCGGCCAGGACGAGCGGCTTCCAAACTCAAGCGGTGGAAGCGTCGAACAGCAGACTAGAGCACGTGAGGCCGGACTCGGCTTTCTGAAGTTCGGAGATATCGAGCGGCGTGACGTGAAAGCCACGCGCTTCCAGGCGAGCACGCGTCCGCGGGAAGGACGCGGGGAAAATCACCGCGTCGCCAATTGCGAGCGCGTTCGCCGCGTGCGGCTCCTCGGGCGCGACATCGATCCATTCGAAACCGGCGAACGGCTTCGTGTCAAACCAAGCTCGATTCGCCAGCAGCGTGTTGCGTCCGATGTAAGTAACGGCGGATTTCAGATGCAGGCAGCCCGTCACCGCAACGCTGACCACTACGTAGCCGTATGGCCCGAGGACGGATGCAAGCTGCCGAATGCCCTCGGCATTCGTGCGGCTCGAAAGCCCTGCGAACAACCTTCGCCCGATGCGCAGAACATCGCCTCCCTCAACCTGTCCCGGCAATTCCACGCGAGCGAGTTTGCGAAATTTCGCAAGCGCTTGAGCGATGGAGGCCGCTTCCGGACGCCGCGTCTCGGTCCCAAGCGGAAGAATGACGGCCAATTCGTCAAGGACGATCGCGGGATCTTCGACGAACATCGAATCGGGAAGCGCCGGCTCCGCCGGGAGAGAGACAACATGCGCGCCGCATTTTTCGAGAAGCCGCTCGTACGCGCGATGCTGTTCCTCGGCCCTTGCAAGTTCAATCGACTGTCGGGCAACAAAGGTCAACTCGCAATTAACTATGCCGGGACTGACGGCGCGGGTAATCGCGGCGAGCATGGAGGCAAAGTGTACATGAAAATGCTTTCCATGCTGCATCCGTGGGCTGCCTCAGCGTTTGCATGATATATTTCAGGCTTAAAATTGGGCGATTTCCACCCCAGAAAAAATTGTGCCCAAGAACATAGAAGGGTTCAGCCGATGCCAGTATGGCGGCAAGCGTCCAAGGTAATCACCGCAATTCTCCTTTTATCGAGGGCCGCCGGCGCTGGATACGCAGCAACCTCCGATGAAAAATCCGCCGCCGCGGTTGACGAAGTCTTCAGCGACCTCACGAAACCGGGCTCGCCCGGCTGCGCCCTGGCCGTTTATCGTGACGGCAAAATCATCTACGCGAAAGGCTACGGCCTCGCCAACATCGAAGAAAACGTCGCCATCACCCCGCAATCCGTCTTCGACATAGGTTCCACGTCCAAGCAATTCACCGCCGCCAGCATTCTTTTGCTCGAGAAACAAGGCAAACTTTCTGTCAACGATGACGTTCGGAAGTTCATTCCCCAACTGCCTTCCTATGGCCAGAAAATCACGATTCTGCATTTGCTGAATCACACCAGCGGCTTACGCGATTACCTTAGCTTGATGGAGCTCGCCGGAATCAATACCGACAGCGTGACCTCCGACGCCGACGCTATGGCGCTGATTACCCGCCAGAAGGCCCCCAACTTCGCTCCGGGCAGCGACTTTCTCTACAGCAACACCGGATTTTTCCTGCTCTCGGTGATTGTTCAACGCGTCAGCGGCAAGAGCCTGCGCGAATTCGCCACGGAAAATATTTTCGCGCGGCTGGAAATGACGCACACGCAATATCGCGATAACCACGCCGCTCTCATTGCCAATCGCGCGCTGGCTTACGAAGAACAAGAGAACAAGGACGGCTACACGCTCGATGTCTCGTATTTCGAGCAAACCGGCGACGGCGCCGTGCATACCTCCGTCGAAGACCTGCTGAAGTGGGACGAAAACTTCTACAGCCCCCGCGTCGGCGGCAAGGACTTCCTCGACGAAATCCAGGAGCGCGGCAAGCTGAACAATGGCAAGGTCCTGGACTATGCCAAGGGCCTCCGTCTTCGGGATTACCGCGGCCTGCAAACTGTGAGCCACGGCGGAGCGTGGGGCGGCTATCGCGCGGAGCTGCTGCGCTTTCCGGAGCAGCATTTTTCTGTCGCATGTCTTTGCAATGTCGGTAACGCCGGCCCCACCCGGCGCGCCCACCAGGTTGCCGACATCTACCTCGGCAGCTCAATGAAACCCAGGGAAATCAAATCGCAGGAGAGCGAGAACAAGGAAAAGAGCGAGGTCGCAGTGGCGGCAGACCAACTGAGAAATTACTCCGGCGATTATTGGAGCGAGGAGCTCGGCGTCGTTTACCGCCTCGGCGTGACCGACGGCCGAATCAAAGTGCTCTCGGTTGTCGATGCCTCGGGATCGCCGCGCGTAAACAATTTCGCCACCGACTCGCTGCGCGCCATCGGCGCCGATGAATTCGAGGTGGGCAAGTCCAGGGTCACCCTCCATTTTCAGCGCGATGCAAAGCAATCTGCCTCCGCATTCACGCTGGACGCTGGGCGCACCAAGGGAATCGCTTTTCAGCGCAAACAATCCGCAGGAAGCTAGGAACGAGAAGTTAGATCTAAGGCCAAAGTCGTCTTCACAGACTGCCAAGCCACCAAGCACTAACCCCGTCTTCATCTCCTCAAATTCTTCTTGACGCTGCTTACCGGGCGCTATATATACAGTCCTCTATACAACTGGGGTGCTTTCTGTGCGCCGCTGCACTTGATCGTTACGGTACCCTCCCGCTCTATTACCAGATTCAGCAGCGCCTCCTCGGCCAAATTCGCTCCGGAAGTCTAAAGGCCGGCCAGCCTGTCCCCTCCGAACAGGAAATCTCTGTTCGCATGGGTGTCAGCCGCATGACTGCTCGCCAGGCCCTCAAGTCTCTGTGCAGTCTCGGTGTCGCTTATAGCCAGCGCGGCAAAGGCACTTTCGTTTCTCGCTTCAAGCTCGAAAAAAACTTCCGGCAAGTCCTTTCCTTCAGCGAAGAGATGCGCGCTCGCGGCTCCCGCCCGCGATCCAGGGTCCTCGCTTTTCAACGCGTTCAACCGGATTCCCAGGTCGCTGAAGCGCTGAACCTTGCCTCCAACGAGGAAGTTTTTCTTCTCCGACGGGTTCGTCTCGCGGACTCTGTCTCTCTCTGTATCGAATGCACTCATATCCCGGTTCGTTTGTGCCCGGACCTGCTAGAGGCCTTTGACCCTGACGGGTCCCTCTATAAATCTCTTACCGAACGTTACGGCATCCAGATTGACTTTGCCGGCGAAGTTGCCGAGGCCTCGCTCGCTTGTCATCAGGAAGCTCGTCTCCTCCGCATCCGCAAAAAAGCTCCAGTCTTCCGATTTACCCGTACTCCTTACTTGCACAGCGGTGAGCCAGTCGAATTCGTAAGGTCCGTCTACCGCGGAGATCGCTGTAAGGTTGTCACTCGTCTGTCACGCCAGGTCAAACTCGGCGGACAAGGGGGCAAATGATGTAATTTGCGTAGATCGTCCGCTAGCTTCACAGTCATTTAATCGCTGCCCCGTCTCTTTTTCGCAGTTTGACTGGGTTGCTCAAGTGGCCCGGGAATCTAACGGGTGGTGGGTCTTAATCGCGCACAGGGGTATTTCTCAAAGTTAGTTTCCGGGAGGGGAAAATGAAAAAGAGAATTCTTTCTGCAGGGCTAGTGTTTGCTGCATTGCTCACCATTTGTGCAACCGCCCTTTCTGCTCAAAACGTCACGGGTACGATTCTGGGAACAGTTTCTGACTCCAAAGGCGGCTTCGTTCCCAATGTAGCTGTCACGATTACGAACGCGGATCAAAGGATTGTCGTCCGTACAGTCTCAACGGACGACCATGGCCAGTTCGTTGCCCGCTCCTGCCTGTGGGGCGTTACAACGTCGCTGCGGAAATTACCGGATTCAAGAAGGCGATACAGTCCGGCATCGTTTTGAATGTCGACGACAGGGTCGCCGTCAATTTTTCGCTCGAAGTGGGTTCGGTCAGCGAAAGCGTTTCCGTCGAAGCCAGTGCCCTGCACGTTGATACGGAGAGCGCAACCGCTACCGGAGTAATTTCTGGCCTTCAGCTCCGCGAACTCTCGCTCAACAGCCGCAACTACGCGCAGCTCGTGCTCTTGGTGCCTGGCACGTCGGATTCCGGCAACGCTGACCAGATTTTTCCTGGGGCCACCGCACCGATTGGTACTAACCTGATGAGCTTCCAGATCAACGGCAACCGGCGAGAAGAGAACAATTGGCAGGTCGACGGCGCTGACAACGTGGACCGTGGCTCCAATCTCACGCTGCTGTCTTTCCCCAGTATCGATGCCATTAGCGAGTTTCGCGTTGTTCGCGGCGTGTACGACGCCGAGTCCGGCCGCTCGGCCGGGGCACAAGTCAATGTCATTACCCGCTCCGGAACCAGTGACCTTCATGGCGGCCTATACGAGTTCTTCCGCAATGACGATCTGAATGCCAACAGCTTCTTCAACAACGCCACCACGCCTGTCACTCCGCGTCCCAAGCTGCGCTACAACGACTTCGGGGGCACCGTCGGCGGCCCCGTCTGGATTCCCAAAATCTACGAGCAGCGGAACAAGACTTTCTTTTTCGTCTCTGAGGAGGCCCGGCGCATTGTCACCTATTCCAATCCGACGGGCGCCATCCCTTATTCCGGGATGACTAACGGACAGTTCAGCCATGTCGTTTGCACGCGATGGGCAAATAACAATGGCACTCCCGGGCCGTGCACCGCTTACGGCACGAGCATCCCGTCTACTTCGATTGATCCTGTCGCGGCTGCCTACGTCAAGGACCTGTTTTCCAAATTCCCGTCGCCCAATCTGGTCAGTGCGGCCAATCCCTTCGGATATTTGGCGAACCTGGCAAACACTTTCAACTTCCGCGAAGACATGGTGAAGATCGATCACGTCTTCAGCCCCAAGCTGAGCGTCAACGGCAAATTTCTGCATGACACCAATCCGACGCTCGAGGCTGGCGGTTTATTCACCAATACCATCATCAGGGGAATCTCGACAACTTCCACTCAGTCTCCGGGGCATCAGTACAATATCGCCGCCACTTACACTCCAACTCCGAAACTCGTGATCGACGGTGGATACCGCTACTCCTATGGGGCGCTCCTCAGCAACGTGATCGGTGCCGAGAATTTTTCGCAGTCGTCGGATGTCCAGACTGCTCTCGGCAGCAGCTTTCCCTTTGCGAATATCCTTGGTCGTGTGCCAAGCATTGCGCTGACCGGCGCGTCTTTCACCACCTCAGGCAGCAGCACCCTGGGCGATTTCGGCCCGTATCGGGACTACAACGTAAACCACACGGTGTATGGCGATGTGACGAAGGTTCTAGGAAAGCACACGCTCAAGTTCGGCGCTATCTACTATCGCTATAACAAGCATGAGAACCAACTCTCAGGCAGCAATAACGGCTCATTCTCTTTCGACACCACGAATCAGCCTAACTGCAAACTGAACGCCGCCGGCACTGCTATCGTAACTTGCACCCAACCGAACGGATCTCAAGGCCCAGTGGCCACAGCCGTTTGTACTGGCCCTCCCACTCCTCCTTTCAACGGCAGTTGCCCCTTCTCGTTCGAAGGATCATTTGCGAACTTTCTTTTGGGCCAGGACGCGAGCTTCTCCCAGGCCTCACTGGACGTTACCGCCAATATTTTTGACAACCAGTTCGAGTACTACGGCCAGGACACGTGGAGAATCAGGCCAAATCTCACGATTACCTACGGCATCCGGCACTCGTTCTTTCGCGAGCCGACCGATGCCAGCGGCCCAAACGGCTCCAGCCGGCTCGTCAATTTTGACCCGGCTCTCTACAATCCGGCGGACGCTCCGTGCATCACGGCATCCGGTGCCATGGATGTGAAGTTGATCAACGGCGTGCCAACCAGCAGCGCCTGTAACGCCAAGTACAACCCGCTGAACGGACTCATTTTCGCGAATCCGCCAACCTTCAATGGCTTTGTGGGCACCAAGTCGCCGTTTGGCAGCAAGGTCGGCAAGGAGTTTAACCGGGCCATTGGTCCTCGCCTAGGTATCGCCTGGGATCCCTTTGGCAACGGACTGACTTCGGTACGCGCCGGGTATGGCATGTACTTTGACAACGGCCTCGAGTTCGGTAACCCCGAATTAAACGTTGGCTTGAGCCAAGGCTTCCTCACCAACCTCAGCATTAACAGCAGCAGCTTGTCGAACCCGACTGGTGCGACCTCAACGACCCCCACCACGACTCCATTTACTATCCAATCGAGAATGCCAATTGATTACAAGCCACCTTATTCCCAGCAATGGAGTCTGGACGTCCAGCGTCAATTTGCTGGCACTTGGTTGGTCGACGTCGGATACTATGGCAGTAATGGAATCCATCTCCCGGGCTTTGAGGACCTCAACCAAGCTCCGGTCGCCTCGTACTTAAACTGTACTGCGGCCACGCCGTGCTTTGCCGGCCCGGGTGCTAACACCACCGCTTGCACGGTTACCGGTGGCTGCGCTGTCGTGATCAGTAGTCCGATTAACAACGCCACCCCGAAATCGAACCAGCTCAACGTGCTTCGCCCGTACACCGGATACGGCCCCGGGCTGTTCTTTGTTGATCTTTTCACTTCCAACTACAATTCGCTGCAGACTCAACTGCAGAAACGCTTCCATGGCAACTCGCTGGTCAATCTTTCTTATACCTGGTCGCACGGCCTCACCACTGATCCCGCCGACCGCAGCACCGGAGGCGCAAATCTCCCTCAGGTCAGCGGCGACTTCCGCGATAATTACGGACCCACTGTTGCGGACCGCCGGCACGTTCTGACAGCCAATTTCGTGTGGGATCTGCCTTGGCTGCACGCTCAGCAGGGTTTCGTCGGCCACGTTCTGGGAGGCTGGGAAGTGTCCGGCGTACAGACCTTCCAGACCGGACTACCTCTTACTGCCGTCTTGGGGAATGGTGTCTGTGCTGGAACCGGCGCCAACTGCAACGACCCAACTGGTTCCGGCTGCCTGCTCGGTGCTTCACCTTTGGGCTGCCGCCCGAATCAAGTTGGCAACCCCAACGCCGGCGCTCCCAATACCTTCACAAGCTGGTTCAGTGCGGCGGCCTTCGCTGCGCCCGCCGGGACCCAAATTACCGAAACCACAGAGCGTCCGGGCGCCATCCGCGCTCCCGGCTTCTGGCGCACCGACCTCTCTCTCTTCAAGAACATCAAGTTCAACGAGCGTTTTAGCGGTCAATTGCGCTTCGAGACCTTCAACACTTTCAACCACACCAACCCCATTTGCTGCGCTTCCACCAACCTCATCTCCTCGCTGTACAACGAGGTGACCTCGACGCGCGACCCGCGTATCATGCAGCTCGGCCTGAAGCTTAACTTCTAACTCCGGCCTCCGCCGCTTCAAATCACAAACGGCTCTTTCTCCCTGTCGAGAAAGAGCCGTGTTTTTGCTGGCGTCGATTTATTGGCTCTTGGGAATTCCACCATCAAGCCAGCGCCGTTGCGCGCGCCGGATGTAAATAGGAATTAGAACCAGTAGCCGCCCGGCATCGGCGCGAAATGCTGAATCCACAGCTTGGTAATTCCCGCGCCCAGGAGCATGCCGCCCAATATCAGCCCAATGATCCCCAGCGTCATCCATAGTTCCGTCTTGGCTGATTTCGCGCCCTCCGTTTGCGGCTTACCATTTGCCTCCTTTGCCGGCGCCGCGGGGGCGACCGCCACCGGCACATCAGCGTATTCCGGCCTAACAACAAGGCAGTAGCCCTTGCGTGGAATGGTTTCGATGTATAGAGGCTTGTCCGAGGAATCCCCCAGCGCCTGACGCAGCTTGTTCACCGTCGTGTTGACGTTCGCGTCATAGTTGACGTGTGTCTCCGCCGGCCACAGCCGCAGCCGCAACTCATCCCGCGTCACTACCTCACCTTGCTTTTCGATAAGCGCGAGCAAAACTTGATAAACCTTGCCCTGCAGCTTCAGCCGCGACCCATTCTTGCTCACTTCCTGGCGCCGCTGATCGACCTGGAAGGGTCCAAAGCGGATATACCGCGAGCTTAATGGGAGAACGCGACTGGGTCCTGCTGCCAAGTCAGGCTCCAGTGTTGAGCTTAAATTGGGTCCCATACACCCCGCCTTTTACTCCAATAGACGTACGAGCCGCTGAAGTGTTTTTCTTGGAATACGAGAAAAACCCGGGGAAGTTCCCTGTTTCCCGCCAGAAAACGCCCGTTCTACAATTCCAAGAAGGGATATCGTGGAACCTGTATAAGTTTTAGACGCCAAACATGGTGTTCGGCTTTGCGGTCTCGTAAGTTTCAGCTTTACTCCAGACGCCACCTCTCACAAGTATCTGAATAAACAGATACTTACCCCTTAATCCGGCCCTGAGCGACAAATAACACAGAAGTTTTTCCAACTGGGCATTCGCCTGCCAATTTGGTTGCCAACGTTTGTGCGGGTTGACAACGCCTAGTCCGTTATTGGGGTGTGGAACGAGCCGCCCGGCACAGCGAATCCTTCAAGGAGAGAACTAAATTATGCGCAGATTGATCCAGTTCGCGCTATTCGCATTGTCGTGCGTTCTCACGGCATCCGTAGCGCAAGCGCAGCGCCTCGACGGCAGTCTCAGAGTCACAGTCACGGACAAGAGCGGGGCCAGTATTCAAGACGCCAGTGTTACGGTGACCAACGAGGCCACAAACGTATCCTTAACGGCTACTGCCTCGAGCGCGGGAACTTATGTATTCCCGAACCTTCTAGTGGGCTCTTACTCCACAACCGTGCAAAAGGAAGGTTTCAGGAAGGCCGTTAACAAGGGCGTGCAGGTCGAGTCCAACCAAATCGCCGAAGCGCTCATTGCAATGGAAATTGGAGAAGTCTCTTCGATAGTCCAGGTGGAGGCGGGCGCGGACTTGGTAAAGACGGAGTCTTCAACACTCGACGTCACTTTCAGCGGAAAGGTCACCCAAGACATTCCTATAAACACGCTGGGTGGAGACGTGAAAGAGTACGCCGTGTTCGCCCCCGGCACCACAACGCAACAGGGTGGCGTGCTAGGCTCCGGGGGCTCCATCGGCGGAACCCGGCCGCGTTTTAACGGCTTTAACATCGACGGCGTCGAAGACAACAAGCTGGATACGAACGGACCTACGCAGCCGGTCATTCAGGAATCAGTGGCCGAATTTACGCTACTCACCAACCAGTTTAGCGCCGACAACGGCCACTCCGCAGGCGGACTGTTCAACATCGTGACCAAGTCGGGAACGAACAGTTGGCACGGAGCTGGCTGGTGGTTTGATCGCAACCGTAACTTCGACGCTCTCGACAATCAGCAAAAGGCACGTGGACATCAGGATCGCTTTGACTATAACCGTGCAGGCGCGAGCGCCGGCGGACCCATTTTGAAAGACAGACTATTCATTTACGGCGCCTACGAATTTCAAAATGAGGGCTTGGCAGCCTCCAGCCCAAGCGTAAAACTCCCGACGGCCGACGGATTGAACACCCTCAATAGTTTGGCGCACGATGACGCCGTGCGAAACATCCTGAAGCAGTTTCCAGTTGCCCCTGGCAATGATGCTGGAACCGTGAATGTAAACGGAACCGCTATCCCGGTCGGCAACCTGACCACTGTGGCTCCGTCCTACTTCAATGAGCACGACTACATTGTCAACGGTGATTTGACCCTGAGCAAACATCAAATCAGCACGCGGTTTTTGTATGATCGTTTCCGAGCTCCGGACTTTAACCCCAGCCTCCCGGCACCACAGTTCTTGGGCACCTTCGCGTCGGGCGGGCATAAGGCGATCATTTCAGACACGTGGACGATTTCCAGCCGCGTCATCAACAATTTTCATACCTCGTACTCTCGTTCCGTTGGGCCCCAGGTTGTCGCTCCTAGTGGATTCGAGAACTTTCCCAACGTGATCATTGACGACCTTTCTTCGGTCAACATCGGCCCGGAGCAAAACGCTCCTCAGAGCTACACGCAAAACGTTTACCAGTGGGCAGACACCATCAACTACATCCGCGGAGCCCACACCTTCAAGGTTGGCGCGGAAGCAAAGAAGTACATTGCTCCAACGAACGGCATTCCTCGTTTCCGAGGTGAGTGGGACTACACGACCATCAGTCAGCTTGTAAATGATTTCGTTCCCAACGGCGCGCCTAATAAGGCCCTTCGCGGCGCTGGCTCCGGAAACGTGGCCTCGAACTACAATGCTGTGTACTGGTTTGTCGGAGACGATTGGAAAGTGACTTCGCGGCTCACCGTCAACGCCGGCATCCGCTACGAATATACCGGCGTGCCGCGCGCCGAAAATCTGCAAGCCATCAACGCTATTTCGGACGATCCCGCCCTGGGCCTTTTCTTCCGCGCCCCGAAGCCGGACGTAAACAATTTTGCGCCGCGCCTGGGCTTTGCGTTTGACCCCACGGGCCACGGCAAGTGGGCCGTCCGCGGCGGCGCGGGAATCGCGTATGACGTCACTCCCAACAACTTCGCCATCAACAGCTTGCCTCCGCAGCGGCAAACCGAACAGAAGCCGGCCATCACCTGCGCGCTCCCCGGTCGTCCAGCCTGGTGCGCAACCTGGAATGCAGCCCAAACCGATTCCGGTCAGGGCTTCCTGGCCGGCGGCGGCTTGCTGACTGTCAAC
>Ga0099793_10000337_pt1 | contig 12341 bp, 13 predicted proteins | sample Rivendell_Oct201_9_FD_77319 | JGI IMG/M metagenome (GOLD analysis project Ga0099793, IMG submission 77319) | Vadose zone soil and rhizosphere microbial communities from the Eel River Critical Zone Observatory, Northern California to study diel... | ecosystem: Environmental > Terrestrial > Soil...
CGATGACGCAGGTCGAGCTCGCGCAGCTTCAGTATCTCCTCCCCCGCCTCACGAGACAATGGACCCACCTTTCGAAACAATACGGCGGCGTCGGCACCAAAGGGCCCGGAGAACAGCAGATCGAAACCGACCGCCGTGCAATCCGCACCAGAATCAGCCATCTCAAGGAGAAGCTGGAACGTATAAAAAAAGAACGGGAGGTCCAGCGCAAAGGCAGGGAAAACCTGCCGCGGGTCGCGATGGTTGGATACACGAATGCGGGCAAGTCGACGCTCCTTAGGCTCCTGTCCTCCGCCGACGTACTGATTGAAGACCGGCTTTTCGCGACGCTCGACACGACAGTCCGGCTCGTCTCGATCGGGCCCGGGAAGAAAATATTGCTGTCGGACACGGTCGGCTTCATCCGCAAGCTTCCATCCCATCTCATCGCCTCCTTTCGAAGCACGCTCGTCGAAACCGCGGAAGCCGATATCCTCCTGCACGTCATCGACGTGAGCCATCCGGCATTTCACGAACAGATCGAAGTCGTCAACGACACGCTCAGCGAACTTGAGGCGGAGGGCAAACCCACAATCTTCGTCTTTAATAAAATCGACAAGGTGACCGACCGCTCGATCGCCGCAGGCCTCGCCGAGACGTACCGGCCGTCGGTCTTCATCTCCGCCCGGAGGGGCATCAACATCTCGACCCTGGAGGCATCCCTCCTCGAGCTCCTCGTGAGTAAGACGGCCGAACAGACGGTTCTGGTGAAGCAATCTGATTACCGCACGATCGCCAAGCTGCACGAGTTGGCGGAAGTCCTGGGGAAGGAATACGAAGACAACTCGGTGAAGGTGCGCTTCCGGGTCAGCGAACGGAATAGCGAGCAGGTCAGAAGGTTGCTGACTCAAAAAAAACCAAAAACCGCTTCATGATCGACACGGCGATCGAGGCGGCCAGAGAGGCCGGCAAACTTCTCAAGCTGCATCTCGGCAGGGTGAAGGATATCCGGCAGAAGTCGGGGCAGGAAAAGAATCTTGTTACGGAGATCGACAGGCAGTCGGAAGAAGTCATAAAGCAAATCATCGGCCGCCGTCATCCCTCTCATTCTATTCTCGCCGAAGAGAGCGGAAGAAAAGGCGGGCCGGAGTCGGATTTCACATGGGTGATCGATCCCCTCGACGGGACGACGAACTATACGCATGCCTTCCCCGTGTTCTGCGTCTCGATCGCCCTCGAACACAAGGGTACGATCATCCTCGGGGTCATCTACGATCCAAACTTTGACGAACTGTTCGTCGCGGAACGCGGGAAGGGCGCCTTTTTAAATGGCAAACGAATCCGGGTTTCCGGAATCGACTCTCTGATCCGGAGCCTGCTCGTCACGGGATTCCCCTACGACGTTGCCGAAAATCCGGGCCATGCGATCGACCATTTTGTCCGTTTCCTGACGTGCGCGCAGGCGGTCCGGCGGATGGGGTCGGCGGCGATCGATCTCGCCTATACCGCGGCCGGCAGGTATGATGGATTCTGGGAGGTTTCCCTCAATCCGTGGGACACGGCCGCCGGCGCGCTCCTCGTCGAAGAGGCGGGGGGACGGGTGACCAATTTCCTGGGGGGACCGTTCGACATCTATCAAAAAGCAATTCTCGCCTCTAACGGGCTGGTCCACGACGAGATGATGCAGATTCTATCGCTCGCAGAATCAGCGGCCGGGTCCGCGGCCCGCTGACCGTTGCCCGTTTAATTCTTGGGCGTAATGCCGCTCATCCACGCGTGATCTTTTCCGAATTTCTTGGGATCGAAAAATAAAATGTAGCGCCCTCGTCGACCGCCCCTTCGGCCCACGTCCGGCCGCCGTGGCGTTGAACGATCCGGCGGTCGTTCGCGAGGCCGATCCCGACGCCTTCAAAATCCTCCGACCGGTGCAGCCGTTGAAAAACGCCGAATAGTTTATCCTGGTACTCCATGTCGAATCCTACCCCGTTATCCCGGACATAGAAACAGGCCTCGTGATTATTGTCCTGAGCGCAGCCGATTTCGATGACGGCCTCCGGGCGCGTGCGAGTATACTTCAGGGCGTTTGAAATCAGGTTTGTGAAGACCAGCCCGATGAGGGATGGGTCCGCCTGAATCGCGGGAAGAGGGCCTATTCTCCAGTCGATCATCCGGCCCTTCGCATCCATCTCCAGAGACCGGATCGATTCGCGGACCAAGGTCTCCGTCTCCACGGTCGTCGAGCGCACCTCGACGCGGCCCATCCGTGAGAACACCAGGAGCTCGTCAATCAGCCTGGCCATGCGCCCGGCGGATTCGGAGATGACGTTCAGGTAATGAAGGCTTTTTTCGTCGAGAACATTACGGATTTGGGTTTTGAGCAGTTCCACAAAACCGTCGATGTGACGGAGCGGCGCCCTCAAATCGTGCGAGACGGAGTAGCTGAAAGACTCAAGTTCCTTGTTGACGATGTGGAGCTCCAATAACCGGCGCTCGAGCTCTGTCGCGAGCAGCCGGAGCTCCTCTTCCCTCTTTTTCTGCTCGCTCATGTCGCGGGTAATCTTCGCGAATCCGTAAAGCGTTCCGTCCGGATCCTTCAGCGCTGTGATCACCACGCTGGCCCAGAAGCGCGACCCGTCTTTGCGGATTCGCCAACCCTGTTCTTCCGAGCGGCCGTCGCGTACTGCGGCTCGCAGATGGAGCGACGGCTTCTCCTTCCGATCCTCTTCGGGAAAGAAGGTCGAGATGTCCCGTCCGAGGATTTCCGAAGCTTCATACCCCTTGATATGCTTCGCCCCCTCGTTCCAACTGATCACCTTTCCCCGGGGGTCGAGCATGAGGATCGCATAATCCTTCACGCCTTCTACCAGGAGCCTGAATCGCTCTTCAATCTTCTGGGATAAGGCCTCGGCGCGCTTGCGCTCATCGATCTCGGTCTTCAGCACCTCGTTCGCCTTCGCGAGGTCCGCCGTCCTCTCATTCACCCTGGCCTCCAGGAAGCTGTAACTGATATGTAATTCACGATCGGCGCGCCTGTAATGGTCGATTGCGGAAGCCAGGACCAATCCCATCACCGTGATGATGCCGAGAAACGCCTGCAGGGAGGAAAGTCCTGCTTCGGCGGGCGCTGCGGTGAAGGGACCGCGGGAGTTGATAGTGCTCTCAAGGGCGAACACGAAAAGCGAGAGGATCCAGAGCGTCATCCCCCGCTGCCCGAACCGGAATCCCGCCCATAAGATGAACGGCATGACAACGTGCGGTAATGGATAGGCAATCCCCGGCAATTGGAGCGGCCAGCCAAAGACGATCTGGAAGGACAGAACCGAGAGGATGGCCAGGCCCGCCCCCTCCAGGACGCGGACGGGATCCCATTTCGGACGGACAAATCCGGACCAGGCCAGCAAAAAAGGTGCAACAAGAATCACGCCCGTCGCGTCTCCCAGCCACCAGGTCCACCACAGGGGGCCGTAGTTCCACCAGCTCGCGAACCCGCCAAAACAGACTCCCGTGACCCCGAACGTCGGAGCCACGCAACACGTCAGGATCTCTATCATCACAAACGTGATTACGTATTTCGCGCTGCGCAGGAAATCCACGCCCCCTCCGAATTTGCTGATCAGCGCCGCTCCGAGGAGCGCCTGGAGCGTGGAGCCGGCGGCGATCAGTGACGCCGCCCCGAGTGCATCGACGGAGAATGGGTCGGTGATGCCGGAGAAGAATGACGAGTTTGCGATGAATGAACCGAGCGCAACCCCCGGCCATGACGCCGGACCGCGAAGCAGGATCGCCGCCAGCGCGATCCCCGATGGCGGCCAGACCACGGAAATATTTCCGGGGGGAATTGACATGCGGAAGCCCAGCTTTGCCGTCCCGGCATAGGCGATCGCGATAGCGATCACGTTGATCAGTTCGACGGGTATACGGACGCCATCCGGATGAGCGAAGAGGAGAACCAATGAGAGGATGAGGAGAGTCCACGCGGTTTCCGCGCCGATGTGGATGAAGAGAGCGCCCTCAGCGAGAGCTTCGACATGATAGAGGGAGCCCACGATCGCCGCCGAGCAGAAGAAAAGGAGCGCATAGGTCAGCGCCTTCGCGAACCCGGCGTATCGTTCTGATTGCAACAGGAGAAGCGCGGATCCGAATGCAAACAAACAGACCGCCACGGAGGGATGGGTGGCACCGGAGTCGGCCGGAACCGCCCCATTCATGCTGATGAAATAGCTGAGGAGCGAGAGAAGGCCGATCAGCGCGACCGCACAGGCGAGGAGCCGGGTGAAGACCCGCATCCCGCTCGCCGGAAACCCGATCTCAGGAATCAGGAGCGCTGCCCCCGAAATGATAAACGCGAACGCGACACCGGGGGGAATCGGACTGCCTCCCGGGAATAGGGCGGGAACAAATTGCACGCCGAACCACCGGGAGAGCAGGGCGGCTAAGCCCACGCTGGCGCCGACCAGACTCCCCAGGAGTGTGAGCCGGAAGAACGATCGGTCCGGTTCTGTGCGCTCAGCTATCGCCTTGGACATCCCCAAAATATAGAAGGAAGAGCGGAAAAGTCAAGGGTCGCCATGTTGGCCGGCGGGGAACATTGGTCGGGAGTCCTCCGGGAGGGGGGAAGGGGCAGGATTAGCGCCCGGTCGCTATTTCAAAGAGGAGTCTCCACATGACGATGAGAAATGCACCCCCGAACGTCAGCCAGATGGCGTTCAAAGCGAGCCGTTCCCGCGTAAGATTCCAGTCCAGCTCGACGGCAGGATGCGTCCTGATGGCCATGTCTTTCGTCACCGGGATCCGGCACGAAAGCCGCACATTCTTGGGGACCGCGCGGGCATAAAAGGGGACGAGTCCTACGAGCGCGGCCTCCTCGAGCGCCGACATCGGCGGCGCGCCTTTTCCGTCCACCACCTCGACTCGGCACGTCCCGCAAAGGCCGTTGCCCCGGCAGTTGAGGAAACGGTCCTTTCCGACGTAGGGCGAGATGCCATGCTTCAGGAGGGCTTTTCGAAGGTTCGTTCCCTCCGCAACCTCGATGGTCTTTCCTTCATTGACGAGCGTGATAATCGGCATGGCCGAGAAGATATTAAAATATTCGAGTTAATTCAAATCTAACTCTCGCGGGGGGTCGCTCTTCCCATGCTATTGCGACGATCGGTTCATGGCTACTTCCTCGCGTTGACCACCGGCCACGGATGCACGCCCCGGTCATCGACCATCGAATGGATCAGGCGCGGGAACACCGACGGTTCCGTGGCGATGCTGAAGGCGCGCTCGACCCTCGGCCGGGCTTCCTTGGCCGCGCTCTCACTGTCGGTGAACAGGGCAGCAAGCGGTTCCCCGATTTCCACCGCGTCGCCGGCCTTCTTCCTTAGGACGATGCCGGCCTTGGGATCGATCCCGTCCTCCAGCGTCATCCTGCCGGCCCCAAGCATAATGGCGGCAAGGCCAAGTTCGAGGGCATCGACATTGTCGATATCGCCTGCACTCGGGCTTCGGATTTCGATCATGAACTTGCTCGCGGGATATTTCCGGAAATCCTCCAAATACGAAACGTCTCCCCCCTGCCGCCGGACGATCTGCATGAATTTATCCAGCGCCGTGCCGCTCTCGATCGCGCGGCGGCAGAGGCCGGTTCCCTCCTCGATCGACGTCGCCTTCCCACCGAGCATGAGCATGGCGCCGCCGAGGAGATACGTGATTTCCATGAGGTCGGGGACATCCCTCCCCTTCAGGCAGTCGAGGCTCTCCTTCACTTCGAGCCAGTTCCCCACGGCATAGCCGAGCGGCTGGCTCATGTCGGTCAAAAATCCGATCACCTTCTTGTCGAAGGATTTCCCGATACCAATAAGGGTCTTCGCCAGCTCGACCGCGTCGGCCTCGGTTTTCATGAAAGCGCCCCGCCCCACCTTGACGTCGAGGACGAGCGCGTCGATCCCTTCGGCAAGCTTCTTGCTCATGATGCTCCCCGCTATGAGAGGCACGCTTTCAACCGTCGCCGTTACATCCCTCAGCGCGTACATCTTCATGTCGGCCGGAACGATCTCGGCGGTCTGGCCGGCCATCACGGCGCCCACCTCGCCGATCGCCGCCCTGTACTCTTGTATGGATAGATTTGTTCTGAATCCGGGAATCGACTCGAGCTTATCAAGCGTTCCGCCGGTGTGTCCCAAACCGCGACCGGAAATCATCGGGACGGGCACGCCGCATGCCGCCACCATCGGCGCAAGTATCAATGAAACCTTGTCGCCGACTCCCCCCGTGGAGTGTTTATCGACCTTGATGCCCGGAACCGATGAGAGATCGACGACTGCGCCCGATCGAAGCATGACCTCCGTGAGGGCGGTCGTCTCGTCGAGATCCATACCGCGGAAGTAACACGCCATAAGAAACGCCGACATCTGGTAGTCCGCGACGCCGGACGCGAGGTAGGACTTGATAAAAAACTCCAATTCCTGACGCGATAATTGCCCGCCGTCGCGTTTCTTGCGTATGATTTCCCTGGGGTTCATTCCGGCTCAGATTTCGACCTTGACGACGAACCGCTTCTTGCACCGGTTGCACTGGAGCTCGACCGTCGCCCAATTGTTTCGCTCATAATACGAAAGCTCCGCGAGCTCGCCGTCGCATTCACGAATGATGCAGCGCTTGAGATCGAGCCGGTATTTCCGATCCCCCCCGGGGGAGGCAAAAACATCCTCGTCCATCGAATTCATGTTCTCCGCGCCACTCTCTCTGCGAGAAGTATACCGCAAATTGTCTTTGCGTCCTTGATCTCCTGGCGTTCGATCATGGCGATCGCTTCATCCAGAGCCATGATGCTCACGGTCATCGTCTGTTCCCCTTCTTCCAATTTTCTCCCTGACGGCGACTCGGAAAGCTGCTGCCCCATAAACAGATGGAGAACCTCGTTGCAGAATCCGGGTGTCGTATAGATCGATGTCAATTTCCGCCAGTCGGAGGCGAGGTATCCGGTTTCTTCTTCGAGCTCGCGCTGGGCGCAATGAAGCGGATCCTCGCCGGGGTTCAGCTTTCCGGCGGGCAGTTCCCACACAAACTCATCGAACGGATAGCGGTGCTGGCGGACGAGGATGATCCGGCGGTCCGGGAAGAGGGCGAGCGCGACGGATCCGCCGGAATGTTCCGCGACCTCCCGTATCGACCTGTTCCCGGAGGGATATTCAATGTCGTCGACGACGACGTTGAAGACCCGGCCCTCGTAGAGCCTATTTCTTTTTAGCAGTTTCAGCTGCACCGGAGTTCAGGGCGCGATGAGAAGATGTTTGACGAAGGTGTCTTGCATTGTCGTAGGGAGAGTTCGTTAAGGGCGATGGTTCGGGGCGCTCTTCGGCGTTTTGGCGTGACGGGCTTCGCGGCTCCCCGGGGTTTCGATCGAGACACCGAGCTTGCAGAGGGGGCAATCATCGGGCTTGTATGCAAGGACCTTCATCGTGACTGCGGAATAGCAGTTCTCCAATCCGGTGGCGGCGCCGCTCCGGTCCACGATGGCCCCGACGCCCACGACCGTTCCCCCGGATCTCCGGACGATCTTCAACACTTCTTCGACCGAGCCGCCCGTGGTGATGACGTCCTCGCAGACCAGCACCCGCTCGCCGGGAGCGATCTCAAACCCTCGGCGCAACGCGAGCTCGTTGTTCCGCCTCTCGGCGAAGATCGACCGCCCGTTGAGCTGCCGGCCGACCTCCTGCGCGACGACGATGCCGCCGAGCGCGGGGGCGATGACGACTCCGACCGACTCCCGGCTGAATCGGGCTGCAATCCGGCCGCAGAGGGCCTCCGCATACTCAGGGTATTGAAGAACCTTGGCGCATTGAAAATAGTGCGGACTGTGGAGGCCTGATGAGAGTTGGAAATGCCCTTCCAGGAGGGCCTTGGTCCGCCGGAACAGCGCAAGGATTTCCTCCTGAGTATCCGGCGACGAGACGGGGCCGGCCGGTGATCGTATCATAGGCTCTCGATCTGGCGCGCGAGATTGAAATCCTTCTCTGTGAGCCCCCCGGCACTGTGCGTGGAAAGCGCCAGCGAAACCTTGTTCCAGCGGATGTCGATATCCGGATGGTGATTGGCCCGTTCGGCGAGAAGCGCGACCGAAGCGACGAAGCCGATCGCATGGGCAAAATCTTTCAATTCAAACGTCTTCTTGATCTCCTTGCCGGCGAGCTGCCATGCCTTCAAATCCTTCCGTTCTTTCGCAATCTGATCGTGTGAGAGAAGCGGCATAAATCCTCCATGCTATCGTTTCGGTCCCGGCCTCGGGACTCACTGCTGCTCGACGAAGGCGCGTTGCACTCCGTCAAGGAGCGTAAGAAGGGATCGCGCCGACCTGCGCGCGGCCTCGACGCAAGCCCGCCGGTCATCGGGATTCACAGCGTGATTCTCCAGGATCGTCCGCTCCGCCGCGGAATGGTGGACATCCGCTTCCTGGTGTACGGTAAAGAACGACAGCGCAGCGCCGTCAGTGATCCCGTAGAATCGCCTGAGTCCGTCAATTTTCACGCGGGCGACCTCCGGGATCTGCGACTCGTACGCATACAGGGCGGCGACCCCCTCCAGGTGCGATCCGTCGCGCGTCAGGGTTCGCATTGTGGCGATCGACTCCTCCGTCTCGGGAAGAAGCGCCGTTTGCTCGAGCTCGTTCCCGGTTATGCCGAGGGCGCAGGTGAATCGTAACCAGAGCTCGGGATGGTTGTCCGGGCCCCGTTCTTCCTCGATGAGGTTTTCCAGGAGCTCCTGGCGGAGACTCAACTGGGGAGTGTTTGAATGTGTCGCGCTCAGAAACGTCGGAAACGCCTGCACAAAGCGGTAGTACTGTTTGGCGTAGCCCGACAGCGCTTCGGCGCTGAGCTTCCCCATGCTCCACGTCTGATAGAACGGGTGGGCAAGCATCTTGTTCTGTTCGATCACGAGGTCGATGGCGCGCAGGAATGTGATTGATTCGGTCATGAAGTTCTCCGGAGATGGTTGTGGTGTTCGATTACTTGTGATCTAGAAACCCGATGCTTTTCGCACTCTTCCCAACTTTTGGCCGAGAAATCTCTCTCCGATCTCGGTAAACTTGTGTGGGATGTCGCTGACAAAAAACTGGACATTCGCCTTCTGATCGCTCTTGTTCCGCAGGTCGAGCCCGGTCAGCCTGTTGTCAACCTCCACGGCCGTCGCCTCCCCCGAATCGATCAGCTCGGCGGTTCCGTCGAAGACGCTCTGAATGACATCGCGCAGAATCGGATAATGGGTGCATCCGAGAACGAGCGTATCGATTTTCTGCAGCCTGAGGGGAAACAGGTACTCCCGGGCGATCAGCCGGGTCGCCTCGCGGTCGATCCATCCCTCCTCCGCCAGGGGAACAAAAAGCGGACACGCCTGAGCGACGACAGAGGTCGATGAGTCGATCTGCCGGATGGCATTCGTGTATGCGTTGCTGGCGATGGTGCCGATTGTTCCGATGACCCCAATCCGCTTTTTTTTTGTGGCTTCCGCCGCCGCTTTCGCCCCGGGGAGGATGACTCCTTCAACGGGCACTTTGGCATGTTTCTGAACAACTTCAAGCGCCACCGACGAGACGGTGTTGCAGGCGACGACAATCATCTTGACGTCGTGCGAGACGAGAAAGTCGGTGTCCTGGGCGGCATATTCGCGCACGACTTGCGCGGATTTCGACCCGTAGGGCACCCGCGCTGTGTCGCCGAAATAAACGATATTCTCGTGGGGGAGCCGACGCATGAGCGCCTTCACGACCGTCAGGCCTCCGATTCCGGAATCGAAGACTCCGATCGGTTTGGACTGTTGGGTCTTGGCGCTCATGCAAAAATATATGAAAACACGCGGGGATTCACAAGCCGGCGGAGGGCTCGCTCGTATCCCGGAGAACCCTCGCGAGGGCGGAGATGCGCGCAACGTGGTGATCGTCGTGCTCGGCGATGAAGCAGCACCAATCCACCACCCGCATATTCTGTTGAAGCCGCGGGTGCAGCGCTGAGCGCGAGATTTCCTCTTCGGTCAGGTTCTCGAGTTTGTGTACAAACTCGATGCGAGACTGACGGAATTCATTCAGGATGTCCCGGACGCGTCGCCCGTTGTGGTTTGCCATGTCAGTCATTCGATTCTGCATGTCAGACGCGGTAAGCGTCACCGTTCGCGCAAGATAGTCGCGCAGCCGGGCTTCATCGAGTTCCGCCAGGTCAAGGAGGTGTCCGATGTTCTCCTGGATCGACCAGCCGCCCCCGACCTTCGCGGTGAGAAACTCCGGCGGAAGTTGGCGGATAATCTCGTCCAACCGGGCGGGAGTTCCCCGCAACCGCTCGACGACGCCGGGGAAGAGACCGATCGGAAGGTCGGAACGGAAACTCCGTTCGACCCATTTCATTTGTGCAATCATCGCACCACGCTTGTCCCGGCGCGCCGCTCCCCGGCCGCTGGGCTCCTCAATCTAGCATCGGGTAATGCGGATTCGACCGGACCGCGGCTTCTTACCGCGACGACCAGGAAGTTCTGGTGGAAAGGGTACAGCAGGGTCCTGGCAATGTTTTCCAGAAGGTCATAGGCGAACAGGGAGAGGCGCGAGTCCATGAGCGCCGAACGGGACCCGCCCAGAACATTGCGCGGCATCCAGCCGTAGCGGGAGATTCTGCGGATTGTAAATCCGGTCGAGCTCCAGAGCTCATCGATGGTGCGCCGCGTGAACCTGTAGTGGTGACGAAACCTCGAGGGCAGGAAATTTCGCGTCAAAAACTCTATCCAGCTTAGGCGATTGGGAAAATGGGCGCACAGGAAGACGCCCCCGGGCTTCAGGATGCGCCGGATTTCGCTCAGGCTCGACCGTTCATCGCCCCCGGTCTCGCGCACGTGTTCGAGGACGCCCATGCTCACCACCGCATCGAACGCTTCGTCAGGAAACGGCAGCCGCCGCGGGTCGGATTCGGAACCCGGAACGAAATCGAAGCGCTGGCCCGACTCCTTCATAAGGAGGGGATAACCGAGGAATGAGAATCCGGTAACCCTGAATCCCATCCTGGCCAGAAAGTAGGAGAAGTGGCCGTTTCCACACCCCCAATCCATCACCTTCGCCCCTTCCGGAAGGCTTGAGATCGTGCTTTCGTACGCAATCCGGTATTGATCGGAGCTGAGGCGGTTTCCAAACACGTCTAAATTAAAATCGCCGTTGCTGCGGTGGAACGAGATGAGTTCGCGGATGGTCGTTTCGATCGATTGTTCGCGCTCCACGCTTTCATCATACTGAAAAATCCGCGCGCAGTCAAGAGTAGTTCCCCCCATCCCGGTTGTCCCGCATCGCGGGACGGAGCGCGGTGGAGCGGGACGGGGACAGGTTTGATTCCTTGAGACTCTCGAAAACATTTTGTATCTTTATCCCCGTCATTTCGACCCGCACGATCGAGTCTGAGGGAGCCACTTCTCTGAAAGGAACGCGCCAGTGCTACACGAACTCAGCCTGCTCTTTCACATTATCGGCTTCGGACTGCTCACCACGACAACAGTGGCGGGTCTCTTCCTTCACCTTCAGTACCGGAAGGTCCAGGATATCAGGTCAAAAATGCTGCTTCTCCGCGCGCTCAAGCCGATCGGACTCATGAGTCCGATCGCCATGGGGATCATGCTTATCACCGGCATCATCAACATGACCCAGATCGGCGTTGGCATATTCACGCTCGGCTGGCTGACCGCCAAGATCGGCTTTTTCGCCATCGCCATCGTCAGCGGGGTCCTCTTCGGCATGAAGTCCAGGAAGCGGGGCGCGCTCGCGCAAAAGATCGTCTCGGGGACTGCTCCTCCCTACGCAGAAGAGATGCTGGACGAGCTGGACAAGCAACTGCTCCTCTTCTATGTCGTGATGCCCCTCCTCCTCGTGGTCATCCTGTACCTCTCCGTTTGGGGACGCCTCGGGGCGCAGTGAATCGTGCGCGAGTACCTCCTCTATATAAACGGCGAGTTTGTCCACTCCGTTTCGAAACGGACATTCGAATCGTTCAACCCCTTTGATCGCCAGGTGGTGGCCCGCGTGGCGCTGGCAGGCGAGGAAGATGCCCGCAGGGCCGTCGCTTCTGCGCGCAAAGCGTTCGATGAGGGCCCCTGGAGATCCTTTTCCAACGAACAGCGCAGCGCGCTCATCAAGGCCGTAGCCGACAAGATCACCGAACGGAAAAACGATCTCGAATTGCTCGAGGTGGAGGATTCCGGCTCGACCATCCGGAAAGCAAAGGAAGACATTTACCTGAGCGCCCGGGCGATGGCCTATTTTTCCAAGCTCGCGGCAACGAATCTCACCGAACCGATTGAAGGCCTCTCCAAGCCGGGGTTCAGCCAGAATTTCATTCTCCGCGAACCCGCCGGCG
>Ga0099793_10000338_pt1 | contig 12298 bp, 14 predicted proteins | sample Rivendell_Oct201_9_FD_77319 | JGI IMG/M metagenome (GOLD analysis project Ga0099793, IMG submission 77319) | Vadose zone soil and rhizosphere microbial communities from the Eel River Critical Zone Observatory, Northern California to study diel... | ecosystem: Environmental > Terrestrial > Soil...
ATCTAGAAATGGCCCGCCGCGCCGGAGTCCGCCCCATCGCCGTCCTCGGCCCGTTCCCCACCGAAGCACGCCTCCGCGCCGCCAAACCCGACCTCCTCCTCGCCTCCATCACCGATTTACCGGAAGCCTTGCGCCGTCTAACGTAGGGGCGCAGCATTGCTGCGCCCCAGCTTGCCACGATGTAAACGTTTTAGTGCTCGGGAGCAACGCAAACTACACTGCCAGCTACAACTGGGGTTTCACGGGCGCCGCCGCCGGCGCCATCGCCGGCAACACCTTAAAATCCGTCCACTTAATCACCAACCGCACCGGCACGCTCACATCCTTCAAATGCAACGTGTCATCCGACCGTTCATAATTCGGAAACCAATATCTTCCGTCCACGTTCTCGCGATACGTCTCAAACAGCGTGAACGGCAGCGTCGCCGAACGCACATCGCCCAGCTCGTTCACCCATCTCCCATACGTCTTCACCACTTCCAGGTACTTCGTATCCACCCACACCAGTCCGTCCAAATACGCGTGCATGCGGTCCAGCGCCTTCGGCTTCACTTTGAAAATGTAGCAGTCGATCTCGTCCACCTGTTCTTGGCCGATATATTTCAAATCGTATTTCACCAATTGGCTGCTGGTCAGCGGAAACGCCGGAATGCGATCCAGTTCCTTCACGTCCTCGGTTTCCAGATTGAAGTAGTGCAGTGTCGATTGCGGCTTCTGCACCATTTTGCTGATCACCTGCCCGTTGGCCGCTCGCGTCGTCTCCGTCACCATCAGGAATTGCCCGGCCGGCTTCCCATCCTCGCCAAATTCATCAATGCGAATCGTCTTCCGGAATCCATAATTCGGCCGCGCCGCCAAAAACTCATCTTCCTTCTGCGAGAACCTCCGAATGATCTCATCCGGCGCCAACGACGGCGGCGCCGCAGCCTCCGGCTCCGTCCCCAGCCGTCGCACCTTATGCTCTTCCGACGGAGCAGGCGTAAGCGGTCCCTGCGCATCCTGCGCCCCAGCTCCCCCTGCCAGCGCGAGAATGGCCAACAACGCAACATACTTGGCGAGGCGCCAACTACCTGCACCTGCTTGCCCTGAGCCCCGAAGGGCAGCGGCCGCCCAGCATGGCGGGCGTCCTTGCGTGAACCTCGAGATAACCTCAGCCAGTGGACTCATAACTGTCTTGGATGCGCTGCAGACGTCCCGAAGCAGCCTCAACTCTCCTTGAACGACGAAGCATACCGCAAATACTAATCCCGCGCGGAGCTTGCTCCCGCGCACGATTACGCATGTCTGCTACAATCTACCGTTTTGTGAGCGAGCCCAAACAAGCCAGGCGCTATCTTGTCTCCGGAATTGTGCAAGGGGTCGGCTTCCGTTATTTTGCGCAGCGCGCAGCGGAGCCTCTGCATCTGAGCGGCTACACAAGAAATTTGCCGGACGGCCGCGTAGAAGTCTACGCCATCGGCACCGCTGAACACCTCGCCAAGCTGCGATCCGCACTCGAACGCGGCCCCTGGGGCGCCAGCGTGAGCGAGGTCAAAGAAGAAGACGCGGGGATCGATTCGAATTACGCCAACGGTTTTGTCATCACGTACTAAAGCGAGGAGCCTGTCGAATGAACGATCTCAAGAAACTAATCCGCGAAGTCCCCGACTATCCGAAGCCCGGCATCCTCTTCTACGATCTCACTACGCTGCTGAAGGATAAGAAGGGCTTCCACACTCTGATCGATCTCCTCTGCGAACACTACAACGGCCACAAGATCGATATCGTCGCCGGAATCGAAGCCCGCGGCTTCATCTTCGCTCCCGCGCTAGCCTACCGCCTCGGCGCAGGCTTCGTCCCCGTGCGCAAACCCAAAAAACTCCCCGCAAAAACTGCCAGCGTTTCCTACGCCCTCGAATACGGCACCGACACCCTCGAAATCCACGAAGACGCTGTCCAGAAAGGCGACCGCGTCATTATCTGCGACGACCTCCTCGCCACCGGCGGCACCGCCGCCGCCACAGTAAAGCTCGTCCAGCAGCTCGGCGGGGTCGTAGATGGCGGCGCCTTCGCCGTCGAACTAACCTTCCTCAACGGCCGCAAAAAACTCCCCGGCCTCGACGTTTTCTCCTTGATTCAGTACGACAAGTAGAAACTGCCGGCACCGTCACGCGACCCTGTAGCGCCGTCCCTTTAGGGCGGCATCTTCAACGCTGCCCGCGCCCAGTCCGACGCAACTCAGCTCCCACGTCGCCGCTGCCGCACGGCCTCGAACAGCACCACCCCTGCCGCCACCGATACGTTCAACGACTTCACCGGACCCGCGGTCGGCAACGACACCACAAAATCGCACCGCTTCCGCGTCAGCTCATGCAAACCCTTGCCCTCGCCGCCAAGCACTATTCCCACCGGCGATGTGTAATCTGCCTGCGTATAACTCTTCTCCGCGCCCTCGTCCAACCCAATCAGCCAGTAACCGGCTTCCTTCAACTCTTCCATCGTCCGCACCAAATTCGTAACCTTCGCTACCGGCAAATGCGACAGCGCCCCGGCCGACGCGCGCGCAACCGTATCCGTCAATCCCGCCGCCCGCCGCTCCGGAACTACCACGCCGTGCGCCCCCGCGGCTAATGCCGTCCGGATAATCGCTCCGAGATTATGCGGGTCCTCCACGCCATCCAGCAAAACAATCAGCCCTTTTTCGCCTTTTCCTGGCCCGGCATTTGCCGCCGCAAGAATATCCTCGAGCGTCGCCGCTGCCCGCGCCGCCGCCAGCGCCACCACGCCCTGGTGATCTTTCGAGTCCGCTAGCCTGTCGAGCTGTCCTCGGTCCTCGAAGCGCACCGAAATATTGTGCTCCCGCGCCAGCTTCACGATTTCTTCCACGCGCGTATCCTGCCGCCCGCGCGCAATCACAATGCGGTCAAACGCCCGCCCCGCCTCCAGCGCCTCCCGCACCGCATGTATCCCCGTCAATCGATCCATAGAATTCCGCTACAAATCTCAATCCAGCGCCGCGCAAAACTCCAAAATCCGCTCCCGCGCCGGTTTCACTCGCACCGCAAACGACGCATTCGCCGCCTCATCCAAAAGCAAAATCACCCGATCCAACTCCCCCTCGCCGGCTCGTCCCGCAAGCGCCAGCCGAATGGGATGAAACAACTCGCGCCCCCGAATATCCAGTCCTTCCTTCAACGCAGCGATGATCTGCTTAAATCGTTCGGAGTCCAGGGCCGTTCCCTCCAGCAGTAGCAACGCAAGGTGCCGCAAAACGTCCCGCGCCGCATAGCGCGAGAGCACTACATGACTCTCCACGCTCGCCAAAATTCCCTGCGAGTCGTAATGAAAGATCAGCCCCAACAATCCCGCAAGTGCCTCGCGATCCACCGCGTGCGCCCCCAAAATCGCCGCAGCATGCTCGCACCAAGCCACTTGCTCCGGTGAAAGCTCGCCTGCAGTCCAACTCCGCTCCCGCAAAATCCCCATAACATCCGCAGCCGTAAATGCATTCACCGCAACCGCGGGCGAATTCTCCATCTCTTTCGGCATCATCGTAGGTTTTACTCTGCACTGTAGGGGCGCAGCATGCTGCGCCCCAGCTAGGCGCGATGTAAAGAATTTAGCGGTTCAGCGCCCCGAAATCGTCGCAACCACGTGCGCAGCAATCGCTTCTCCGCGCCCGATCGCGTCCACACCTTCATTTGTCTTCGCCTTCAGATGGATTTTCTCCACCGGCACGCTCAGCGCGCGCGCCAATGCTTCGCGCATCTTCGGAAAATGAGGACCCAGCTTCGGTTTTTCCGCGATTACTACGGCATCGACGTGCTCGATCGCGAAGTGTTTTTCGGCGAGCAGCTTCTTTGCATGCTCCAAAAAACTCAAACTGTTCGCTCCCTTCCATTTCGGATCGGTGTCCGGAAAATGCGTCCCGATATCCCCAAGACCCGCCGCGCCCAGCAGCGCGTCGCAAAGCGCATGCGCCAGCACATCCCCATCCGAATGCCCCACCGGCCCTTTGTCGAACGGCAGCTCAATCCCGCCGACAATCAGCTTTCGCCCCGCCTCTAAACGATGCAGGTCGTACCCAATGCCGCAGCGCACGCTCATTTCTTCTGCTTCTCGCGTTCCATATAAAATCGCGCCAATTCCATATCCGCGGGCTTCGTGATTTTCATGTTGCGCTCGGAGCCCAGCACAACGTGCACATCGTGACCCATGCGCTCCACCAACCCAGCTTCATCGGAAGCGCTCACCCCGTCCGCTTGTGCCCGCGCGAATGCTTCTTTCAACAATTTTGTGGAAAATGCCTGCGGCGTCTGCGCCAGCACGATGCGCTCGCGCGGAATCGTCGCGGTAATCAGCGCCACATCTTCCGGCAAGCTCGCGCGTTTCACTTCTTTCACCGTATCCATCGCGGGAATTCCCAGAATTGCTGCCTTGCAGTTGCGCGCTTCCTCAATCACCCGCGCGATCTGTTCCCGCGTAACAAACGGCCGCACCGCATCGTGCACCAAAACAATTTCCGTATCGTTGGAAACCAACTCCAAAGCCTGCGCCACCGAATCCTGCCGTGAATCCCCTCCGCGTACCACGCGCACGCTTTGCTTGAATTTTTCCGTCCGAATCCGTTCTTCCAGCTTTGCTACATCGTCACCGCGAGTAGCCACAATAATGTCGGTCACCAAATCGCAGGATGCGATGCGCCGCAAACTCAAAATCACAATGGGCGCGCCATCCAATTCCAAAAATTGTTTCGGCGTCTCCGCGCCCATGCGCGTTCCGAGACCAGCGGCGGGAAGAATGGCGGCGATTCGATTCATAGTATTGCGCGACGCAGCGTGAGAAATACGCAGTCAGCAAACTTCAGAGTGTACCTCAACCGCAGCGTGCCATGCGTTGAGACTTGTAGGGTCGCAGGCTGCTGCGACCCAGGCTTGCCACGATTTCCAGATCATGTCAGGCCGTGTAAATGCGGGGGACGCGGGCGGTTACGGCGCAGAGGAGATCGGAGGTGACGGTGCCGATGCTGCGTGCGACGGCGTTCGCTGGATGCACGTGTTCGCCGTCGCTACCGTAGACGGTGACGATGTCGCCGACTTCGATGTTGGCGACGTCGGTGACGTCGATCATGGTTACGTCCATGGAGACGATGCCGATGATGGGCGCGAGCTTGCCGCGCACGAGCACGCAGCCGCGGCTGTTACTAAGCGAGCGGTGAATGCCGTCGCCATAGCCGGCGGCGAGAACGGCGATTACGGAGGGACGCTGCGCAGTGAATTTTGCTCCGTAGCCAACGCCACCGCCAACGGGAACGCGGCGCAAGCTGATGATGCGGGTGCGCAAACTCATGACCGGCTTCAGCGGCAAACGGCGTTCGGCTTCGGCGCGCTGCTCGGGGGGATCGTAGCCGGGATGATAGCCGTAAAGAATCACGCCGGGGCGGACCATATCTCCCCAACTCTCCGGGCGCACGGCGATGGCGGCGCTGTTGGCCATGTGCATGATGCCGGTGCCGATACCGAGCTTGCGCAGACGATCGAGCGCGGCGAAGAAGTTCTGCTCCTGCTCGAGAGTTTGCTGGCCCTGCGGCGACGGCGCGAACGCTTCGGAGGAAGCGAAGTGCGTCATTACGCCGCCCAGACGAAGATGTTTGCATTTTGCGAATTGGCTGGCGAAGCATTCGACATCGCTGGCGGCGATGCCAATGCGGTTCATGCCGGTGTCGATTTTCAAGTGGAAGGAAACCGGTTTGCGCGGAGAGCGCTTCGCCGCGACGCGATCCAGGGCCTTTAGCTGCTCGCAGCGATGCACCACCGGAGTCAGGTCGTACTTCAGCAAACTGGTTTCTTCGCCGGGCCAGAAACTCGTTAGCACCAAGATGGGTTTGCGCACGCCGGCTTTGCGGACGTCGATGCCTTCGTTGGTGCAGGTGACGCCGAACCAATCCGAGCCGGCCTTCTCCAGGATTTTAGCGACTTGCGGCCCACCGTGACCATAGCCGTTGCCTTTGACGATGGACAGCACCTTGCGCGGCGTTTTGCGTTTTTCATCTGGGGGATTGACGAAGTCGCGGATGGCGCGCAAGTTGTGCGTCAGCGCGGACGCGGAGACTTCCGCCCACACTGGGCGCCCGTTGATTTTGAGATGGCTTTTCTGTCGCGGCGACATGGTCGTCCTGAGAGGGAAATAGTGTACGACATCCGCGCGGCCGGGGCCGAAGCGCCGCGCGGATGCTTCGTGAGAGACAACAGCCAAGTTGGATGCAATCGGGGCGCGCCACGGATGGACCCCAAGCGGATTGTAGGCGCGCTCTGGTCTGTAAGTTGTTAGAGGGCATAGACCTACGGTTGCCACGACCATTGGCGTTTTTGATTCAATCCGCGCAAAGGTCAGTGTCTCCGCTGCTACGCCTTGAGGGCCGCAAGCCACGCCGAACCGGTCGGTTAAGTTCACGGGTTGGGTTCACGCTTTTGTCACAAGACAGCCAGTTTGTAGCACAATTGGTCTTGAGCTCTGCGAGCTGAGAATCGAGAACCAATAACCGATCACAGAGGAGATTTGGTCCGTGTGCAGAAACATTAAGACACTTTTCAATTTTGATCCGCCGGTTACAGATGAGGGAGTGCGGGCGGCTTCGCTGCAGTTCGTGAGGAAAATCAGCGGTTTCAACAAGCCGTCGAAGGCAAACGAAGCTCCGTTTTTGGCGGCAGTCGATGAGGTGGCGGCGATCTCGAGACGGTTTTTGCGTTCGCTGGAGACGACTGCGCCTCCGAAGAATCGGGAAGAAGAGGCTGCGAAAGCGAAAGCGCGCGCCGCCGAGAGATTCGGCGATTGAGCCTGGCAATAATGCGTTCCCCAGGCGTAACATCAACGCCTTGGGAACCCGGCGGTGCGAGGGAAACACACCCGAGATGAGAAAGTCTGATGGTAGAGAAAGCTGAGGGAATCATGGCAACGATTACAACCAAAGACGGAACGCAGATTTATTACAAGGATTGGGGGAAAGGGCAGCCGATCGTGTTTTCGCATGGTTGGCCGCTGAGCGCGGACGACTGGGACGGGCAGATGCTGTTCTTCGGGCAGCGTGGGTATCGCGTCATCGCGCATGACCGGCGGGGACATGGGCGCTCCGACCAAACGTGGGACGGCAACGAAATGGACACCTACGCGGACGATCTCGCTGCGTTATTTGAAAAACTCGACCTTAGGGACGCGATCATGGTGGGGCACTCGACCGGGGGTGGTGAAGTGGCGCGCTACCTGGGCCGCCACGGCGCCAAGCGGGTCGCCAAAGCGGTGCTAATCAGCGCCGTGCCGCCGCTCATGCTAAAGACAGAAAAGAACCCGACTGGACAGCCCATATCGGCCTTCGACGGCCTTCGGGCGGCACTCGCGGCCAACCGGCCGCAGTTCTATCGGGACATCACGATGCCGTTTTACGGCTACAACCGGCCGGGTGCAAAGATTTCCGAAGGTATCCGGGAGCACTGGTGGTCGCAGGGAATGCTAGGAGGCGTCAAGGCGCACTATGACTGCATCAAGGCATTCTCGGAAACCGACTTCACAGAAGACCTGAAGAAGATCGACATACCGGTGCTGGTGATGCATGGAGACGACGATCAGATTGTGCCAATCGTCGCTGCGGGCCCCTTGTCCGCGAAGCTACTGAGGAACGCGACGCTCAAGGTGTATCCGGGCTTTCCGCACGGCATGCCCGCGACCAACGCGGACCAAATCAACGCCGACCTGCTGGCGTTCTTCAAGGAGCAGCGGCGAAGCGCTGGGGCGTAAGGGATCGCAAGCTAGAAGGCGTGCGCTGTTTGGGGAACTAGAGTTCGTTGACGTCTGGATTCCTTGGGCAGCGCCCGCCGCGCCAGCAGGCCGATAAGAACCACGTCGACACCAGGGCTAAAGCTCCCTGCCTCTAGTGATCCATTCCGCGGGCTTGAAGCGCGCTTTTCCCCGGACTTGAAGTCCGGGGCTTCCACCACGGACGAATCGGAGGACGCTACGAAATTAGTGTCAGTGAATACTGGACTGCCGCGAGAGGTGATGTGGCACGGGCGGACGGTGAGGACCGGGATCTTCAAGGAGGCGGTGGAAGGGCGAGTTGCTTTGCGCACGCTTAACTTGGAGGGCGACCGTCAAGCGGACCTTAGCGTACACGGCGGGAAAGACAAGGCGGTTTACTGCTACCCGATCGAGCACTACGACTACTGGAAAAAGGAGTTGCCGGGCCGGGAGCTGCCGATGGGCATGTTTGGGGAAAACTTCACCACGGATGGCTTGCTGGAAGAGTCTGTCCATCTTGGCGACCGGTTCTCGGTGGGTTCCGCGGAAGTCGTGGCGACGCAGCCTCGCCTGCCTTGCTACAAACTTGGTGTGAGATTTCAGTCCGACGACATGGTCAGACGATTCCTGGCAAGCGGGCGGACGGGCTTTTATCTCGCGGTCACGCGCGAGGGGGAAGTCGGGGCCGGCGACGAGATCAAAGTGATTTCTCGGGACGACAACGCGGTTCCAGTCTCGGAAATCACGCGGCTGTATATTGCGAAGAGATATGACGAGGACGACTTGACGTCGTTACGGCGCGCACTGCGAGTCGCGGCATTGCCTGAGAGTTGGAAGGGTTACTTCCGAGAGCGGCTGGAGAAGGCGAGTGTTTGAGCCGCTGTTCGAGGTGTACCGCGCGAAGGGAGTCCGGCAGAACTACTTGTGTAGTACAAGTGACCGTTTGTGGTACAGTGGGAGCATGCGCACTGCAATTCAAGCAAGACTGGATGACCGATCGCGAAAGAGGCTGGCGGTGCTGGTTCGCGAATTGGGCTGGACGCCATCGCGGGTAGTACGCGAAGGCCTGCGTGTTCTGGAAGCGAGCTATTTGCGGCGGAAGGGACGCGGCATTATCGGTCTGGGAAGGTTTCGTTCCGGCGTGCCGGACCTGGGGTCGAATAAGAAACACTTGCGAGACTTTGGCCAGGAAGATCGGGGTCGGTGAAACCGGTACTGCTGGATACCGGCGTCATTGTGGCGCTTCTAGACCGCAGTGAGAGGCTGCACGAAGCTTGCGCCGAGGCGGTTCGCGAACTCGAGGCGCCGCTGATCACTTGCGAAGCAGTCGTAGCAGAGAGTTGCTACCTGCTGCGGAACCTTGCGGGTGCTGCAGAGGCGGTGATCGATAATGTGGCCGCCGGGATTTTCCAGATTCCTTTTCAGCTTTCGCGCGAAGCGGCTGGCGTCAAGCGGGTTCTGCACAAATATCGGGATCGCAAGATGGACTTGGCGGATGCCTGCCTAATTCGTTTGGCGGACGAGTTTGGAACGGCGGATATTTTGACGCTGGACCGGGACTTTGCGGTCTACCGGTGGGGAAGGAACAAAGCGTTTCGGATGCTGCCGGGTGCTTAGCACGACGCTTCGAGCTCGCCCCCGGTGCTCCTTTTACACACGTTTGCCCTAGCTAACAGTGTCAGGAATGCTCCCGGTCTATTCTGTCGGGATGTGCCCGGTCCGTATTACAAGGATGGACCCCCCTCCCCCTATTTTCTATAAGTGTTGATTCTAAAGGTAGTTAAAGTCTTTTGTTTTGATACACTTTTACAAGTGTTGATTCTAAAGGTAGTTAGGCCGAGAGATGGACGGACCCTTTTCGGTTTGAAAAATAAGCATGAACCCCGCGCCGCTGATGATTTGCCACAGCGGACCAAAAAAACTTAGTTGGAGCTATATCCCTTCGTTAAGACCGAAGCAGAACAAACAAAGCAAGCCTATCGCACCGAGCAGCAGGTATTTTCTAAGCTTATCTTCAGCGAGCGCGGAGACCGCAATCGTAGCAACCGATCCTAATACGCCCACACACATAGCCCCCGAGTCGTAATAGGATCGTTGACTCAATATATCCCGTCCCTCCGCCACCGCTACGAAGACAGCGAATGCCAGTCCAACGGTAAACAGAAGAAGACCAACCTGGGACATGGTTCGGCGCCACGCCCTCGCCGGAGGTACTTTCCTTGTTTTGATCCATTCGCGCCAAGCCAGAATGATACTCGGGATGGGAAATAACAATCCTGCATAGAGTGCGACGAAATAAATGAGCAGCAAAGGTCCTTCACTCATTGCAGCCTCTCAGAGAGAGTCAATTTAGGGGAAGTTTTAGGGATTCGAGGCGCACTACTTTACAGTGCTAATATACAAGGGTCGTGACCGTCTCGTCAATAAAAATCTGAGGCGGTTATGATTGGTGTGAGGGGAGAAGTTAAAGGTTGTGGGCACAATGCGTTCCGGCGCAAAAGAAAGACCCAACCTTGCCTGCCTGAGCAGGCAGGCACAATCCACTAGGATGGGGTAGCCGACAGAGATCGCGGAGGGAAGACGGAGGTTACGATGGCGGAAACGGGAGCTGGCGAGGCGCGGAAGACTGGGGCGACAGCGTTTGAGGGAGTGACGCCGATCCTGCGGGTGGGGAGTTTGGCGGCCAGCCTTGAATATTATGTGAAGGTGCTGGGGTTCAAGGTGGATTGGCAGGACCCGGGAATCGCTGCGTCGGTTTCGCGAGGGCGTTGCCACATCATGCTGTGCGAAGGCGACCAGGGTCATGCGGGAGGTTGGGTGTGGATCGGCGTGGACGCGATTGAGCGCTATTTGAGGAGTATCGCGCGGCGGGTGCGAAGGTGCGGCATGCGCCGACGAATTATCCGTGGGCGTATGAGATGCAGATCGAGGATATCGATGGAAATGTGCTGCGGATGGGGGCGGAGCCGAAGAATGGCGAGCCCATGGGGGAATGGCTCGACGCGCGCGGGGATGTTTGGGTGAAGTCGGGGGCAGGGGAGTGGGCGCGAAAGAAATGAGATTCAGGCTCACAAAAGAAAGACCCACCCTTGCACAAACCGCAAGGATGCGGCACCCGGCCCAGCAAGGCCTAACCTAGGTCTTGTCGCAAGGCGAGCTGAAATGGATTGCCGGCCAATCCCGCGATGGCGTACCAGCCGGTAGCACCAACGTGCAGGAAATGTTTGTAGGAGAAGCCGAAGCCGGTGTTCAGCTCACTGGTAGCGGCGAGCACGCCCAAGCCGTCCGGAATGGCTTGCGCGGGCTTACCCAGACCGATTATGGGCTGTCCGCCGCCCACGTGCTGGCCCTTGCCGAGATTGTTCTGCGCGACACGAATGTTGTCGAGCAAGACTCGCGCGGTGTCGACATCGCCGTTAAAGCCGTCAATATCGCGGCTCGGCGGCAAACGGCGAGAGAGCAAGGCGGCCGCCAAATGCGCGGTTCCTTCCAACCATACCGCGCTGGGACTGGGCCGATTGGAAAACGGGTCGGAGGGAGCGATGAAGCAGGCACTCTCCGCGCCTTCATTTTCGACGAGTGGGGGCCGCATGCTCTGGGAGGCAAAAGTAACTCCAGAGAGGCGAATGTTGCCGGTCAGGTTGTTATTGTCGAACGCGGGAACGAGGTCGCTGTTGTAGGTCTGGGGCGTGTCGGTAACGGCGAGATTGGTCTTGCACCAATCAATGGACATAGCGTGGGTGGGGTTCAGGAAAGCCTGGAAGGACCAATCCTGGACATCCTCGGGGATGTTGTCCTGGCTCAGGTTGGGATTGACGCTGACGCCGTCCGGGGCAGTGCCGGTGAAGAGAAAGCCGCCAGCGACATTGAACATGGCATCAACGAAAATGCGCGCGTGTTCGGCGCGGCCGGTCCACGTGGCGGAGTCTCCGGTTAAACGAGCGAGCATGGTGAAAAGAGCGAAGGCGTCGATATTGTGTTCGGTGGATTTCACCTGGTTGGGACCGAAAGTGAAGTTGTAGCCGCCCGCGCCGCGGGTATCAAAGGTGTTGTTGAAAATCCAATTACCCAGGCGGACGGCTCCGTCCAAATAGGCCGCGATTTTGGTGCGCTGGGCGAGTTGGGCCAGGGCCATCCCTGTCCAGGCCATATCTCCTGTGGCACTTCCCTGGAAGAAGAAGGGAAAGCCCGAGAGAGTAATGAAGACTCCATTTGCGTCCGCATGGTCCACAAAATAGGCCTGACGCACGCGCCCGTCCGCGGCGGGATCAATCTGCTGCGCGTAGAGTAAGCCGTTCCCCAGCACTTTGGCCCGCGCTAGATCTTGTCCCTGGCCGCGCAACAGGCGGGCCATAATCTCCACGGCATTGTCGTAGACGAATGCGGTGCTCTCCAACCCAAGCTCGTCGGAATAGCTTTGTGAAAGCCGAGTGGTGGACCCTTGCGCGTAGGCGTCCATCATGGTGTCCAGGAACAAATATGCGTTTTGTAGCGAGGTTTGGAATTTTGCGCGGTTGTTTTCCTCAAA
>Ga0099793_10000340_pt1 | contig 12261 bp, 14 predicted proteins | sample Rivendell_Oct201_9_FD_77319 | JGI IMG/M metagenome (GOLD analysis project Ga0099793, IMG submission 77319) | Vadose zone soil and rhizosphere microbial communities from the Eel River Critical Zone Observatory, Northern California to study diel... | ecosystem: Environmental > Terrestrial > Soil...
AAACCCCGATCCGGATCATCTCTTCGACCTCGCCCGGACTTTGATGATCCAGGCTCCGGACCACCTCTGAGGATCGCCACACCCCTCCTGGAGGTGGCCGATTCGTCGTTGCTGACTCCTTCGACGCGCGCCGCGCCGGCAGGTCCGACTGCGCCAGGACTTGCGGGTTATCCACATTCTGTATACAGTCTGGGGAGATCACACAACATCTAGCGCCAATGGTCAAGAGGTTCTTTAGGCCGCTGCGCGGCTGGCCGATCGTGGAAACGTTCGTTTTGCGCCTGGCGGGCCACTTCACGACCTGGCCGGCGGATGACTTCGGCCGCTTCGTCAGCGCCTCGGTCGGGACCGGCATGGCGGGCGCGTTTGCCGCGATGCCGCCACCCGTCGAGCCGCTGCGGCCACCGCCGCCAACCTCGGCCGCACCCGCAACCTTCGAGATGCGGTTCATGAAGCTCCACGCCGAAGGACGCTTCGACGAGATGTGGGAGTTGCTGGCCGAAGACGCACAGCGCGCGTGGGGCGGCCTGCAGAACTTCATACGTGAGATGCCTCGCCTAGACGAGTGGCTGGAGATCCTTGACATGGAGGTGACCAGCACCACCGTGCTCGAGAGCTGGACCGACCACTTGCATCAGCGCACGTACAACAACGTGGCGCGGCTCGTCATGCGGTATCGCGTGCGTCAGCAGTGGAAAGAGTGGACGTTCGACCGTCAGGTTCACCTCGTACCCGCGGCCGGCGGATGGCGGACGCTGTGTTATCCGACAAGAGCAAGAATGGCCACAGGTCACTGATATAGTGGGTTGGAGCCCATGCTTCAGCAGACCATCGAGGAGCAGGAGCGGTATGAGCGGTGGCATCGCAGGACCACGCGGGCGATGACCCCGCGGCGTCTGCTGCAAGAATCAGACGAGCTGCTCTTCTGGGTTGAAGAGTGTCTCGTCCAGAAGATTCGCATCGTTCCAGGCTGGTTGATTCCAAGACTGATGACGGTGCTTCGTCATGCCCATCCCCAACTTGCGTCGCGCCTCGGGCGCGAGCGGCGGCCCGAGCACGTGATGGAAATCATCTACGACGCGCAGGCCGCGCTCATGGAGCAGGCATGCATCAGCCGCGGGCCGGCCCAGGTGATTCCACTGTTCGCACGGTCCCGAGAGCGGATGCTGAAAGAGGCCGCCACGCAGTAGCGGCTTCAATGCTGCGCGTCGACCTTCATCTCCACTCGCATTACTCGCACGACGGGCTTAGCTCTCTGGATGAGCTGATCGAGCGGGCGCACGAATGTCGCCTCGACCGGATTGCGCTGACCGACCACAACACGGTCGAAGGCGCGCTCAATTTGGTGCGCGTCGCTCCCGAGCTCGCGATCGCTGGGGAAGAGGTCAAGACGCTGGAAGGAGAGGTCATCGGTCTCTTCATCACCGGCCGCGTTCCGCCGTTCCTCGCCCCCGAGGAGGCGATGGACCGCATCCACCAGATGGGTGGGCTGACGTACATACCGCATCCTCTTGATCGGCATCGCGCAAACTTTCGACCAGAGCGCATGGTCGAGCTCGCCAACCGGATCGACATCATCGAGTCGTACAACCCGTGGTGCGACGCCGCGGCGAATACGGCTGCCGCCCGCCTGGCGGAGGAGCTCGCAAAGGTGCAGGCGACGGGATCCGATTCGCATTCGGCCGAAGAGCTGGGCCGCAGCTGGATGGAGATCGACGAGTACTCGAGCACCGAAGACTTCCTCGAGAAGCTGCGCTATGCCCGCCACGTCGTGACAGCCAGCAGCGGCACCGGACGGCGTGCCTGACCTACCCGAGCTGCTCGTGGTGGGGTCGGTCGCGCTCGACAACCGCGACGGACCGTTCGGCAAGTTGCGCGAGGAGCTCGGCGGGTCCGCCGTCTATTTCGCGCTTGCCGCAAGCCTGATCGTCCCCGTCAAGGTGTCCGCACCGGTCGGCCGCGACGCTGTCGACGCGGTCAGGAAAGCATTTGAAGGCAAGCAGATCGACACATCTCTGCTCCAGGTCCTGGAGTCGCCGACTTACCGTTGGAAGGCACACCAGGAGCACGGCCACACGGTCGACCTCGGTAGCGCCGACCGGATCTACGACGAGTGGAAGCCGGCCGTGCCCCCCGATTTCGACGGCTGGGCGTTTGTCGGCTCGATGCGCCCGGACCGCCAGGCCGAGGCGATGAAGCTGCTCCATTCGGCTCGACTTCTGGCCGCCGACGCGATGCTCTCGTACATCAAGCTGCAGCCACCCGAAGCCAAAGATGTTTTGGGTCGGGCCGGTTGGTATTTCTGCAACGAGGATGAGTTCGCCGCGCTCGGAGGTGGCGTGCCGGACGAGTTTCGCCGGCGGTGGTGGCTCGAGGGGCTGGTCTTGAAGGCGGGCCCAAATGGGGTCACCGCGCACACTGCCGATGGCAGCGTGCATGTGCCGGCGCTGCCGGACTACCCCGCGTTTGATACGACAGGAGCCGGAGACGCTGTGGCCGGAGGCATGCTTGCCCGCTGGCTGAGCACGGGAGCGCAACGGGCTGGACTGCAGGACGCGCTCGTGTGCGGCGTGGCATGCGCCTCGCTGACCATCGAGTCCATCGGCGTGCGGGGCATCTCGAGCGTGACCCCGAAGCTCCTTGACGAGCGCATGGCAGAGGTCTGGGCATGTCTGAAACGCGAGTCGTGATCATCACAGGCGACCTGGTCGAGCAAGCGGTCGACGCCATCGTCAACGCGGCCAACAACGATCTGCAGCTGGGCGGCGGTGTGGCCGGTGCGATTCGACGTGCCGGAGGTCCGGCGATCCAGGACGAATGCGATGCGCACGGTCCGGTGCAGGTCGGCGAAGCCGCGATCACGGGCGCTGGAAATTTGTCCGCTCGTTACGTGATTCACGCAGCGAGCATGTCTCTCGGCGGACGCCCGACCATTGAATAACTAGAGTCTTCGATGCGACATGTGTTTCGACTCGCTCACCAACACGACGTCGAGACCATCGCAGTGCCCGCGGTCGGCACAGGCATCGCGGGATTTGCAATCGATGAATGTGGGCGCGTGATGGCGGAATGCCTGAAGGATGCGTTAAGTCAAGGTTGGCAAGCGAGGGAGGTTCGCTTTGTTCTTTTCGGTGAGGAGGCAAAACGGCCTTTTGAGACCGCTTTCTGGCACGTTTTTCGCGCCCCTGGCGCCCCAGCTGCCTGAATTCAGCTCGAATTGGGGTTGTCTTACCCAAATACCCACCCCTAGAATGGGCGAGTCCGCCCCCCACAGAATCTCTAATAAGGACGGTGACTTAGTGGAAGGCTACTGCTTGAAGGACAAAAGAAAGGTTGAGATGAAAGACCCTCAGCCGATCACGATGAAGAACGGCAAGCCTGCAACAATCGGCACATGCCCTTTCTGCGGCACCAAGATCTACAAGATCGGCAAGGCCGTATAACAACGACAGTCGTCAATAAGGGCCGCTCCTGGGGGCGGTCCTTTCTTTTTGTTCAGCTGGTCAGCGGCGGCTCGAGCGCGCCCAGAAGCACGTCGGTCGCTGAGACAGCTTCATCGACTCCGAGCATTTTGAAGATCTCGACGTTGGTCGGATTGTTCACGCGCGCGATCGTCTTCTTGACGCGGAAGTGTTTCTTGGCCATCTGCAGTGCGATGAGGTTGTCCTCGTCGTCGGCGGTCACTGCGATGATCGCGTCGGCGCGTTCGATTCCCGTCTGGGCGAGAAACCTCACCTCGCACCCGTCGCCGCGCATCACGATGCTGCCGAGCTGAGTCTCGAGCCAGTCGGCGCGCCGAGCATCCTTCTCGATGAGCGTGACCTCGTGGCCGCGCTCGACGAGGTCGCGCGATAGGTAATAGCCGACCGTTCCACCGCCGACGACGATCACGTACACGGGATCAGCGGCTCTCTCGTTCGAGCAAGACCCTTTCTATGTGCCTCGCGCCCTCGATGGTGGGGCAGATGGTGTGCAGGCCGAGCTTCTCATAGGCTTCGGCACGCTCAGGGTCGTAGATGCGGGCCACGACGTGAGGCACCTTGTAGACGTCCTTGGCGATCTGGGACGCCATGATGTTGCGGTTGTCGCCCTCGGTCACCGCGACGAAGCCGTCGGCGCGCTCGATGCCGGCTCGGCGGAGGACGTCGACGTCGGTTCCGTTGCCCACGACCTGGTCCCCTTTGAATTCCCGCGTGAGCACGCCCCGGGTCGAAGCGCGGGAGAAAGCGTTGGGATCGCGGTCGACGATGACGACCTCGTGTCCGGCCTTGTCCATGTTGGCTGCGATCTGGGAGCCGACACGCCCACACCCGATGATGACCAGCTTCAACGCCGGTTGATTATAGGGAGGGCTGTGAACGGCCTTCGGGCGCGGCGGCCGGAGGTTGCTAGGATTTTGACGCGTGCGTTTCCCATTCACGTTCATGGGCGTCATGGCGCTCGCAATCGGAGTGTGGGTGGTGGTTTATCTGGCTGCGCACCGGTCGCTGGATCCGGTTTCACAGGAGCTCGCTGCAGGCACGGCGTTGGTCTGCTTCGGCTTCGCGGGTTACGTTCTGATCAGGCGCGTCATGCGAGGGCCGCAGCACTGATGGCCGATCGCGCCGCGCACGCCCACCCGACGACCTCGCGCAAGGTTTTGGTCGCGGTCAGCGGGCAGGAGATCGACGCCGAGACGGTCCGGTTGGCATGCCGCATGACCGATCCACAGGGAGGCCGGCTGTACGGGGTCCACATCATCGAGGTGAACCGGTCCTTGCCGTTGGGCGCGGTGCTGGACGACGTGGTCGAGCGGGGCGAGCAGATCCTGGACGAGGTGGAGAAGCTCGCCGCCGCCGCGCAGCTGCCGGTGGAGACGGAGCTGGTCCAGGCGCGGGACACGGGGCCGGCGCTGGTGGATGAGGCGGTGGAGTGGGGAGCGGACCTGATCGTGATGGGGCTGCCGTACAAGCGGCGGTTTGGAGAGTTCAACCTCGGCAAGACGGTGCCGTACGTGCTGAAGAATGCCAACTGTCGGGTGATGCTGTTCCGAGAGCATCGGGAGCACCGGGAAGCCTCGGCCTAACCCCCGGCCCAAAATTCGCCCCTTGCGGGCCCTCCCCTCTCCCAGCGGCGCCCTCCCCCAGCCTGCCGAGCCTGACATATGACCTTAGTCACAGCAAGGACCGTTGACAATCCTGCTTGTTAAGGTCACGCACGATGGCTACGACCGGCGTCGAGCGTCCTCACTATTTCGCCCGGCTGTGGCGGGAGCTCGGCACCCTTGGCGGCGAGCACGACGCCTTCATCAAAGTGATCATCGTCGAGCGAATCGTCAAAGCGATCGTGCTGATCGCGCTCGGCGTCGGCCTGCTCGTGGCCGGCCGCAAGGGATGGCTCGACATGTGGGCGACCTGGGCCGAGGACCAGCTCAACTTGAACGTCGGACGCAACATCATCGTCCAGTTGCTGTTGCGCCTTCTCGCCTACGTCGGTTCTTTCAACCACATCACCATCCTGGCCGTCAGTGCCATCGCATACGCCGTGCTCGAAGGGACCGAGGGCGTCGGCCTGGCAATGCGTAGGCGGTGGGCCGAATACTTGACCGTGATCGCGACCGGGATTCTGATTCCGTACGAGGCCTACGAGGTTGTCCACCGCGTGACCCTTTTCAAGGTCGGCGCTCTCCTCCTAAACCTGGCTGTGGTGGGCTACCTGGCTTATCGCAAGCGCCTGTTTGTCGGCATCTGACACAGGCGTCAGCCAAACGCAACGAAATCCGGCGCGGTGCAGCACATACCGCACGAGCGCGCCAAGCGTCTTCAATCCATACACCGTCGACGTCGTGAAACTGGTCGAGCTCGCGTCCGCGTGGTAGCGGCCGATGGCGGGAACCTCGCCGATCTTGAAGCCGAATGTGGCCGCCTGGATCAAGACCTGCGTGTCAAAGACGAAGTCGTTGCTGTTCTCGAGAAACGGAATCGCCTCGAGAAACCGTCGTGAGTAGGCCCTATAGCCGGTGTGGTACTCGGACAGGCGCAGGCCCAGGACCTGGTTTTCCGACGTGGTCAGGAACCGATTGCCGAGCCGCTTCCACCAGGGCATGCCCGCCTTAGCGGGATCGAGGCCGAGCCAGCGCGAGCCCAGCACGATATCGGCTTCGCCGCTCTCGATGACCCCGCACAGCTTTGGAATGATGGCCGGGTCGTACTGCCCGTCGGGGTGGAGCATCACGACGACGTCTGCGCCCATCGCAAGCGCCTGCCGGTAGCACGTCTTCTGGTTGCCGCCGTAACCAAGGTTCCGACGGTGGCGGATGACATCGAGCCTGAGGGCCGTGGCCACGCTTACCGTCGCATCGGCGCTGGCGTCGTCGACCAGCAAGATCCGATCCGCATGGCCCTGCGGGATGTCTCCCACGACCTCGGCCAGGGTCTTGGCGGCGCGGTACGCCGGCAGGACGATGACGCGGCGTGGGCGCGGACCACTCCATTGCAGCTCACCGAGCGGAATTGGATCCGGTCGCACGGCCATCCTTTCGATCGTCAGGTAGCCCGCGATCGCGAGCGCTCCGACGGCGGCAGACCAGAAGTTGATCGCAAGAGTGAGATCGATCGCGGCGTAAGCGAAGAACAGCACCGCAGCCGCGACATGCGGCCAGCGCAGCAGACCCGCGAGCGCCAGGTCGGCCAGGGCAAAGCCCGGGATCACCAGCAGTGCCAGGTCGTGGACGTTTTGGTGCGGGCTGAGGACGAGGGAGGCTGCAATCGCCAGCGCGAAATCGAGCCGGGGCTTGTCAGGCCGCCAGCTCAGCGATAAGGCGACCAGGGCCAGCAGGAAGAGAAGGATGACGAACGCCACCGCCTTGCCGCCCCCCGGGAGCACCTCGAGGATGTTGCGCAGCGAGTACACCGCCGGGTCCGTGTAGACGAGCTGGCCGGTGCTCGGCAGACGGCCGGTAGCGGCCCAGGTGCCAACCGTCGTCAGGTATGTAGTCACAGGACCAATGCCAAAGCCCGCGACGGAAATAAGCCCGAGGCCGGCAAGCACGCCCGCGAACCCGGCCAACGCTCGCCAGGCCCGACGGGCCAGGAAAAGGATTGGGATCAGCAGCAGCAGTTGCGGCTTGGCGAGAGCGAGCGCGCTGAACGCCCCCGCCATGGCATAGCGGCCGCGGGCCCACGCCGCATACGCTGCGGCGAGCGGTACCAGGACGACGAGGTCCGACTGCCCCTGAAGGACAGTGACGAACAGCGGAAAGAAGCCGCCGATCATCGCCGACGCGGCCGGCCATCCGCGACCGTGCACGCGGAGACTGCTGCGGACCAGGATCGCGATCAGCGCCGCGACCAGGATCACGTTGAATGCAGCCATCACGTAATACGCCTGCCGGTAGTCCAGGTACGCGAGGGGTGCGATCAGGAGCGTGTAGTAGGGCGGATGAAAGTACGGCAGCACCACGAAGCTCGATGGATCGTGTCCAGTTATCTGCAGCTCGACCTGTCGCTGCATCGCAATGTCATAGACCGCGGCGCCGCCATTGGAGACGTAGAGTTTCGCCGCGGCATAGAAATTGAAGAAGTCAGGCCCTTGCAGATTGCCGCGGACAAACGAAAACCAGTAGATCACCCAGAAAAGCAAGGATCCGATACCGGCGCCGGTGGCCGCGGCGTAGCCAAGCCGAACCAGGCGCTTGGCCAGCCGTGGATTCATCGCCCGCTTTCGAGGCGAAGGGCGAACCGCTCGGGAAGTCTGGCCTTTCGGATCGCGCGCTGCGCGCCTTTGATGTCGTAGCGAACGCGGTGAAACTCGAAGGTCGCGGCGTCAACATCCCAAACGCCGTAGCTCGCCGTCGGGAGACCGTCCCGAGGCTGGCCGACGCTGCCGGGATTGACCAGCGCCGGACCGGTGAGTCGAAAGGAATCGACCCTGTATTCGTGCGTCACAGTGCCATTCGCAAGCCCAAAGATCCCAGGCACGTGCGTGTGACCATGAAAGCAGACCCCGCCGTCAAGCAACTCGAGGTTCGCGTGTGCCACCGCGGTGTCGAGCACGTATTCATAAATATGGTCGCGCGGACTGGCGTGAACGAGCAGAACGTCGTGTTCGAAATGGCTGTCCGGCAAGCCCCGCAACCATTCCAGCCGCTCCTCTCCTATCACCTCAATCGTCCAACGAACCACGGACGCCGCGTCATCGTTGAACCATTCGAGAATTTCCGGGTCGGTGCACGCGCGATCGTGATTTCCGACCAGGGTGAGCCATTTACGCCTGATCACTTCATCGACGCATCGCTTGGGGTCGCCGCCGTAACCGACGACATCGCCCAGACATAGCGTTTCGTCGACAGGTGGACAATCGCGCAACACCGCTTCCAGCGCTTGCCAGTTGGCGTGGATGTCAGAAAGAATCGCGATTTTCAAGCCGGCCGCTCGTAGAGGCGCGGGTAAATGTGGTCGAACAGGATGCGCAACGTAGCCGCGATGGGAACGGCCACGAACATGCCGAGAATTCCGCCCCAGCTGAACCCGGCGATGAGCGCGACGATGACGAGAATCGGTGGCAGGCGGACCGCGTCGCCCATCACTTTCGGATAAACGAAGTTGAGGATGACGTTGGAGATCAACAGGTACAGAAGCGCGACCAGCAAGGCCTTGCCGGGCGTCTGGGAAAGTCCGACCAGGATGGCGGGCACAGCGCCAATGAACGGCCCGAGATATGGGATCAACGCAGTGACGCCGGCAATCAATCCAAGCGCGATTGGATCCGGCAGCCCGATCGCCCAGCACGCAACGCCAGAGCACAGCCCGATGAGGCCGGCGATGACGAGTTGGCCCCGCACATACGCGTAGAGCATCTTGCGGACCTTGCGCCAGATCTGGTCGAAGTCCGTGCGGTAATCATTCGGTACGAAACGCCGAAGGTCGCGGCGAACAGCAGGTGCTTCGAGCGCAAGAAGGAACGCGACGATGAACATAAGCAACAGCTGCAGGACAGTGGTCAGTGCAGTCAGGCCCAAGGTGACGGCGTTGCCAAACTGACCGAGCAGATATTCCCTGAGGTGTGAGTTGATGCTCTGCGTCACGCCTTTGAGGTCGATGTCGATTCCAAATACTCGAATTGGTTGCAGGCTGTTCAGCCGGTCCTGAGCGGAGGCGGTGAGGTTGGGGAGTTGAACCTGGAGCTGATTGACCTCGCTCACGCCCAGCGGCACGATCAACAGGACCAGGCCGGCCAGCACGATGATGATCGCGATAAAGACCAAAACGATCGCGAGGATGCGAGGAACGCCGGCCGCGTGAAGGCGCGCCACGGCGGGCTGGATCAGGAATGCGATCGCCGATCCAAGAACGAAAGCTCCGAGAAAGTCGCGGAGGAGGAAGAGGACGACGATCGCCACGATGAGAGCCGCGATGCCGAAGGCGATCTGCAGGTAACGCCGGCGCCGCTTCGGATCAAGAGACCACGCCGAGGCCGTGACCCCGCTGATCGGGGCAGGACTCTCGAGTTCTCTCTCGTGGGGCGCTCCGGGCTGCGGGTTCGGACGCACGTTACGCAATCATCCGCAGTATGACGAGCAGAACCAGAGCGCGACCCGGTTTAGGTCTTGGCCTGCTGGAGCGCGGCCTCCTCGTAAGCGGCACCGTGAAGGGGATTGGTAGTACTACGCCCAGCAGCAATGGCATACAGGGCCACCATCACGAGGCCCACTCCAAGCGCGCCGTACGCTGCTCCCGGACTGAATTGATTGGTTAGTAAGCCGCCGACCGCGACCCCAATAACGCTGGCTGTTTGAACGAGTCCGAAACGGGTCGCCATTAGACTGCCTCGCCTAGAGGGGTCGGCCGCTTCCATAAGAGCGGTCTGGTTCGCAACTGCGTAAATCGGATTACCCATTGACGCGAGGAACAAAGCGATCCCAATAACCGCCAATGCCGGACTGAGCCAGATGGCGAGTGAGAACATTCCGGTCAGTAGCAAGCCAGCGCCAACGGTCCTCATAGTTCCTATCGCCGCAAAGCGACTCACTACCACTGACCCGACGAAGATGCCGGCAGAGGAGACCAACTCCAGAATCGAATACATCTGTCCGCCTTGATAGGAAACCTGGTGGGCAACTTGGTAAGCCAACGCAAGCAAGGCTGGATAGCTCATTGGAATCAGGAAAGCCGCAAGGGTTCCAATGACCAAGTGTGGACGAGCGGCTACTACTGCCCATGAACGGCGGAAGCCCCCCGAAACAGGTGTCCCGATGGACCCCCCACCCAGCGTTGGAATTCCGAGAATGATCACCGCGGCGAGCACGAACGTTGCAGCATCGGCAATGAACAAGACGTTCGTGGTCCTAGGAAATAGGGAAAGAATTCCCCCAGCAATGCCGAACCCCAGTGCCCCCGCCAGCATCGTGGCTGCGGCAACGATTGCATTGGCTTTGCCAACCTGCCCCCCGGGAACAAGGCTTGGAATCGCGGCCTGCCGTGCTGGTTGTACGACGGCATTAATACACGACAGCAGAAGCAGAATCGGAATGATCAGCCACCACCGAGAGCTGTCACTGATGATGAAGGCGGTTGCGAGGAGGATGCCTGCTCGTATCAGCTCAAGACCCACAACAAGCGCTCTTCTCGGGAAATGATCTGTGAGACCCCCTAGCGCGCTGGTCATGACAATGGTCGCCACGGCCTGGACTATGAAAGCTAACGCGACATACCTTGCATCCTTTGTGGCGAGATAAACCGTGACCAACGTAGCGACCTGCGTAAGCGGATCCCCAAGTGAGGAGATTCCGATCGCCGCTACCAAACTACTAAAACCCGCGTTCGACCGTAAGACACGCAAGGTGGTGATTCGTCTCGGCACATCGGGCCGATTAGTAACCTCGAGCGGCTTCAATCCATGCAATTCCCGCAAAGCATCGACTACGTTGGGGTCGTACCAATGGTTTGCCCTTCGACTGATGTCCTCGACTCCCTCAATGGGCGTCATCGCCGATTTCCTGTAAAGGCGAGCGCCAGTGATGGTGTCGAATGAGTCGGCAACCGAAAGAATTCGAGCCCCAAATGGGATTACGTCGCCCCTAAGCCCTGCGGGGTATCCTGACCCATCCCAACGCTCGTGATGGTGTCGCACTAGCGGCGCGACTTCGGCGAGCGCCGAATGTTGAGCAATCATGTCTGCCCCGATATCCGGGTGGCGTCTCATGATTTCCCATTCCTCTTCGCTTAGGGGACCAGGCTTATTCAAGATATCGTCGCGCACCCCAATCTTGCCTAGGTCGTGCAGCGAGCCGGCCGTTCGAATCGATTCAACCTCGCGATCGCCTAACTCCAATTGCTCCCCAAGCCGCGCTGCAAGGTCGGCGACTCGAATTGAGTGAGACTCGGTGTATCGATCGCGAGCGTCAAGTGCCTGAGCAGCCAGATCAAGGGTCTGATCCTTAAGCAACGTCTGCCGCTGAGCATCTGCAACGTTTCCTCTGACAGCTAACACAAACCCAAACAGTCCTGGAGCCATGATGTAGCCAATCGGATTCTGGAGCAGGAGCCAAATGATGCCCCCCGAAAAGCTGAGGGCAGCTGTTCCAATCAGTGTCGTCACTCCAACGTTGTCGAGCAGGGTCGACAGTACTGACGTACGCGTCGCCATGGCCATGACGAGCGCGGTCAGAACGTAGTTCAGAGTGACCGCGGACACGACATACAGCAACGTACTGATTGGTAGACCCCACAGGCCTAAGTGCAACGACTCGACCGCCAGCGAGGGGAGCACGTACGCAGTCGCCAACATCGCTCGGTTGAATAGGAATGCCCACCAGGTCATCGTTCGACCAGGCAACCTCCCATCAAATACAGCAAGCCAGGCAATCGTCGCGACTCCTCCGCCAGGCATGAGGAGGCCTGTCGCAATCAGTAGAGGATCGATCGCCGATTGGTGCCCGCTGCGCCAGGGGATTGGGCGAAGAGCGGCAATTTGAGTACCGATACCCAAGTAGAGGAGCGTTAGCGCCTTGTCTGGGCGTACCGGATCAACAATCCAACCAAGAACGAACATGCCAATGCCAACTGCGACGATCCCGGCGACGTACAAACGCGCCGGCCGAGCTAGCGATTGGAAAGGCGTCAAGACGCTGAATTCTAGACCGGGGTTTTCACCCCAAGTACTCGTTAAACGGCTTGGTCCCGAATCTCAGCCGTTGAGCTTTTGATCTATAGGATCCAGACGCCAATGACCCGCTGGCGGCCACCGCCACGCAGAAGTCGCTTGAACATGCGCACCATGTCC
>Ga0099793_10000344_pt1 | contig 12168 bp, 13 predicted proteins | sample Rivendell_Oct201_9_FD_77319 | JGI IMG/M metagenome (GOLD analysis project Ga0099793, IMG submission 77319) | Vadose zone soil and rhizosphere microbial communities from the Eel River Critical Zone Observatory, Northern California to study diel... | ecosystem: Environmental > Terrestrial > Soil...
CAGCCTGGAGCCCCGCATGGCAACCATCCTGTTCATGGTGAAGGCCACCATCCCGTCCGACAAGGAAGCCGCGTTCAACCGCTGGTACAACGAGGAGCACGTGCCGCAAGTCTTCCAGTTCCCCGGGCTCGTCAGCGCGCACCGCTACAAGCTCGTGGACGGCGACGATAAATATCGCTACATGGCGATATACGAGCTACAGGACGAGGCGACCTACCGGCGCTTCATCGCCTCCGACCACATGACGGCGCTGCGCGCGGAGTATGACGCGCACTTCCCGATGAGCGAGCGCACGCGGCTGGCGTACGCGCAGGTCTGGCCGTAGCGAAACTCATTGCGGAGTCGCCCCGCCTGGACGCATTGTGGAGGCCGATCCAGCGAGGGGGGTGATGAGTCTCGGCCCCGAACCGGTGTGCAACTCACTCAAAGGGGAGGAGAGCACGATGCACTCGATCTGGCGTGCGGTGACTCTTGGCATTGTCGTTACGCTCGCGGTGGTCCTCGGCGTCAACGTCACGAACGTGTCGGCGCAGGCGAGCGATCCGCGGGTCGGTACGTGGAAGCTCAACGTCGCGAAGTCCAAGTACAATCCCGGCCCGGCTCCCCAGAGCCAGACGCTGAAGGTCGAGGCGTCGGGCAAGGGTGAAAAGATCACCTCGGAGGTGGTTTCCGCGGACGGCAAGCGCACGACCTCCACATATACGGCCAATTTCGACGGCAAGGACTATCCGCTCAGCGGATCCCTCGTGGGCGCCGACAAGGTGTCGCTCAAGCGCATCGACGCGCGGACGACCGAGCGCACCGACAAGAAGGACGGCAAGACCGTCATGACGCTCAAGCGCGTCGTCTCCCAAGACGGCAAGACGATGACCGTCACGTCGAAGGGCACGAACGCCGAGGGCAAGCCGGTCAACAACGTCGTCGTCTTCGAGAAGCAGTAGCGGCGGCGGGGGCGGCCACGCGCGGCACGCGCAGCCGCCTCCTCGCCCGCCCCGCCGTGGACCGAATCGGTGGATCCCCTCCCCGCATCCCAACGGGTGAGGAGGAGATCCGAGATGACCCTGACCGAGGCGACCTTCGACGAGACGCTGGCCACCACCGACGAGCTGCTGCTCGTGGATTTTTGGGCGCCCTGGTGCGGCCCCTGCCGGGCGCTCGCGCCGGTGCTCGAGGCGCTCGAGCGCGACGGGGCGGGCCGCCTGCGCGTGGCGAAGGTGAACGTGGACGAGGAGCCGTCGCTGGCCGGACGCTACGAGATCCGCTCGATCCCGACCATCCTGTTCGTCAAAGCGGGACGCGTCGTCGACACGGTCATCGGCGCGGTGCCGCGCGCGACGCTCGACGCCAAGCTCGCCAAGCACCTGTCGCCGTAGCGACCGTAAACCGTCATAGCAATGTAGGCGGTACTGGCCCACACTCCCGGGCGGAGCTCATTCCGCGAGGAGGTGTGACCATGCACTCCTACATCCGTTCGCTCGCCCCGTTCCTGACACTCGCCGTCCTCGCCGTCGCCACGGCGGCACGCGCCGAGCCGCGACGCGAGGCGCCGCTCGTCATCGGCCACCGGGGTACCGCGGGCTACCTGCCCGACCACACGCTCGAGGGGTATGCCCTCGCCATCGAGCTGGGCGCCGACTTCGTCGAGCCGGATCTCGTGGCGACGAAGGACGGCCACCTCATCGCGCGCCACGAGCCCAACCTGATCGCCACCACCGACGTGAGCCGACGCCCCGAGTTCGCCGGGCGCCGGCGCGTCGCGATCATCGACGGGGCCGCGGACGAGGGCTGGTTCGCGTCGGACTTCACGCTGCGCGAGATCAAGACGCTGCGCGCCGTGCAGCCCTTCGCCGACCGGCCGCCGCAGTTCAACGGCCGCTTCGAGATCCCGACGCTCGAGGAGATCATCGACCTCGTCAAGCGGAAGTCGCGGGACAAGGGCCGCACCATCGGCATCTACCCCGAGACCAAGCACCCGACGTACCACGAGTCGATCGGCCTGCCGCTCGAGGGCCGGCTCGCGCGCATCCTGCACGCCGCCGGCTGGGATCGGCGCGACTCGCCCGTGTTCCTCCAGTCCTTCGAGCCATCGAGCCTCAAGAAGCTGCGGCGGCTGACGGACAACCGGTCGATCCAGCTCATCGACGCCAACGACGTCAACCCCGACGGCACGCTCGACTTCACGGCGCCCTTCGACCGGCCGTACGATTGGACCGCCTCCGGCGATCCGCGGCTGCTGGCGCGCCGGTTCGACTTCCTCACCACCGATGAGGGGCTTCGCGAGGTCAAGACCTACGCCGACGGCATCGGGCCCTGGAAGCGCTACATCGTCAGCACGGCCGCCGTTGACCTCAACCACGACGGCCACGTCGGCGACGAGAATGGCGACGGCAAGATCGACGAGTCGGACCGCGCCCTGCTGCGCCCGACCGATCTGGTCGAGCGCGCGCACCGGCACGGCCTGCTCGTACACACGTGGACCTTCCGCAACGAGCCGAAGCGACTGGCGGCAGACTACCAGGCCAACCCGGTGAGCGAGATCCTCATGTTCTTCGAGCTGGGCGTGGACGGCATCTTCACCGACTTCTCGGACACGGGCGTGGTGGCCCGCCTCCTGCTGCAGCTCGCCCGCGAGCGCGACTTCGCGCGCTGCTTCGTGGCGGGAGAGTGCCGTTAGGAGTCGCTCGCTATGGGGGGCCATTTCGGGGCCCCCCATGTCCCTAAATCCCCAGCGTCTTCACGGCTTCGTCGATGCGCTCCTTGTGATTCTTGACCCACTGCTCGAGCGTCGTCTCTTCTTCCTTCTTGGCGCGCGCCTGCGCCTTGGCGAGCAGGTCCGGCGCCTGCGCCTTCGGCAGCACGACAATCCCCTCCTCGTCGGCGATCACCATGTCGCCCGGCGCCACCGGCACGCCGCCGCAGACCACGGTGACGTTGATGAGCCCCGCCGTCTTGCGCACGCCGGGGATCGGGATCACGCCGCGGCCGAACACGGGGAACCTGTTCTTGCGCGTCTCCGCGAGATCGCGGATCACGCCGTCCACGACGAAGCCCGCGATGCCGCGCTGCTGGGCATAGGCGCACACGTTGCCGCCGGCCATCGCCCAGTTCGAGTCGCCGGCCGCGCACACGATCACCGAGCCCGCCGGCGCCCGGTGGATCGCGACGTGCAGCATCAGGTTGTCGCCGGGGGGGCACGCGACGGGATACGCGGGGCCGGCCAGGCGCGGCATCGGCTCCCAGAGCGGGCGAAGGGTCGGGTCCATCACGCGGTCGCGGGTGACGACCTCGGCGAACGTGCAGGGGGAAATCTTGGCGAAGGCCGCGGTATCCATGATCACTCCGACATTTTGAGGAGCAGCCCGGTGCGGCGCGCGCGCTGCACGGCCGCGTAGAACGCGAGGTGCGCGACGACCGCGTACACGACCGACAGCGCCAGGCCGGTCGCGATCGGCGCCGCGAACTCCGAGGCGAAGCCGAAGTGCGAGCGATAGGCGTCGAGGAAGTACGTCAACGGGATCGCGCGCGCGAAGGCCGCCGCCGGCGCCGGCAGCACCGAGACCGGATAGTAGATGCCCGCCAGCACCAGCACGAGGTTCACGCTGGCCCACGCGAAGGCCTCGGCGCGGTTGCCGAAGAGCGTGATGAGGGCGCAGACGAACACGCCGACGATCCACGCGTTGAGAAAGCAGCCGAGCAGGAACACGGCGACCGCGCGCGGGCCTGCCGCGAAAACGCGGAAGTCGAACGCCCACCACGCCAGCCCCGCCAGCAGCGTGAAGAGCGCGCCGCCGCGCACCATGCCCACGAGCCAGGAGCCCACGGTCAGGTGACGGATGCCGATCGGCGCCAGGAACTGGTGCTTGATCGACTTCGACCAGACGTCCATGAGCACCGCATAGGCGACCTCGAGCTGGCAGACGTTGACCACCGACAGCGCGATGGTCCCGATCAGGACGAACGAGGCCTGCGCCGGCGTGATCCCGAGGAACCTCGTCATGAGCCCGATGGAGATCACGCCCACGATCGGCCAGAACAGCAGCTCGAAGAAGAAGAACACGTTGCGCGACGCCATGAGCGCGTTGCGCACGACCACGGCCCACACGGCCAGCAGGTCAGCGCGCCAGCTCAACGAACACCTCCTCCAGCTCCGGCTCGCGCACGCGCACGTTGCGGACCGTCACGCCCTCGGCGAACAGCTGCCGCAGCAGATCGGGCAGGCGCTTCTCGGCGTCGTCCACCGTACATCTCGTCCAGCCGTCGGCGGTCGCGCAGCGCAGCACGCCCGGCGCCTCGCCGAGCCACGCGGGCGGCGCCGGCTCGAGTCGCAGCGCGATCACGTCGCCAAGGCCGATCCGGCGCTTCAGCGCGTCGGGCGTGCCGGCGTCGAGGATCCGCCCGGCCTTGATGAAGGCCACCTCGTCGCACAGCTCCTCGGCCTCGCGCATGTAGTGCGTGGTCAGCACGATGGTCATGCCGCGCTCCCGACGGAGCGCGGCGATGTGGGCGCGCACGCGCACGGACACGTCGGGGTCGAGCCCCAGCGTCGGCTCGTCGAGGAAGAGCAGCTCCGGATCGTTGACGAGGGACTTCGCCAGCGCCACCCGCTGCTTGAGGCCGGTGGACAGCTCGCTGTACGGCACGCGGCGGTACGGCTTCAGCTCGTACTGCTCGATCAGCTTGTCGACGCGCACGCGTAGCGCCACGCCCGACAGTCCGTAGAGGCGCCCGTAGAACGCGATGATCTCGCTCACGCGCAGGCTCCACAGAAACGACGGCCGCCCGCTCGCCATGTTCAGCCGCCGCCGCAGCGCCATCGAGTCGCGGACGACGTCCAGCCCGAGGACGCGCGCGGTGCCGCGGTCGGGGATCAGAAGCGTCGCGAGGATCGACAGGAGCGTCGTCTTGCCGGCGCCGTTGGGGCCGAGCAGGCCGACAATGGAGCCGCGCGGGACCTGGAGCGTCACGCCGCGCAGCGCGTCGGTCAGGCGGGGGCGGAACCATCCCGAGCGGAAGGTCTTCGCCACCTCGCGCGCGTCGATGGCGAGGGTCGGCGCGGGCGAAGGCATGACTGGATGGTAACATGCGGCGCATGACGGCCCCGGCGGAGTGGCGGTGTTCCGCCGCCGACCTGACGCCCGGCCGGACGACGAAGTTCCGGCTCGAGTGCCGAGGGCGCGGCGTCGAGGGATTCGTCGTCAATCACGGCGGCGAATACCACGCGTACGTCAACCGCTGCCCGCACGTCGGCACGCCGCTCGATCTTTGGCCCAACGACTTTTTCGCCGAAGACGGCCGCACGCTCGTCTGCTCCACGCACGGCGCGCTCTACGAGCCGGCCACCGGCTTTTGCACGGCGGGCCCGTGCGCCGGCGACTCGCTGTCGCGCCTGCCGCTGCGCCGCGAGGGCGACACGCTGGTGGTGACCTGCCCATGACCGACGACCACAAGGCGATCGAGGAAGCGAACGCAGGCTTCTATCGCGCGTTCGAGGCGCTCGACCTGCGCGCGATGGAGGACGTGTGGTCGCACGGCGAGCACGTCCAGTGCGTGCACCCGGGCTGGCCGCTCCTCACCGGCTGGGAGTCCGTGCGCGCGTCGTGGGAGGCGATCTTCGCCAACACGCAGGAGATGAGCTTCACGCTCACCCACGTGCGCGCGGCGGGCGCCGGCGACCTCGCCTGGGTCACCTGCACCGAGAACATCCTGTCCGAGACCGACGGCCGCGTCGGCGTCACGTCGATCCTGGCGACGAACCTCTTCGAGCGCAACCCGGACCGAGCAGGAGGCGGCTGGCGCATGATCCACCACCACGCCTCGCACGTGCTGAGCCGCGCCGCGCTTTAAGATTTGCGCCGCAGCAGCGCCCAGCCCCGCTCGCGTGCGACGACCTCGAAGCCGGCGATCTGCTGGCGCGCGATGATCGACTCGAGATCCAGCACCCACTGCGCGCGCTCCAGCCCCGCCGGGAAGACGTAGCACTCCTCGCGCGTCGCGAGATGCGGCACCAGGCGCTCGTTGACGCTCACGGGGACGAGCCGCGGCACGCGGGCCATCAGCGCGTGCGCCGCGCGCTGCTCCGGTCCGAGCGACCACTTGCTGACGCCGAGCTCGTTCACCGTGCGCGCGGCGAGCACGACCGACACGATGCCGGCGCCGACGACGACGGCACGCGCCGACAACCATCGGGGCCGCCACGTGGCGTCGCGCAGCGTCACGAAGCCTTCCACCGCTGCCAGGAGCAGGAACGGCAGCACGAATGCCTGGTACTGCGTGCGGTGATGGAACAGGAAGGGGTCAGTCGACAGGAGGTTCACCGCCAGACCCGGCAGCGCGGCGGCGGCCACTCGCGGCGCCGCGAGCGGCAGAAAGCCGAGCGGCGCCAGCAGCGCGAGCAGGTAGAACGCTTTCTCCGCCGTGAAGACCACCGGCATCCAGCGCCAGGGCCGCACGACGACGCTGGCGAGCACCTCGGGCAGCGTGTGGCCGAGATAGGCGTAGCGCTTGACGAGGTGCGGATAGGGCTCGCCGCGGAAGTGCGGCATGAGCACGTTCATGTCGAGCCACAGCAGCAGCACGCAGAGGATCGCCATCGCGACGCCGACCGCCCATCGGCGGCGTGCCAGGGCCAGCCACACGCCGAAGCCGACGCCGACGATCGCCACGTCCTCGCGGCCGGCGAGCGCGGCCACCACCGCCACCGCCGCCCACGCCGGGCGCCCGGCGTCCACCGCCCACGCGGCGGCGATGATCAGCGGGATCGCAAAGGCCGTTGGATGGACGTCGCGGACATTGATGCCGTGAAGCGTCGGGTTCAACAGATAGAGGACGGCAAAAGCCGCGGCGGCGCGCGCATCGCCGAGCCGGCGCGTGGCGAAGCCGGCCATGGCGACGGCGCCGGCCGCAAAGATCGCCGTCTGGGCCAGCAGGAGCGCGACCGCCCCCGGCGCCAGCCACCCCAACGGGACGAACAGATAAAGGATGGGCGAGAAATGATCGCCCCAGGCGTGCATCGGCGGCAGCGTGACCCGCGCGCCATGGCCGTGGGCCAGATTCCACACGACCTGGACGTAGTAGCCGAGGTCGAGGGCGTGAGTGCGCAGCGCGACGTGGCGCGTGACCACGACCACGCCCATGAGGAGGACGTAGACGGCGACGCCGCCGGCGACGAGCGCGCGCGGCGACACGCGGGGCAGCGCGACGGGCGCCAGCGCCAGCCGCGCGCCGAAGACCAGCGCCAGGACGACCACGAGGTCTTCCGCGCGCTCGAGGGTCATGCCGCCCAGCCGCAGACGCCCGGCCGCTAGCACGGCGACCGCCAGCGCCGCGAGGACGAGCCCCGCGCCGTCCAGCGCGCGCGCGAGCCCCCTCAACTGAGGCGCGTGTAACGGGCGCGGAGGCTGTCGAACCGGCGCGAGCGCCGGAGACCCCACTTGCTCAGGAGGTACCAGAAGAGGACGGCGAGGATGCGCAGCCCATAGACGGTGGACGCGAGAAAGCTCGCGGAGGACGCCTCGGGAAAGTAGCGCGTGGGCACCGCGATCTCCGCGATGCGAAAGCGCGCCGCCACCACCTGGGCGATGATCTCCTGGTCGAAGACGAAACCGTCGGAGTTGGTCTGGAAGTTGACGGTCTCGAGGACCTCCTTCCGGAAGGCACGATAACCCGTGTGATACTCCGACAGCCGCAGCCCGAACGCGCGGTTCTCGACCCACGTCAGGAAGCGGTTGGCGAGGAATTTCCACCACGGCATGCCCTGCGCGAGCGCCGAGCCGTCCTTGAGCCGCGAACCCAGCACGACGTCGGCGTCGCCGTGCACGATCGGCTCCACGATCTGCGGCACGAGCGTCGGGTCGTACTGGTAGTCGGGATGGACCATGACCACGACGTCGGCGCCGGCACGCAGCGCCTCCGTGTAGCACGTCTTCTGGTTGGCGCCGTAGCCGTAGTTGCGGTTGTGGACGAAGATCTCCAGCCCGAGCTGCCGCGCGACCTCCAGCGTCATGTCGGTCGAGCCGTCGTCCACCAGGATCACGAGGTTCACGGTGTCCTTGGGTAGCTGCTCATAGGTCATGCGGAGCGTGCGCCCGGCGTTGTACGCCGGCATCACGACTACGATCTTGGGCGCGCGCTTCTTGGACTGGACCGTCATTGTAGCGGGGGCCGCGAGGCCGGCTTGGACCGTGGGTGGCCTGTTCTCGGCACGTGTGGCTCCGTCATGCCCGATCGACCGTTGCTGCCCGGTCGACCGTTGCAGGCAACGCGTGGCGCGGTCATGCGGGGGCTACCGTTCGCGATCATGCGTGGCTCCTACGAGGAACTGGTAGGCCAGCAGGCGGGGGAGCGCGCGCGCGGTGTGCGCGCTCAGCGCATGCACGGCGGCCAGCGCGCGCCCGTGCCAGCGCGTCGGCACCACCTGGTAGAGCGGCACGGGCGTCGACGTCAGCCGCACGATGCGAAGCCCCACGCCCGTCACCAGCGCCGTCAGCGTGCGCCGTGTGTAGAAGCGCAGGTGCGTGCGGTCGAGGATACCGCGCTCGGCATACTCGAAGCGGCCGGCGAGGAGCGAGAGGCGCATCCACAGGTGGGCGACGTTCGGCATCGAGATCACGACCTGCCCGCCCCGCGCCAGGGCGCGGCGCAGTGTCGCCAGCGCCCCGGCGGGATCGCGCAGGTGCTCCAGCACGTCCGCGCAGACGATCGCGTCGAACTCCCCCTCCAGCGGCGGGATGCCCGCGTCGAGATCGGCCACGATCATCCGCTCGCAGTGCGCGGCGCCGGCCGCGGCGGCCGCTTCATCGGCCTCGAGGCCGGTCACCTTCCAGCCGCGCTCGGTCAGCCGGCGCGAGAGCAGGCCGTCGGCGGCGCCGACGTCGAGCAGCCGGCGACCGCGCCCGTCGCCCAGCCAGTCGAGGATGACCGAGTGGCTGCTGTACGGGTCGTCCTTCAGCGTGTAGCGGGACGCGGGGCTCACCGGAGCCATCATCCGACTTCGGTCACTCACTTTTCAACATTCGCGTACAGCCACCGTCCCCCGCCCTCCGCGATCAGCCGCACCGAGCCGGCCGGCAGCGTCCGCACCACGCTGCGCTCGGGAACGACGCCCGTGACCAGGAACCGCCGGCCCGGCTTCGGCCATTCCTGGGCCAGCCGCGCGCCGTCCCAGAACCGGTCGCGCGCCTCCGGAAAGGTCGCGCCAAAGGCGAGGCTGGACTGGAGCCCGTTCACCACCGTCACCGGACGATCGAGCGCGAGCAGTACGGAGCCGCTGTTCTCGAGCGGCCCTTCGTGCAGAACCTGGTCGCCCGGCTCCAGCCGTAGCACGAGCGCCTGCGTCACCGTTCGCGTCGAGCGCCCGCGCGCGAAGAGCGCCACGCCGTCACCCGCCGCGGGCAGGAAGGCGAGCGCGACCGCGACGGCCGCCCACGCGCCGAGCGCGGGCCGCCGGCGCCAGGCCGCCCACGCGAGCACGAGCGCGCCGCCGCCGAAGATCAGGGTGCACGTGCGCAGCACCGGCACGTATATCTCGAGCGGCGCGCTCGGCGACACCTGCCCCCGCGCGGCGAGGTTGCGGGTGGCGAGATCGACGTTGCCGAGCACGCCCGCGGGAATCGGCAGCCGGTCGGCGGCGGCCAGGCCGCAGGCGAGGGCGGCCAGCCCGTACACGATCAGGATGGGCACGATGAGCGCGCGCGGCCGCAGCGAGTCAGGTGCCGCCTCGATCGACTCGTCCCAGAGCCGCGCGACGAGCAGGGCCAGCGCGGGAAGGGCCGGCAGCCCGTAATGCGGCAGCTTGAACGGCGACAGCGCGAAGAAGCCGATCATGACGATCGGCCACAGCGCGATCAGCACCCACAACCGCGCGGTCACGTCCTCCCACGGCCGGCGCAGCGCGCGCGCCACCGCCCACGGCGTGGCCAGCGACCACGGCAGGAAGGCCAGGAGCGTCACGCCGAGGAATTGCAGCGTGCCAAGCGGCACGTCCTCGTCGGGGAAAAGGCGGTGGCGCACGAAGTTCAGCACGTGATTGTCGATGAGCGTGTACCAGAGAAAGCCGCGGTTCCGCGCCTCCACCGCCGCGTACCACGGCACCGCGAGGGCCAGCAGCAGCAGCACGCCCCACCACGGCGCCCACGGAGCCAGCGGCCGCTCGCGCGTGAGGAGGAAGAAGAGCGCGACGACCACGAGCGGACCGAGCGCGCCCAGCACGTCCTTGGTCATCGTGGCCGCGCCGAGGCTCGCGTAGAAGACGACGAGGCCCCAGCGCCCGGCACCCTTGTACGCGACGGCGAAGCCGGCGTACGCCAGCACGATGCAGAGGATGAACACCATGTCGGGCTTCACGAGCCGGCCATAGAGGTACATGCCGAGGTTGGCGATGACGATGAGGCCGGCCAGCAGCGCGACCCGGGCGCCGCCCAGAATGAAGCCGAGCCGGGCGGTGACGGCGGCGATGGCCACGGCGGCCACCGCCGACCACACGCGCGCGGCGGCCTCGCCGACGCCGGCAACGGTGAACGAGGCGGCCATGAGCCAGTAGAGGACGGGGGGCTTGTCGAAGTACCGCACACCGTCGACGTGCGGCGTGATCCAGTCGCCCAGGTGCACCATCTCCCGGGCGATCTCCGTGTGAAACCCCTCGGGTGGGTCCACGAAGGGCGCGTGGCCGAGGCGCACCAGATAGAGCGCGGCCGCGACGACCGCGACGCCGAGGGGGATCCCGCGCACCCGGCGTGCCCGTCAGGTGACCTTCACGACCGCGTCGCCCGGCAGGCGGCCGAGGAGCTCGGCGAGCGCCTGCTCGAGATAGCCGCGGTCGCGCGACTCCAGCGTGACCTTGACCTGGTATTCGGGGTTCGACAGCTCCGGATAGGAGCCGACGAGCAGCAGCGGGAACGCGTCGAGCAGCCGGTTGAGGTAGTCCGCCAGCGTCCCCTCGCCGATGCGCACGAAGACGTTCTTCAGGTGGATAGGGGCATCGCGGAAGCGCTCGCGCATGGCGTCGAACTTGCGACGGAAGATCTCCGGCACGCCGGGCAGCACGTACACGTTGCGCATGGCGACGTTGGGGAAGCGCAGCCCGTTGCCGGTGATCAGCTCCGCGCCCTCGGGGATCTCGGCCATGCGCAGGGCGGCATCGGTCAGCTTGTCGCGATAGTACCGCTCGAGCAGCGCCACCAGCTCGGGGTGGCGGACGATGGGTACGGCCATCGCACGTGCCACGCCCTCGATCGTCACGTCGTCGTGCGTCGGCCCCACGCCGCCCGAGGTGAAGACGAGGTCGAAGGCCTTGCTGAAGGCGGCGACTTCTTCCGCGATGAGCGCGACCTCGTCCGGGATGACGGCGATGCGTCGCACCTCGACGCCCAGCTCACGCAGCTCGCGGCAGAGGTAGGCGGCGTTGGCGTCGACGGTCTTGCCGGAGAGGATCTCGTTGCCGACGAGGATGATGCCGGCCGTCTTCGGCATGGCGGGCCGAATTCTACGACGCTGTCGACGCGGATGCTAGACTTGACGCCGTGACCGGCGACGCCGCTGCGATCCGTCTCGACGGCTGGGCTCTCGTCCTCGGCGCCTCCTCCGGCTTCGGCGAGGCTGTCAGCCTCGGCCTCGCGCGCGCCGGCATGAACGTCTTCGGCGTCCACCTCGATCGCAAGGCGACGCTGCCGAACGCCGAGCGCATCACGACCGAGATCAAGGGCCTCGGCCGCGAGGCGCGCTTCTTCAACGTCAACGCCGCCGACGCCGAGAAGCGCGCGGAGGTGGCCGGCGAGATGCAGAAGACGCTGGAGGGACGCGGCGAGATGGGCCGCGTGCGCGTGATGCTGCACTCGCTGGCGTTCGGCACTCTCAAGCTCTTCATCGCCGATCCGATGAAGGACGCCGTCACGCAGCCGCAGATGGACATGACCCTCGACGTGATGGCGCACAGCCTGATCTACTGGACGCAAGAGCTCGTCGGCCGCGGGCTCATGACGCGCGGCGGCCACATCTACGCGATGACCTCGTCCGGCGGCGCGCGCGTGCTGCCGAACTACGGCCCGGTGTCGGCGGCCAAGGCCGCCCTCGAGTCCAACATCCGTCAGCTCGCCGCCGAGCTGGGCCCGCGCGGCATCAGCGCCAACTCCATCCGCGCCGGCGTCACCAACACGCCCGCGCTCCAGAAGATCC
>Ga0099793_10000347_pt1 | contig 12097 bp, 9 predicted proteins | sample Rivendell_Oct201_9_FD_77319 | JGI IMG/M metagenome (GOLD analysis project Ga0099793, IMG submission 77319) | Vadose zone soil and rhizosphere microbial communities from the Eel River Critical Zone Observatory, Northern California to study diel... | ecosystem: Environmental > Terrestrial > Soil >...
CCCGCCAAATTTGTTCTATACCAGAATTATCCGAACCCCTTCAATCCGACCACGAGGATCTCATTCGCCCTCCCGGAGCCCAGCATGGTCCGGTTGAGCGTGTTTAATATCCTCGGACAAAAGGTGGCCACACCGGTCAACGGAGAACTCGGGGCGGGATACCACTCGATCGAATGGAGCGCCTCACAAGATAACGGAGCGGCACTTCCCAGCGGCCTTTACTTTTACCGGATCCACGCGCGCTCCTCGGCAGCGGAAAAGGAGTTCACCGAAACAAGGCGGATGCTGCTTACGAGATAGTCCCCGCAACACAGAAACGAACGAGCCCTCTCTCGAAGATGAGAGAGGGCTGGCCATTGTTCGTGCAGGCTGATTCTCACAGCAGGGATTCTGACCGAGCCCTCCCTCACATGCCCACCGGAATGAGCGGTACACTGACAATCCACTGCACGGAAGGCGTCCCGACCCAGGGACGCCTTCTTGCTAGCTATTCCGGCGAAGGTGGTGCAACCTTCATTCACCGAACACGTATCATTATCAGTGGTTAGCTGCGCCCCATCGCATCCCGAAGGAGAACACCCATGAAGCAACGGCTCATTCCGGCATTAATTATCATCGCTGCCTTTTGCACTCTTCTTGCACCAAAGGACGCGACCGGAAAACCGGGCGAGAAGACCCCCATACTCGTCACCACCTCATGGCTCGCGGAACACCTCAATGATCCACATCTCGTTGTTCTCAATGTGGCGCCAATCAGACAGATTTACCTTCGAGGGCACATTCCGGATGCGCGCTTCCTCTGGACAGGCGCGTTCGCCATTCCGACACCCGAGCTGAACTATCAGCTTCCGCCGTTGAGGCACCTTGACACGGTTCTTGCAGGCGTCGGCATCTCAATCGACTCCCGCATCATACTTTGCAGCGTCAATGGAAACGTGAGCCCGACTGCGCGAGCGTATATCACACTGGAATATCTCGGCATGGCAGATCAGACCTCGATCCTCGATGGCGGTTTCGACGCATGGAAAGCCGAAGGAAGACCGGTATCCAAGGACGCGCCCCGATTCGCTCGTGGAAAAATCACGCCGCATCTCGCCAAGAACGCGATTGTCGATGCGGAGTTCGTAAAGGAGCGGCTGCAGAAGCCGGGAGTGACGATCGTGGATGCCCGTTCGGCTGATTTCTATAAGGGAGGCGGTGGAAACTACCCGCGGCCGGGACATATCCTGGGGGCACGCAATTTATATTTCGCAACACTGTTTGACACAACAAATAAGTACCTCCCCTCCGATTCACTGAAGGCAAAGTTCGCAGTCGCCGGCATTCCGCCCGGTGATGACGTCGTTGCGTACTGTCATGTCGGTCAAACCGCAAGCGCCGTCTATATCGCCGCAAAGCTTCTCGGGTACACGCCTCACCTCTATGATGGATCATTCGAGGAGTGGAGCAGTCGCGACGATCTGCCTGTGGAGCTTCCGGCAAAAAGCGACTCGACGAAGAAATAAATCGGGCTAGAGTCTCCCGCCTCCGGTTTTATGACGAAGGGAACGGGAAGATCAAACTTTCCGGACTTTACGATAACGGGATGGTCGATTGATGCCATCAGGAACTCGTTCCCCCCCCGAGCAGAAAAAGCAGCTCCTGGAATAACCCCCATCGGCGCAACCATTTTGGGCGGCCCTCCCCTGCCGCCCAAAGCCCGGTTACTAGCGGATCAGGACCATCTTCTTGACGTCAACAAACTTTCCCGCCTGCAAGCGGTAAAAGTAGACACCGCTGGGAAGATTGATCGCGTTGAAAGTGGCTGATTTGTAACCCGCGTACTCGAATTCGTTGATAAGGGATGCAGTCTCTTGCCCGAGGATGTTATACACTTTGAGGGTCACAAGCGCGTCCTGCGGCAATTCGTATTGAATGATCGCCGACGGATTGAATGGATTCGGAAAGTTCTGATGCAGCGCGAATGCTTTCGGCAACAGGGCCGGGCGAGCCTCGAGTATCACCTTCTCGAGCGAAGACCCATCGATGGTTGCAGAACCGGTGCCGGACAGTGGCTTGCCGATGAGTGACTTTCCGCTTCCATCAGTCAGTCTGTAGACCGCCTCACCGGTCCGGATTGACCACTTGAGCGTCAAAGGCATTTTGGAAGACTGTATCAGGATCGGATACTGTTCGGTCTTACGGATATCCGATTGCTGAATCTCGGCAAAACGCTGCGAAGCAAATCGCACATCGAATGCCTCCGGCGGAGCGACCGGGGGCATTTCAAATCCGCCGCCTCCCGGCGAACCTGCCGCCCTCCCAAAGTAGAGCACTTGCGAGAAGCCTGCCGCATCCCGTATTGTTATCGAATTGAGCTCCGAAAGTTCCCTCGAAACTCCATCCGGTCTTGGCGGCATCGAGGGGCCGCTTTGAAGTGTTAACGTACCAGACCCTGAGGTTTTCACCCAGTATCCCCTGCCGGGAAGGATGGAGCTTGAATACGTATAACCCAGGTCGTAGCTGAAGAATCCCGAACGAATGAGATTGGGAGAGCTCGCCTGGATTGCTGAAACCGGCACAGAAGTCGAGACCGAACCGATCATATTCCACCCCGCGCGAACCGGGATCGTTTGGCTTGTCCTTGCGGCACCCTGTAGGGTAAAGGCCTGGACGAGCGGAAACCTCACCCAGTAACCGGATGAGTAATCAAGATCGGTCGAGACTACATACCCCGAGTTTTCGTATCGGAATGCGGGTGATACCGAGTTAGGAAAAACTGTCGTCCTTCGCTGGTCGGCCACAGTGACCGGTAAGGAGATAAGATTCCACCCCTGCTGGACGCTCATCGTACCGATGTGACCCGGCCCGCCCGATTGATTGGTGAGTTGGGCATTGAGCGTCAAAGTGCTCGGTGCATTATTGTTGTATGCCAGGCTAACCGGGCTGGCCGCTGTACTCTTCCCGGGCTTCTGGAACACGACCGTGTATGACCCGGGAGCCAAGCCGGCCACCGCATAACTACCGTCTGCAAGTGTGAGCGCGCTCCCTACCGGCGCATGTGTCTGTTGAGAGATGATCGTAATAATCGCACCGGAGAGAGGCCCCACCGTCGCGGGTGCCCTCTCAATTGTTGGAGATCCGGTCTGAACTGTGCCGGATACGGAATTGAGCCCCTGAACTGAGTCGGGCCGGGCGTAGATGTTGATACCTCCGACCGAGTCCCCAAAGACCCCCACCGCTGTGGCGCTGTCATGGAAGAGCGTACCTCCGGTTGTGCTATAGAATGTCGGGACAAACTCGCCCCTTGGAAGAGCGAGGACGACATAATAGCCAAAGGGCATCCCCTGGAGGAGGTAATTCCCCGAAAGGTCCGTATTCGTAAAAATGACGATTCCGCTGAAGGCCGAGTCGGGAGCGGGCTTATGGAATCCCAGGATCAAACCTCGGAGCCTCGAGCTGTCGACCGCGCTGAACATCGTTCCAGAGAGCACACCAAACGCGCCGCCGGAAGGATTCAAATTAAAATTTATCCCGCTTGTGTCGTGCACGAGACTGATGATATTCGCCTCAAGGGGCGAGTTCTTGTGATCCCAGAATTGTGGGAAGAACCCTCCCATCAACGCCCCCACAATGTAATGTGCCCGTGACAACATCACCGAATAAGCGCCGTTCTGATCTGTGAACGTCGAGGTGACCAGGTCGTGATCGCCCTCTTCGCCATCCAGGAGATCCTCGAGCGGCCGGTCATGTACGATCAGGAATACCAAAATTCTAGTTCCGCCCAAGGGATGATGAGAAGTGTCAAAAACGGTCCCTGAAAGTCGGAATGGTCCCTCAGCGATTGTCCTTCTTTGAAGCGTGAAATTAACCGTAACGGTGGCGCTATCCGTGACCACGACCGGCGTCGCGCTGTCAATCTCCGTCGCACCATTATACCACTGGGGAGCATACTGCTCGCTGTCAGGCCTCGCCCGCACGAAATAGGTGGCAGGATTTACGAAAGGAAATGCATAATGGCCGGCCTCGTCCGTGTACGTTTGAAGTACGAATTCGCCGTGCGAGACATCAAACAACTTAATCCTCACCCCGCGCAACAGGTCACCGCCCGTAACACGAACGTCACCTTCGACCCTGCCGGGAGAACCCGAGAAGACCGAGATGTGAAATTCCTGGCGCGCGACGGCGTAGACCGAATCACAAATTCTCGCCTTAAGCACAACACCGTAAACCCCGGCCGATGTCGGAGTCCACCGCACGCTTCCCGTCGAAGGATCAACAGTCATTCCATCGGGCGCATGGTCGAAGCTGAAGCAAACAGTGTGCCCTGGCGGATTTGTCTGAACACCGGCGTCGAATTGGCAGAGATGATGGGTCAGCCCTTTCTCGGGTGGGGTCGTCGTAAATCGAATGCCAATCTCGTGGTCTGGTAGAACGACGGTATTGGATGGAAAACTCTCTAACGAATCCTGAGCGTACGTCGCTGTGACGTGATAAAAATGGTCAGGCGTGAGCGTGAAGGTCTTGTCGACTAATTGCGTGTCCTCCGTGATCCCAAGGAGTGCGGGCACAGTGTCCGCCGATGTGAAGCGATACATGTTATAGTAGAGGATGGTCGCACCATTCTCGGGCCGCTCCCAAGCCAATACCGCATTTCCATTATCGACGCGCCCCGTCAGATTTCGCGGCGGTGGCGGCCTCCCGGTCAGAATTTCAATGGCGGGAGAAGGGCCACTTTCAATCGTATCATGATAGACCGCGGTCACGTAATAGTGGTACAGGGAATTCAGACTTGCGTGATCATCTTGAAACTGATTCGAAGAAGGGATCCCCACCACTGTATATGAGGAATCTGCATTGGTGCGGCGATAGACCTTGTACGAAGAGGGCAGGATCGGATACACCGGCACTTTCCAATCGAGAAAAACCGTCGAACCCGAGCTGTGTCCCTCCAGCCTTGTCGGTGGCTGAGGAGGACCTGGATCGGACCCTGTGTGGACGACGATAACATTGGAGGGATTACTCTCAACTGAGTCGGGTAAGACCGACGCGGTGACATAGTAGCGATACACCGCGTTTAGTACCACGCCGGCATCGGTGAAACTGGCAGAATCGAACGAATAACTGATGCGTGAAAAAATCGAATCGCCGTTTCCAGTCCGGTATATATAAAAGAGTCGTTGGCCGGGTAGAGTATCGGAGAATTGCCAGGTGAGGTACACCTTCCCCTCTCTGAATTCTCCCTGCAGGTTGGTCGGGGGAGGAGTCTGCGCGTTCGCGAGTGTGATGACGCCGAGACCCAGTATTCCCAGAGCTCTTGAGAAAGTAGACATGGTCTGCCCCTTTATCTTAGCAGGTGGACCCTACCGGCGTGAGGCGGGTGCGTATCCGCGTTTCCCTGGCGGGAAGGATTTGCCGAGTCAACTCAACGAAGGAGCCGGAGGTCCTACACCTGTTTCGCCTGTCAAAGTTACCCAGCAGTCACGTCAATGTCAATACCGGAAAACCCTACCATGACATTTCATCCGGCCAAACTGTCAGTGGTCTATAGGAAAATATGTGCCAAAAAACTATATTGCATAACTACCCTTACTCCCCGTGAATATGAACACCGCGCACCTTTTCTCCAGGCCCTTCTTGGTCGCCTCTCTCTGGTTCCTCTCCCTCATTGCCCCCTCGCCACTCCCCTGCCAACCCGCCAATCTTCGTTTTGATCACATTACGACACTCAACAGACTCTCTCAAGACAAAGTGAAATTCGCGGGTTGAGTGGGGCAACAGGTTCGCGGATGCACAGTGTCTCAACCGCCTGGCGCCTGTGCTTTTGGGCTTCTGTCTCCCGTCAGCCTCGTAATTGAAGTAGTACGCGTCGGTGGCGCGTCTGAATAGATTGGGCATGACGCCACCCCCCTTTTGTTAGCTGGGGAGATGTCGGTAGAGTATAACTAGCGAAAACGCGTGAGCCCGGTTGGTCTCGAACCAACGACCCTCTGCTTAAAAGGCAGATGCTCTACCCCTGAGCTACGGGCTCAAGTTTAAAAACTTTGCAGATTTCGGTAACAATATAGGAAAGGCCGATCGGAAACTCAAGAGCATCGCTGCACCCGCGCCGCGTAATCAGCTCAATCCGGAATCGTTCAGCTGGCAGGTATCCGGAAGTCCTTTTGGGCCTCTTCGACGGAATCGTACGTGTCAAAGATACGGACGAGGCGGGTGATCATGAGGATGTTCTGCACATTGTCACCGACACGAGCGAGGCGGATGTCACCGCCCGACTTCCGCATCGTGGTAAGGGCGGCAACGAGTGCGCCCAGGCCAGCGCTGTTGATGTGCTGCACGGCGCCGAGATCGATTACCACGTGCTTCACGTTTCCTGCAACGAGGTCGTGGATCCTCTGGCGCACGATGGTGCCGTCGGGTTCGCCAAGCAGGTCGCCTCTGAAGGTCAATTGTGCGAGGTTTTGCTCAATTGTCTGTTTGATCTGCATGGCGTTTTGACGTGCACAACTCCTCAAGCCGGTGTTCGGATTTGTGTGCCCGGGAAGTCACACGCACTCCTCCGGTTTCGATTGGTTCCAAGCCCCCTGTGTGAATTCCAGAAAAGGTAATGCTTCGCCGAGTCAAAATCAACTGCTTTCCCGCGGACAATCCCTTCCCCCCCGAATACGACATTTTTATCACTTTCCTCTTGACAATAAGACAAATTTGTCGTATACTCACTGTAGCATCCAACTCCCGCTGGAATGCGATCGTATGGAAACCACGGCTTCACAACAACCATATACGATTGAACCTCAATCCCTCGCAGGATTCGATGTCGCGATCAGCCATATGCGGCGCCGACCGGGAGCCGTTCATCTGCTCTACGGCCACTCGCTCGTCTACACGGTGAGTTTGCTGATCGGCGGCGCCGTGAACCAGCCGCTCGCCGTCGTGGACGGGGCGATGAAATTCAACAGCTACACGCTTTCAAAAATTGCGGCATTACTCGGTGTCCCTCCAAAAGCCCTTTTACGGAAAACGCACGTCACACGATCCTTTACGGCATTCCAAACGGAAGCCGCCATCACGACAAAACTCCCCCGCTTTCTCGGCTCTACCCCCTGCCCGCTCGTGATCATCCTTGGACTGCTGGACACCTATTACGATGAACAGGTTCACCCGCCCGAATGCCGTCAGAGCCTCCGGCGGATCATGCAAACACTCAGGGAATTGACGGCGCAGAACGTTCATATCCTGATCGCCGACATCGAAGCAACCAATGTTCCGCCGGGAAAAGAAATGCTCTTTCACCTCGTTCGCCATTCCGCCGACGTCGTGATGCGTCTGGAGCACAACGAATTTCAACGCTGCGAGCCCGCAGCGTTATCCAACGAAGAAAGGAGGATACCGTCATGGGACGAAATAATGATACCTTCACTCTCGTTATCGATCGGAGCAGAGAAACATGGGGTAAATTCAGAAGAGCGCTGAGAAAAGAAGATCAACTCTTATTTGACGAGATGTGGAGGGCGCCGAAGCTTCATCTCGCCGCCGGCGCATTCCTCGCCAACGAAGTGCCGCTGGAGACGATCTTCATGAGCATGCTGCTCGAACAGTACAAGAAAATCAAACAGCTGGAGGGCAAAGAGTCCCACCAATGGCCCGATACACTCCAGCTCCCCCCGAAGACGGGATAGCAGAGCGTAACAAATGAAGGATTTGAATTGACCGCCGGCAATCCACCATCGGTAACCCGAACAATTCATGGCTGGTTCTTCGACGTCTATCCCGTCCGCGACGGGATGATCGTATGGATCATCGACGATGAAGGGACCGCTCACCATTGTTTCGATCCATTCCATCCGGAATTCTATTTGCATCTCGGGGCCAACGACGAGAAGCGAATTCCGGTGCTCGTTCAGAAGCTTAGACTCCCGGTCACGATCGGGAAGGAGAGAAAACTGGAGTTATTCAGCGGCGAAGAATGGCTTGTAACGAAAATCGCCGTCCAGGACCCGTTGCAGTTCAACCATTGCGTCTGGTCGCTGCAAAAATTCTTTCCGCACTTCGTCTTCTATAATAGCAACATTCCCGTCGCCCAGATGTACCTGTACGACAGGAAGGTGTTCCCCCTCGCGCGCTGCACTTTCATCGTGTCCCACGAGAAAATACTTCAGCAGATGGTGCTCGAAGATTCGTTCGACGCCTGTACCTACGCGGTGCCCGAGCTGAAAACGATGAGACTGAGCAATGGCAATGCCGAATTCTCCACAAAATTCTTCAGAACATTGAAACTGGAGATCGCTTACGAAGGCACAACGCACAGTCTTGAACAGGAAGATCCGGTCGGCGTTCTGGAAACGTTCAACTGGCATCTCTACCAGTATGATCCCGACATTATCATTTCCTCCTGGGGAGATGCGACCCTTTTTCCGACGCTCATGCGCGCCTCCTCGCAGTACCGGATTCCGCTCCTTCTCAACAGAGATCAGGCGCAGGGATATTTCATGACGAAGGAGCGGAGTTACTGGACCTACGGGCAGGTTGTTCACAGGGATGCGGCGGTCATGCTCGCGGGGCGCTGGCATATGGATGCGGAGAACAGCTTTATCATGGGAGAGTCCGACATCGAAGGCGTCATCGAACTCGCCCGGTTAACGCAGCTTCCCATGCAGAAACAATCGCGGGCGGCGATCGGGACGGGACTGGCGAGCATGCAGATGAGCTATGCCTACCGGAACAATATTCTCATCCCGGCCGAAAAAAAGGAAGGAGAGGATTTCAAAACAGCGGGCGAATTGCTGCTGAGCGACAGGGGCGGACTGGTGTTCATGCCCGAGCTCGGTTACCATGAAAACGTGGCCGAGCTTGACTTCGCAAGCATGTATCCAAGCCTGATGGAAATGCACAACATCAGTCCGGAAACCATCAATTGCTCCTGCTGCGATAACGACAAGGTGCCGGAACTCGGCTACACGATCTGTGAAAAACGCGGGGGAATCGTTCCGGCGACGCTCGGGCCGGTGCTGAAAAAACGGGCCTACTATAAAACGCGAAAGAAGGCGGCCGCCACCCATCAGGAATATCAAAAGTACGAGAGAAGGCAGAATGCATTGAAATGGATGCTTGTCACGTGCTTCGGTTATCTGGGCTACAAGAATGCGCGGTTCGGCAGGATTGAAGCGCACGAGTCGGTGAATGCATTCTCCCGTGACGCGCTCCTCGTCGCCAAGGAGATCGCCGAGGCCGGCGGCTACCATCTTGTGCATGCGATCATCGACTGTCTCTGGCTAAAGAAAGCGGGAGCGACGCACGAGGATTACCGGCAGTTGTGCGCGCAGATCAGAGAGGCGGTCGGAGTCGATATCTCGCTCGAAGGAATTTATCAGTGGATCCTTTTCCCGAGCTCGAAGATGGATCCGGGCATCCCCACAGCCGGGAAGTACGTCGGCTGGTACGATCACGGCGAGATCAAAATACGGGGCATCGAGGTGCGAAGAAAAGATACGCCGATCTACATCAAGAAAATGCAGGCCAGGATGCTGGAGATCGTCTCGGAGGACGGGGGGATTGAAGCGATACGGGAACACGTCCCCGAACTCCTCCGGGAGGCGGGGTTTTACCTCAACGAACTGCGCAGCGGGCGTGTGGATCCAAGGGAGCTCGTTCTGCGCAGAAGGGTTCAGAAAGAGGCCGGCGAATACGCCAATAACAACCTCAGCGCGATGGTCGTCAGAGAACTCGCTCAATTCAACATCAATGTGCAGGCGGGCGAAATGATCGAGTTTATCATTATCGATCAAACAGGAAAGCGGGACGCGCAGAAAGCGAAGAGCCTGTTGACGTACCAGCACTGGGACGGTTACGACATCGAAAAATATACCGAACTGTTATTGAAAGCGGTTGAAACCCTCCTCTCCCCCTTCGGGTATGATCTGGAAAAATTGACTGAGCATTACCATACCGCTAAAGTCAGAAAACGGAGGAAGGATCTTCTCTTACTGAGCGATCGGGAAATACCGAACCAGGGAATCCTTTCCCGTGATGTCATTACAGGCCGCTGGGCGATGACCGCACCGCCCTGAACAGCGCGTCAAGGAAAGGCCTTGCGCGAACACTCTCGAATCCCCACACACCTTCCGGCACCCGAAAGCGCGTTACCGCATGGCAGCCCGCACGTTTTTTTCTTATATTATCAAGGCATTTCACCGGAATTCCAAGAACAATTCCGTCCATGGTTGCCCGATCGAAACAGACAGAGGGTGATAGTCATCGTTCCCGGAACAGAAAATCGTTCTGGGTTGTCATAATCCTCACCCCGTTCCTGGTGCTCGGCGCCGCCGAGGGTGTCCTTCGATGGATCGATTACGGAGGAACACTCGACCTGGTCGTGAAGACGCGCGTCATGGGCAAGGATTGGTACACGCTCAACCGCCGAGTTGGGCAGAGGTACTTCCTCCAAAAAGGCATCGCCGTACCCGAACCGTCCGACGACTTATTCGAATTAGACAAGCAGCCAGGTACAAAACGCATCTTCATGCTCGGGGAGTCTACGATGGCAGGATTCCCATACGATTATACTGCGACAGCCCCACGGCTGTTGCAGGATCGTCTGAAACAGCTCCTCCCGCAATACAATATCGAGGTGATCAATGTCGGGTTATCGGCCGTGAACAGTTACACGACCCTTGATTTTATGGATGAGCTGGTTCAATATCGCCCTGATGCATTCATCGTCTACGTGGGCCACAACGAGTTCTACGGCGCCCTGGGCGTTGGTTCCACAGAATACTTGGGGCGATGGCACAGCTTGATTCAGCTTTACATGACCATGCTAAAAAGCAAGCTGTGCCTGCTCATACGGGATGGAGTTACCACCCTGCGCGACCTCATCTCGCACCCAAATAGCCATCCCAACGCCGACCTCATGGAGGTAATGGTTCGCAACCAGACCATCCCCTATCACGGGGATGAATATTGTCGAGCGAAGCAAAATTTTGAAGAAAACCTGCGTGAAATGGCCTCGCTCGCAGCGGTCCACCGCGTTCCAATCGTTCTGAGCACGCTCACCAGCAATATCCGGGACCAGCGGCCATTTATGCCTCTCTTCTCCGAAACGACCGGCGATTCCCTCCGTAATCTCTGGAATCGATTTGTAGGTGAGGGGCGGGCTGAGTTCGAGAGGAGGAATTGGTCCGAAGCTGCAGCGTCGTTCCGGCATGCCATCGCCATTGATTCGATGGAGGCACGTGCACATTTTGAGCTCGCCCGATGTCTCGATACACTTCACCATGCAGCGGACGCCAAGGCCGAATACCGGAAAGCTCGCGATTTCGACGGCTTGCGTTTTAGAGCATCAACAGAATTCAACGACCTCATTCGGTCAATCTGCCGGGAGCGCCATCTGATTCTCGACGATGTCGACCGGGTCTTCGATGAGCAATCCCCCGATGGAATCGTCGGTACTAACCTCATCCTGGAACATCTTCATCCGAATGCAGAGGGGGATTTTCTTCTGGCCAAGTCTTTTTTGAACGCGCTTGCCGAAAATGATGCTCTCGCCCCCAGGAGCGAATGGCATTGGGACAGGAATCTTTCGGATGAACGCTTTAAGGAAATTTCCGGCGTGACCGACTTCGAGCTCGAGGCGGCGCAGTACAGGGTCTTCAATTTGACAAACCGTTGGCCGTTCAAACAGCCCGGAGATTCGAAGAAAACGTACCTTGCCGACACGAAGGAACGGCAGCTCGCCGAGCAGTACGTCCAAAAGCGGATCGGCTGGTCCGATGCTCACTATGCACTCGCGGAATGGTATCGGTCCAACGGGGACAACGGAAAAGCGATCCATGAGTACTCTGCAGTATCAAAGGTGCTCCCCGGATATTACTACCCCGTCATGTTGACCGGAGACGTGTTCCGGGCGATGAAAAACGACAGGTTCGCTGAGCTGACGTACCGCCGGGCCCTTGCACTGCAAGCCTCACCGTTCATCCATGCCCGTCTGGGTATGCTCTACTACGATGAGGGAAACCTACGCAAGACCATCGAGGAGTTTGAGTCCGTCTTCACTGCCGACTCCAGCGGATCAGAACGAGTCGACGCCAAAGCCCAGGCGGTTGCCCATTTCTTCCTCGGC
>Ga0099793_10000348_pt1 | contig 12096 bp, 9 predicted proteins | sample Rivendell_Oct201_9_FD_77319 | JGI IMG/M metagenome (GOLD analysis project Ga0099793, IMG submission 77319) | Vadose zone soil and rhizosphere microbial communities from the Eel River Critical Zone Observatory, Northern California to study diel... | ecosystem: Environmental > Terrestrial > Soil >...
AACGAGAACTACGCCCGCGAGCTGCTCGAGCTGCACACGCTCGGCGTGGACGGCGGCTACACCCAGCAGGACGTGATCCAGGTCGCGCGGATTCTCACCGGCTGGAGCGTGGCACGACCGCAGCAGGGCGGCGACTTCGAGTTCCATGACTGGGCACACGACTACGGCGAGAAGGTGGTGATGGGCGTGACGTTCCCCGCGGGCTCGGGCAGGGACGAGGGCGTGCGCCTGCTCAAGCTGCTCGCCAACCATCCGGCCACGATGCACCACGTGAGCCGCCGGCTGTGCCAGCGATTCGTGAATGACGACCCGCCCGACGGCTGCGTGGACGACGCCGTGACCGCCTGGAAACGCAGCGACGGCGACATCCGCGAGGTGCTACGTGCCATCTTCCGGTCGCCCGATTTCTGGGCGTCGGAGAACGTCCGCGCCAAGATCAAGACGCCGCTCGAGTTCGTCGTAAGCGCGGCGCGGGCGGTGGGCGGCGACCCCGACACGACCCCCCGGCTGGCCCAGGTGGTGGCCCGCCTCGGCGAGCCGCTCTATCTCCACGTGGCGCCCGACGGCTACCCCGAACGGGAAGACGCGTGGGTGAACAGCGGGGCGCTGCTCGACCGGATGAATGCCGCGGTGGCACTCGCCGCCGGACGCCTGCCGGGCGTGACGGTGAGCCTCGACTCGGTCGTGCCGGCGACGCCAGATGCGGAGCAGCTGATCGCGCAGGCGAACGCCGCGGTGTTGAGCGGCACGATGTCGGAGAACACGAAGGCAGTCATCAGACGGCAGATACCAGACATCAGCGATCCTGTGCAGGCTCGTGCGCTGGCGGTCGGGCTGGCGATCGGCGGACCGGAGTTTCAGAGGCAGTAGCTAGACGGATAGCGAGGGAGAGCGAATGACGATCTCGAGACGAGTATTCGTGAAGTCTGGCGGCCTTGCGCTAGTGAGCTTCGGGCTCGACCCGCTGTTTCTCGCACGCGCCGCGTTCGCCACTACCCGTCTATCCGCGTATCCGTCTAACCGTCCGATTCTTGTCTGCCTCTTCCAACGCGGCGCCGTGGACGGGCTCAACATGATCGTGCCGCACGGGGACCCGCTCTACTATCGCGAGCGCCCGCGCATCGCCGTTCCGGAGGCCGACGTGGTCGACCTGGACGGGCACTTCGGCCTGCACCCGCGGCTCGCGGCCCTCAAGCCCTTGTGGGAGAACAAGAGTCTCGCCGTCATCCACGCCATCGGGTCCCCCGATTCGACGCGCAGCCACTTCGATGCCCAGGACTACATGGAGTCGGGCACTCCGGGGGCCAAGGCGACGCCGGATGGCTGGCTCAACCGCTATTGCCAGCACGACCGCGAGCACCAGAACACGCCGTTTCGCGCAGTGGCATTCGGGCCGCAGCTGCCGCGCATCCTCGCCGGCTCGGCGCCTTCGCTCGCGATCGACGACCTGCAGGCGTTCGGCCTGCGGGCGCCGCAGCCCGCGGCCCGCGACCGGCTCACCCGCGCCTTCGAAGAGTTGTACGCCGGGTCGGCGACGGGGCTGCTCTCGACGTCCTCCCAGGAGGCCTTCGACGCCGTCCAGATGCTGAAACAGGTGAGCCCGGGCCAGTACCAGCCCGCCAACGGCGCGGACTACCCGCGCGGCCGGTTCGGCAAGGCGATGATGCAGATCGCTCAACTCATCAAGGCCGACCTGGGGCTGCAGCTGGCCTTCGCCGACGTCACCGGCTGGGACACACACGTGAATCAGGGATCGAGCGAAGGGCAGCTCGCCGCCCGCCTCGCCGAGCTCGGGCAGGCGCTCGGCGCCTTCGCCCAGGACCTGGGCGAGCGGCTGCGGGACGTGGTCGTGCTCACGATGTCGGAGTTCGGCCGCACGGTGCGAGAGAACGGCAACAGCGGCACCGACCATGGGCACGCCACGGCGATGCTCGTCATGGGCGGCCCGGTCAACGGAGGCAGGATGCTCGGGCGCTGGCCCGGCCTCGACCCGGCGGATCGGTTCGAGGGTCGCGACGTCGCCGTCACGACGGATTTCCGCGACCTGTTCACCGAGATCCTGGCGCGGCACCTCGGCGCGAAAGATCTCGCCGCTATCTTCCCGGGATTCGCACCCGATCCGGCGCGCTTCCCTGGCGCCATTAAAGTCTAGAAGACTAGGTCGTCGTTTCTTCTGGCGTAATCGGTAGATCGAGCTTCTCGGCTTTCCGCAGCACGACGATCGTACTCTCTGCGCCGATCCGGTCCGAGGCGAGGAGCCGGTGCAGATCGTCGATCCCCGTCACCGGTTTGCCGTCGAGCCCCACAATGATGTCTTCCGGCCGCACACCTGCCCGCGCGGCGGGGCTGTTGGCGTCCACGCCGGTCACCAGCACGCCGCTCTTCGCCTCGAGGCCGTGCGCCCGCACGACGAGTCGCGCCAGCGACACGTTTTGCCCCGCCACGCCGATCTTGCCGCGCCGGATCTTGCCGTGCCGGATGAGCTGTCCGGTCACGAACTTGGCGGTGTTGATCCCCACGGCGAAGCAGATTCCCTGAGCCGGGAGGATCACCGCCGTGTTGACGCCGACCACGCGCCCCGCAGAGTCCACCAGGGGCCCGCCCGAATTCCCAGGGTTGAGCGCGGCGTCGGTCTGGATGACGTCGTCGATCAGGCGTCCCGTCACGGAGCGGAACGAGCGCCCCAACGCGCTCACCACGCCGGCCGTGACGGTGCTCTGGAAGCCGAGCGGGTTGCCGATGGCTATGACCAGCTGCCCCACGCGCAGCGTACTCGAGTCGCCGAATTCCGCGGCGGTGAGCGACACCGGGCTCACGCGGATCACCGCGAGATCGGAATCGGGGTCGTCCCCGACGAGCTCCGCCCGCAGGCGGCGTCCGCTCGCAAACGCCGCATCGATACGCGTGGCGCCGTGCACGACGTGGCTGTTCGTGAGGATGAAGCCGTCCGGTGTGAACACGAATCCCGATCCGTGCCCCGGCATCTCGCGGGCGGGGCGACCGCGCCGCTCGACGCGCTGCCGCACCTCCACGCTGACGACGGCCGGCCCCACCTTCTCGGCGGCGTTGATCACGGCGCGAGAATAGGCGTCGAGCAGCTCGGCGTCGGCCGCCGGGGGGACCTGGGAACCGTTGTTGCCGCGTGAACCGGTGCGATCGAGATCGCCGGCGCGCGGGTCGGCGAGCAGGTCAAGTATGGCGTCCATAACTCGAAAACGCCGGGCGGTTCCCGAACCCTAGACACCGTCACGAGAAGACGTCACGAGGCGGCGTCACGGAGAATCGTCGCGAGAGACGGTGGGTCAACGACTTCCCGCGACGTCACCTCGCGACGTATTCCCGCGACGTTGTTTCGTGACGTAGTTTGTAGTCGTGATAGACCCCATTCGGCGGTTACTTACCGAAGCCACAAACGCCAAGCAAACCCGGGCTTTCTGGCAGGTGGCGACCGGCGTCCTGAGCGATTGGGCCGGCGGCGCCCGCGTGCAGCTCGACTACCAGGGGCTGAACGAGTCCGGGACCGCCCTGGCCGGTGCACCGGAGCAGGGAGGCGAGCCGTTCATCATCGACTACCATGACGCCGAGGGACGGCACGTGCGGGCCACGCTGCGCGGCATGCCCGACGGCTTCCCGGCCGACGTCGTGCGCTCGGCGCTGGAGATCGCCACGCATCTGGCGGTCATGGTGGCCCGCCGGGCGGGGCTCGAGCGGGAACGGCGGCTCGGAACGTTCCTCGTCGAGCTGTCGCGCTGGCTGCTGGCGGCGCCGGAGCGCGATCTGCTGCTCAAGTACACGCTGCAGAGCGTAGTGAGTCTGGTCGAGGCGCAAGGCGCGTTCGTCGCCCTGCGGCAGCGGGAAGGCGATACGCTGCGGATCGCGGCGACCGTCGGTCAATGCGCCGAGATCCAGGGATTCGAGATCGGCCTGACGACGAGCACGACCGGCAGGGTGGTGCGCAGCGGCGAGCCGCTCCTCACCGACAACCTCCTCGCCGAGCCCGACGCCCAGTCCGCCCTCAATCCCGCGGGCACGGCGCGCGGGGCGATGATCGCGCCGCTCAAGACGTCGAGCGGAGTCGCCGGGGCGATAGGGGTGGTCCGGTACGAGCAGCCCGGCACGGAGGGCGTGACGCCGCCGGCGTTCGGTTTGGTCGACCTGCAGTACCTGGCCGCAGTGGCGGCGTACATCGCCGGCGGCCTCGAGCTCTCCGAAGCGGTGACGGGCGCGCGGGCGGCCGCGGAGCGGGCGCACGCGATGGTGGACTCGAGCCCGCTGCCGCTCGCCCTGGTCGACCGCCAAGGCAGGGTCCAGCAGGTCAACCAGGCCGGATGCCGGCTGTTCGGGATCGCGAACGAGTCGCAGGCGCTCGGGCTGCATCTCGAAGCGCTGGGGCTGTCGCCCAGCGAGATCTCGCTCCACCTGGTGCTCGCCCGGCCGCAGACCGGCGCGCCCTGGCACGGGCGCGTGCTCGTCACGCAGCCGACCGGAGATCGGCGCATCTGCGACTGCACCATCACCGGGCTGTCGGGCGTGGGACGCGACAACCTGCTGGTGGCCCTGTACGACCGGACCGACGAGCTGCGCGCGCAACGCGAGCTGATCGCGCGCGAGAAGCTCGCTACGGTGGGCGAGATCGCGAGCGGCGTAGCGCACGAGGTCAACAACCCCCTCGCCGCGATCCGCATGGAGGCGGAGCTGCTCGGTCGCTCGAGCAAGGACCCCGACACGAACACCACGGCCATGACCATCACCCGCGAAGTGGACCGCGCCGCCCGCATCGTGCGCAGCCTGCTGCGGCTGGCGCGGCGGGCCGACACGACGCCCACCCGAGTGCAGATCAACGACCTGGTCCACGACGTCGCCGAGATCCGGCAACGCGTGCTGCGCGCGGACAACGTGGAGTTCCGTACCCGGCTCGATCAGTCCGCACCCGCGGTGCTCGGCCTGGGGCAGGAGCTGCAGCAGGTGGTCATCAACCTCGTCACCAACGCGGAGCATGTGGTCAAAGGGCGCGAGCCCGCGGTCATTCAGCTCACGACACAGGCACGGGAGGGGTGGGTGCGGCTGGTGGTCGAGGACTCGGGGCCCGGCGTCCCGAACGAGATCCGCGGTCGGATCTTCGATCCGTTCTTCACGACCAAAGGGCCGGACGAGGGCACCGGCCTCGGGCTCGCGATCTGCCAGCGGGTCGTGACCGAGGTCGGCGGCAAGCTGTGGCTCGAGGACTCGTCGCTCGGCGGCGCACGGTTCGTGGTGGAGCTGCCGGCCGCCCCGGAGCACGTAGCTACCCCGACGATCGGCTGAGTCGAGCCGTCAGTGCTCGAGGATACGGTTGCGGTAGATCGCGAGCGTCACCAACCCGTACGCGCCCAGCCCCACGAGCAGGGCGGTGAGTCGCCAGTCGAAGCCGAAGCGGGCCGCCCCGGCGAGCGCGGCGACGAGCCACGCGGCGCTCGCGAGGAACCCCAGCATCACCACTTCTTTCCGCGCCATCAGAATGCCGAACACGTAGCCCCAACTGAAGCCGCACACCAGCAGGAACATGATGCCGTGAGGGATCTTGCCCGGGTCGATCAGATTCAGCGCGCCCGCGAAGCAGCAGAACAGGCCGAGCACCGTGTAGCTCGCGAGGTGCAGGGCCAGCGGCAAGGGGACGGTGCCCATGCGGTTGAATGTCATGGCTTTTCGTGATGTGGGGACGACATAAGATTACCTCCATGCAGGCCACTCGTACATATCTCGAGCTGACCGCGCCCGGTCAGTTCCAGTCCGCACTCGGGCACTTCCCGGAGATCGCCATCGAGCGCGTCGCGCATCCCACTGCGGAGCTGTACCGTCACTGCTACCGCACGGTGGGCGAGGCGTACCACTGGCGCGACCGCTGGGACTGGACCGACGCGGAGATCGGGGCGCACCTGGCGCAGCCCGAGATCACCTTGTACGTGGCGCGGCGCCGCGGCGCGCTGGCGGGGTGGTACGAGCTGCGCCGCGTCCCGGAGGACGACTCGGTGGAGATCGCGTACTTTGGACTCGCCCCGGACGCGATCGGTCGCGGCTTCGGCAAGCACCTGCTGTCGTGTGCGGTGCGCGACGCCTGGGCACTCGGCCCCGCGCGCGTCTGGCTCCACACCTGCACGCTCGACCACCCCCACGCGTTGCCGAACTACCGCAAGCGCGGGTTCGTGCCATACAAGACGGAGCAATACGAGGCAGATTACTGAGTGGCACTGTTTCCAGGTAGATTCCCCGGCGTGAACTTCACGCTGACGCGCAAGACCAAGCTCATCATCGCCGCGGTCGTGCTCGTGCCCATCGTGCTGTTCGCCCTCTACACGTGGAGCGCCCTGACGTGGAGCTACTCGAAGGGGGAGCGCGCGGGATACGTCCAGAAATTCTCCAAGAAGGGCTGGATCTGTAAGACCTGGGAAGGGGAGCTGGCCATCGTGTCGATCCCAGGCACCATGTCGGAGAAGTTCTACTTCACGGTGCGGATCGATTCGGTCGCCGCGCGAATCAACCAATCCTTGGGCAAGCGCGTCGCGCTCACGTACCAACAGCACATCGGCATCCCGACGAGCTGCTTCGGAGACACCGAGTACTTCGTCGTGGACGTGAAGGCGGTGGAATGACGATGTCGAACAGTTTCGGCACGCGCGCCCGGCTCGCAGCGGCTGGGCGGACCCTCGAAATCTTTCGCCTGGACGTGCTGGAGCAGCGCGGGTTTTCGATCGGTCGCCTGCCATATTCCCTCAAGATCCTGCTCGAGAACCTGCTGCGCCGGGAAGACGGACGCACGGTCCGGGGCGAGGAGATCGAGCGGCTGGCGCGCTGGAATCCGACGAAACTCCCCGACGAAGAGATCGCGTTCATGCCGGCGCGCGTGCTGATGCAGGACTTCACCGGCGTCCCCGCCGTGGTGGACCTCGCGGCCATGCGCGACGCGATGCAGGCCATGGGCGGCGACCCCAAGAAAGTGAACCCCCTCTTGCCCGCCGAGCTGGTGATCGATCACTCGGTGATCGTGGACGAGTTCGGGACGCCGACGGCCTTTCAGGTGAACGCCGACCTCGAGTTCCAGCGCAACCGGGAGCGCTACGCCCTGCTGCGCTGGGCGCAGCAGACGTTCCAGGGATTCCGCGTGGTGCCGCCGGACACCGGCATCGTCCACCAGGTGAATCTCGAATACCTCGCGCGGGTGGTGTTCACGACCTCCGGGGCCACGCCCCAGGCGTATCCCGATACCCTGGTCGGCACCGACTCGCACACCACGATGATCAACGGCCTGGGCGTGCTCGGTTGGGGCGTCGGCGGCATCGAGGCCGAGGCGGCGATGCTCGGCCAGCCGGTCTCGATGCTCATCCCCCAGGTCGTGGGGTTCCGGCTCACGGGCAGGCTCGCCGAGGGGGCGACCGCGACCGACCTGGTACTCACCGTGACCGAGATGCTCCGCAAGAAGGGCGTCGTGGGCAAGTTCGTCGAGTTCTACGGTCCGGGGATCGCCACGCTGCCGCTCGCCGACCGCGCCACGATCGGCAACATGGCACCCGAATACGGTGCCACAGTGGGGATCTTCCCGGTAGACCAGGAAACGTTGCGCTACCTCGAGTTCACCGGACGAACGCCGGACCAGGTCGCGCTCGTCGAAGCGTACATGAAAGCGCAGGGTCTGTTCCATTCCCCTGGTGCGCCCGAACCGGTCTACTCGGATACCTTGTCGCTCGACCTGCCCACCGTCGAGCCAAGCCTCGCCGGCCCGCGTCGGCCGCAGGACCGGGTGGCGCTGCGCGCCGTGGGGCGGGCGTTTCTCGACGCCTTGCCGACCCTCGTCAAGCCCACCTCACCCATCGCGCCGCCCAGCGACGTGCGCAATCACTGGGAGGCCGAAGGGGGCCATCCGTTCGGCGGAGGGACCGCCGTCGCCGCACCGCCGCGACCCACCCATGTGGACCTGAAGCTCGACGGGGTCGAGTGCAAGCTGCGGCACGGGTCGGTCGTCATCGCGGCGATCACCAGTTGCACCAACACCTCGAACCCGTCCGTGATGATCGCGGCCGGGCTCGTCGCCAAGAAGGCCGTCGAGCGCGGGCTCCAGTCGCAGCCCTGGGTGAAGACGAGCCTTGCGCCCGGCTCGAAGGTCGTCACCGATTATCTGACCCAGGCGGGCCTCATGCCGTACCTCGAGCGGCTGCGGTTCCACCTCGTCGGTTACGGCTGCACCACGTGCATCGGCAACTCGGGACCGCTCCCCGAACCCGTGTCGACCGCGGTCACCGAGGGCGAGCTGGTGGTGTGCGCCGTGCTCTCGGGCAACCGCAACTTCGAGGGGCGCATCCAGCAGGAGGTGCGCGCCAACTACCTCGCCTCGCCGCCCCTCGTCGTCGCCTACGCGCTCGCGGGGCGGATCGATCTCGACCTGCTTGAGGAGCCGCTCGGCACGGGGAAGGACGGCAAGCCCGTCTATCTCAAGGACATCTGGCCGTCCGCCAAGGAGGTCGACGACGTCATCCGCACGTCGATCAAGTCGGCGATGTTCCACAAACAGTACGGCGAGGTTTTCAAAGGAGACGAGCGCTGGAATGGCCTGCCTGTCCCCCGGGGAGACCGCTTCGTCTGGGAGCCCGACTCGACCTACATCCGCCGGGCTCCGTATTTCGACGGCATGCCCCCCACGCCGGGACCGATCCAGGACGTCAGGCGGGCGCGCGTGCTGTGCCTGTTGGGGGACAGCATCACCACCGATCACATCTCGCCCGCCGGGTCGATCCGTAAGACGAGTCCGGCCGGACAGTATCTGGTGGAACACGGCGTCGAGCCCAAGGACTTCAACTCCTACGGCTCGCGCCGCGGCAACCACGAGGTGATGGTGCGCGGCACCTTCGCCAACGTGCGCCTCAAGAACCTGCTCGCACCCGACACCGAGGGCCCGGTGACGCTGCACCTCCCCGACGGCGAGCAGATGACGATCTACGACGCTTCAGTGAAGTACCGGGCCGAGGGCGTCCCGCTCATCGTGATCGCCGGGAAGGAGTACGGCGCGGGCTCGTCGCGCGACTGGGCGGCAAAGGGCCCCAGGCTACTCGGCGTGCGCGCCGTGATCGCGCAGAGCTACGAGCGAATCCACCGCTCGAACCTGGTGGGAATGGGGATTCTGCCGCTGCAGTTCCTCCCCGATCAGACGCCGGCGACCCTGGGGCTCGCCGGAAAGGAAACCTTCGACCTGACCGGCCTCGCCGCGGTGCTGGCCGAGGGCTTCCCGCGTGGCAAGGAGCTGACGGTCAAGGCCACGCGTCCCGACGGGGCGGGGGCGCCGCTCGAGTTTCGGGCGACGGTGCGGATCGACACACCGCAGGAGCTCGTGTACTACCGCCACGGCGGGATCCTCGAGTACGTATTGCGGCAGCTGCGCGGCTCGGCGGCCTAACTACCCGGCCGTACCGATCGCCCGCAGCCGGGCTTGGCGCCCCAGCTGCTCGAGCCTCTCGAGCGGCAGCGCCAGCAGCAGATCGATCCGCCGACTCAGCAACACAAACGCGTCCCGGAACGCGGCCTGCTTGGTGGCTCGATCACCCTCGACCTCCGCGGGGTCGGGCATGCCCCAGTGGGCCAGAATCGGCTGCCCGGGGAAGATGGGGCACGCTTCCTTCGCACGATTGCACACGGTCACGACGAAGTCCCAATGCTCGCGCTCCAGGCCGTCGACACTACGCGGCGCATGGCCGGCCCACGAGATGCCGTGCTCGCGCAGCGCCGCCTGTCCGTATTTCTGCTTCACCGTCTCTTTGATGTGCTCGCCGTTCACGGGATCACCTCTCTAGCCGCAGCACGCGCGGGCGCAGCTTCCGGCGTGCCTGCCCGGCTTCACGTCGGACGCGAACTCCGCGACCTCGTCGAGCGCCGCGCGATTCAGCGCATAATAGACGGGGAGGGTTGCCCCGGCGGCGCGGTGGGAGGATGTTCCCCACGATGGTCCGATTGATGGGTGACTTACTCGCGCTCGGCGCGGCGGCAGGCGCGGCGCTCGCCTGCCCCGCCCAGACCTCGGGCCAAGCCGACCCCTGGAGCCCGCGGACGGTCCCGCTCTTCGGGGTGAGCTACGCTCCGGACTTGGGCCTGCAGCTCGGCGCCGGGCTCGGCCATACCCGCTACGGGTTCCAGGCGCTCCCTGCCAGCACGCGACTGATCGTGACCGCCGAGTACGCGACCGGCGCCGAGCGCTTTCGCGCCCGGGCCGACGGCGAATTCCGGCGACCGCTGGCACCCGCCATCCTCACCGTAGAGGTGCTCGCATCGGGGCTCGAGTTCACCCGGTTCTACGGCTTCGGCAACACGAGTGACGCATCGCAGCCCGACAGCGTGTACCGCGTGCGACAGCAGCGGTTTCTGCTGGAGCCCACAGTATCGGTGCCGCTCGCTCCGCGCGTCCACCTCGCCCTCGGGCCGCTCGCCCGCTACACCCGTACCCATCCGGACGCGGGGACGGTGCTCGGGAATACGGGACCGTATTATGGCGCGGGGGACTTCGGCGAGATCGGGGTACGGGTCGGGCTGGAGCTCGACACGCGCGACTCGCCAGACGCACCGGCGAGCGGCACGTACCTGCGGTTGGCCGGTCAGGCGTACCCCGCTGCCTGGGATGTGGCCGAATCGTTCGGCGTCATGTCGGCGGAAGCGTCGACCTACCTGTCGCTGGGCGACGCCGCGGCGGCGACCCTCGCGCTGCGGGTCGGGGGCGCGAGCGTGCGCGGCACCGCGCCCTTCAGCGAAGCGGTCTACGTGGGCGGAGGCACGACCGTGCGCGGCTACGCGGAGCAACGGTTTGCCGGCAGCTCGGGCGCCTACGCGAACGCCGAGCTGCGTCTGACGGTTGGCCGTTTCTCCCCCGGGGACGTGGGCGTGTTCGGGCTGGCCGACGGGGGCCGAGTCTGGGTCGCGGGCGAATCATCCGACCGCTGGCACGGCGCCGCGGGCGGCGGGGTCTGGTTCGCGTGGCGCCACCGCCGCGCCAACACCATCTCGATCGCCGCGGCGCGGAGCCCGGAGCGCACCGCGATCTACGTGCGCGCCGGGTTGATGTTCTGACTGGAGCCATGACCATTCCCCTGCGCGAACGTGTGCCTCTCGCACCCTTTACGACCCTCGGGTTGGGCGGGCCGGCCCGCTATTTCCACGAATGCACGACCGAGCCGGAGCTGCGGGAGGCGCTCACCGCAGCCCGCGAGCGCGGGCTGCGCGTGCAGATCATCGGCGGGGGCTCGAACCTCGTGGTCGCCGACGCTGGATTTCCGGGCCTCGTTCTCAAAGTCGCCATCGGCGGCGTCACGCTCCGCGACGCGGCGGACGGTGCGGAGCTCGTCGCCGGGGCCGGCGTCGAGTGGGACGCGCTCGTGCGCCAAGCGGTCGAGCGGGGATGGGCCGGGATCGAGTGCCTCTCCGGAATCCCCGGCACCGTAGGCGCGACACCGATCCAGAACGTCGGCGCGTACGGTCAGGAAATCGCGGACACCCTCGTTTCGGTGCGATGCCTTGAGCGCGACAGCCTGGCGGAGGTCGTGTTCACGCGCGAGCAGTGCGAATTCGTGTACCGCGGCAGCCGCTTCAAGGGGCGCGACCGCGATCGCTACGCCGTCCTCGAGGTTACGTTGCGCCTGCGGCGCGACACGCTCCCGCAGGTGCGATACGCCGAGCTCGTGCAGGCGGTCGGCCGGCACGGCGGGCTGGAGCACCTGGAGCCCCGCGAGGCCGTGCGCGTCGTGCGGGACACGGTCGTGGAATTGCGGCGTCGCAAATCCATGGTGCTCGACCCGACCGACCCGAACGCGCGGTCGGTCGGCTCGTTCTTCGTAAACCCCGTGCTCTCAGCCGAAGCGTTTGACGAGCTCGCCTGCCGCCGGCGCGCCGCCGGAGAGGTCGACGGCATCCCGCAGTTCCCGGCCGACGGCCGGGTGAAGGTCCCCGCCGCGTGGCTCATCGAGCACGCCGGCTTCGCCAAGGGATACCGGCACGGCGGCGTAGGGATCTCCACGCACCACGCCCTCGCTCTCGTGAATCACCGCGGCACGACGACCGAGCTCCTGGCGCTCGCCCAATCCATCGAGC
>Ga0099793_10000349_pt1 | contig 12086 bp, 11 predicted proteins | sample Rivendell_Oct201_9_FD_77319 | JGI IMG/M metagenome (GOLD analysis project Ga0099793, IMG submission 77319) | Vadose zone soil and rhizosphere microbial communities from the Eel River Critical Zone Observatory, Northern California to study diel... | ecosystem: Environmental > Terrestrial > Soil...
ATTCTTCCCAATCTGTGGCTGCAAAATTATGTCACCGGCGCATTTCCCTTTGTTTTTCAGCCTTTGGTAACGGCGCTGCCCGGTTCTCCGCTGAATTTTCAAGACTCTGTTGTGCCACTCAGCCTTCCTCCGGTCTATACGACGCAGGGCGAGCTGCTGTTTGCGTCCGGGAGCAGCAGCAATGTTCCTGCGAACACGCCGATGGACGTGCAGCGATTTCAGAATGATTTGGCGACACTCACGCCTGGCAATCAAGTGCAATTATTCACGGCGATCAGCTTCGATCCACATTCCCGCAACGGCTATATCACAACGCAAACGCTGGGGATCGACCATGAAATCGGCAGCGTCAAGCTGAGCGCTTCCTACGTGGGCACCGCGGGAGTCCATCTGGCCAGCGTACTCTCGCCGAATGGTTACGGCGGAGCGGAGCCGGCTTTTGCGCCATATACGCAATTCAACTCGGCCGGCAAGGCCATCGGAGGATTGGGACCCGAATCGGTGATGAGCTCGGGGGCACATTCCAGCTATCACGCGCTGCAAACGAGCGTCAGCCAGAATAATTCCCGGGCGGGCCTCAGCTTTCAAGCCAGCTACACGTTTTCCAAGAGTATTGATGACACCAGCGCGGTACCCGGTGGAATTTCCGGAAGTCCGGGCGTGATTTTGCAGACGTTGCCCCAGGATCCCCTGAACCCGAGCGCTGAGAAGGGCCCTTCCACTTTTGATGTGACCCACGTTTTCACGCTAAGCCTGATTCAGTCCTTGCCGTTGTATCGCGTGGGCTTTCTCCAGCCGTTGGGCAAGAAGCTCATCAAAGGATGGCAGCTCCTGAACATAACAACGCTGACGAGCGGCCCGCCGTTCACCGTGTATTCCGGTGTCCAGCAGACGGGCGTAGGCTTAGGCGGAACGGATCGGCCCGACCTGCTCGCCACGCCGAATTTGTCCACTAGCCGAACGGTGCGAGAAGACTACTTTGGTATGGGGGCGGCGAACGGCTCTTTTTTCCATATCCCTATCAACGTTCCCGGCGGAACGGGTCCGAACCACGGCAGGTTTGGAACTCTTGGACGCAGCACGTTTCGCGGCCCAGGATTCCGCGATTTCGACATCGCGCTGATCAAAGACACCGCGTTGGGCCATCGCGGGAACGGCGAACTAGCGAACCTTCAATTTCGAACCGAGTTCTTCAATATTCTTAACGAAGTGAATTTCGGTTTGCCCTCCAACATCGTTCTTGGCAGCGGCTTTGGTGTAATCAGCAAGACCGCGGGGCCGTCGCGGCAGATCCAGTTTTCCTTGAAATTGAACTACTGAGATTCTTCGCGCGACGACATCTTTACCGGCCGAAGCCCCGGAGGCCAAGTGCGAACCGCTAGCTGGTTTAAGCTGGACGGATCGCGAAGACGATCCTTTCGCGCCGAGAGAGGGAAGCGAAAGCTGCCAGCAACTGCTTCCAGGGAAAATATTTCTTGTTGAGCAAGTGCATTCCGCGGACGGCCTCTTCGCCGCTGATGATTTCAGCGCGCGCTTCGACCCATTCGCCGAGCACCTTGCCACTCATGTTGCATGGAGCGATTTTCACGCGCGGATTATTTCGCACCCGTTTCACTTTTCCGGATACGCCAATGGTGTAGGCGTATATTTTCGCGGCCCCCGAATCGAGACTGGCCGATGGATCCGCGGCGAACCACACCGGCGTCTTCACGCCATCACCATTTTTCTTGAATGTCTCGAGGTTCAGATACTTTTGCCCGGCAAACGCCGCAAAGCTCATCGCATCGCTCCTGCCGACTTGTCAATTCACAACGGTCATTCGATGCGCGCTATTTTACACGCGATACAACGAAAAAGGGCGCCCTCGGGTGAAACCGGAGCGCCCTGTGCATCACATCCGGGAAAATATTTTACTTTGTCCGGACGTACGTTACATCTTCCGTGAAAGCATCTTTCTGTTCTCTCCGAAATGTCCAGGTAGTCTTGAAATGATCGTTGTCGATAAACGTGTACACCGCGTGGTGCATGTGCCCGTCATCGGCGCTTTTCAGATTCGAGATGCTTACCAGATCGAACGTGATCGTCTTCGTCTCCGCGGCATACGATCCTTTCATGGTCGGCTGATTGCCGGCCATGCAATAGTGCGTCAGCTTCACCTGGTCGCCATCCAGGTAGTACAGCGTGGTCATCTCCACCGGCTTGCCGTTCTCGACCATGTGGAACTTCTCCAGGACCGCCGTGCCTCCGGAGGTCAGCTCCAGGTCCAGCGTTGCCTTGTTCATGTTTGTCTTGTCGGTCTCCCAGTGGCCTACCAGCGCCTTCAGTTTTTCGAACGCATCTATCCCGTTCCCTGCGGCGAAATTTGGAATGGACAGAATGCCCATGCTCAATACGAGAATAGTCAGAACCTTTGCCAAGTTTCTCATCGATGATTCTCCTCTCAAATTTGTTTGTCCTTACACGGAAATAAGACCACTCGAAATGTAAGCTCATCGCACCGCCAATGCAGATCCTCCTGTTCGGCCAAACCTCTGCGTTGCGAATCCGACAATGGCGCCGAGCAGCATTCCCGGCAGCAAAATGTCCCAAAACAGCGCCATTCCCGCTCGTAGAATCACGAGGAAGCTCAGCGCAGCGGCGATGCCAATTCCCGCCAGAATTCCCAGCAGCATGGAGTGGACTCGCTGCGAAACATATCCAGTGGCGATTCCTGCCAGCAATCCTTTCAACAACGAGAACGTGATCACGCTCCCCATTACTGCTGCGAGTGACGGCTCGAAAAAACCGCTCAAGCCATCAAGGAGCCCAAGAGCTCCTCCCACAGCGAGTCCCAACATGGGTTTCGTGAGGATCATCGTTCCCTCCTGCGAGAGCGCGAGTGAGTGAGGCGTGCACCTACTTGACATTCTTGTCGGCCTGCATCACGCCGAATAGGTTCCCTTCGGTGTCGGTAAGGTACGCGAAGTATCCGACAGTTGGGATCGCCGTCTTCGGCATGACCAGTTTTCCGCCAGCCTTCTTTACGGTTTCCACGGCAGCGTCAACAGAATCCACGCCGATCGTGTTGGTGGTTGTCTTTACGTCCGTGTTTTTCATGAGCCCGCCGTTGATCCCCGGCGCTCCCTCCGCCCCAGTGGTCACCATCCAATACTCCATGGGCCCCGGCCATTTCTCAATCTTCCAGCCGAACACTTTTTTGTAGAAGGCCGAGGCGCGTTCTGGGTCACTCGCCGGTATTTCAAAATGGATGACTCGAGACATAGTTCTCCCTCCTGATTTAAATGAACAGAGTTTTTGTCTTTTCTGAAATCTGGATCTATCGCGTCGCAGGCGTTGTTGCCGAAGCCGCGCCATACCGTTGCGTGGCGTAGCCCACGATCAATCCCACGATACTTCCGGGAATGATGATCCGGACATAGTAGTTATGCACTCCAAGAGCAACAAAGAGGGCAAAGAGAAATCCAAGAAAAAGGCCAAGAGCGATTCCGCCCGCCATCGATTTCACCTTTCGTGCAAAAAGGCCGCAGATCAATCCAGCAGCCAGGCCTTTTCCGGTCGATCCGATGATTATTCCGACAATACCTGCCCGAATCGCCGGATCCGGCGTAAAGAGAGCCGTCAACCCGTCGAACACCCCCAGAACCGCACCAAGAAGTACACCGAGCAAAATCTTGTTCATGAGGACTCCTTTGTTGGTCCGAGATTGTCTCGGTCTCTAATGTTCTTTACAACGAAAGAAGAAATTCCTTTAGCGGTCACCGACGGGAGACCACAAGGAGGACAATTCGCATGAACAAGTAGGCTGCTATCAATAAGATAGCAACACTGTAGCGCCGGTAAAAGCGACCGGCCTTCTCCAAAATGCTCTCGCGGTGGGCGCCGACTGCCAGGCCGTCGAGGTATCGCGAAACATCCAGGGCCATCTCTTGAACGTTGGGGTAGCGGTCCGCGGGAGACGCGGAGGTCGACTTTGCGCAGATGGCGGCCAACGATTTTTCGAGGCGAGGGCCACTTGAATTGGAAGCCGCTTCGGGCTGGCCGGTGAGCAGGAATCGCAGCAGCGCACCAAGAGAATAGATATCGCTGCGTGCGTCCAAGTGTTCCACGTCGCCGCGCGCTTGCTCCGGGGACATGTAGCCCGGCGTACCCATGACCGTGCCGTGTCCGGTTACAACAGAAATTTCGGTGGCAGCGACAGAGGAGGCATGCTGCTGAGGCTTTTCGAAAAATGTGACTTCTGGATCGGCTTCGCTGGCGCGGCTCGAAGCTTCCCTGTGAAGAATTTTGGCGAGGCCCCAGTCCATCACCAGCACTTCACCGAACGGCCCGACCATGACATTCGCGGGCTTTAGGTCGCGATGCAGGACGCTGCGGGCGTGGGCGAACGCAACCGCATCACAGATGCGGAGAAAAATCCGCAAACGGTCTGGGAAAGAGGTGACGGATTCAATGTATTTGTCCAGCCGCTGCCCTTCCACAAATTTCATGGTGTAGAACACGCGGCCGTCCGCGAGCGTGCCCACGTCGTGAACGGGCACAATGCCAGGATGCTCGAGAGCGGCCAGCACACGAGCCTCGCGAATCAGCCGGCTTGCGAGATCGCCGTCTCTTCCAGGGAGGTCGAGTACTTTCAGGGCCACGCGCCGCTGGAGGTTTTCGTCCTCCGCGGTATACACCACGCCCATGCCCCCGCGCGCGATACGATCGAGCAGTCGATAACGCGTGCCCGCGAGGTCTGGCACATTTGCGCCCTCACGCAATCTCTCGAGCGCGGTGTCAGAAAGGAATCTCATTTTGCGTCCCAGCCGAATGCGGCGCGCGCTTCACGATGAAATTCCTCTTCGCTGCCGCACAGTTCGCGCAGACGGTCGAGCGCTATCTTTCGGAACTCGCGGCGGGCCCACGCCAGCGCATTGGTCACATCAGTCACGGAAATTCCATAGTCTTTCGACAGCTGCTCGTAAGAACTTTTCTCGTTGCCCTCGAGGTCGTACGCTTCGAAAAGATGAAACGTGCGGGTGCGTTCGCGCTGCTCGCATAGTTTGCGCAAGTCCTCGACGGCCAGCGCAAAGAGACTACGCACCCACTCTTTTTCAAAAAACTCTTCGAGGGATTCCGGCGAGGCGATTTTTGCCGGATCGATTACCGTCGCGCCCAGTTCTTCTTCCGCAGCGGCAAAATCGAGAGCGACGTGAGGGACACTTCCTCCACGCTTCTGGCGCCGCCCGGCTTTGTCTTCATTCATTACAAAACTATCCACGCAAACGCGCAGGTACGTTCGCAGCCTGCTCTTGTTTGAATCGAATTTGTCGAGCAGCTCTCTCTCCAATAGTTCCGCAAAAAATCCCTGGGTGAGATCTTGAGCCGCTTCCGCTGGGCGATTCCATCGCCAGCGCACGTACTTGTAGACGGGTCTCCAATAGGCGGCGCAAAGCGCTTCAAGGGCGCGCTCGCGCTCCTCGGCATCAATGCTACGCGCGGCCTCGATCACCGACCGGCGCGTGAGAGGAAAGCGATCTCCAACGGGTTGGAAGTCTTGTTCGGTCATTCAGAGTTTCGCTCTCACTTGATTGGGCACTTGGTGAGGAGTTTATGCAGGAAGGAGGAAGCTGACAAGCGGCGATTCTTTCCGTGCTGATTCGAAGAAAAGTGCTACCGGCGTGAGAAGAAAAGGAGAAGCCGGAGCTGAGGGCTCCGGCTTCCGGTACGCTGGCTTGCTATTGGGGCTGGGTGGGTCACGGCCTGGCGGGGAGCAGGCGGGCTACCAGCGTAACTTCACCAGTCGTCTTGATGCTCGCAGACCGCGCGATCTCTTTTTCGGCCTGGGATTTCAAGAGTTCTCTTCCGCGGATCGATCCGGCCTTCCAGACCTGCGAAAGGAAATAGCGGTTGTCATAGCGTTTGAAAACCAGCTTCGATTGGTTTTGCGTCTCCTTTGCCTGGGCTGCATTCGACAGCACCATGGCTGATGCGTTTGCGTCCGAGCAGCGAATCAAGACCACAGCGGAATTCCCGTCCAACTTCTGGACGCGATACTCGCCGGCCGGCAGGGTCACATTGCCAGCTACGAACGCAAATGGAATGTTCACCAACATGGGCTCATCTGCCTGCACAGCTTGAGCCGCCACGATGAGGGAAAGCACGCATAGAGTTGCTGTCACAAAAGTTCGGTTTTTCATGGGGACCTCGTCTTTCTTTTTTGTCAGGGCGGTGGGAGCCGGCCCGTTCTTTTTGCTCCTGACGCCCCTGAAGCGTCATGGAATACCACGCACTTTCGCGCACTTCTCACGGGAGCACAATGCACTAGAGATGAACTGAAAGGAGTCTTTCCATGAACTGCGAACTCCAGGGAAACAGGGGGCTTAATGACGCGCCGCACCCGTGTAATCGGCGACGTGTTATATTCGTGCCATCAACAGAGGTTCGTATGTCAACGCCGGGCTGTTCGCCTCTTGTCACACGCTTTGACGTTTTTGAGGCGGATCTTCGAGCCGGTGAACTCTACAAAGCGGGCCGCAGAATAAAACTGCAAGTTCTGCCCTTTCAGGCTCTTGCACTGCTGCTGGAGCGTCCAGGGGAAGTGGTCACCCGCGAGGAGTTCGAGAAAAGACTTTGGCCCGGCGACACTTTTGTGGATTTTGATCACAGCCTCAACACCGCTATCAAGAAGCTGCGCCGGGCGCTGGGTGACGATAACAAGAGGCCGCGCTTCGTCGAGACACTTCCCAAGCGCGGCTACCGGTTCATCGGCACCGTTGAACAGGCCAAGAGAGTTTCGACGCCCGCGAAGCATCCCGCTGCGGCCTCGAGGGTGGGCCAGATCGCGAAGCTCTGCAGCGATGGCGCCCTGTCGTTTACGTTAGTGTCCGTCGATGACGAAACCGCAGCGGAACGAGAGAAGCTCGATGCGGCGAATGACGATGTGGGATTGTCGCTCTTGATTGCTTCCCAGAAGCTGCTGATGGTGCCCAGCGGAACGCAGGTGAGAATCCTGGAGGTCCAGCCAACGCAGTCGCGCTGTCAGGTCCGAATCTTGGAGGGCGAGCACTACGGGAAGGCGGCCGTGGTGCCGCTCAAGCAGCTTGCGGAGTTGTCATAGTCGGACATGACCGCCACGCGAGCTTACAGAGGCCATCTCGGACGCGACTCACCCGCCCGGCCGTCGGCAATTCCCGACCCCGGGCATGCTTCTCCTTGACAGCCTAGGAGAGTGCGCTGTATATTCCTAGGTGGGCTAGGAGAGATCACTTCCATGGACAAGCAAATGGATCTGCTGCAAGGCACGCTGGACATGCTGATCCTCAAGGCCGTATCACTCGGCCCGTTGCATGGCTACGGCGTGCTGTTGCGTATTCAGCAAATTTCGAAAGATCGCTTGGAGATTCAACAAGGTTCGCTTTACCCAGCGCTGTACCGCTTGGAACATCAGGGCTGGATCGCCAGCGAATGGGGCGAGTCAGAAAACAAGCGCAAGGCCAAGTATTACCGTCTCACACCCGCAGGGAAACGGAGGTTGCAGACGGAATCAGAAAAGTGGAATCGCATGGCGGACTTGATTGAAGGAATCTTAGGGACGACGGCAGAAGAAGTATGACTTTCTGGAGCCGAATTCGTTCGTGGCTGGACGCAACGCTGAGACGCTCTCGGTTGGAGAGCGAGATGGACGCGGAGTTGCGCTTCCACCTGGAGGCGTACGCCCAAGATTTGGTGAGTGGTGGAGTGCCGCGTCAAGAAGCGATGCGGCGGGCCCGGATCGAATTCGGTGGAATCGAGCGCGTCAAAGAAGAAGGCCGTGAAGCGCGGGGCGTGAACCTCGTTGAATCTCTACTGCAGGATTTGCGCTATGGAGCAAGCAACATGATGCGGACGCCGGGGTTCACGGCGATCACCGTACTCACCCTGGCGCTTGGCATTGGCGCAACGACGGCGATCTTCAGCGCGGTGAACCCCATCCTGTTCCAGTCTTTGCCGTACCCGGATTCCGGCCAGATTATGATGATTTCGGATGTGCGCGGCGACGGCTCGCGACTCGACGTGACGTTCCATACCTATCGCGAAGTATTGGAGCGAAGCCGTTCGTTCGAGGCCGTGGCGGTGACGAAACCCTGGCGCCCGACGCTAACCAGCACTACGCAACCGGAACGATCGGATGGGCAGCGCGTGAGCGCGACGTACTTTCGTACGCTGGGCATTTCACCCGCCCTAGGGAGGGACTTCGATCTTTCTGATGACCAGCTCAACGGGCCACGCGTGGTAATCCTCAGCGACGTACTGTGGAAGAGACGCTTCGCGGGTGACCGCACGATTGTCGGACGCCAGGTCAAGCTTGACGACAATCTCTATACTGTCATCGGCGTGCTGCCCACCGCATTCGAGAATGTTCTGGCTCCCTTGGCCCAGCTTTGGTCGCCTTTGCAATACGACACACGCAATATCACTTCCCTTCAGACCAGGGAGTGGGGCCATCACTTGCGGATGGTGGGCCGGCTGCGGTCAGGTTTAGGAAGCGAGCAGCTGAGACGAGAGCTCGACACCATAGCGCGCAATCCAGTACGGGAGTTCCCCAGGCCGGCGTGGGCATCCCTCGAGCTAGGGTTGACCGCGGATTCGCTCCAACACGACGTTACGGAAAACGTTCGGCCCGCGCTCCTCGCCGTGCTTGGAGCGGTCCTGCTCGTTCTGATCATTGCGTGCGTGAACGTGACCAATCTCTTACTGGCGCGCGGTGTACGGCGCCGTGGTGAATTTGCATTGCGCGCGGCACTTGGCGCTGGGCGCAGGCGGCTCGTCCAACAACTCCTCACCGAGAGTTTGCTCCTTGCCCTGATGGGCGGTGTTGTCGGCCTGGCTGTGGCACAGCTCGGCGTACGCGTGCTCGTGGCACTCAGCCCATCGGAGCTGCCACGCGTTGGTGCGATAGGTGTCAACGGCGCAGTGCTGGCTTTCGCATTGTGTGTGACCACGCTGATCGGGCTGGTTGTAGGGCTGATTCCGGCGCTACGCGCGTCTCGCAATGAACCGCAAATAGGACTTCAGGAAAGCTCGCAGCGCACTGCGGGAGGCCACCAATGGGCGCGTCGTGCGCTCGTCGTTGCGGAGGTTGCGCTCGCCTTGGTAGTGCTGGTTAGTGCGGGATTGCTTTTGCGCAGTCTCGATCACCTGTTCGCGATCGCTCCGGGACTCGATCCGTCCCACGTGCTCACGATGCAGATGCAAGCGTCCGGCCGCCGATTTGACGACGACAGTGCCAGGTACCGGTTCTTTGCTCAGGCCCTCCAAGCCGTCCGCCGCGTTCCCGGCGTTAAGACGGCGGCGTTCACCAGCCAGTTGCCGCTCAGCGGGGACTTGGACGGATATGGCATACAGTTCGAGGATGACAACAGTCCCAACGGTGATTACGCCGGCTTTCGATATGCCGTCACCCCGGGCTACTTCGAAGCAATGGGCATCCCGCTCCGCCGCGGCCGCCTACTCGACGAGCACGACATGGCTGACTCACCAGTGGCGGTGCTTATCAGCGAATCTTTGGCGACGCGCAAGTTCCCCGGCCGAGATCCCCTCGGCCAACGTGTTCGCATGGGCCCCGATATTGGCCGCTTGGACCGGCCGTGGTACACCATCGTCGGTGTGGTGGGCGACGTGAAGCAAGTGTCGCTGGCGGCAAGCGATTCGGATGCACTCTATATTACGACCACACACTGGTCCGATGTGGACAATGTGCAGTCGCTCGTGGTCCGCGCACGCGGTGACGCAGGGGCGCTTGCTCCCGCGGTCAGAAACGCCATCTGGTCGGTGGACAAGGACCAGCCGGTTGTGCACGTGGCGACAATGGACGATTTGCTGGCTTCCACGGCTGCCGAGCGCCGCTTCGCGCTGACCCTGTTCGAGGCATTTGCTCTCGTCGCACTGATTCTCGCGGCTGCCGGGATTTATGGTGTGCTTTCCGGCAGCGTGGCCGAGCGCACGCGCGAGATTGGAGTGCGCCTGGCACTCGGAGCATCACGCAAGAGGATTCTCGCCCTGGTAGTTCGCGAGGGGATGACGCTCACGGTGCTGGGCGTCTCGATCGGTCTGGTCGGAGCGGCGGCGGCAAGTCAGGCCATCGCGGCGATGCTCTTCGGCATATCGCCCTTCGACTCCGTCACCTACCTGGGAGTAATTGTGCTGTTGGCAGGTGTGGCGGTCATAGCGTGCGGCATACCAGCCTGGCGGGCCATGAAGGTGGATCCTATAGTCGCGCTGCGCTACGAGTGAAGTCCTATTCGTAGCGGAGAGCTTCAACGGGATCGAGGCGGGCGGCCTTCCAGGCGGGATAGACACCAAAGACGATGCCGATCAGTGCGCACAGAACGAGCGCAGTGATGATCCAGAAAAAAGAGAGCACCGCGGACATTTTCAGTCCGTAGCGCAGCAGCAGGGAGATGCCGGAACCGAAGAGAACACCGATGACGCCGCCAACGGCGCTGAGCGTGACGGCTTCGATCAGGAATTGCGCCAGGATATTGGAGCGTCTCGCGCCGATGGCCTTTCTCACGCCAATCTCCCGTGTCCGTTCGGTGACGCTGACCAGCATGATATTCATCACCCCGATTCCGCCGACGATCAAGCCAACGGAAGCGATCGCAAACATTAAAATGAAGATGAGTCCGCTGATCTTGTTCCACAAATCCAGAAAATAATCCGAAGTGAACAGCGCAAAGTCATCGGGCTTGTTGTTGGGGAGCCGGCGCTTGCGGCGGAGGAGTTCGCGAATTTCCGCGACAGCTTCGCCGACCTTATCGGGATACCGAGCCTTGGCGAAAATCACATAGTCCTTCCTGTTGGGATAGAGTTTACGCAGCGTGGTGACCGGCATGTACGCAGAGTTGTCCTCCGGGTTGGAACCGCCGGAGATGCCCTGCCTTTGCTTCTGTAGCGTGCCGATAACCGTGAAGAGCTGGCCGTCGATGACCACCTCCTTGCCCAGGCTATTCTCCGATGATTCGGGAAAAAGAATGCGCGTCGTGTCGTATCCCAGCAGCACCACGGGTGCGCGGTGCTCCGAATCGCTTTCATTGAAGAAGCGGCCGCGCGCAATTTTCAAGTCGAAGATTTCCCCGATAGAGGGTTGATTCCCCTGCAGAATCACGTTTTTCGCGCGATAGGCGCCGCGGCGCACGTCTTCCGTGCCGGAACCGAATTGCGGTTGAAAAATGCGCATGGAGGCCGAGGCCGCCTTGACGTATGGCAGCAGGGCAATATCGTCCGCCCACTCGGGCTGGAGTTCCTTGCGTGTAAACCATTCGCTCGGCGGACGAGAAAGCGAAGCCCATGGAAAACGGTAGGCGATGATCGTGTCGGAACCCAGCTCGCGAATTCCACCGAGCACGTTTTCATTGAGCCCATTGATGATCGACGTGACGGTAATGACCGTGGTTATGCCGATGACGATCCCCAGAACGGTAAGCGCGGACCGCAGCTTGTTTTTCCTCAGGGTATCGAGAGCGAGAAGGATTTCTTCGTGGAGCTTGAGCATTCCTTCTTTGCGCATGCGCACGCGGAGAGGCAGCGCTGCGGGCCGCCGCAAAGTTTTTTCGAAGGTGGCCATGAATTCTCTCTGCTACTCCGAACGCAACGCTTCGACCGGATCGAGCTTGGCGGCCTTGGATGCCGGATATGTGCCGAAGAAAAGCCCGACACTCAAGGCAACAATCAGCCCGCTGATCACCGACCACAATTGCACGGAGCTCGGGAGCGCAAATATCCACGTTATGACGCTGGCGACCAGGACGCCGCACAAAACTCCAATAGCGCCGCCGATCACCGAGATCGTCGACGATTCAATCAAGAATTGAAGCAAAATGTCGCTACGGCGCGCGCCTAGAGCTTTGCGCACGCCGATTTCGCGGGTCCGCTCGGTCACGGAAACGAGCATGATATTCATGATGACGATTCCGCCGACGACCAGGGAAATCGAAGCGATAGCGATCATAACGGCGAAAAAAGAACTGCTGATGTCTTTCCACAGCGACAGAAAGGAGTCGCTGGTTTCGATCGCGAAATCGTCCGGCTTGGCGTAGGCAAGGTGATGGCGCCCGCGCATGATC
>Ga0099793_10000351_pt1 | contig 12070 bp, 10 predicted proteins | sample Rivendell_Oct201_9_FD_77319 | JGI IMG/M metagenome (GOLD analysis project Ga0099793, IMG submission 77319) | Vadose zone soil and rhizosphere microbial communities from the Eel River Critical Zone Observatory, Northern California to study diel... | ecosystem: Environmental > Terrestrial > Soil...
ATCGAGCGTTACAGCCGGCTCAACCGGATCATTGACCCGAATCTTAGAAGACGGCACCATCTAGCTTGGCTCCACAACTATGAGCGCCTGGTCCTTTTCAACCGGAGTATTCTCCTTCACAGCTATCGTCTTTATCTTACCGTCGATCGGAGAGCGGATCTCATTCTCCATCTTCATGGCTTCAAGGAGCAACACGCCTGATCCGCGTGCGATCATCCCACCCGCTGCCACGATGATACGTGTGACAATGCCGGGCATTGGAGCCCGGATCGTTTCCTCGGACTTCCGGATCGCTTTCGTCTCGAACCGTGCGATGAGAGCGTCACGCTCATCTTCGAGTTTTACACGAAGGACAAAATGTTTAAGCCATACTTGATAATGGTTATCCTTTAATCTCTCGATGTAAACATTCGAATATTTATCGCCGACCTTCACCCTATAGAGCCCATTCTTCTGGCTCGTGAGCGCTGCACGAATGCTCTTCCCCCTGAACAAGAGCAGACCCGGAGACTGAAAATCGATCTTCAGCTTGATTCCGTTGATCGAGAGGCGATAGCTCGTGCTAGGATGCTTCATCGCTCATCCAATCGAGTGATTGTGTTCTCCATTCACTTTTCTTCACCTCATGATTATTGCCGGGTTGTTCCCCCGCCTGTGCTTGTTCCAAAAGGATGCAGACCGCCGCCGCTGAAAGCAACGCATGTTTTGGAATCGGCGAAAGCTTCGGAAGTTGTTCTTCCAGGAAATTCGTGTCATAACGCCCGGACCGGAACTTCGGATGACGTAAAATCGATAAACACTGGGCGATATTTGTCTTAACCCCGAAGATCTCATAGTCTTCAAGAGCGCGAATTGATCTGCTGATCGCTTCCGTACGGGAGCCGCCCCAGGCGATGATTTTGGAAACCATGGTGTCATAGTATGCCGATATTTCGCCCCCCTCCTCCACTCCCCTATCCTCCCTGATGCCCGGTCCTCCGGGTGGGCTCAACGAGACGATCGATCCGCTCGACGGGAAGTATTCGTTTTCAGGATCCTCTGCATAAATACGGCATTCGATGGCATGACCCCGAAAATGAATGCCGTCCTGGCTGACGCTTAGAGGCTGGCCGTGCGCAAGCGTGATCTGCTCCCAGACGATATCCAGACCGACACGCATTTCAGTAACCGGGTGCTCGACCTGAAGCCGGGTGTTGACCTCCAGAAAATAGAAATGCCGGTCCTCATCGAGAATGAACTCGACTGTCCCGGCATTCGAGTAGCCGGCTCGCTTCACGATCTTAAGTGCAGCTTGAGTCAACTGCGCCCTTATATTTGCATCAACAGCGGTTGAGGGCGATTCTTCAATAACTTTCTGGTGTCTTCTCTGAATGGAACATTCGCGTTCGCCCAGGTGAACCGCCTTCCCGCCAACTTCGGCCAGTACCTGGACCTCCACATGGCGGGGCCTTTGGATATACTTCTCGAGGAAGACGCGGTCATCCCCAAAGGCCAGCCGTGCCTCGGTCCTCGCTGCAGTGAGAGCACCCTCAAGGCCGGCTTCGGACTGCACGATTCGCATCCCCTTGCCTCCCCCCCCGCCCGCTGCCTTGATCAGGACCGGATAGCCCACCTTCCGGGCCACAGAAGCAGCATCCCGGGCTCGTGTGATAGGCTCATGAGAACCGGGCACCACCGGTATACCGAGTGACGCTGCCAGGTGGCGTGCGGCCACCTTATCCCCAAGCACCCGCATCGACCTCTCGGTCGGGCCGATGAAAATAAGCCCCGCCCGCCGTACGGCTCGTGCAAATACAGGATTTTCAGAGAGAAAGCCATAACCGGGATGGACTGCCGTCGCGCGCGATCGTCTTGCGGCCTCAAGAATTCTTCGGATGTTAAGGTAACTCTCACCGGCCGGCGCCGGCCCAAGCAAATAGGACTCGTCGGCCAGATCCACGTGGGGAGCATGGAGATCTGCCTCGGAGTAAACTGCAACCGATTTCAATCCGTGCTCTCTGCAAGTGCGGATCACGCGGACCGCAATTTCTCCTCTATTCGCAATGAGTACCTTTGCCCCTGCCCATGATCGTCTCATTCGAGCTCCACCACCGTGACGCCGCTTCCCCCTTCGTTCCACTCGCCCAACCTGAATGACTTAATTGCCGGGTTTCCTTTGAGGTAAGCGGTTACTCTCTTCCGCAGAGCTCCCGTCCCCTTTCCATGAATGATATCTACACGATGGAGTCCCGAGACGACCGCATCGCTGATAAACCTCTCTACTGCTTCGACCGCTTCGTCTCCGTACATCCCCCGCAGGTCTATCTCATTCTTAGTCTGGATAGAATTAACAAGCTCATGGCTCATCGATCCCCGTTCTCCCCGGGGAGCGGCAGGTTCCAGCCCCTCTTTCGGCACGCGCAATTTGATTCCGCCCACCAGCACCATGTATGTACCATGCTCGCCTCGGGAGGCGATCTCACCAATCGTGTCACTATCCTTTAACCGAACGGACGCTCCCTTCTTGAAATCATAGGTGATAGCTTGTTCGCTCTCAACCTCCTTATTGATCTTTACTAGTTCGTCTTTTAGTGATTGAATCTCCTGCTTCGCGGCGGCGATCACCGGGGGTTCCGCAGCTCGCTCCCGTATCTCCCGCACAACTCGTTCAATGATCGAACCCGACTTTTCAATGAGTTTTCCTGCTTCTTCAACGGCATGGGCTTTTATGCCCTTCAGATCAGATACCAGTGCTCTCATCTTCGTATCATACTGCTCGATCATCCCTTCAAGATGGAGCTTCTCGGTCCGGACTGCGTCAAGATTAGCCTTTAGCTGCTGTCCCTTTGATTCAAGGTCAGTAATGAGTTGGTCGAGTTTATTCGCTTCATTTCCTTTCAGGCTTTTTGACCGTTCAATGATTTCGGAGCCCAGATCCATGCGCTCCGCCATTTCGATCGCGTAACTGCTTCCCGGAATGCCCGGAAGAAATCGGTAAGTCGGCCGGAGAGACCGTTGGTCGAATTCCATGGCACCATTCTCGATGCGGCTGTTCTCAGCCGCTATGGCCTTCAGGCTCCCGTGATGGGTCGTGATAACGGAGAGGCAGCCGCGGTTCGTCAGCTCCTCAATGACCGCCGCCGCCAGAGATGCTCCCTCCGATGGATCGGTATTCGAGCATATTTCATCAATAAGAACCAGGCTGGATGTCCCGGCCTCCTTCAGTATTTCTCTGAGGCCTGCCAGGTGCGATCCGAAGCTGCTCAGATCATCCTCGATCGACTGCTGGTCTCCAATCTCAACGAAGACCTCTTTGAACAGCTTCATTTGTGTCTCAGGGCCGGCCGGAATATGGCAGCCGGATTGGAGGAGCACGTTCAAGAGCCCAATCGTTTTCAAAGCGACAGTCTTGCCACCTGAATTCGGACCGGTAATAATGAGTGTAGAAGCGTCACGGCCGAGTTCCAGGGTAAGGGGGATCACCTCCTCCCTCTTGTGCCTGAGAAGTAAAACGGGATGGTAGGCTTCTTTCAAACGCAGATCCTCCCCTATTTGCGGTTCGACTCCCATAACCTCGACCGAGTATTTGGCCTTGGCATGAATGAAATCTAGCAAGCCAAGTCCGTGGGTAGTCTGCTGTAGCACATCTCTCGATTCGCGCACCTGCTCGGTTAACTCTTTAAGTATTCTATCAATCTCCCGCCGTTCCTCGAATTCCAGAGAGCGGATATCATTGTTGAGTTCAAGTGTTACTGTAGGCTCCACGAACACCGTTGCTCCACTCGAAGAGGCACTGTGGATGAAGCCAGGGACCCGGTTCTTGTGTTCCACCTTCACCGGGATGACCATTCTTCCGTCCCGCGTAGTGATGATCTCTTCCTGTATCCAGTCTTTTCCGGCAACCGATTTCAGTATTAATTCCAAACTCCGCTTAAGGGCCTCCTTTTGCTCTAAAATCTCCTTCCGGACCTGTGAGAGGGCCTTGCTGGCGTTGTCTCTCACATTGCCTTCATCGTCAATCGCCTTTCTGATATTGTACTCAAGAAGCTTGTTGATCTGAACCGGGATAACAATGCCCCAGAGTGTCGGATAGAGTGCCTGTCTTCGGCTAAAATAGGTACGTACCTTTTCGGCGGTAGAGAGGAGCAATGCGATCTTGTGCAGCTCCTCTGACGAGAGGATGTAGTCTTCGATGGAGGCCCGTCTGAGACTCGTGCGGATATCGGAAATGTGCTCGAGCGGGGGATAGTCGTCGGATTCGAGTATCTTCTTCATTTCCGACACGGCCCGGAGACTGGATTGAATTTCGAGGAGATCGCCTGAGGGAGCGAGCCCTTCGACATGCTCCCGTCCCAGATCTGATAAGGTATAGCCGAGTATGTGCTGCTTTACCTTCCCGAGTTCGAGCTTCGTGAAGGAATGTAAATACTCGCGCATGTAGTGCTAGTGGGCACCCTTAAGCTTCTTGATCTTACTCTCGACTTCATCGAAAAACCCTTTGGTGTCGGGAATCCATGAAGTAGAGTTGTCGAACACGCTCGGAGCGACGAGGAGCCAGTCTTTATAGAAGAGGGATTCGTTTTGTGCCTCTACAGAGGGAAGATCGAACACATTGAACATCAGGAGGATCAGGCTGATGGCGACCGTGCCGTGAGCGGCGCCGATGATTGAACCGCTCAGCCGTGAGATAAATTTCAGAGAATCAGCATCGCTCCGGCCAAACCAGCGATAGAAGAGATTGACGACAACGGTAATTACTACGAAAAGTGCGAAGAATGCCATGACAAACGAGAGCTCCTCCGAGAAGCCAAACCAAGACATGATCAGATCTCCCACCGGCGCCATCCATTTCGTGGCGACAACCAATCCGCCCCAGAGGCCGAGCGCGGCAAAGATCCTTTTCAGGAATCCGTCACGGAATCCGAGAACCACGAAACCCAGGAAACCGATAAGAATAACAATGTCCGTTATATTCATCAGGCCCTCACATTCCGAGCGTTCGTTTCACAATTTCCTGAACAAGTTTCCCGTCAGCCTTCCCCTTCAGTTCCTTCATCACGAGGGGCATGACCTTGCCGAAGTCCTTTGCTGTCGAGGCGCCGGAGTCAATGACCGCCTTTTTCACCAATTCCTCGATCTCGGCAGGCGAGAGTTGCTTCGGCAGATACTCCTGGATGATGCCAAGCTCCTCTTCTTCAGTCCGGGCGATGTCCTCCCTCCCCTTCTCTCGGTAGATCGTAATGGCTTCCTTCCGCTTCTTCGCCGCGGCAACCAAGACAGCGACTTCATCCTCGCTCGTCATGCCGCCGGAGGGGCGCTTCTCCACCTGTTTCTCGAGCAAACCGGCCCTGATCATGCGCAAGGTCTCAAGCCGGAGCTTTTTGCCCGATTTTAAGGCTGACTTCATATCGTCCGAGATTTTTTCCAGTAGCGCCATAGTTTTCAGAGGTTCAGAGGCCCCCGAAGACGGGGATGCACGCGCCGTTGACAGACCGGCCTTTCTCGGAACAGAGCAGCAGCATCAGTTCGGCGATTTCCTCAGGCGCCACCCACTTGGACGAATCTTCGTTCGGCATACTTTCAATATTCGCGCGGGTCTTGATGATGCTCGGTGCAATCGCATTTGCGGTCACGCCGCTCCCTTTGAGCTCCTCCGCAAGGATCTGTGTCAATATCACAACCCCCGACTTGGAAACCGCATACGGGGCCCTCCCCGCCGTCGGTCTCAGGGCAGGCATCGCCGCCATGCTGATGATGCGCCCGTAGGCCGCGCTGCCCAGTTTTTGAAGGAACTCTCTCGTACAGAGAAATACGGTCTTAAGATTGAGCTCCATCATCTTATCCCAGTCCTTTGTCGTGACATCCTTCACCTTGGCGCCGGGAAGAAAACCCCCGGCGATGTTAATCAGTATATCGACACGCCCAAATTTGCCGAGGACTCGCTGAAACAAGGCGGCCACATCTTCGTCATCAGTAACATCGGCGCGGACGATGAACACTTTTTTCTTAAAATCTTCCGAAAGGCGCTTCACCTCGTCCTCGAAGACATACGAAGTGGCGACATTCGAACCCGCCGCAAGGAACCGCTCGGCGACGACGTGGCCCAGTGCTCCGGTCCCGCCGGTGATTATCGTTGTTAATCCAGCCAGCGTCATGGCGCGTTGATCGGAATATATCATTTTGGGGTCTGAGAGTCAATTGCCTTTACAGATTCTTCTTGAAATTGCTTCGGTAAATCCTTACCTTCGATGAGCCAATGTCTCGAGCCGGAAAGATATTTCCTGTTGTTCTCATCGCCTTGCTGGCTTGCTCGGCGGTCTTTCCGGACATGGGCCACACCGATGTTTTGCCATCCGGGGCGCACACCGTCCAGACTCTTACCACGCATGACTGCGGTGCGAAAGAGCGGCATAAGGATATCACTCACATTTGCCAGGCGTGCCATCGCGCGGCCAATTCTATCGCGAGGACATCGCCGGCTTCGTTTGTTGCTGCCTCAGTCGCTCAAGTTGTTGTCCGGCCCCTCCTCATTCCCCTTAAATCAAAGGATTATTACTACTCCGGCTCGAAGCGCGGTCCTCCCATCTCCTGATTCACTTCTTCCACGTTAACTAACCTGAGGGTTCGCCCTCGGCAATTCCATCGGACCTGAATCGATGATCCCATCGATCTGAGGCTTGCCTTCTTTCCGGCATCCGGGTCCGCCACATTGAAGAAGCGAAGAGGAGATTTTCAATGATCACCGGGCAACATATTCGGTCCACACCGAAGAAGGCCGCAAAGACAAGCGCGGCCTTATCCATAATGCTTTCGTTCATTTTACCCGCCGGCCTGGTCGGCTTCACATCAGGTACCCCCCTAAGCGCCCCGCCTCCCGATGAGGGAGTTCAGTTCACGGTTGTCGTCTTTGAAGCAGGAGTCAAGACCCCTCTCGAGCGAGTCAGGGTGATCCTCCGCCGCGATGGCTCGCTGATCGGGGATAAAGTAACCAATCCATCGGGCATAGCGCTCTTCCGCGATCTCCAGGCCGGCTCGTACAGAATCACGGCCCACCTAGTGGGCTATTATGACTTCTCCGATTCGGTAGTCGTCGATCAAAATCATACCGCCGATTCAATATCACTCCAGGAAATTCGCAGGCAAGAGGTTGTTGTGACAGGACAGCGGGAGTTGAACGTCTCCTCAATCGATCTCTCGACGGGCAACCAGATATTCGAATCCGAAACCTATCATGCCCCGCCGACCGCGAGAATGACGAATATCATACAGGAGAATCTGGCCGGGACTGTCAAGGCACCCACGGGTGAGGTTCACATTCGAGGCATGCACGGAGAGTATACGTACTATGTCGATGGGGTTCCGGTTCCTCTGGGTGTCTTTGGAGGTCTCAATGAGGTGGTCGATCCCAAGGTGATCGACCGGGCAACTTTTCTGACCGGTGGATTTCCGGCCGAATTCGGCGGACAGACTGCCGCTGTCATCGACATACAGAACCGTGTCCCCACGGGCCGTTTCCACCTCGACTTTTCAAGTTATGGAGGGAGCTATCTCGTCTTCAATGGCACGAAGCCGTTCTCACCCGGAGACGAAGTTCCGCTGGGGCAGTCCAGCGCCGAACCGGGAGATACACTCGGAGGTAGCGTCGGGCCGTTCCGCGCCCTCACTTCCAACGGACAGTCGCTTTCCCTGAGCGACCATGCAGACAAGTTCGGTTACTTCATTTCCGCTTCACGCCAGGAAACCGACCGCCGGATCGACCCTTCGGTGGCAGCACTGTACAATGATCATGGCCACGACCACTTTCTCTACGGAAAATTTGATTACCTGATCGGACCGGATGACTACATCACCGCGAACCTGAACTACGGCCGTACGGCCACGGAGGTACCCTTCGACCCCACGGCGCAGGGCTATTCCCCGGACCAACAGCAGACCGGTAATTCCTTCCAGACTTTTTCATACTACCACAGGATCTCTGCGGAACAGGATCATGAAAGCGATCTTCTTTTGGGGGCCCTTGCCCGTCAGGGAAGTCTCCAATTCAACCCCAGTCCCGTCAGCCCGGTATCGTTTCAATTTGCAGGGGACACTACGTTGTTCGCTTTGTCTGAAGACCGCTCGTTCTCCTCATTCGGTCTCGTGGCGAAGTATGATATTCGTCTCTCGCATCAGGTGATGTTCAAAGGAGGATTCAATTTGATACCGACGACCGGGAGCGAAGCCTTCACGTCGCGCGACAGCGCGGGCAACCCCGGACCGAGTGTAACAGTCAATTACGCGGGCTCGGATTTTGGGATTTTCGGCCAAACAGAGTGGCATCCCTTCGAATGGACGCGGCTCGATGCGGGGGTCCGGTACGATCAACACATCGCCCCCGACGCACCGCTCCAAAACCAGGTGAGCCCCAGGCTTCGCCTGAACCTTTTCATTGATGAAGAAAACACCGCCTATTTGTATTACGGCAGGCTGTTCATGCCGAATAACATCGAGGGTATCAGGCTTCTGGCCTCCAACGTGTCGAGCGACGGCGTAGCGACGCTCCCGGAGAGAGACAATTTTTATGAGGCCAGCTACTCGCACTCCTTCAACTTCGGATTGAGAACCAAGCTTGGCCTCTTCCACAAGGACGCCGAACCAGGCGTGGATGACCAAACGATTGGTTCCAGCGCCGTGAAAACTCCCGTCAATATCGAACGGGTTCGAACCAACGGACTGGAGGCCGCCCTCTCCTTCAGCAACCCCGGCACCCCATTCGCGGGTTACCTGAACCTAGCCATCATCCATGCATACGGCTCCAGTGCCATTACAGGTGGATTCCTGCCTCCCCTCGACGACGGAGACGCCACCGATCTCGATCACGATCAACGGCTGTCCATCGTCGGCAGCATTAAGTACCAGCCCGCCGACTGGTTTGCAAGCCTGACTACAATCTATGGATCGGGCCTCACCAACGGCAACCCGAGCGGCAGCGCGTTCGGAACAGGGCTCTTTGATTTTAATCCCGATGCGCACGTGGCTCCCTACATCACGTTCGACCTGGCGGCCGGACACACATTTTCGGTGGATGGCACGACAACGCTCGAGCCGTCGATCTATATTACAAACCTCTTTGACAAGAATTATTTTCTCAAAGGCGCCTATTTCAGCGCCGCGGCGTATGGAGAAAGAAGGAATGTCGTGTTCAAAGTGGCTCTCCACATATAGAGAGTTGCCGTTCGCGAGTGTCGATCAATCATTTCGTGTTGCAGGTTCAGAGAAAAATGTTTACATTTGAATCTCATTCTATGACGTGTAAGACGCTTTCACACATCCTCACCGTCCTTCTCCTGACGGTGATCTATTGCACGACGATCCCACTACTAGCTGTTGTGCATACTCACGATCCCGTGAACGGGACCGGAATGGCTGCCGTTCGCTCGGGCGGAAAGGAAATCAGTACAAAGGAGAATCCGCTCTTCTGCGCAGTGTGTTTCCGTTTGAACACAACGCAGACGATCTCCCCCCAGACATATGTCCTCCCTGCTGTCCATCCGGGCTACGAAGTCATTGTTCGAATCCCTGAGAGCAGTTCCCGCTTCGGCCTCTACTTCTATTTCCAAGGGCGCGCACCTCCCTTCCATCTCGTATAATCGGCTAGCACTTTCCCTCGATCGGGAAAGTGAAAAGTTTCCCCAGAACAGTCAGCGATTGTACTCAAGGTACGTCATGGAAAGGAACCTTTATGAGCTGCAGATTACTTATTATATTCGTCCTGCTCTGCTCAATCCCTCCGGTGGCTGCAGGGCAGGATCGCGAAAAGCCTAAAGACCAGCAGATTGATGAATTGCGGAGAGAGGTCGGTGAACTCCGCCAAGAATTAGTACGCCTGCGATCGCAACTTCCTCAAGGAGATTCTACTCAGGCAGATGAACTCGATCAACTCGAAGCACGACTGGAACGCCGCGCAGAAGCACTCGAAAATAAGATCGACGCCGTTTCGCGCAGCGTGGCCCCGATCGCCTTCAACCCGAAGATGGTTACAGCCGTAAATTTTGCGGCACGCTCGGATAACAAGGAGGTTATTGAGCCGTCGCCGAATCAAAGCGTGATTAGCAACCGCCCATTCTTGCGTACGGTTGAGGTCGAGTTGAGTTCGGCGGTCGATCCCTATGCCTCGGCGTTTGCTGTCATCTCGCTGGAAAACCAGGCAAACAAAGATTTCGGCATCGACGCCGAAGAAGCATACGGACTCATCAAACGCCTCCCCATCATCGAGTCAGCACCGTTGGGATTGAAGCTAAAGATCGGAAAATACCGCGCTTCAATCGGAGTAAACAACAAGATTCACATTCATGACCTTCCGTGGACAACTCGTCCGCTCATTGTCTCGCGTTATCTCGGAACCGATCACGGTGAATTCTTTGAATCCGGCTTCAATCCCGTCGGCATGGATTTGGATTTTTATCTCCCCAATCCATTTCCGGGAACTACGTTCGAAATGAACGCCGATATTGTGCGCGCGGGCGATATCGCCATCTCGAATGCGAGTCTCGCGACGGCAACTCTCTCGCCAGTCACAGTGCGGCAGCCGGCATACATCGGGCACCTGAATCTCTCGAAAGACTGGAGCAACGTTCATCTTCTCAATATTGGCGCCAGTATCTACGACGAAGAAGGCGATTATGCTACGCGCGCCTACGGCGTCGATCTGACTTACAAGTGGGCGCCGGCCGAAGAACGCGAATCACATTCGGTCGTTGCGGGCGGTGAAGCGCTCATTCTCGATCACATCAATTCTCAGCTCGACAGGATCCATCCTTATGGCTGGTTCGGATACCTGCAATACCAAACGTCGTATTGGCTGTATCTAGGCGCCCGCTACGATTGGATCGAAGAAGCGAGCGACGCGGCGGTGGTAACAAGAAATATCGGTGTATACGCGAGCTATTATACAACAGAATTCCTGAGATTCCGATTTGGCTTCGAGCATCGGCAGAGCGATATCGCCTCCCAGGATAATCTCAACACCATTATTTTCGATCTTAACCTCGTGTTCGGCTCACATCCCACAGAACCGTACTGGGTAAATCGTTAGAAAGGATAAGAACATGAAGAAGCTACTGAACATCATCGCCCTTGTACTCGCCGCCCTCATGGCGCAACCGGCGAGCGCTCAAAACAAGAAGTTAAAAGTCGTCACGACACTTAGCTACCTGCAGTATGTGACTCAGGAAGTTGGAGGAGATAAAGTTGATGCCGTCGCCCTCGCCAATCCGAAGCAGGATCCACACTACGTTACGCCTACGCCTCGAATGAATCAGCTTGCAACGGACGCCGATCTCTTCATCGAGAATGGTTTGTCGCTGGATATGTGGGCAAAAAACGTCCTCGAAGCATCAGGAAACCCCTCGATCCAACCCGGAAGCCCGGGTCACCTCGTCGCGACGATCAATGTGCCAGTGAAAGAGCTGCCGACAGAAGTTTCACGCTCCTGGGGGGATATCCATCCCCAGGGCAATCCGCATGTCTGGCTCGATCCCTTCAACGTCAGGATCATTGCCGGCAATATTGCCGACCGGCTCAAGCACATTGACCCGAGGAATGGTGATTACTACCAGAAACGATTCGACGATTATAAAACAACGTTTGATGCGGCGATGTTTGGCGAGGAACTCGTCAAGGCCCTGGGTAAGTCGGGCGGCGATATCCTGACCCGCAAGGCCAAGAACAATGAGCTGAGCGACTGGCTCAAGGGGAAAAAGCTGGACGGAAAACTGGGCGGCTGGATGAAGAAGGCGGAGCGGCTGAACGGGATGAAGATCATGTCTTACCACAAAACATACATCTACTTCGCTGACCGTTTTGGACTGCAAATCGCCGGCGAACTCGAAGAGAAACCGGGCATCCCTCCTCCGCCCAAGCATCGCGATGCCGTCGTCGAACAGATCAAGCGGGAAGGCATTAAAGTGATCCTCAACGACAACTTCTATTCCCGAGAAGCGGCCGATTATGTCGCCAGCCGGACGGGTGCCAAGGTGGTGATTACCTATGTCGACGTCGGCGCGGTCGAGGCAGTTGATACCTACGAGAAGCTGATCACCTACCTGATCGA
>Ga0099793_10000359_pt1 | contig 11963 bp, 10 predicted proteins | sample Rivendell_Oct201_9_FD_77319 | JGI IMG/M metagenome (GOLD analysis project Ga0099793, IMG submission 77319) | Vadose zone soil and rhizosphere microbial communities from the Eel River Critical Zone Observatory, Northern California to study diel... | ecosystem: Environmental > Terrestrial > Soil...
AACGACGTCACCACTCTTGCCCACTGCCAGGTCGAAAGCAAAGTTCGTGCTTTCGAGCAAGCCGGAGTATCGCGCCACCCACTGCTGCACGCCCGCCGGATCGTACTTTACGGTTGCGTACTCAGATGAGGTTCCTGAACTGTCATAACTATAACCGCTCACGTAAACATTGCCGGCATCATCGATTGCAAGGGAAGAAACTATGTCATCGCCGCTCGAAGGACCGTCATAGCGTTCTGCCCACTGTTGTGCGCCCACCGCACTGTACTTTACGGTGACATAATCGTAACCGGTAATCGAGGATCTGCTGTAACCGGCGATGTACGTATTTCCCGACTGATCGGCGGCCACAGCCGAAGCTACGTCATCGCTGATGCCGGGCCCGTCGAAGCGGGCTTCCCACCACTGGCTGCCGCCCATATCATAGGAGACCGTGGCAATATCATAGCCGCTGCCGTCCTGCAAATCGCTGTATCCCGCGACGAGTGCATGTCCAAATCCATCGTATACGATGGCGGCCGGGTAGCTGTCGTTCGACTGCGAGGCCCGGTATCGGAGATTCCATTGTTGAATGCCTGTCCCACTATACGCCACCGTCACCTCATTAAAAAAAATGGCGGACGCATCGACGCTCGAACCAGTTACATAGACCGACCCAAAGGGATCCAGTGTGATTCCGGATGCGAAATCATCGCCGTTGAACGCGCCGTTGTATCGTTGGACCCATGATTGGGTGCCCGCAGTCGTATATTTGATCGTTGCGTAATCATACCCTGTGCCGCTCCCGAGACTGGATCCTGTGACGAAGGAGTTACCGGCGCCGTCGACGGCAATCGCCGAAGTATGATCGCTTCCGTTCGCCGGCCCGTTGTAAGTGTTCACCCACTTTTGCGTCCCGGAGGAATCGTACTTGATGGTCGCATAATCGTCACCCGTTCCCGAACCCCGGGAATAACCGGCAACGTATACATTCGCAGCATTGTCGATGCCCAGACCGACAGCCACGTCATCCCCATTCCCGCTCCCGTTGAAGGAGACAGCCCATCGCTGATTTCCCGCGGCATCATACTTGATCGTGACGTAATCCCTCCCAGCGCCGGATGCGGCGGCATATCCTGCAACATAAACGCTATTACTATTGTCGATTCCGACCGCCACGGCAAAATCGTCACCGTTCGCCGTCCCATTGTAGCGGAACACTTTCTGCTGGACACCATTGGAATTGTACTTCACCGTTGCGTAGTCATAACCCGAGCCGGACCCGGCGCTGTACCCGGTTACATAAACGTTGCCGAGGCCATCTATCGCGAGGGCGGTCGCGAAATCGTCGCCGTTCGCCGGGCCGTTGTAGCGTATGACCCACTGTTGAATGCCGTTCGAATTGTATTTGAGTGTAACGTAGTCATATTTGGTTCCGGACCCCTCGCTGTACCCTGCGACATAGACGTTGCCGGATCCATCCACCGCGATCTTCGAAGGCCGATCCTGGCCGTTCGATACTCCGTTGTACCGGACAGACCACTGTTTGATCCCGGTATAGCTGTATTTTATTGTCAGGATATCGTTGCCTGTCGTGGACGAATCCCCGTATCCGGCAACATACACATTGCCGTTGGCATCACGCGCAACTGCGACGCCGTAGTCTTCCGACGCCGCCATCCCTGACGCGTATGTTGCGAGCCATTCCTGCCGGACGGAATCTGAGGACGCGGATTTCATCGGGCGCAACAGCATGCTGGGGCCCCGTGGCGCTACGGGTGCGCCGACCGCATGCATCTCTGGCGCGCCTGCGGCCGCCGGATTTGGGGCCAGCAAGTCGCCCCTCTTCAACGGCGTGAACCGGCCGGGATGTGGGTTGCCCTTCATCGAAGCCGGTTGCGTCCCACGATAGCGATAACGGGCGGAGAGGAGCTTCCTGACGGATGTTTGCTCGTTACGCTCAGCCAATCGAGGCGCGGAGCGTCCCGCCCCTCGTTGTTTCGACTGAACACTGGATGGGAAAAAAACCCCGGTCTGGGCGAAGAAGAGAATGAAAAGCCAAACAACGATTCTTGGCACCGAGGAGATTCGGATAGTATCCCCCTGATTGTCGGACAAGAAATGGATACCGCGTCTTACAGGAAATTACCGGGGTGTGCAACGATATTTTATTGCACGATGTGCGGGCGTGTGACGGGCAAAATAGCAAAAGATGATTGCAAAGTCAAGGTGAGCAGATGCCTTGCTTCGTTCCCTAGTTCTTCTTACATTTACCGCGAAGATCGAGCCAAATCACGAGCCGTTCACCCGGGGGAGGCAAGAAGGAACATCCATGATCCGATCCATTCTCGTTTTATGCTTTCTCGCCCTGCCCCTCCTGTCACGGGCTCAGTCCGTCTTTCCCGTCCGCGATGAGGGGGAAGCGCGCAATCGGACATACCATGTTGTCCACTACAAGATCGAAGTTTCATTCGATGAACAGAAGAAGATGGTCATGGGTAAGGCAGCGGTCACGCTGGTTCCTTTCCTGTCTGAATTTAAAAATATCGAACTTGATGCCGAGCAGCTCGATATCCATTCGGTGACGCTTGGGTTGGGCAAGCCCGTGCGGTACGAGGTTGAACCGAAGATGCTTGTTGTTCACCTGGACAAGCCGTATTCATACGGCGACACCATCACGGTCGCCATCGACTATTCATGCACACCGAAGAAGGGCCTGTACTTCACACAGCCCGATTCGGGCTATCCCGACAAACCCTGGCAGATTTGGTCTCAGGGTGAGGATATGGACAATCACTTCTGGTTCCCCTGTTACGATTTTCCGAACGACAAGGCGACTTCGGAATTGATCGCGACCGTGAAAAAGAGCTACACCGTTCTCTCAAACGGGGAACTGGTGAGCATGAAGGAAAACAAGAAAGACGGCACGAAGACATTTCACTGGAGGGAAAACAAGCCCCATTGTTCCTACCTGATCGCAATCGCGGCGGGGGACTATGCGGTCCTGCACGACAAGGCGGGCAAGTTGCCGCTTCAATATTACGTTTTCCGGGACGATACGGCGGATGCGCGAATGTGTTTCCGCCAAACCCCGGACATGATCAAGTTCTTCAATGAAAAGATCGGATTCTCGTATCCCTGGGAGAAATATGCCCAGGTCCTGATCACAGATTTTATCGAAGGCGGAATGGAAAATACAAGCGCCACATCGCTTCTCGATTGGGCGACGGTCTACGATGCGCGACAACGGCTCGACAACTTACCGACCGGTCTCATCGCTCACGAGCTTGCCCACCAATGGTGGGGTGACGTCGTAACCTGCAAGGACTGGCGGCACCTGTGGCTCAATGAAAGCTTCGCAAGTTATTTCGATCCGCTCTATCATGAATACTGGCTCGGTAAAGATGAATTCCAGCTTATGATGTTCAACAGCCAGCAGGCGGGAGTCCACATCGATACGGCAGTCGGGCGGAAACCGATTGTCAGCGTCGGATCCTACGGAACGAATGTCTATCCGCGGGGAGCGGCGGTCCTGCATATGCTGCGATTCGTGCTCGGCGATCAGCTTTTCTGGAAGTCGCTCAACCATTATATCACGAAACATCAATTCGCCCCGGTCGAGACAAACGACCTGAAGGTCGCAATCGAGGAAGTCACGGGTCAGAACCTCGCATGGTTTTTCGATCAGTGGGTATACAAAGCGGGTCACCCGATTTTTGACGTAAAGTATCGGTGGAGCGATTCGGCGAAGTCGATCTTCCTCTCTGTGAAGCAAACACAAAAAATGGACAGCCTCACCGGAGTATTTCGCACGCCCGTCGACATTGAAATCACCTCTGCCGCCGGAGCGGCAACGGAACGGGTGAACATCTTGACCAAGGATACGACCTTTGTCCTGCAGTCGGAGCTGAAGCCGAAGCTCGTTATTTTTGATAAGGGCGGCTGGATCCTGAAGGAGTTGAAGTTCGAAAAACCGAACGATGAATGGCAATACCAGGCGGAGGCCGCCCCCGGCTCAGTCGACCGAACCCTTGCCCTAAGGGCGCTTGCGGGAGCCCGCAACAACGAGTCGTTCGTTCCGTTGTTCTCACGCGTCTCGTTGAAGGACCCATTCTGGAGCGTCCGAAGGGAAGGGATTACCGCATTGGGGAAGGTTAAACTGGCGAATGATTCTTTGAAAGGACAGATCAAGATAGCGCTTACCGGTGCTGCCAGGGATGCAAAGTCTTCCGTACGCAGCGCCGCGTTGACGCAACTTGGAAAACTCCGGGGCGACGACGTGGTGGCGGTGCTCAGAGGCGCCCTGAGCGACTCCAGTTATTCGGTCGTATCCAGCGCCCTCCGTGCTCTTGCCGAGGCTGATTCTTTGGGGGCTAAACAGACGCTGAGTGAATTCCTCGATCGGCCGTCCTATCGGAACAATGTCGCGAACGCCGCGCTCGATGCGCTCGCGAAATTGGATTCGGTAAAGGCAGTTGCCACCGCATTGGTGGATGTGCGCTACGGAAAGCCTATCTCCACCCGGCATACGGCGCTGTCCATTCTCCACCGGTATGCAAAAGAGAAACAGGAGGTAAAGGCACTCTATCAATCCCTCATGAATGATAAGGATTCTGGAATTAAGTTCAGGGCGGTGCAAACGCTCGGAGAAATAGGCGATGCCTCTGCGCTTCCAGCGCTGGAAAAAATTGCGGCCGATCAGGCGGATGGGACGGCTGGAGTCGCGAAAGAAACCATCGAGAAGATCAAGCAACGGCTGTCGGGGAAGAAATGATATGAAAAGATGAAATCGAAAAAACCCGACCGCGAGATCTCGCTCTTGCTTAAAATTATCGACGAGGCCTACCAAAAGGCGGCGTGGCACGGCCCGAACCTTCGCGGGTCAATCCGCGGCGTGACGCACCGTGAGGCGGCGTGGCGTCCAGGGGCGGGACGGCATAATATCTGGGAAATTGCCGTTCATGCGGCCTACTGGAAATACGCGGTCCGTCGAAGGCTCACGGGCGAGAAGGCTAAGTCATTCCCCCTCAAGGGAAGGAATTGGTTTGAACGGCCGGACAAACTATCTGCCGACGCGTGGCAAGAGGATCGAAAACTTCTCGAAGATTGCCATCGCAGGCTGCGCCATGTAGTTCTAGGGCTGGACCGGAAAGGCCTCAAGAGGAAATCCACCGGCAGCAGAGTTACAAACTCGGCGATGATCGCAGGGATCGCGGCGCACGATGTTTATCACGCCGGTCAGATTCAAATGTTGAAGCGGCTCATGGCCTGAATGGACGAGAAATGGACGACGGGCACGGAAAACTGACTGATTCGAAGACCAGATGTGGATGGGCGGGTTCCGATCCACTGTATATCGACTACCATGACCGCGAGTGGGGTGTACCTGTCCACAATGACCAGAAGATGTTTGAGATGTTGATTCTCGAGGGAGCTCAGGCAGGCCTGAGCTGGATAACGGTGTTGCGGAAACGAGAGAACTACCGAAAAGCGTTCGAAGGTTTCGATCCGGATAAAGTCGCACACTATGGCAAAAGGAAAGTCGAGCAATTGCTTGGCAACCCAGGCATTATCCGAAACAGGCTGAAGATTGATTCGGCGATCCAGAACGCCAAGGCATTTCTGGAAGTACAGCGCCAATTTGGGAGCTTCGATCGTTATATCTGGCAGTTTGTCGGTGGAAAGCCGAAGCAAAATACCCGGAAATCGATGGGACAAATCCCACCGCGAACGCGCGAATCAGATAAGTTGAGTGAGGACCTGAAATCCCGCGGCTTTAAGTTCGTCGGATCCACGATTTGCTATGCGCATATGCAGGCGGTGGGAATGGTGAATGATCATGTCGTGGGATGCTTTCGGTATGAGAGTTTGTCGGGCGGCCGGTGACGAGACGGAGTTTTTCGAATCGTACTTCGAGGAGCGGAACGAGATGACCAATTCAATAAACTTGATCTCCGGTTCGATCACCCTGGGAGTCTTCTGGGTGCTTCTGATTGCCGCAGAATACACTTACGGACAGGGCGAGACAACGATGCATCCGTATCGGCTCGTCATTCAGGGTGGCGCAGGCACGATCTCGAGAGGGCAGATGACTCCCGAACTTGAGAAGGAATACACGGACAAACTCCTGGAGGCCCTCAACACAGGATACGGAATTCTACAGAAGAACGGCACGAGCCTCGATGCGGTTGAAACCGTGATCAAGATTCTTGAAGATTCCCCTCTCTTCAACGCCGGAAAGGGAGCCGTTTTCACGCACGAAGGAACCAACGAGTTGGACGCCTCGATCATGGACGGAAGAACCCTCAAAGCCGGTGCGGTCGCGGCAGTAAAGCATATTAAGAACCCGATCAGCCTCGCCCGGCTGGTGATGGAACAATCGGCTCACGTCATGCTGGTGGGAGAAGGCGCCGAAGCATTTGCCAAGGGGCACGGCGTACAGCTGGTTCCGCAGGAGTACTTCTACACCGAGAAACGGTGGCAACAATACCTGAAGGCGAAAGAGGATGAAAAGAAAGACTCTGGCGCACCGCGAAAGCAGGTCGCACCCGAGGATTCTTCGCAAAAGAAACATGGAACCGTCGGTTGTGTTGCTCTCGACAAGATGGGAAATCTGGCCGCCGGCACATCGACAGGCGGCACCACGAACAAGAGGTTCGGACGCGTCGGCGATTCTCCGATCATCGGTGCGGGGACGTATGCAGACAACCGGACGTGCGCCGTTTCCGCGACGGGCACGGGAGAATATTTCATCAGGTTGGCGGTTGCTCATGACATCTCCGCTATGATGGAATACACCGGTGTGCCGCTCGAGAAGGCCGCTCAGACAGTTGTTATGGAGAAGCTGCCGAAAATTGGGGGTGACGGCGGAGTCATCGCGATCGACGGCCATGGGAATATTGCAATGCCCTTCAACACGACCGGAATGTACCGTGCCTACATCGATGACGGCGGGAAGCCGGTCGTCAAAATCTATAAAGAGTGATCTCCGAAATCTATTCGATGCTTTCAACCGCCCGCGCGAACAGGCACTGAAGCGCTCTCTCCGGGGCTGTGCGTCATCTTCCTCAGGGGAGGGTTTCTCTATTTTATGATTAGAATCAGCGACGTTACTAAAAAATTCCCGACCGTCACGGCGCTCCAGAATGTCTCTCTCACCGTAGCGGATGGAGAATTTTTTGGACTTCTGGGTCCCAACGGGGCCGGAAAATCGACGTTGATGAATCTTCTCATCGGGTATCTCGATCCGGACGCAGGCGAGATCTTCGTCGGCGACGAAAAGGTGACGCGCGATAACCTGGAGGCGAGGAAAAATATCGGGTTGGTTCCCCAATCGCTCGCCCTTTACGATGACATCTCCGCCCAGGAAAACCTCGAGATCTTCGGGAGTTTTTATCACATTGAAAAGAGAACCCTCCGGGATCGGATCGAAGAGCGGCTCAGAGCCGTCGAGCTGTATGACCGGCGCAAAGATAAGGTGAGCACGTTCTCCGGCGGGATGAAGCGAAGGCTCAACCTGATCGCAAGCCTCCTCCATGATCCCAAGCTTCTGCTGTGCGATGAGCCGACTGTTGGCGTTGACCCCCAGTCGCGCAACGCGATCTTCGATTATCTGGAGATGCTCAACCGCGGGGGAAAAACGATCGTCTATACGACCCATTATATGGAGGAAGCAGAGCGGCTTTGCACGCGAATCGCGATCATCGATTCCGGAACAATCATCACAGAGGGTACGCTCGATGACCTCCTTGCGAGGCTGTCGTATGAAGAATCGATTTCAATCATCAAGAATTCGTCGACCATCGAGAAATTGGAGAAGTTCAGGCAATTCGGAACGGTTGTCGACGATGATGATCGCTACGAGCTCAAGCCAAACGGAACCTTCCGCCTCTCTTCGTTCTTCAAGAGCATGGAGGATGAGGGGGTCAGTACACGCTTCATCCAAATGAGCAAGCCGACGCTGGAGGCGCTCTTCCTCAACCTGACGGGGAGGAGTTTGAGAGATTGAGAACCGTCCTTGCGCTCATCAGCAAAGAGTACAAATTATTCCTGAGCGATCGGGTCGCCATGGGCTTTACGTTCCTCATCCCGATCGCTCTCATCGCAATCTGGGGTTCCATCTTCGGCAACGTGGATTCGGGGCCCGAGCATCTCAGATTGGCCTTCCTGAATGCAAGCTCCTCACCAATTGGGAGAAATATCGAGAAGGTGCTCGATACCACCCGGACGTTCAGCCTTGTGAAATCCTATCAGGATGAGCGCGGGATCGAGATACCCTTCGATACGGTCACGATCAAGGACTATGTGCGGAAAGGGAACGCATCGGCCGCGCTAGTTATTCCGCCTGATGCCTACACAGACACGTCAATCGGATTGAAGCTGAAATTTTATTACGATCCGAAGAATGACATGGAAATGCAGATCATCCAGGGAGTGCTCACGCAGACGATCATGTCGCAGCTTCCGGGTGCATTCATCGAGGGAATGCAGCGCAAAGCGGTCAGATATCTTGGATTGGACTCCGGAACGGCGTTTAATACCGGCATTAAATCGCTGGTGAGCCGATACTTCAACATTGATACGAGCAAGATCGTTTTTCCGTCGCTCAAAGATACCATCGCATCGACCTCCCAAGAATCGAAGGGAGGAAAGGAGTTTTTCAAGAATGTTCTCGACTTTGAATCGGAACAGCTTGTCGGAAAGAACATCGCGAATCCCTGGGCGACGCGAAGTGTCGGCGGGTGGGCGATGATGTTTCTCATGTTCACGCTGACCGCTTCCTCGGTTTCCCTCTTTGAAGAAAAGCTAAGCGGTGTCGTTCTGAGAATCCTCGCCTCCCCCATATCGCGAGTTCAGATTCTGTGGAGCAAGTATTTGTTTAACATGTCGCTCGGCTTCATACAGCTCGCCGTGCTCTTCGTTTTCGGGTCGATTCTGTTCAAGATCGACATTCTTTCGAATCTGGTGGCTCTCACCCTGTTATTGGTCAGCGCGTCAATGGCATGCACGTCGTTCGGGATGCTGCTTTCGGCGGTCAGCAAGACTCAGTCTCAGGCCCGCGGCCTCGGAACGTTTCTGATCCTCGCTATGAGCTCGATCGGCGGAGCGTGGTTTCCCACAACGTTCATGCCGGGCTTCATTCAGGCAATCAGTAAACTTACACTCGTTTACTGGGCGATGGATGGGTTTCTTCAGGTTCTCTGGAGAGGCGCGCCCTTAGTGGATATTCTTCCGAACCTGGGGGTGCTTCTTCTCATTGCGGCAATCATTACAAGCGTGAGCATCTTGCAATTCAAGAAAGGGCATGTGTTCTAACGAGCCGGCGGCATGCGCGCGATCAGCTTGCGGTGCGGAGCATCGACTCTGACCGACTGAACATTTCCCATCCTAACATCGCCTTCTTCCTCGCCGGGCCCCACCGGTAATTCCCAAGTGCCCCCGATTCCAAGATTACCCTGTGGCACGGAATGAGGTATGCAATTGGATTCTGCCCCAGAGCATTTCCGACTGCGCGAGATGCAAGTGGTTTGCCGATCAGTTGAGCGACGTCCTCATACGTAGCTACTCGGCCCGGCGCTATTTTGAGTAACGCCTCCCACACTTTGATCTGAAAATTCGTGCCTCTGAGGAGAAGATGGATCGGGGAGGTGCCATTCGTTTTTTGGCGCCGGAAGATCTTCTCGTTGAACGATCGAGTCGTCTCCGTGTTTTCGATGATCTCGGCGTCCGGCCACCTGCTCCTCAGGCGTTTGAGTGCGAGATCGTGTTCGTCTGCGCCTAAGAATTCCAATCCGCAGATCCCCCGATCCGTCACGGCTATCATGCATTCGCCGAACGGACTCGGATGAAATCCGAATCTGACCGTCAACCCCTTGCCTTTGCTCTTAAACTCACCCGGGGACACCGCCTCATACGTCACGAAGAGATCGTGGAGGCGTCCGGGACTCGAAAGCCCCGATGTGTAGGCCACGTCGAGCAGGTCCCTGGACTCCCCGAGGAGTCGCTTGGCATGCTCCTTCGTGAGAAAATGGAGGAATCGCTGGGGACTCGTGCCCGCCCATCGCTTGAACAACCTGTCGAAATGATATTCACTCAAATGGACCTTCTCCGCAATTTCCTTGAGGGCCGGCTTTTGAAGATAACGTTCTGTTATATATCCCAGCGCCTTCTCAATCCGCCCATAATCCGTGGTCCACTGATTCCTTTGTCGTGAAAGATTAATCATGGTTTTTTCTGGGTTAGATGGTTTGAGTCTCACACGTTCCATCCACAATATAAATCCTCTGGAGGTCCTAATCCACCCGATTGTTGCTCTCTTTCATGCTCCAGGGCCAGGGGTTCTGTGCAACGCCATTTTCTTTGATTGTCTGACCATATTTGCGTATTTTGCCAGAGAATCCGAACCAGAAAGAGGGCGATCCAAAGTTCGGGGAGGCGACAGCCGCCGGTTGCCCTATCATCCTCGTCCATTCTAATACGGAGTCAGAACATGAATAGGTTCGTGCAGCGCAGCATCTGTGCCGGATTCCTGTTGGCGGGAAGTCAATCATTTCTGGTCGCTCAAGAAACTCAGCGATTTGGGACCAAAGGGACAAGGGAGATTGGAGGGTCGATCGCGTTTCAATCCTGGACGCCGGTGTATGATGGACAAACCGGCAACGGTCGTTACGGCAGTAATCTCTTGATGGTTTCCGCAAGTCTCACCGCATGGTTTTGAACGGTCTAGGTAATGAAGATTTCTTAAACAGGAACCCAAAGATGGCTGAAGAATTCATTTCATGTCCGAAGTGCGGGACCAAAATCAAGTTAACCGAAGCGTTTACTCATGACATCGAGGAGAAGCTTCGAGGCCAGTTTCTCAATGACATAAAGAAGAAGGACGCGGAGAGGGAGATCGCCCTCGATGCCCAAAAAAAAGCCTTCGAGGATAAACTCGCTCAAGAGCGCGCAAGACTTGAAGCTCAGGCGAAGAAACGAGCACAGGAAGAAACCTCGATGGAGCTCAAGGATTTGAAGCAGCAGCTTGAAGACAAGGCGAGCCAATTGGAGTCCTTGCAGAAGCAAGAGTTGGAACTGCGGAAGAGGCAGCGCGAACTCGAAGAAAAAGAGCGATCGATGAAACTCGAAATTGAGCGAACGCTTGATGATGAGCGAAAGAAGATCTGGGAGGAGGCGACACGGCGAAATTCCGAAGGGCAGCGGCTGAAGGATGCTGAGAAAGATAAACTACTTGGCGACTTGCGCATCCAGATCGAGGAATTAAAGCGAAAAGCCGAATTGACGTCACAGCAAACCCAGGGTGAGGTGCAGGAGCTCGAGCTCGAAAGCATCCTCGGGCAACAATTCCGGCTCGATGCGATTGAGCCCGTTCCCAAGGGCGTACGGGGTGCCGATGTGATCCAGCGGGTTCGGGACGAAATGGGCCATTCGTGCGGAAGCATTATCTGGGAATCGAAGCGAACGAAAGCATGGAGTGACACCTGGCTGCAAAAACTGAAGGACGATCAGCGCGCCGCGAAAGCCGAGATCGCAGTCCTGGTATCCTCGGTGCTTCCGAAGGAAGTCAACCGTTTCGGATCCTATGAGGGCATCTGGGTGGCGGACTTCCCCTCCGCGATCGGACTAGCGAGTGCCCTGCGCGTGAGTCTTATACAGTTGATGCATGCAAGCTCTGCATTACAGGGGAAGACCGAGAAGATGGATATGATCTATGACTATCTGTCCGGAACGGCGTTCAAACAAAGGATCGAGGCGATCATGGAATCGTTCGTCGCCATGAAGTCAGATCTGGATGCCGAGAAACGATCAATGGAAAAAATCTGGTCGAAGCGGCAAGCTCAGATTGAGCGGGTGATCAAGAACACCGCCGGGATGTATGGCGACCTCCAGGGAATTATCGGTTCGGCTTTACCTGAAGTGAAAATACTCGAGCTGCCCTCGAATGATGACGCGGACCACTAATTACGCGCATTGATCCCATATCC
>Ga0099793_10000361_pt1 | contig 11961 bp, 16 predicted proteins | sample Rivendell_Oct201_9_FD_77319 | JGI IMG/M metagenome (GOLD analysis project Ga0099793, IMG submission 77319) | Vadose zone soil and rhizosphere microbial communities from the Eel River Critical Zone Observatory, Northern California to study diel... | ecosystem: Environmental > Terrestrial > Soil...
TCCCAGATGCCTCCCGAGACTGTCAGATGCTCTATTCTCCAGCCGTTGCCAACTACGATCCGCGATATTTTGTCTGCCGTGTAAGGATGATTGCCTAGCAGCCATCGGTCCGGGTCGAGCAGTGTAAAAACGCCAATCGCGTTAGGCACACTCAGAACCAGGCGTCCGGTTCTCTTCAAGCATCGTTTCATTTCAGAGAATGCTAGGCTCTCCGTGTTGACAGGGAGATATTGTAGCACGTCTGTGAAAAGTATGGTGTCGAATAGTTCCGGACCGAACGGTAGGTGGAAGACTGTCGCCACAATGTCCGGCTTCGCCCCCTTGTTAGGGTCGACGTTCACGTCGGCGAGCTTTGTCGACTTGGACCCTACTGATAGCGAGAAACCATCGCTGCTACGGGCTAACTGATCGATCACTCCAAGACGCCCCAGCGTTCGACCTCTGGAAAGCATCTGCGAAACCGGAGAATCTGAACTGGTTGGTGGAAGATAAGTGAGAGTAAGAGGCCTAGTTCGCTGACGCCTCTAGTATCTTCAGGGTCTCGATGGTGGTCTTGTCCCAGTCAAACTTGTTTGAGTATTGGATGGCGGCGTTCGACATGGATCGGCGAAGCTGATCGTTCTGGTTAAACCTCACAATTCTTTCGGATAGAGCCTGAATGTCCCCGTTCTTCACCAAGTACCCTGTCTTCCCGTCTATGATCGCTTCGCTGCTGCCTCCTCCGTCATACGCCAAGGTGGGAGTTCCACATGCTGCGGCCTCTGTGATCACGAGGCCCCAGCCCTCAATGAGCGAGGGCGTGCAGAGTGCCCAAGACTTTTGGAGGAGCCGGACTCTCTCGTCATCTCTGACCCGCGACACGAATAGTACGTCGTCTAGGTTCAAGCATTTGGCGAGGTCGACGATATGCTCCTTATAGTCACCGCCTCCGCAGATTACAAGCCTTAGGTCGGGCACTTGCTTCTTAGCTTGGCCGTAGGCGCGTAGTAGATGGTCAAGGTTCTTGTATTTCTTTATGCGTCCCAGCGACAGTAGAGTTGGTCGTGGAAATTTTTCTCCATCAGGGCGGAATGTTTCATGGTCGACGCCGTGATAGACTACGTGGATTCTGGAGCCTTCAACTTTGAGTAGTGTCTCAATCTGGTGTTTTGTCTCATGAGAAAAAGTGATGATGTCGTTGTAGGATGGCTTGATCGTCTTCTCGGCCAGCTTTACCGCTGTCCCTAAGATTGGGCCGAGTTCAAGGGTGGCTACGGCCTGGTGAACATGATGAACTATTCCGATGACTGGAGTTCTTGTTACGAAACGGGACCACCATGGCACAGCATGAGCAATGTCATCAACGACAATGTCCGCATCCTTGGCAAGTGTCCGCACTAGCAGTGGGGCCTTCAGATGTAGCCCGAATCTTCCTCCTCGTCTTACAACCTTGATGCCGTCAATCACTTCTTCCGGTTGTGAGCCTGGGAACCTCTCAGATAGCAGGGTGACCTCGCAGCCCTTCGTGACGAGCCTCTTTGCGACCTCTCGGAGGTGAACTTCGGCACCGCCCGCCTGTGGATGCCGTGGGTCTCGGTGATTCACCCAAATAATATTCATGAATGAACCGACATCTGGAATCTGAACCTTCTTAGAATCTTGAGAAGGGTCGAATTTTCAGAGCCGATGAGTGTTATCTCTGAAGCGACCGTCTTCCCCGTTATGGGGTTCTTGAAGAACCCGTTACTTATTCTCCGGACTCCAAGTAGGTTCCGGGAACCAACTGAAACCGTCCGGAGCGCGAGGAGGTCCATAAGCATTGCGAGAGTGGTTCTGAAAACCGGAAGGCCCGAGTCTAGCCCATTTCTTTTCTCTAGCCAGTCGATCTCATACTGAGTGACAGGTATTCCTTGCGACCTTGCCTTCACGATCAGTTCCGCATCGAAAGTAAAATGATTCGATCCAATCGAGGGGAACAACCTATCAGCGGCGCCGCGTTGAATTAGTTTGAAGCCGCACTGGTGATCGGTAACCTTAGTTCTGAAGAGAATATTCGTTAAAGTATTGAAGCCAATGCTCAAGATTTTCCTCCGCGTCCTTGTAAAGGGTCGGGCCCGGCGCACTCCTATTACGAATTGGTGCCCCTCCTCCATGAGAGAGATTGCCCCGGACAGCTCCTGCGGGGAGACCGGGATGTCCGCGTCTAGAATGACTATGATTTCCCCTCGAGCTGCATTGAGTGCGTTCTTGATTGTTGCACCTTTACCAATTCTCTCCGAGAACCGTAAGTGGAAAACACGGTCCGATGAGGCTAGCTCTGCTGCATCTCTGGTGCCGTCGTTGCTGTTGTCATCGCAGAGCAAGATTTCAGAAACTAGACCCAGGCGGTTGAGCGTTTTTGTCAAGTTGCGAACGTTGTCAAGCAGTATCATGCCTTCGTTGTAGATGGGAAGAATTAGTGAAACTCTTACTTGCTCAGGATAAGCAATAACCGAGGGGTTCCTGACGAACCCGTGCACCGGCTCGACTGCAGCCTTAGAAAGCGGTTCCGCGAGGAGCTGTTCCATCATTTATTTCAATCTCTAGGGAACGGTTATTCGGTTGGTAATCGAAGAGTCTGTGGATGCTCGGTGAGCCACGGTTGATTTGTAGATCAGATTACGCCCGCCCCCAAACAAACTTGGAAGCTTTCGTCGAATCGCCAATTCAACGCCAGATGGTTTTCCCATCGCACTGCGAGTTCGCTCATGCGAACTGCGATTGGCCTTCCACGCTCCCGCAAGCGACATAGAACCGAACTCATTGCCTTCTCTAGTTTCGCCAGAATCCTTGTCAAGACCTGTTTCAGTCGATCGCTTCTTACGTTGTTCAGCCAGCTTAGGGTGGCGTCCAGTAGGCCTCTCTCTTGGCACTCCAAGGCTCGGAACCATACTCCCCGTCGCAACGATCTCACCTTGAACTTCATGACGATACCGCGTGTAAGTGGCCCCTGTTGCAGATCTCTCGACAGTTGCGATAGCTTTGGCATAGTTCACTAGTCTTCTCATGGCGGCAATAGCCCTGCTTTACGGGCTATCGACCGATTGCTAATACATAAGGTGTTCCGTTATTTTAGCTTACTCCGTATTCCTAGCGCTACCCATGTATTGAGAGGGCAACACCGCATATATCAGAATGGTGCGGCAACCAGATTGGTCGCCGCCCTCAAAGCATAGTTTGCGCTAAGCAACAACACCAGCAGAAGAACGAGGTTAGAGTGTAAGGTCTTGTTCCACATCGGACGAATCACAATGAGGAGTCCGATGGATGTCAGAACAGGGAGGGGAAGATCGTAGATGAATCTTGCTTGACCCCCACCGTCAAAAAAAGGGAAGAGGAGTGATCCTATTACAATCCACGAAGTCAGTAGTCGTTCGAATTTATCACGGAACCCTATGTACAACATTGCAATGAGAGAGAACCCAAGAAGAATGGCGTTGGCGAGAAGCCCATCAAAGTAGACAAACAGAGCGCTCGTGATGTTTGACCAGAATCCGAGTGCTTGGGAAACGCTTCCTCCAGATAGGCCTCCTGAAACGTCTTGGGCAGCAGCAAGTCCTCCGAAGAACAAACTCTTGGCGACGTCGACAGCCACGCTAATCGCGAGCAGCAGGAGAAGGGGCTTTACCAATATGGCCTTCCGGGCATCTCTCCAGACACTAACAACAAATACGGCCGCGACGGTGAGCACCATCACCCCCGTCCAGGGATGCGTTAGGAGCATGCTGAGCGACAAAGCTGTCAGCATGACGAATTTGGATGTGGTGGCAGCTCTAAAGAAGTTCAGCAAAACGGCGAGAAACAGGTAGGCTTCGGCTACTGCTAACCAGTTTGCGTAGAAGCCTGCCCAAATACCCACAGTCGCGTTGAAAGAGAAGACAGAGAGGAGCGATGCTACGCCAGCCATTCTCTCGTTATGTTGACCTTCTCGCACAAAGAGGAAGATTGACACGGCAAGCAAAGGGCCCAGAATTGCGGTAAGAAACTCGACAGCCTGAACTGTAGTGATTACTCCAGTAACGACTACCAAATAGATAGGAATGAGGAGTAGGGGTCTTGAGCCGAAGGAGGCACTTCCCAAGGCGTAGGAAAAAGCCCCGCCTGGGGATTGTTGTAGCATCGCGTTGACCCACTCGATGTAGTAGTGAGCATCAACTCCAACCGGGGTCATCGCAGGGTTGAGTTCCGGTCGGTAAGGTACGAGGCCAAGCAGCACTGCCATGAGCACTGCGAGTCCAAGTAGTAGTCTCGGGCGATCCGTGAGTGCGAATCTATTGACGGAATCCGATGAGATTCTATGTATTATAGAAAACAGATATTGTGCGAGCCAGCTAGAGTAGCTCTTCAAACGTTTTGAAAACTTGTTGTCGAACGAGACGCCTAGTTTTGCGACCCAAACGTACAGTAGAATGATAAGAAACTCAGGAGAGAACGGAGCCAAGATGGAGAAGAGGGTCGCGTCTGTCCTAGCGAACAGTAGGCTCTTGTCGGGGAAGTAAGGGTAGGCGGCCCACTCGACAGCCGAGAGAGCTTCTATCCCAACCGCCAAGAGCAGCAACGAAATTAGAACGATATACCCAGATAGCCTCAAGTCCGAGTGGCCTGAAGATGACTGTCCCTTGTATTCTTTCGCATGATCTCCAACGTCGGATCGAGTCTTAGTCCGGTCGAGTTCCTCAGCTTTCGCCTTCTTGCGGCCTAGTAGATCCCGACTCTCTAGGCTTTCTCGTCGTCCGAACCAATAGATGCGTAAACCTTCTCAGAAGGGGCGAGAAAGGCTTCGGAATCGCGTTGTTCAGAAGGTCGAGATCACCCTCGTTAAAGATGTTGAATCCTCTACTCGTAGCGAGAAAGCAAGCGACAAAGACCCCTAGCAACACCGGGATCCGAATTATAGGTGCGAGTCGGAAGTTTACTGTTAGAAGACTATCAACTGCGAGGAGAGGAAGAGCGGTGAGCAAGGTTAGAGCCACAGCCTTTGAGAGGCCTTGTGCCACCGGAGCATGCAAGACTCGGCGGAGTGAGAACCAGGCGAGTAGCATCGTTGTGATGGCTAGCAGTCCTCTGCCTATGGCCCCCGCTGTTGTTCCAAGGATACTGGCCCCGAAACCGACCGTAACCAGATCGACTATTGTCGCGGCGAGGCTGATTCCCAGAATATACCTAGTCCTACCCACGGATTGGAGTGTTGTTATCAGGAGGAGGCTCTGCGCGGAGAAGATGAGCGTCGTAGCAAGTATAGCGAACGGAACGGCTTGATTCCTCAATGATGCGCCGAAGACGACTTCGAGCGCAGTCGGAGCGATGGCCGCGAGGGCTACGCCGGTCGGGAGAACTGTCAGGTTGATGAGCCTCGTTGCCACTGCTAGCCTGGCGGAGACGGCAGATGGTCCCTCTCTTGTAAAACTCGACGATAAAGCTGGATAGAGTGCTCCTGCGACTGGAATCCAGAGGATAGACAGAAAGCTGACACTGGAAACGAGGATGTAGTAAGCTCCTGTGTTTCCGAACTGGCCTAAAATGCCTTGAAGCAGCGCGACGTCCCCCCAGGCCTGTGCTAGAGTAACTAGTGCACTGGCGAAGAGCGGGAGGCCAAACACCAGCAGAGGACGAGCGGGATATCTGCGGGAGCGCGATAGTTTCCCTTTCCACAGGTAAAGCGAGAGCAAGAGTGTGGCGAATGATCCTATTGCCCATCCTAGTGGGATTCCAAGGGGTCCGAGACCATTGTAAGCGAATGCTAGCCCAAGTCCTCGGCTTAGCGGAAAGAACAGGATATTCTGGTAGAGAATGTCCACGTACAATCCCAATCCTAGGAAAAAGGCACCGTAGAGAGTTATGAGATCCAAAATGAATGAAGCTACGAATGTGACGACGAGTAGAGTGCCAGAATCGGCCGTATTGAAGACGATTGTTCCTATCCAAGGAGATACGAGAATCGCTAGTGCTAATCCCGGTCCTGCGATTGCCAATAATAGTCTAAGGCTAGTGGCTGCTACGCCACTAGCACTTGTAGAGTCGTTCTTTCCTATATGTGAGGAGATGAATCGGGTCGCGGTTGTAGGAAGGGCCAGCTGTGTCAGTGTTGAAAAGATTGAATTCGCCGCTGCTAGGAGTGATACCTCTCCGACCTGGGAGAGGTTGAGAATTCGGACTAAGAGGACATAGTAGAGGAATGATGTGGCGTAGAAGACTACCTGCTGGATTGTAATGTACGCGGTTCCTCGGGGAACATTGAAAACCGTTGCCGTTTCTGCCAAGGATGATGAAACGCGGACCGCATCGGCTTGCTCTTGTATATTGTCCCCCAGAACTGAGGAAGCGGCAATAGTAGCAGATCTCTCCGACTCCCTCAGTGATGATCCAAACTGGGACTATGCCAGTCCAAGGATGAGAGTTGTAATACTCAGCAGCCTTTGCAAGATGGAGCGAGTGAGAAAGAAGGAGGTAGCTAGCTTCGTATGCAGCTATCCAATGGTACCGATCGGAGAGAAACTCTTAAATGTCGAACCGGGGAAGGTCGCTCGTTCATCATGAGTTCCCAGCTTCGACGGGGTAGCCCGCTAAAGTTCATTCTTCCCCTTGGTTTGGTCGCGGTTATTGCCCTGGGAGTTGGCTACTTTTCCGCCTCTGCAGCCAAGTCGTTCCCGGTCGCTTGGAGCGTGAATCCTCTCATGATCAAGTTCAACGCTTCAGGCCCATTCTCTGGGAGCGCGTCGGATTCTTTCACGTGCAGTCCCGCTGTTTCACCCGTCACCCTGCAGGCTTTCTCGAGTAGCCCTGACATTATTACTATTACAGTGTCTCCATCATCGTTTTCTCGCTGCGGGCCCACGCCAGACAATGTGGTCGTTACCGCGTCATGCACATCTACTATCTCCTCGGTTTGCGATGGAGAGTACACCGGATCGGTCCAAGTGTGCGGCGGGACAGCTTACACCTGCCTAAAGCAGGCCTTGGTTGTGGACGTAGCCGTCACAACCCACAAGTGCCCCTGTCCCACAACCGGCGGGTAATCCCAACGGATCTCGAGCCGGTTTGCTCGAGCACCTACAACCCAGAGGATCTTCTCAAAGATTCGATCTAACTGACAAGGGAGATGCTCCCAAGCCGAGCCAACAAGTCGTTTTGGCCGACCGTTTTGATTTCTGTCTAGGTATATCCACAGCATAACTGGGTTTGCCATAGTCCACTCCCGCTTCTGGTCTTGGAAAAGTTTTAACTTTCAGATTAACCTGCATTACAGGGCTGTATGATATTCTTCAACCGTCTGCAAACTTTGCTTCCCTCCGTTGTTATGGTCGCGTTAGTGATTGCCGGATTGGGGGCGGGCTACTATTTCGCCTCTGCCGCTACCCCGAGTAAGGCTTCATTTCCGGTCACCTGGAGTGTGAGGCCTCTTCAGATCCAGTTCTCAGCGTCCCAGGGATCTGGGAGCGCCCCAGATTCTTTCACTTGTAGTCGGTCAGTTTCGCCCGTTACTCTGCAGGCTCAATCGGGCAGTCCTAGCATTATTACCGCGACGGTGTCTCCATCTTCATTTGCTAGCTGTGGGTCAACCCCAGACAACATCGTCGTTACCGTGGCTTGTACGGCCGCGGCGCTAGCAAACCATACTTGCGCGGGAAACTTCGACACGGAAGTCCTCGTATGCGGGCCTACACCTTACACCTGCTTGCAGAAGGAACTGGCAGTTAACGTAGACATCACTACCTAACCACCAACGAATAACGCAAGACTTGTAAGCAAACTTACCCTAGTGCAGGACTGCAGTCTTGCCAGGACGACTTTTCGGAAAAGTATTGGTATGCGGACCAATTTCCTGCACCTGGTTGCAGAACCCCTGCTTGTCGTCATGACCGTCTCTAACGGTATAAACGAGAACGGGCGACACCGATCCGGTATTCAGGCCCGCTTCAGGTCAACAAGTCCTCAGCTCGAACGAGCGGGGCCCCGGACTTACTCATTAGAAGTTGGAATTCAGGGTCGTCGCGAAACAGCATTCGGAAAGCCCTCCGGAGGGGGCTGAGTCATTATCTTTATGCGACATTTGAAACAGAAATCTTAATGCTCACCTTGGAGCGACCGCTGTACCCGTCAACAGGAGAGCATTTGCATGTGCGGTATCTTCGGCTGTGTTCTTCATGAGGGCTCTCAGGCCGCCCCTTTGATTCATGCCGCCCTGAAGCGCCTCGAGTATAGAGGATACGACTCTGTTGGAGAGGTTACTGTCGATAAGGACAAGCTCACAGTCAAGAAGGATAGTGGCCGGTTAGAAGAGGTTCATGCAAGGTTCAACCTTGACGACCTTCCCGGACCCGTCGGCGTTGGCCATACTCGATGGGCGACCCATGGAAGGCCCGCTTATGAGAACTCACACCCTCTGGTCGATTGCCAATCAAGGATTGCGGTTGTTCATAACGGGATCATCGAGAACTATCTCGAAATCAAAAAAGAACTACAGGCGAAAGGGCATAGCTTCCAGTCGAGAACCGACACGGAAGTCGTCCCGCACATGGTCGAGGACTATCTCAGTCAGGGGATGCCTTTGGAAGATGCCTTCAGAAAGACGGTAAACCGGCTCGAAGGAGCCTACGCGGTCGTTCTTACAAGCACTGAACAGCCTGAGACGATACTGTGCGCCCGCCAAGAGAGCCCCCTAGTGCTGGGGGTTGGAGAGGGTGAATACTACTGCGGGTCGGATTTTGCAGCATTCCTTCCACTTACACGAAAGGCAGTTCTTCTCGATGAGGGCGAAATGGCAGTCTTGAACCGGAGCGGAGTCCGGATTCTCAAGTTGAAGAATGCCGCTCCCGTCACGCGGGACCCTATCACAATATCATGGGATCCGGAATCCGCCAAGAAACAAGGCTTTCGGCACTATATGCTCAAAGAGATACACGAGCAAGCCCAGTCGCTTAGAGACGCTCTGAGAACAGAGCAGCGCTACTACGACGACTTCGCCAAGAAAATCATAGATGCCGACAAGGTGTTTATCGTCGCTTGCGGAACGTCATATCACGCTGGGCTTGTTGGAAGCCTCGCCCTTACCAAGCTCGCTGGAATTGACGCGAGAGTTGTCATTGCGAGCGAGTTTTCAGAAGAGGCCCTCGATTTGGTTTCTGCTAAGAGTCTAGTGCTCGCGATAAGCCAATCCGGTGAGACGATGGACACGCTGAACGCTGTACGAGACGCCAAGGCAAAGGGCGCGACGATTCTTAGCGTCCTCAATGTCTTGGGCTCGACCTTGATGCGTCTCTCCAATGTCTATATCGATCAGAACTCGGGCCCCGAGATCGGGGTTGCTTCAACCAAAGCATTCACCAGCCAGATCGCTGTTCTGCTCAGGCTCGCCGCTACGGTCGGACGAAAGAAGGGAAAGGTCTCCGCCAAAGAGATTACGGAGCTAGAGTCGGAACTACATCGGGTCCCGGATATGATCCAGAGCATCGTCAACACGAAAGTCGACGAAATTCGAAAGATTGCGGAAGAATGCGATACCGCTTCCAGCATCTGTTTCTTGGGACGCGGGATCAACGTTCCGACTGCCCTTGAAGGACGCCTCAAAGTCCTCGAACTCAGCTATGTGCCTGCAATAGCCTACCCTGCTGGCGAGAGCAAACACGGCTTCATCGCCCTCATCCAGGAAGGATTCCCGGTCATCTTCGTCGCACCAAAAGACGAGACACACAAACGCATGATCGGTAACATCATGGAGATGAAAGCAAGGGGCGCACGTATAATCTCAATAATCGAGGAAGGGGACGAGGAGATCAGGAGCCTCTCCGACCGAGTGATCGAAATCGGCGAATCGCTGCCATCCCTGGTGACACCGCTGGTATACGTCGTACCGATGCAATTGCTCGCGTATTACCTGTCGATTATCAAAGGACACGACCCAGACTATCCGCGCAACCTAGCAAAAAGTGTCACCGTAGAATAGAGCGAGAAATTCTGACAAGCGGTTTCTACCGGACTAGAACAGTGACTTAGGCAGACAGCGACGTTGCACAAGAGTAACTCCACGTCTCCGCTCGTCAGACGATCAGTTCTCAGCTCGTTCTAGCGAGAATCTGACCGGTTGTCTTGTCCTGTAGCGTTGGATCACCAGGTTGGACTATTCATATCCGCCGATGGCTATCGATTGCTGCGTGTGACACGTCCACGCCAACGATAAATACATCTGGGATCGTAACGCGACGCGATTGAGAGTTGGTTTTCGTTTGAGTTTTCGTTTGAATAACCGCCTTATCATCATACTTCCTCTAGTTCTAGTCGCCGCACTCTTCGTGATTTCGCCTTCTGTTCCATCCGCTCACGCGCAGTTCACTGGCCTAGTCTGTATCGCGTCTTCCACAACAGCCACCAGTTGTCCTGCTAGTCCGCCTTCGCTCGGTCCATTTACGGTTGGTCAGAGCTTTAGTGTCGGTGTGTTCCTCTCGGGCTCTGATGCTATGGGCGGCTTCGACATATATGTCGCAGTCAACACGGCAATTCTGAATCCTACAAGTGCTGCTCTTGGTCCTCTCATTGCCAGTCCATCGTTGACGTCCATCTGTATCAACGGCCTAGCGACGGCTGGCTCGTGTACAGCTAACACAGCCAACGGTCCTGGTGTCGTTGAGGTCACTACCATAGAGAGTTCCGGAGGTAATGAGTGTGGTGGTATCTCACCATGTTCGGGGATGGCTTTCACCATAACCTACAGCGTAGTGGGCTCGACTCCAAGTACTCCTCTATCTTATCCTACGTCCCTGGGTTGTTCCGCTAGCAGTGTGTCTTCACCTGCGAACGTCTGTGTCGAAGTAGCTGACAACACTGGAACGATTCTCTCTGAGAATATTCAGGGCGCAACCGTAACCCAGGCAGCGGTTACACATCCCACGAGCACAAGTGTCAGCTGCTCTCCCTCATCCCTGGTCAATAACCAGGCTACGAGTTGTACTGCTACCGTCACGGACACTTCCAGCGGTCCGACTACTCCCACAGGCTCCGTGAGTTTCACAACGAACTCTACAGGCACGTTCAATCCGACTTCTGCGAGTTGCACAACGGCGGCAGGTACAGCAGCCGGCACTGCCACTTGCTCGCTGAGCTATACTCCAACGGTTACAGGTCATCATCTCATAACTGGCATGTACGGTGGAGACTCCACTCACTCCACTAGCCAGGGCACGTTCACTATTCCAGTAGCGCCTACGCCGCCCCATGCGACAACCACATCGATCTCTTGTTCGCCAGGATCAGTAACCATCAACACTGCCAGTTCATGTACGGCAACAGTCACTGACCATTCCACAAACCCCACCACTCCAACCGGAACCGTGACACTTGCGACCAACTCTACCGGAACCTTCACTCCGTTTTCTGCAAGCTGTACTCTAGCCGCAGGAACTGCCGGGACCGCATCCTGCTCAGTATCCTACCAGCCATCAGTAATCGGTCATCATCTTCTAACCGGTTCTTACAGCGGAGACTCGACACATTCCTCCAGCCAGGGAACATTCCTTCTCGCATCAACGCCCGTTCCACCTCACACCACGACGACGAGTATCACTTGCGCGCCCGCCTCTGTTACCTCGGGCACCGCTACCAGCTGTGCGGCCACGGTGACTGACACATCGTCGAGTCCCACTATTCCTTCCGGAACTATTAGTTTCACAACGAACAGTACCGGGACGTTCACTCCCACATCAGCCAGCTGTACTCTATCGGCAGGTGCGACCGCTGGTACCGCCTCATGCTCTGTCAGCTATACGCCCGGTTCGACAGCGATCGGTCACCACTTGATAACCGGCACGTATAGCGGTGATTCAGCTCACTCTACAAGTAATGGCTCGTTCAAACTTCTCGCAACAACCCCTCCACCTCACTCCACGAGTACGAGTATCCAATGCGCCCCGCCATCGGTACAGGTGAGTACGCCTTCCACTTGCACAGCGA
>Ga0099793_10000365_pt1 | contig 11911 bp, 9 predicted proteins | sample Rivendell_Oct201_9_FD_77319 | JGI IMG/M metagenome (GOLD analysis project Ga0099793, IMG submission 77319) | Vadose zone soil and rhizosphere microbial communities from the Eel River Critical Zone Observatory, Northern California to study diel... | ecosystem: Environmental > Terrestrial > Soil >...
AACACCTTTATTTGTTTCTATATATTTTTGAGGATTAGAAGGCAGTTTATGCGGGGCACAGATCCCACAAAAAGTACCTGGGTATATCCAAAGTTCATATTGTAAATTTGTAAATTATAATTTTTTAAAGGAAGGTTCCATTATTGATAAAATGGGTTGAGCTATATACTCTATACTCTATAGGCTTATGTTTTTAAAGTTTGAATCTTTTACTTCCTAAATATTTATCAAAGTCTTGTCTTGATGTTAAAATATGTTTTTAATTATGATAGATTAATTAATTATAAAATAATGAAAAAATATTTAGGTATATCACAAAATGGTTATTTAATATTATTTTTTTTTTATATATAGTTATGGAAGTAAAACAGCTCTAGCTTGAATATATTTATGTTTGTTTTTATTAGTAATTTATTGTAGAATATATGTAGCTGTAGGGATATTTATAATTGAATATATTGATACTTTAACGGAGTTATATGAAAAGTTTAAAAATAAAATTTATATCTAAGCCCCCGGCCCTCCGGGCCGGGGGATTTATTACTTTAATAAATTTTAGAGACTTTAGTTCAATAGGTAGAACATATGACTTTTAATCATTATAGTATGAGTTCGATTCTCATAAGTCTTAAATAGTTTATTTAGTTTTATACCTTTTTAAAATGACTATAAGTTAATGGTAGACTACTCGTTTACCATACGAGGTGTGTTGATTCGAATTCAACTAGTCATAAATATGTTAAATATATATATATAATGGCTATAAGTTAATGGTAGACTATTTGCGTTCCATGTAAAATATGTTGATTCGAGTTCAACTAGCCGTAAAAAGGGTTAATAACTTATCTAGTTATAATATAAAAATATTAAATATAATATAAGTAAAAAATATAATATATTTAGAAAAAAAAAAATAAGGATAAATAACTATATATAGAGGATTTTTAATTATACTAAAAGGTTAGTATATTATATTTTTCTTATGTATTAATAATATTAATATAACTAAATTCATAGGGTTGGTAACTTAATTAGGTAAAGGACTTTCTTGTCACGAAAGTAGATGTCGGATCGAGGCCGATCTAACCCGTATTAAAGTTATAGTAATTAAGATATATTATAAAGTAAAGTAATAGATAAAAAAGGAAAAGTTGCTATAGGTAAGATATTTGCTAAATATTGTGTATTTACACTTAGATGTTCGATTCATCTCTTTTCCGAATAATTAATAATTCTATAAAAATTTACAAATAAATTATATTAATGGCAATCAATTTCCATTGATACATTGTGTATAAATAATAATAAATTAAATAAAATGGTGAATAAAATAAATAATAAATTAAAAAAAATGATGAATAAAATAAATAATAAATTAAATCCAAATTGAGTAACAGGTTTTACTGACGGTGAAGGATCTTTTATGATACTTTTAGAAAAAAATAAAAAATCTGAAAATAAATGACAAGTTAAACCATGTTTTCAAATAGCTTTACATACTAAGGATAAAGATTTACTTTTACAAATTAAATCTTTTTTTGGAGGGATAGGAAATATTAATACTTATAGTAATTTAACATCTTATAAAGTTATTAAAATAAATGATATTATTAAAATAATAATACCTCATTTTGAAAAATATTCATTAATAACTCAAAAACAAGCTGATTTTATTATATTTAAAAATATAGTAGAATTAATAAGTAAAGGTGAACATTTAAATGAAAAAGGTTTGGTTAAAATTATTAATTTAAGAGCCTCTTTAAATAATGGATTATCAGATAAATTAAAGATTAGTTTCCCAAATGCAATTAAATTATTTAAATCTGAAGTAAAAATACCTAATAATATAGATCTTAATTGAATAGCTGGTTTCTTTAGCGGAGAAGGTTGTTTCTATATTAATATTACTAAAGCTATAGATTATAAAATAGGTTATTCTATAAGATTACAAATTATATTTAGTCAACATTCGAGAGATAAAATTCTATTAAATAAATTAATGAATACATTAAAATGCGGTAGAGTTTTTAAACATCCTAAAAGGGATATAATGTCTTTAGTAATATCTAATTTTGAAGATATATATACTAAAATAATACCTTTATTTAATGAATACAAAATTAAAGGTATTAAATCTTTAGATTATGAAGATTTCTGTAAAGCAACAGAAATAGTAAAAAAAGGAGATCATATAAAATTAGTAGGATTAGAACAAATAAAATTAATAAAATCAAAAATGAATAAAAAAAGAATTAATAGTAAAAATTTTTAATATAATTTTAAAATAATTATATAAAGGGTGTAGTTTAACGGTAAAATAGGTGACTTCAAATCATTTGTTCCTAGTTCAAATCTGGGTACTCTTGTATTAATTAATAAAATTAATAAAAAATATATTAATTATTTGGTCTTTAGGTTCTTTAGTTTAATGGTAAAACTCATTCTTGATAAGAATGTATTCAATGTTCGATCCATTGAAGAATCATATATATTATATACCTGTGGAATTTATGTATATATCTAAGAGTTTGAATCTCTTCTTTTGAAATTTAAAGAAATAAGATTAAAAAATATATATTATTACATGCATTAAAGATGTAATAAATAATACATCAACCTTTCTTATTACCAGGATTTTTACCTGGGTATGAAATGTGACGAAAATTGTATAAATTTAAGTCGTTATTTAGATTAATATTATTAGATAATTTTATAATTTATAAACTTATTTAATAATATATTGTGTTTATTATTAATTATTATTTGAAAAATATGTTAATAAAATTTGTTAATTTAGAAAATTATTCACTAGAAGATTTTTATAATGATATCGGTGAATATACTTTACAATTGGATAATATTGGGGGTACACACTATTTAGGTGTGTATTTTATAAATCATTTATTTATTGGTGATTTTATTGCTTTTAAATTAATTTATTATAATTCTATCCTTATTTTATATGAACAAATACATGAAAAAGCTGGAAAAAATGGAGATAATAAATTAATACTTTTATTTACACCAATTCCCTTAGCCTGTGGGCCGGGGGCATAGGTTGATATTTTAATATGTCTATAATATATTTAAATTACAGTTAGCTAGTGTTATTAATTTTTATTATTATATATTGATAATTAATATAGAATTTTTAAAATGTATTATTTTTAAAAGTAAAAAATAATTTTTTTTTTTAATTTAAAAGTTTATCTTCGTCGTAAGACGAAGTATTTTGGTTTTTGTTTTGTTTTTATAAAATTTAAATGATCGGAGATTTAAGTTTATTATATGATGGTTATTATCGTCATGTGTGCGAATTTCAAGCTATAAATGATTATATGCCTGAGTTACAATCGGGTTTGGATGGTTGATTGTCATTAGTTAATCCAATTTATGCAAAAGAGGGATACATATATATAATCCCTAATATTAATTATATGAGAGAATATTTTGATGCTAAAGAGTATATATATAAGTTAGTTTTAGAAATTAATTATAATTATGATCAAATGCGTTATCTTTCAGATAAAATAGGTAACAAGTGTTGTGAAATAAAACTAATTAATCCTTATTTTGAAGGTGAAGAATATAGTGAGTGTATAGAAAATTTAAATGAGTTAGTTAATAAAGAATCTTCACCGATTAATAAAACAGTTATATCTTTTAAATTATAATTATATTATATAGATTTAGTTTAACAATTTCCATCTGTTGAGCCTAAGGTTGGCGAAATTAATTTGAATTAAAAAAAAAAATTCAAATATTGAGATTTCTTTTTAAAATTTATATTTATTTATGTTGAAAGAATTTTTTAAGATTTTTAATAAAAAATCTATAATAAAAATATTTATTATTTTTATAGTAGGATTTGTAATTAGAATAACAGTAAATTATGTTTATAATATAAATGTATTTATTGATTATACAAATATAATATCAATAATTTATTACTATTTTATGGCTTTGTTTGCTGTAGTTATTAATGAAATTAATCTTCAGTTTCAATTTCCCATTTCTTCTTTTTTTGGTTATGTATTTTCTGTAGTTAAAAAATTTCCTTTTATTAATTTAGACGATTTGAAATTATCTTTTTTAAGAAAAACTATAAATAAGTTTATTTATGGTTCCAATAAAATGTGTTTAGGGTCAGATAATCCTGTAAAAGGTAATTGTGTAAAATCTAATATTGATACACCAATTAATTTATTTCATAACGGTACGGGAAGTAAAGTTAATAAAGATTTAAATGTTAATAAATCTTATGACAGTACTTCTTTTTATGTCAGATCTAAAGGTTTTACTCAAATTCCTCAATCTAATGAAGATACATTTTCAAATAAATCTATTAAAAAAGGGGGTTATTTAAATAATTCTGTTTCTAAAATTAATAATACAAAAACTGATTTATCAGAAGGATCTAGATCTTTTATAATTAGTTCTTTTGATAATGATAATATATTAATTAGTTCTAAAACTAATAAAAATTTAAGTAATCTCCAAAGACCTGTAATAAATAATCTTACTACTAATAAAGAATTTAGTCGTAGTAGTTTAGAAAGTAATTATACTAATGATACAAATCATGCTACAGTAAGTTATACTGATATTAATAAGCCACATTTAAATGTTAATTTAAATGGTTATAGAAAAGATGCAGATTTAAGGTTATTTGAACCTAGACAAATTAGTGATGTGGATATTAATTATAGAAAGGAAAAGATAATTCAAAATGTCCATCAAAAAGCATCCGTTTTAGAGTATACTCATGAAATTGTAGTTCCTAAGGAAGGTATGTTAGATAAACTAAAATTGGGATTTAAGTATACAGGTTCTAAATTTAGTAATAGTAAATCAAAACTTGAAAGTATTTATATTAAATATTATGATGTAAGTAGACGTCATTTTTATTGAACTATATGGGAATCAGAAAGAAATAATTTTGATTCATATAAAGATTTTAAGAAATATTGAGATCCTAAAACTAAAATATGAAAAGAAATTACTTCACACGTTAAAAGAAATATTAAGGATACAATTGAAGATTTAATACGTATAAACGATCCATTTAAAAATAAACCCATTATGGATAATAGGGTTAAAAATATTTTATATAATCATAGCTCTAAAAAAAGAAATTAATTTTCGTAGCATAGGTCGCGGGCAAGTTAGCGAGAAAATTAAGGTATAATAAATATACTCTTAATATTATGTTTCAATATTATAATTATTTAGAAAAAAAAATGAAAAAATTATTTAATAAATATATTATTACTAAAATCTTTATAATTTTCATAATTGGATTTTTTTCAAGAGTTTTAATAAATTATTTTGAAAATATTAACATTTTTGTTGAAAATTATTTTATTCTATGTTTTATATTGATTATTAATGAAATACTTCTAGATTTTCAATTATACACTTTTACCTTTTTTAATTATATTTATTTATTATTAAAAAATATATATATAAATAATAAAATTACTTTAACTAATCATTATATTAATTATTATTATTTAGAAAATAAAAATATAATATTTACAAATAATGTTAATAATCATAATATAAGTTTTAAAGATAAAGTTAGAAGATATTCTCATTGAATTATATGAGAAAAATATAAGGATGAACCAAATTCTTATAAAGAATTTAAAAATAATTGAAATCCCAATAAAAAAATTAGAAAATAAATTATTAATAATTTTAAAAAAGAATTATCGGATAAACATAGAGATTCTGTACGTATTAAACGTACTATACAATGAATTATAAATGTATTTAGGGGTAAAAAAGAATAAAGGTTTAGCTATAGCCATAATATAGTATTGAGTAATATAATAACAATATGTATTAAAAAAATGAAAATTATAAATTTAAAAAGTGGTATAATAAATAATTTTAAAGAATTGTTATTTATTAATATAATTTGATCGATAAAATTCTATAAAAGATATCTTTTAAAAGTATTTTTTAATAAATTGATAAACTTATTAATATTCTTTATATTATTTATATTATTATGGACAATAATAACAATTTATTTATATTTGTATAATTATTATAAAGTTGAAATTAATGAATCAGATTGTATTTGTAATATTTGTAATCATTATGTTGTTGATAACGATAATATATTTAATCAACAAAAATCCTCCAACCCAAATGGTCAAAAGGTTTATATGGATTTATTTAGAAATAAAAGTTTAAAACATATATATAAATACAGAGATATTAATTTCATTGGCGGATATTCTAATAAATATATTAATATAATAAATAATGGAGATAATTTAGAGATAATCGAATTAAAAAAAGAAATTTGTTTATTAAAACTAAAAATAAAATATGATATAGATAGAGTATATACTATAGAACTTATTAATAATTATATTAAAGAATGTAATGGTTTTATTCAAGAATGAAAAGATATAAAAATTGCTTATAATATAAATTAGTATAATAATTTTAAATTAATAATAGTGTTAATAATTATTTTTACTCGTGGCCTTAGGTTGCGGGATTTTAATAGTTATAAGTTAATGGTAGACTATTCATTTACCAAATGAAGAATGCTGATTCGAATCCAGCTAACTATAGCCACTAAAAATTTCATTCGCATAAAAGGTGGTTGAACTTCAACCTTACGGGTGAAGTAAATAAGTTTATCTAGAGCTATAAATCTAGTAATATGAAAAATAAAAATTTATATGTAAAAAAAAAAATGAGGAATATTTTAAACAAAAATCTATATCTTATATCGAGTCAATTACAATTAGTTTTACTGGAGTCATCAGGTATATCTGATGACATTTTTAATGGAGGTCTTTACTTGATAAAAACGAAGCATACTAAATAAAGAAAAAAAAGAACTTATTTTTAATCATATGTATTACCCGAGTATATTTAAAATACCCTTACTTTCATTTTTAATTTATTATAGATATAATATATCTCATGCCAGTACAAGAGAATGAGGAAATTATTTAGTTATTTTAGAAAATAGTATGATAAGTAAACCTATTAATTACCCTATAATTACGGATGATCCATTAACTAAAGAAATTTTATTTAGTTTAGATTGTTTAAATAAAGAAAAAGAATCATTTTGACCGTTGGCTAAATTAAAAGGAGTATTAAGCTTATTTGATGTAACAAATAATTTATCTCATATAAGTTCTGATACTGCAACTTTAATAGACTTAGCAGTAAAAAGAGATTATTTGGGATTTTTAAATGTTATTTATAATAATACATTTAATGATATGTTTAAACAGGTTATACATGATGATCCTTTAGGTAAAGTATCTATTGTAAATTCTTGCTTATTCATAGTAAATGATTTAAATAAGTTTTTAGGAGATATACGGAAAAAGGGTTATAGTATAAATGGAGGACCTCAAAGATGTAGATCAGAAATTAATTCTCTAAAAAGTTTTTTATCTAGTCTAGATATAGATTTTAGAGAAAGTCTTTATAATCATAATAATTATCACGTAGATAAAGGAACAATACGTGAAAGTGAATGATTACCAAAAGAAAAATTTTCGTATCGTAACATTCATATGAATATAGGAAATGTTAGATGATAGTAATCTTTATAATTACTCTGTAAACAGGATATTATAACTTGAAACTTATAATTTTAAGGCGGAGAGTTGAAAATAATTCAAAAAGATTATTTTTGAGGGAGGATAGCTATTGGTAAAGCAGGTTATCTACTAAATAATGTACTTTGATGTATTGAGTGTTCGATTCACTCTCCTCCCGAGTATAATTAATACTAATTATAAACTATATATAAAAAAAAATATTAAAACAAAAATGAAAAATAAAAGAATTTTTTTATTAAAGGGCCTAGTTTAATTGGCAAAATAAGTGACTTCAAATCTCTTGTTTTCAGAGCTTAATAGGTAAAGCGCGTTTTTGATAAAAACGTGTTCAATGTTCAATTCATTGAAGAATCATATATGCCCGGCCCTTTGGCCACGGGATTTAGTTTATGTATATGTCAAGTTATTATAAGAGAGTTGGCTGAGCGGTTTAAGGCATCTAACTTGAGATTAGAAGGAAGTTTTATTTCCCGTATGTTCAAATCATACACTCTCTGGAGATTATTATATAAATAAATATTGATTAATTTAAGGTTAATTAAAAATAAATTTTTATAAATTTAAATCTTATGTTTTTATAATTTTATAAAGTTTATTTTTTTTATTACAGGTTAGAGCCAGGTTGGTTAGGCGTCTCATTTGGGTTGAGAAAATGTTATGTTCGAATCATAATAACCTGAAATCTAAATAAATAAAATTAAAAATTATATATATATATATATTACTTGCTTTAAGACTTGTTATATGAATATAATATTTTTAAATATTTAAAAATATAGTATATAAAGAAACTATTACAGGTATTTTGCTATATATTAAAGAAATTTAAACAATACATAATGTAATTTCTAAGATAAATCTAATAATAAACAAAATGAATTAAAATATTTTAGTAATTTTAGGAAAATAAATCAAACGAGATTATATATTTAATATATAATAACTAATAAATTAGTTTTTATTTAAAATGTAATATTTTTTAACTTAAATATAATATTTTTTATAAATATAACTAAAAGTAAAATGGATTAAATCTGTTTGAATAAAGGGGAACCTTCCTCTAAAGTTAAATATAATATATAAGCGATAGTGAAAAGTACCGTGAGGTAAAAAAAAAAATAGTAGTTTTATAAGCAGCTCAAGTAAAATTTTAATAAAAAGTAAGAGCGTACCTTTTGCATAAGCGGTCAGCAAGTTAATTTTAGATGCAAGCGTTGATTATAAAAATCTAGCTTAGATAAACCAATTATGAAAAAATGAATTAGTATCTAGAATTAGACCCGAAGACTAGTGATCTTATTATGATCAGGGTAAAAAAAGCCCGAACGGTTTATCGTTGTATAGATATCCGAAGAATTGTGATAAGTTGGTGAAAGATAATACTGACTAGTATAGCTGGTAAAAAATAATATAAGCAGTTATTAAAGCCAGTAAGTGGAAGTGAACCTTCTGCTAAAAACCTTCAAATTGACGGGAACTCCCTAAAGCAATTTATACCAAACAATGTGGCAACACTATTTGTGGCACAGGTAATGACTCGTGGTATGGTAAAAAATAAATTGATATATGTGAATATAATGGGTAATCCGCAGCCAAGCACCTTAATGGTGTGCAGTTCATCGACTAAATGTAGGTTGGCGTATTAATATACGCTTAAGATATAGTCAAGCCTCATTCGAAAGAATGCAGGATAATGAAGTATTTATTTATAAGATTAACTTATGCCACCGGGCCGAAGGCCCGGGGTAAATATTTTATAAATAAAAAGCTACAAAAACAATATTTAATTTATTTATACAAAATGGACTTCATCTTTTTTCATCGGATGAAGGCAATATAATAGCTATAAAAATTTAGCTTAGATGATATTTTAGTTTATTTATTAGTTTAGGTTTTCCTATTTTATAAGGCTGTACACTAAAATATATTTTTAATGATTAAACCTGTCGTAATTTACGGTAATTCTGATTTACAAAAAGATCAGATACTTAAAGAAAATAAGAATAAAGTTGTAGTATATCGTTGAGTTAATAATATTAATAATAAAACTTATGTGGGTAGTTCTGTAGATTTTACTACTAGATTATATAAATATTACAGTATTAAACACTTAATGGAAAACAAAACACATATACATAATGCTCTTGTAAAATATGGATATTCAAATTTTAGTTTAGAAATACTCGAGTATAGTAATTTTAAAAATATAATAGAAAGAGAGCAATATTATTTAGATAAATTAAAACCAGAATATAATATTTTACAAATTGCAGGTTCCTCTTTAGGGTTTAAACATAGTGAAAAGACTTTAAATTTTTATAGAAATGAACGAGAAGTAAGTAATGAAACTAGAAATAATTTATCTTTAGCTGCAACAGGAAGAATATTATCTAAAGAAGATAAAGATAAAATATCTAATAAACGTTTAGGTATTAAACTTTCAGAAGAGACAAAAGTTAAAATATCTGCAGCCGCTGTATCTTTAAGAGGAGTAGCAGTTGTAGTTAAAAATATAAATACTCAAGAAGAAACTGAATATCCAAGTTTAACTAAGGCAGCTAAAGCTATAGGGGTTAGTAGAACAGCTATATCAAAAGCATCGTCTTCTGGTAAACTTATAAAACAAATATATATTGTAACAAAAAAAGAAATAAATAAATAAATACTTCATTATCTGTTAAATGGATAATCAATAAATAATAAAGATTATTTAGGGAGAAGGACCTTAGCTTTATCTTATAATAATTAAGATTAAAAAGGTAGATCTGTTTCTGCGAAACCTATGTAAGTAGGTAATTTAATTAATATCTTAGCAGGTACAGAACTGTGATCTCGAACAAATAGTTCTTAATTAAACTTTTGTACACATCGGGGAATTGTAGTGATTTTACTGAAGAGTATTTGCACTCGGAAGGGCAAAGATAAATATTAAATAATCGGACATAGTACGATAAGGTTGTATGTCTAAAGGGAAACAGCCCTAAACAAGAGTTTAAGGTTCCAAAATTATTATTGAGTGAAATTAAGGATGTTTTTTTTCAATACAATCAGGAAATAGGCTTAGAAGCGGCCATTTTTTGAAGATCTCGTAACAGAGCACTGATTAAAAAAAAAAATTTAGAAAAAAATACCGAAAATTTAACGGATCTAAATAATATACCGAAACCTTGTACACATTATATATGTGGGGTAGCAGAACATAGGATATATATTTTTTATTTATTCTTAATTAAGAATAAATAAATATAAGTAAATAATTAATAAATATATAATTTATTTATATTAAAAATTATTTTTTTTAATATAATCCAAGAGATAATGCTGACATGAGTAACGAAAAAGGGATATACCCTCGCCTAAAGCTTATGGAATATTAACAGGTTAATTTTCGGTGTCTAAATTATTAATTAAAAGATAATTTTGATGATATTTTTATATAGAAAGTATTTAATAATTAGAGAAAAAAAAATACAAAAACCTTTATAAGTTATAAAGGTTCTGGAAAAGAAAAATTTTTTTTCTTTATGCCCCCGGCCCTCAGGGCCGGGGGATTTTATAAAATAATATAAAGTCCCGCGCCCAACGGGCGCGGGCATAGATATGAATATATATATATTACCGTACCTAAACAACCAAGAGGTAAGCAAGTAGAGTATACAAAGGCGTTAGAGTGAACAATCATTAAGGAACTCGGCAAATTAACTACCGTAACTTCGGGATAAGGAGAGCCATTTTTATTAATTTTACTTAATTTTTTTATTAAGATAATATAAAATTGATGAAAAGAGGAAGCATGGAATAATGTTGTACGACTGTTTAATAAAAACAAAGCACTTTGCCAAGATATAAATCTAAGTATTGAGTGTGATGTCTGCCCAATATCGGCTGGATAACGAATTTATCTTAGTTTTTAATCTAAGGTTTTGAAGGATACCCCGATTAATGGCGGCCTTACCTATGAGGGTCCTAAGGTAGCGGAATACCTTGGCCGTTAAATGCGGTCTTTGCATGAATGATAAAACGATACAACAGCTGTCTCGATGATTGTCTCAGTGAAATTGGAATAGCAGTGCAGATACTGTTTTCCTCTAGATAGACGAGAAGACCCTATGCAGCTTTACTGTTACTAATTACAAAAATAATTTTTTAGAATAATTGCGAGTGTATAAGGTAATTGTTTAATAATAATGAAACACCTTTATTTGTTTCTATATATTTTTGAGGATTAGAAGGCAGTTTATGCGGGGCACAGATCCCACAAAAAGTACCTGGGTATATCCAAAGTTCATATTGTAAATTTG
>Ga0099793_10000373_pt1 | contig 11812 bp, 8 predicted proteins | sample Rivendell_Oct201_9_FD_77319 | JGI IMG/M metagenome (GOLD analysis project Ga0099793, IMG submission 77319) | Vadose zone soil and rhizosphere microbial communities from the Eel River Critical Zone Observatory, Northern California to study diel... | ecosystem: Environmental > Terrestrial > Soil >...
CGAAGATTTGATTCAACAACCGGAAATTTCCGCCCACCCCCAGACGGCCTCCATGTACGGCATGCATGAACTGGATCTCACATTGATACGTGCGACGAATTACACGGACGACGGATACCCGATCAAAACCCGCGTCGGCGTAATCAGGAGCAACACGCTCACGCAGATGGGCACGCTGGCCCGTGATCTCGCCAACTACCCATTCTTCTCGGGTGTGAAGCTGAGAGTGCGGCAGATCGATGAGGCGATCGAACGGGTTCCTATGAAAGAAATCATCAAGCGGTCGGCAAAACCCGGCGTGAAAAGCATCGTCATGCTCGTCGGCGTGCAATCGAATCAGTACCCGCGCGCGCTCGATATCGCGGCCTGGTTCCTCCCCCACAGGATTCCCGTCCTGATCGGCGGATTCCACGTGAGCGGAATGCTTTCCATGATCGGCCTCACGACCGACCTCCGCGAGGCGTTAACGAAGGGTATCACGCTCGTCGCGGGAGAGGTCGAGGGCGGACGGCTGCCGGGCATCGTGGAGGATGTAATCTGCGATCGATCCCTGGGGCTCTATAATTTCCTTGACAAGACGCCCGATCTTGCCGATCTCCCAACGCCCCGGCTCACCAAAGAGGATCTCAAGGGATTTGCTTCCCCGTTCAGCACGATCGATACAGGACGCGGGTGCGTTTTTACATGCGACTTTTGCACAATCATCAATGTGCAGGGCAGAACGATGCGATGCCGCGATCCCCTGCAGGTCGTTGAATTCGTGCGGCAGAGCTATAACGAAGCGGGCATTGCACACTGCTTCTTCACGGATGATAATATCGCGCGAAACCCGCGCTGGCGTGAGCTATTTGCGGGCCTCACTCGTTTGAGAGAAGAAGAAAAGATCCCGTTTACATTTATGATGCAGAGCGATCTCGCGGCGCGAAAGATCCCCGGCGGGGATTTTTTCATCCTGGCTTCAAAAGCAGGCTGCAACCAGGTTTTCTTCGGGGTCGAGAGTGTGAACCGCGAAAACCTCCGCTCGCAGGAGAAGTTCCAGAACCAGGTATCCGAGTACAAGGGCCTCGTGGATCACTGCCACACGCAGGGCATCGCAACCCACGCGGGGTATATCCTCGGCTTGCCGTTTGACACCCCGGAGAGCATCAAGCAGGATATCGCGGAACTGCAGCGAATCGGGTTCGATTCCGCCTCGTTTTACATCCTGACGCCTCTCCCCGGTTCGAAGGACCACCAGCGGTGGTGGCACGACCGAAGGTGGATGGACGCGGATTTTAATACATACGATTCCGCGCATGTGGCGGTGGCTCCGGAGCGCATGACAAAAGATGAACTCATGGAGGCGTACCGGAAAACGTGGGAACAATTCTACTCCACGGAACATATGGTGAACGTCCTCAAGATCTGGCGGCACGATTGGCGCTATTATTGGGACAGGATCTTCTTCTTCGCCTGGTACCTGTACGCATCGAGAATCGAACGCCTGCACCCGATGAACTGCGGGTTCTGGACCATCCGGCACCGCCGCGACCGGCGAGCCGGCCTCCCGCTGGAATCCCCCCTGACGTTCTGGTGGGGCCGTCTCAGGTCGGCCGTTACGCGGATCCGGGCAATAGCGAAACTCTTCTTACAGTTCGAAGAGGTCTGGCTGCGGAGCCGGCCGAAGTCCCGGATCGAGGAGGCCCTTCACGAACATATTCTGAAGACGAAGCAGGAAATTCTCGATTGGCGTGACCTCAAGGCCGGGGAGCTTGTCACATTCTACCAGAAGCTTCACGATGAGATGCCGGAGGTCAAAGTACCCTCAGTCGTCAGCCTCTGGTTCAGGAAGCGGAATCCATTCGCCGGTTCCTATACCAGGGCATACGCCCAGAGGATCTGGCGGCGATGGTATTTACATATATGGAATCCCCTGAAATGGATCGAGGTGTGGATGTTCGAATGGGTGAACGGTCTGCGATTCCTGACCTACTTCCTCGTCGTTGGCAAATAGCGAAATCGGAAGTCCGTTTAAAGGCTCTCGTCGAGCGGTGTGTCGACGGGAGCCTTTCTCTTCTAGCACCCCGGACGCATGCCTATGAAAAAAGCTCCGCGTCCTGTTGACCTGGGTGGCTTCGCGCACGTCTTCCGTACTCTGCGTTACCGCAATTACCGGCTCTTCTTCGGGGGTCAGCTCGTCTCCCTCATCGGAACCTGGATGCAGCAAGTCGCAATGATCTGGCTTGTTTACCGGATGACCAATTCTCCGTTTCTCCTCGGGGTCGTCGGGTTTGCGGGTCAGATGCCTGCCTTTCTCCTGAGCGCGTTCGCCGGCGTGCTCGCCGACCGTTGGAACCGGCATCGCATGTTGATCGTAACGCAGTCGCTCGCAATGGCGCAAGCTGCACTCCTTGCCGCTCTGACTCTCACCGGCGTCGTTGCCGTTTGGCATATCGTTTCCCTCAGTATTTTCCTTGGGCTGGTCAACGCCTTCGACGTGCCGATACGGCAATCCTTCCTCCTCGATATGATTGAAAACAGAGAGGACCTCGGAAATGCGATCGCCCTCAATTCGTCGCTGTTCAATGGCGCCCGCCTTATCGGACCTGCGATAGCGGGAATGGTCATCGCCGCCGTCGGGGAGGGGGCCTGCTTTGTCCTGAATGCGCTCAGCTACATCGCGGTCATTTACGCGCTGACGGCCATGAAGATCACCCCGCGGAAGCGGGACGCGATACAGCAGGGGATACTCAAGGGATTGCTGGAGGGATTTCGATACGTGGCCGGATCTTCTCCGATCCGGAGAATATTGTTGCTCCTTGCGCTGGTCAGCCTGACGGGCATGCCCTACGCCGTTTTGATGCCGATCTTTGCGAGGGACGTTCTCGGTGGAGGCCCCAACACGCTCGGCGCACTCATGGGGGCGACGGGCGTCGGCGCTGTGACCGGAGCTCTCTTGCTCGCCTCGCGCACGACCGTGGTCGGATTGGGACGGTGGATTCCCCTTGCGGCGGGCCTCTTCGGGGCCGGCCTCGCGGCGTTTACTCTCTCGCACACGGTCTGGCTTTCGATGCTCCTCTTGTGCTTCGTCGGCCTCGGAATGATGCTTCAGATGGGGACGAGCAACACCATTCTTCAAACAATCGTAGACGACGACAAACGCGGCCGCGTCATGAGTTTTTACGCGCTCTGCTTCCTCGGAATGGCGCCCTTCGGCAGCCTGCTCGCCGGAAGTCTCGCCGGTACAATCGGGGCCCCGAGGACTTTGTTCATCAGCGGGATGGTATGTATTATAGCAGCGGTCATATTTGCCGCCCGGCTCCCGTCATTCCGGAAAGAAGTGCGGCCGATTTACGTACGGTTGGGAATAATTCCGGAGGTATCTCCCGGTATCTACGCGATCACGGACGCCGCCCTGCCGCCGGAGAAATAGCGCTTTTTCCCCAAATCTGAACAGACCGCAACAAATGGGTCTGCTCTCTGACGCGCGGCTACTATTATAGAGAGGTTATTTGGAAACGATGTTTATTTAAGGTATGTTAATCCATTCAACGGCTAGCTCGCACTGAGCGGTGCATAGTACTCCCCGCCGCAGGACTCACCGGAGAGGAACCGTTAGGCCTTCTTTTGGCTCCACAGCCCGTGCATAGACCGCAATTCACTTCTCATCATTACAAGAGGTTACCATGAGACTTTACGTCGGCAACTTGTCGCGGGATGTCACGGAAGAAGATCTTAAGGAAGCGTTCCAGGCTTTCGGAGAGATCAAGGAAGCAACGATCGTCAAAGATCGTTTCAACGGCGTCTCCAAGGGGTTTGCATTCGTCGAAATGCCGGTCGAAGCGGAAGCAAAGGCTGCGATCGAAGCATTACACGGAAAGGAAATGAAGGGGCGTTCGCTCGACGTCAATGAGGCACGACCCCGCCCCGAGCGCAGGTCGGGCGGCGGCTGGGATGGCGGCAGATCGGGCGGCGGACGAAGGGGCGGAGGCGGAGGCCGGCGATCCTGGTAAGGACGCGCTGAGAGATCGGCGAGCCCGCGCGGATAATTTGTGCGGGTGACTGCGATCCTGCCCGTCGCAAACGAGGAGCAGATGAATATTCATGTCGGAAACTTGCCGGCCGATCTCACAGAGCAGGAACTGAAAACTGCCTTTGAATCGTGCGGGACAGTCGAATCCGTTGAAATCATCACCAACCTCCGGACACATGAGCCGCTCGGGTATGGATTTGTAATCATGCAGACGGAGGCGCAGGGCCTCAGCGCGATAGAGACGCTCAACGGAACGTCCCTCAAAGGAAAAGCCATAGCAGTTTCCCGCGCGAACCGGCCGGGTGGCCGCCGAAAATCCCACTTCAAGAAACCGCAGGTCCGATAAACCATTCGCACGTAACTTCTTTCCCCTGGTCTCCGCGTTCGTTGAATAACGTTACTCCCCGCGAATCCCGCAGTCCTGGTGGCATCCGTGCCACACACCCTCCCGAGCGCGCCGAATCGATGTGACATACACTCCACAAGCAGCCTCCCGAATCATGGCGTAGGAGCCCCTTTCACCACTTCGGAATTGTGGTACGCCTGTTGCAACTGAAGGGTGATAGGCCGGGCCCAATATAACCGGCATAATAACCGATTATCGAATGAGGATTCGCCATGAAAACAACACTGATGTCATTGGGAGTCATTGCTTTGATGAGCGCACTTTCGGGATCTCCAGGCTGCAAGAACGACTCGGGGACAACCTCCTACGGAACCCCGCCTCCTCCGGCTTCGAATACAGTCACCATGCCGGGGTCAACCTTCAGCCCGAGCACTCTTACGGTCACAAAGGGCACAACAATCACGTGGAAAAACACGGATGCGATCGCCCACACCTCGACGAGTGACACTCCTGGAAATTGGGACACCGGGAATATGCCCGCGGGAAGCAGCGCAACGACAACGTTCAACACTGCAGGAACCTTCGGGTACCACTGCACGTACCACAGCGCAATGGGTATGACGGGGACAATAACCGTACATTAAGCGGGGAGAGCAGCGGCCGGGGATCAGACGATCAACCCGTCTTTAATCTCGTCTCACAAACTCGAGAGGAGTCAGATGAGAACGCTTTTTTATATCATCGCGGCCCTGACGGTCTCTGCGTCGATGGGGCTCGCAACAGTGCACACGATTAGCAACTCTGGGTTCACCTTCTCACCGAACAATGTGACAATTGTTTCCGGGGATACCGTACAATTCGTCATTGCCGCGATGCACGACGCAGTCGAGGTGAGCAAGGCGACTTGGGACGTGAATGGAAACACCTCAAACGGCGGTTTTATGGTGCCGTTCGGCGGCGGCTCAATAGTCCTCACCGACACGGGGACGCACTACTATGTCTGCGAGCCGCACGCGTCGATTGGAATGAAAGGAATCATCGCCGTTAACCCGGCCCCTCCCCCCCCGCTGAACTCGCTCACAGTGGAGAGCACTGTCGATCAGGATGGGAACATCTCCACAACCGCCGACCGGATGATGAAAAACTGGAGCCTTAAATTATACAGGGACTCGGTCGGCTCCGGCGTTGTCCTTGATTCCGTCGTCTCCGGGAAGTCGTTCACGGCCGGTAATCTTCCCGGCGGAACATACGTTGCCGTCGAAGCCGACAGCGCATCGTGGTCCCATATTTCCGTCGACGTCGACGGCGTGTCGCAGGGGGCGACGGCTGCCCATCAGTGGCCGGTGACGGTGTTCTCGGGCGAAAACCACACGATCAGCTTCCTGAATTTTGGCGCACATACGATCATGAGCTCGGCCGTATTCACGTTCGTTCCGGAAAGCCTGGCCGTTGTCTCCGGCGATACGGTTCATTTTGTCCTCGACCCGATGCACACGGCGCGGGAGGTGAGCCGATCGACCTGGCTTGCGAATGACACGGTCTCCAACGGCGGGTTCGACCTTCCGCACGGAGGGGGAAGCGCAATCTTATCCGCGCTTGGAACCCACTACTATGTTTGCACCGTCCACGCCTCAATCGGAATGAAGGGAAGGATTGTCGTGCTCGCTCCGGGCGCGTTTTTTACGGTCGACCGGCAAATAGCGGCAGGCTGGAACATGGTCTCGCTGCCGGTGAACGCACCCGACCGGAGGACAACGACCCTTTTCCCGACGGCCGTTTCTCATGCTTTCTCCTACCAGGGTTCGTACGTCACACAGTCGCTCTTATCGATCGGCCTGGGATACTGGTTGAAGTTCAATAATGCTCAGACCGCATCGTTGACCGGTTTTCCGGTGGTCCAAGACACGATCGATGCGCTGAAGGGGTGGAACATGATCGGATCGCTCGCGGTGCCGCATTCCAGCCACGCCATCGCATCGCTGCCGGGTGGGATCATCAGCTCGCCGATGTTCGGATTCAATGGTTCTTATTTTGTTGCCGATACAATTGTCCCCGGGTACGGGTACTGGCTAAAAGTTAGCGCTCAGGGAAAGCTGATTTTGGATACCGCTTCCGGCAGTTCGCTCCCGTCCGCCGCAAGTGCCGATCCCGCGCGGCGGGACCTGCAAGGGAAAAGCTGCCTTACCATCCGGGATGCCATGGGACGTGAGAAAGCTCTTTATTTTAGCGTCCGCCGGGATGGGGGGGCCGGTTCCGCCGGCGAGCTCCCGCCGATTCCGCCGCCCGGAGCATTTGACGTCCGGTTTTCCTCCGGACACGAGCTCCAATTTCTCGCCGCATCCGGGGGCAGAGAATCGGGGATCGTGATCTCGTCCGCATCGTACCCCATCACCGCCGCCTGGGATGTCGAGGCGGTCGACGGTACGGTCACACTGGGGATCGATGGCAGAGGCGTGTCCTTGACGGGCCGCGGCGCGATCAAGCTCACAACGCCCCCACGGTCCTTGTTCTTAAGAGCCGCAGGCGTGTCGCCCTCGGACTACACGCTCAATCAGGCGTTCCCCAACCCTTTCAATAGCGCGACCGTCGTTCGTTACGATCTTCCCGTCGACAGCCGCGTTCTTATCCGGGTGTACAGCGTCTTGGGCCAGCTCGTCGCGACCCTTGCCGATGGGATCGAGTTGGCGGGTCAAAAATCTGTTTCCTGGAACGCCGCCGACCATGTTAGCGGCGTCTACTTCCTGCGGCTTGATGCCCGTCCGGCCGCGGGCACCGGAACATCGTTCAGGCGCGTCGTCAAAGCGGTGTTGCAGAGATAGGGACGCACCGTTTCGATCCCGCCGTGTCCCGCGGTGCGGGATCGAAGATTCAATCGAGATGCTGTGGGATTGCTGGATGGTGGATAATCGAGAGCATTCCCGTTGAATCTCAAAGCGGAAAGCGGTACATTCGGGGTACTTTGAGATTCGGGTATTGCGACGGTTCCCACAGCATCTCATGTTGATTGCGCAAGCCGGTTGGGCAAATTTACACTCCCGCCCTTTCATTTTCCTCGCAGCTTGTCTTCTCCTTCTTCCGGAGTATGGATTACTCGCGCAGAGCGGAGTCCGCGGAAGGGTTGTCGTACCCGCAAACGACGAATTTGCCGAAGAATTACTGCGCGAGCGCTCGCTTACCCGATACGAGATGCATCTCCACACGACCGGCGACCCGGTCCAACCCTACAGGCTTTCCGAAAAGGCGGTTATCTACCTCGAGTCGACCGAGGCGGCTTCGGCTGCCTATGATCCGCCGGCTCTCCATCCGCAGCTCAACCAGTCACAAATGCTGTTTCGTCCGTTGGTCCTGCCGGTCCTCGTCGGAACAACGGTCGACTTCCCGAATAACGACGATCTCTTCCATAACGTGTTTTCCTATTCGCAGCCCAAAGAGTTCGATCTGGGGCGTTACCCACGGGGGCATCGAAGGTCGGTCCATTTCGATCATCCGGGGGTCGTCAATGTGTATTGCGATATCCACTCCTACATGTATGCGACCATCCTCGTTCTCGAGAACCCGTACTTTGTCGTGCCCGAAGACGATGGGGGTTACAACATCGATCATGTGCCGCCGGGCGCTTATCGGATCACGTTTTGGTATGGCCGGAAAAAGGTGAGCGAACGGCCCGTTCTTATCGAAGAGGGAAAAACGACGGTGGTTAATTTTGACTACTAAGAACACTCCTGGGCTGCCCTCCCTTGGGGCCGAGGGAATTTCTCTCGCGCGGCTTGTCGTCCTTGGATTGGCGACTCTCTCCTTCGTCACCGCGGCCGCCGGTCAGCTTCGCCTGAGCGAGCAGGCATCGGCGGCCTTCATCAAGGCCGACGGCGGCTATTCCCAATACGCCGTGAACAGGGGGCGGGCAACGTTCGCCTGGCGGCTCGATCTGTTCGCGGATGCCGCCATCAACGGGAACATCTTCTTCCTCAGCAACCTCCGGATGCTGCAGGATCAGATCATTCATGTCGACCTCTTTGCGATCAAGTTCGCGGACCTCGCGTCCACCGGGTTGAATCTCGAGGCTGGTGAGATCGAGTTGCCTTTCGGCAATCTGGGGGAGAGGCGATTCCCCAAGTCCAACCCATTCTATGGTTTGCCCTTGACGCACGAGCATGTTACCACGCTTCGCAGTTCGGATTATTCGCTCTGGCCGTCGACGTCATACTATGCGATCGCCGGCGACGGCGTGCGGATCCTCGACCAGGGGCTCTACGATCTCGGGGTCAAGCTTTATGGAGGCGCGGGGATGTTCGATTTCTGGATCGCGCTCATGAATGGCATGGTGAGCGCGACGAGCACCTATTCCACGGGCTACGGTTCTTCCGGCCTGAATACCAACTCCAGACTGGGAATGATCGGCCGGCTGGCGATGACTCCTCTCACCGGAGTGACTCTCGGAGGCTCCTACGCCACGGGGCCTTTCCTTAAAGAAGGCGGAGCCTACAGCCCGGGGGGAGGTGTCGACCCGTCGGAGATTGATCAGCACATTGTTGAAGCCGACCTCGATTTCAGTCTTGAACATGCGGCTCTCTATGCCGAGGTGTTCTATAACGTCTGGACATTCAAAGAGGCCATCGGATCGGATTTGAATGCGTTTGGCTATTCAGTCGAAGGCAGATATACCCTTCTGCCAAGGTTTCTCATCGCCCTGCGCGCCGGCGGACTCCGCTTCAATGACGTTTCCGTGGATACGTACAATGGCGGTTATTTTATCCAGCACTACGAAGGCCCATGGGATCATGATGTGTTCAGGCTCGAGGGGGCGTTGGGATACCGGCTCGACCGCTCAGCCCTCCTGAAAATAGTTTACGAGTGGAACCGTACCTTCAGAGTCCCGGAAGATCCCGCTGATAATGTGCTGGTCATGCAGGCGGTTGTCGGTTTTTAGCACGTGAACGATGAAATTCCGGAATAAAATCCTCCTCGCGATCTGGGGCGTTGTTCTTGTCCTCCTGTTCATGACATTCTTCGTCGTCAGGTACTGGACGGAGGTGCAGGTGAAAGAGCGCTCGATCGGCTCGCTGCAGAGCAACTACACGACGCTGCGCGAGCTCACCTCGCTTCGTTCGGCAGAGATCGCAAAATCCTGTGAAATCGTCGCGGAGACTCCGCGCCTGAAAGCGGTCGTAGAGCTTCGCGACCCCAACACCGCCACGCAGCTCGCGCAGGAACTGAACAAGAGCGTCGCAAGCGATCTTTTTCTCGTGCGCGACGCGCACGGCAGGATGCTCGTCCGCCTCGTCGAGGGAAAGTTGGATACGCTGCGCGCCATGCCACCGCCCATGCCGGGCGGTCCCGCGATGCGGGAAGGCGAAGACCACTCGTCGGCCGACGTCCTTCTCCTGAACGATGCGGTGTACCGCTGTGCCACGGCGCCGATTGCAGTCGGGCCGGATATTCTCGGCACGCTCACGCTCGGATTCCGGATCGAGAAGGGCGACCTTGAGGCCATCAGCTCAATGACCAACAGCGACGTTGTTCTCATCAGCGGAGATTCGACTGTCTGTTCGACGTTCCCGCGAGATGTTGAAACCGGTTTCGGCGAGTGGCTCCGCTCGGCTTCCCGCGGAGCGGGATCGCCAGACGCCATCACCCATCCGGGCCCGCCGGGGGGCGGGGCCGTCATCAATATGACGATCAATCAGGATCGTTATCTGGGAACAAGCTTCCTCCTGGGCGGCGAACATCCGGGGGCCTCCCGGCGGATACGGTTTATCCTGCTGAAACCGATCGAGCGGGAAGTGCAGGCGGCCCTGAAGCCGGTCTTCAATTCGTTTCTCATCCTTTCGATCCTGGTCCTTCTGGTGACGGCCGGGATCGGGTATGTGATCTCGCAGGGGATCACGCGGCCGATCGCCGCCCTGGTGCAGGGCACGACGGAGATCAGCCGCGGAAACTACGATTATGTGATCGAGGTCGGACGGGATGCGGAAATTCGGTACCTTGCCGAGAAGTTTTCCGAGATGAGCGACTCGCTTAAAGATAAAATGCGCCAGTTGGCGGAGCGAAACGAAGAACTCGAACAAGCCCTCGGACAGTTAAAAGCGATGCAGGCCGAACTCGTTAAATCCGAGCGGCTGGCAGCCACCGGCAAGCTCACCGCTCAGATCGCACACGAAATCAACAATCCGGTTCATAATATCCAAAGCTGCCTCCAGACTCTTCTGAAGCGGACCTCCGACCCCGCAGATCCCGCAGTGCGCGAGCGGCGCGAGCTTCTTGAAGTCGCCCTGGAGGAAGTCACCCGGCTGGCCCGCCTGACAAGGCAAATGCTGGATGTGTACCGGACATCTGCGGTGCCGATCGAGAGAGTCCCAGTCTGCCTGAACGACGTGATTCAGGAGGTGGTCACGACATCATCGGAAGCACTTCGCCGTCAGCGGATCGACATCAGGCTTGTGCTGCTTCCTACACTTCCTCGTATAGAAGGATCGAAGGATAAACTGAAACAGGTACTCCTGAACCTCTTCCTCAATGCACAGGACGCCATGCCGGACGGCGGAACTCTCGCGATCGAGACGGATCAGCAGGACGGGAATGTCTTTGTCCATGTCGCGGATAGCGGGGTCGGAATCCCCCCCGAAAACATTCAGCTCGTCTTCGATGCGTTCTTCACCACCAAGAGCACCGTGAGCGGAGTCGGGCTTGGGCTTGCGGTCACCTACGGCATCGTTCGGCAGCACGGGGGAAACATCAGCGTCAGGAGTGCCGTCGGCAAGGGCACAAAATTCAGCCTCTCCTTTCCCGTACTTTCCTAGGAATCCGTCCGGATGGAAAAAGGACGCGCGCATATTCTCATCGTCGACGACGACAGGGCGTTCCGCGTCGCGACCGCGGCTCTGCTGCAGGACGAGGGATACGCGATTACTGCCGTCACGAACGGTGAAGAGGCGCGGAAACAGATCAACGAGCGGCGCTTCGATCTCATCCTTTCCGATCTCGTTATGGAAGGTATGAACGGCATCGACCTGCTGCAGTACATCAAGCAAAAGACTCCGGATGCCACCGTCATGATGGTCACGGGCTTCGGATCCGTGCAGACCGCGGTTGAGGCGATGCGGTACGGCGCCTACGACTACCTGACCAAACCCTGCAACAACGACGAACTGCTGATCAAGGTTCGCCGGGCGCTGAAGGAACGGGAAAAAACTGAAGAGCTCGAGCGCCTGCGGGGCCTCCTGGAATCCGCGGCGAACTTCTCGAATATTATAAGTCAGAATTCCAAGATGAAGGAGGTGTTCAAGCTCGTCCGCCAGGTGGCGGGCACCGACGTTACGGTTCTCGTGCTGGGAGAAACCGGAACCGGGAAGGAGCTGATCGCCAAGGCTCTTCACCTGAATAGTCCGCGCAAGGAGAAGCCGTTTGTGGTCGTCCAGTGTTCGGCGATTCCCGAGACCCTCCTGGAAAGCGAACTC
>Ga0099793_10000376_pt1 | contig 11785 bp, 14 predicted proteins | sample Rivendell_Oct201_9_FD_77319 | JGI IMG/M metagenome (GOLD analysis project Ga0099793, IMG submission 77319) | Vadose zone soil and rhizosphere microbial communities from the Eel River Critical Zone Observatory, Northern California to study diel... | ecosystem: Environmental > Terrestrial > Soil...
GCGGTAGAGAGCGACTCGAGCAGTTGTCTCCCAGCTGTCACCAGTTGGATGTCGGATCTGAACTGTAACGACCTCCGCGGAGGGTTCAGACTTTCCCGGCCATATGGTGATTCCTAGGAAGTCTCCATTCGGGAGTTTTGTGGAGAAGCGAGCTTTTGGGGTCTGCTTCTCAGCCATCATGCCCTGACACGGTACATCGGGTCCGTATAAATTACCGCATGGGTTGAGGCTTCGTCGTCCCATCAGATTGTTCGACCGTCACCTATTTAGACCCAAAAAGAGACAGGTATTAGCGACGGATTATGAGCATTGAACTGAAAGCGCAGAAAGGAGACACTGTCTCTGTCCACTACATCGGAAAATTCCCAGGCGGAAAGATATTCGACACGTCAATGGAAAAAGAGGCCAAGAGCGCGGGACTATTCAGCGCATCCCGCGACTACCACCCCTTGATGGTGATTCTAGGAACCGGTAAGGTGATTCAGGGATTTGACGAAGCGCTGATGGGTATGAAGGTGAACGAGGAGAAAGAGATCGTTATCCCACCCGAGAAGGCTTACGGGAAGACCGGGAATCATCCGATGGCGGGGAAGACCTTGCAGTTCAAGCTTCGAGTAACGAACATCAGACGCCCGTAATCTCTTTAGCGACCTATTGCTTCGACAAAAGCGCTTCTTGACAGACTGATCTACGCGACCATCTTCGAAGAATCCTGACCTTGTATCATTACCGTACAGACGGGCGAGCGCGGCACCATAGCTTCAAATCGTTTCTCCCCGGCTACTGACCCATACCCAAGGGAGTGAGGTGTCCTACGAAGGAAGTTCTCCCTCAATTGATCTCTCTTGTTACTTACGGCAATGAGTTTCTGGTCGACGGACAGACAACAGATCCCCCGGAGTTATTTCCCGCCCATTCCACTTTTGAACGGGCACGGTCGTCAAGATTTCTTCTTGTCTCGAATCCCGCTTCGGGACCGATCGCGACAGGCACACGAGACTGGTATGTGCACCTCAAGTCGACTGGAACAAAACGACTCTGGTTCGTCGTATCTCCGAAAGAGTTTGAGAGCCACAAAGATGCTATGTGGGGTTGGTATAAGGGAGATATCCCTTGGGGGATTCGCGCTGACCGAGAGTCTATTCACGATTTTTGGATTCCTGAATGGAGGAGTACAAGTGTAACTCGAGGGTCCCAAACTGATAAGCGGATCTGGGACGTGGTATATCGATCCGTTGAGCGCAAGGACCTTTCGTCTCTGGATGACATGACCACCGATCAAGCGGTTTCTCAACTTCATGACGCTCTTGAAGAAGTCGTGAAGTTCGCTTCCAAAGCCAAACTGAATAGTTGGAGGCCCGTCTTTCAGCATGCCCTAGAATCAGGCTCCTCAACCGAGGTAGAAATCCCAGACCACCGCGACTTGATCCCCCAAAACGCCTGTGAGGGAAAACCTCGGCAACTCCTTGCCTTGAGTTTGCTGTCTTGGGTCTTCGGAGGAATGGGATGGTGGAACGATGTAGGACCATTTTACAATCCTATCACTAATTCAAGATATCATCAAGTTACGGACCGCCTCTACGCTGCCGTTCTGACAGCTCTAGTCGTAGGGGCGAACACATGTGTTCCGGGACAAGCCAAGAACACTGACTGAATCTGTCACGATGAACCGATTTACGGTGCGGCCGCCGCGATTTGAATTCCCAGACCATCGCTAATTTCCGGTTATCGTAAAGCGACTATCTCTTTTCTTCGGCTGATCCCGTCTTCTATTACGTCTTTCTCGATCTCATCGTAGAGCTTGTCTGCTTCTGCGAGGACCGTTTCGAACTCTTTGACGAGTTCTTCACTCACTGATCTCTTGCCGATCTCTACCAGTTCGTTCACAAACCCCTCAGACTCCGGTTCATCGACTCCCTCGCCGGTCTCCTTCCAGTATCGGCGCTCTGCCTCAAGACAGGTCTTTAGTCTCGACAATCGTGACCTGAAGAGCGCTTCATCCAACGCGCGTCCCTTACCTCCCCGTTTAGCAACGTTAGCATGAAGGTCCGCTATGCTCCCCCTGTCGACTGCTAGCCGGACTAGTGATTCGACCGCTTCACCCGGGCGCAGCTTCTCCAGGGCGCAGAGCTGTTGAAACTGTTTGAAGAGGATCCGGTCTATTCTCAGACCCGTCTGCTGCTTAGACATCTCAACCATACAAGATGTCGAGACCATTGACTAAAGCAGGAGAGCAGACCAACAACCATGTTTAGCCCGACCCGCTACTGTATACCTAAGACTGCCCCTGCGCAAAGTTATCGCATGTAGCGCATGGCCTGACTGCACGTCCGGTGCCCGATTGACTCGAAGCAAGTAAAGCAATCGGGTTCTTCTCTAAGGACGGCATTCGAAGCAGGACGCCCCTTGAGAGGCTATGTTTGAGAGACTGAAGTGAAAGTTCTGTTACATCGATTCAAGGTCTGCCTCTATCTCAGATTTCAGATTCTCAAGTGCCTTGTCCCAGTCTCTCATCCAAGACATTGTGTCGTCGCCCGTTGGCATTCCAAACGCTTCGCCTATCAAAGCGGCATACATCTTTGCGGCTCTCTCACCATACAACTGCATTACCTCAACCAGCGCATCGTCAACAGATTCAGGCAAGTCGAATTCTTCGATATCCTCAACGCACCGATCTACCTGGTCTATTCCAGAGATTACAATATGCCCTATCTCTAGAAGGAGCCCTGCTCGCACCATGTCAAGAACCTGTTCGCGAGTAAGTTGTTTGCCGTCAACGAGTGGTTTGGCTGACATGCTGTCTTTGACAATGTCAATTGCTCGCTTACTCTTCAACACCGACGTTAAGGTTGTCACCTGAGTGTAGAATGTTGTTGCTGCGTTCGGGTCAGCTGGATCGGGTTGCTTGATCCTGCTCAAGGATTGATAGTCCACAAGACCCTCAACTGTTGTTGGGATAGCCCGGAGAAATTGCTTGTAGGCAGCTCTCTTCCTTCGATGCTTGGCTCGTCGTAGCTCGAATCGACGAAAGAGCCAGTAGTATAGGATTACGCCCGCGAGCGGAACTATAGAACCAGTCCAGATCGAAAGAACAAGGTTAGAGTCTATCTCGACCATCAGGAGTTCACAGACCCATCAGCTCTCACCGCATCTAGTTTCCTCCGTAACACGGCCACAATGCTCTGGGCTATTGACGCGATAGTTTCTATGTCGTCAAGAGATTGTTGAATATTTGCCGTGTCAACGCCAGACTCAAGCTGGCCAACAGCGTAATTCATAGCGTTTTTGATTGCGTGAGCTTGGGGAAAGCCCTTCCCCAACCAATGTTGATAAGTTCTGAAAGTTCCCTCGACTGTGCTCACTACGTAATTTCTTCCCGCTTTCTGTGTCAAGAAGATGCCGTGCGCCATTTCATTCACGCCTTGCCATTATTGGAATGTCAGCTCAAATAAAGCACGCGATAGGGGACGACGCCCCCTCTTCCGAAAGCTCGACCCTAACTACCTACTCCGATAGCTCGCACGAACGTCACATCGGTCCAACCAGAACCAACAACATCGGACGTTATGAGACCGCAACAGCTGAGCCCAACCACAACATGGGCCGAACCCAGCATTGCAAAGTCCAAGCTAGCAAAAGGGTTCCCAGGCATCCCAAATACGTCTAACCTGACCAACGAGTAGGAAACAAAGCGATGGTCCGAACCAAGTACGTTTATTGGTGCATCAGCCACCAACAATACGTCGAACCCAGCGCCCGCAAAGTTGCTGGACCAACTTCGCTGCAAGATCGTGAGACTCAACCTCACACTTCTGGGACGAGTTGACTTCCACACCTTCTCAACATGGATCAACTCTGATCATTCATCTAGAAACCACGAGATGGAAAATCGGTAGTCCCCCTCATGTATGGAGGGAGTGGAAAAAAAAATGGGCTCTTCCAAAGAGAAGCCCAGCGGTACTAGTCTCGGGTCTGTATGACCCTGACCGGAATTGACGACGCCTGTCTCAAGGTCAGCTGCCGGGTCGAAATCGATGACTTAACCCGGGCGATGCCCCCGTCTCCGGTCTTCTCTACTTCTATCTGTATTTCGGCCATTTTCGACCCACAATAATCGCGCTAGGACGAATAATAGTTCTCGGGTCACGAATGTGTGAATACTTGAACCCAGGCTACTTCCTTCGTATGTCTCTGATCATGTCTTTCACGCTACCGAGAGGGATCGGCGGAGTACTCTCAGTGTTCTTGATGAGAGTGTCAAGGTGTTCCAGCCTGCGCTCAAACTTCCCATTCTGACCAACAATCGCTAAGAAATCAAGAACCTCCAGTGGGACTCCAATATACGCGACTTGAACCAGTTCGAGTTGATACGCAAGGAGCGCTGCAAGGAGCGCTGCAAGAAGCACTGCAAAGACAACCACGAGGGTCGTCACGAGAAAGATAGCCATGTTCAAGTATGCAGATGTGATGTAGTTAGAGACGAGCTCGATCTTCATTCGCTCGCTTTCTATGCTCATGGAGTATCAGACTGGAAGCATTCGTCTTGCTCGACTCCACGCTTGCCTGTTGTTCTCGGCAAGATAGACCCCAAGTCCTATCCCAAAAAGAATGAACCCGGCTACTGTCATCCCGATCCCCAATCCCATTCCTTCAACCACAGCCATGAGGGCAAGCTTTTCGAGAGTTAGTGTACTCCATTCAATGTAAGAGACTATGAGCCCAGCAACAATCAGCATTCCGCCAAGAGTCATAACAGTCGCTCCAATGACTTCTCTCTTGTCTCTCGCACTCATCTTCTGAACGTACTCGATCCGCTTCTGCCTTGGACGCAACATCGATGATCTCAATACTTCTCCGTGTACTGTGCGATTCGGTCTAGTGTGTCCTGTAAGTGCTGAACCTTTCGCATCCAGAACAAGTCCCGCTCCTCAGTTGTCAGCTCTAGTTCCTGCTCGATCTTGTCCTGAATCTCGTTCTCCCGCTTGTACAGATATTCTGAATTCTCAGCCTGAAGTATCCTGAGCTGCAATCCCTTCCTCTCGGGTCCCGCCTCAAGCTCCCGAAAAGCTTCTTCAGTTGCCAAGGGCGAGTGAGTATCGCTGGGACAGGCGAGATAAAACTTTCGAACATGAGTGTGATGGTAGAGCCAGACGCACTTTATACACGAAATTCAGCGTCAAATCTGATGTGCAATTTGAACAGAAGAACACTTTCAATACGAGAGTCGGATTGTGGATAGCCCTACTGTACACTGACCGTTAGTGACCAGTAATCCTCACAGCAACCCCCTATTTGAGAGGGAAATGAGGGGAACTTGGGCAAGGGCGAATGCTTTCGGTGTGTGATCGGGATTGACAAGATAATATTTTCAGAAAGTGTGCATCTAACATGTGCGCCCCGAAACCGAATCTAACTCCTGAGTCATCGGCACAAGAACGGGCACCGGGGGCGTTTACTGCCCACCAATCCCTTGTCCTTAACGGGATTACAAATGTCTGACAGCAGGAACCGAACAAGAGGTAAATTTTGACTGTAAGACTAGTAAGCCGACCTGCCGAGGTTGGCGCGGATCTCTTCGTAAAGCTGGTCTCTCTTTCTGTCGGAGTAGCTATCGTATGTTAACTCTAGGATTCTGTATCCTCTTTTCCGGAGGAGTAATCGCAGCTCTTCGTCCTTCGCCATCTGAGCTGCTCCGAGGTGGACCTGGCCGTCAACAAACACGAGCAACGGTCTTGACTCCATTGAGAAGTAGAAGTCGGCTGTGGTTACTGGTATCTCGACCTGTGTCTGGTAGTGTACTCCGTTGTCTTGTAGTTTGATTGCTAGTTCTTGTTCCATCCGTGAGGGGTTGGCGTGTAGGCGTTCGCGCCAGTCGCTCCGCTGACTCGACATCTGTAAGGTTGAGCTATCGATCGGCTATTGCTCAGACACGAGAACGAAACTGATATGCCGTTCTGCAAAGCGACGTGAGACAACCCAGTATTGGTATGTCCCTCCATGGGCGCGTGGGAGGCCAGTAGACAAGCGCTCGAGTTGTACTCTCAAGTTTCAAGACTAAGGTACCTTTCCGGCTCTTTATTACTGGCCCTGCATTAGGTACTTCGAGTTGTCGGAACGGCGCTCCGATAGAATCTTCGGCTTGAATAAACGTTATCGAAGATTTCGCGTCTACAGTAATCTGACTATCCCCTACCTTGTGGCCATTGTCGCCATAGCCTACGAAGTTTCCCCGCTTCTTTCTTCCCGCCTTGGTTCGCTGAACGCGGTCATATTGTTCGTTGCACTCTTCGCCGGGCTTGTTTTCATCGGCCAAAAGACAGCAAGATCTCGAATGTGGACGGAAGAATTGATTGTACTTCGACTGGGAGAATCAATCATAAACCTCGAGAATCATCTTGAGACGTCTGACCCTGTTGAAAAATCATTAGGCATGAACGCGTTGAGGGGGGCGTCAAGCTTTGCGAGGCAATGGCAGTTCGGGAACTCCGCAACCGCCATTCGTTCTGCGATACCGATTACTAGTTTCCGGGACAAGTTCGCTACGAAACTGATACCCTCTGTAGAAGGCGGCGATATGCAAGCACAGAGAAGGATGCTCGACCTGCTCAAATCAATGGAATCAAGACTTGTAAGCGCGAGTCTCTCGGACTACGAGCGGTAGAATGCTGAGCTGGATTCATTGCCATTGACTTCGATCCCTAGGAAACCGAGGCGTTTGGATCAGATTATGGCAACTACAATTCGTCGGACTATCATTTTCGGAGTTGCAGACTTTCTTGCAGCTACCACCGTTTTCTTGCTCGCGCTAAACGTAGGAGCGACACCTACAGAAGCTTTGGGCTACGCGGTCGTTCTGTTTTCGGGAATTCTGGCTGGTCTCGCGGGCTTCGTTCGATCCAGATAGGTACCTCGTATGCCAGATGAAGAATTTCGGCGTGAAGAATAGGGACTGCTTACGTTGTGAGTAGGGTCACAAAGATTCCGGACCCTAGCGATGGTTCGAGAGAATCCTAAGTCCTTGGGCCTATAATTACAGTTTCGGGTTTTGTCTTGAATACCGCTTAGTTCGTCAATCCCTTTTCGAAGGGGTCAGCTGAAACTACCATATCCCTCGCTCCTAGAATCATCATCACATGTAAGAATAGAAATGTGACGTCGCTAACCAGTCGCGCCAGATGCTGGAAGTCTGTGAGTGACAGATCGAGACGCCATGGTTTCTTGCCTGGAAATGTATCTTCGAAATGCATTTTCTTGGAGCTAGAGTCGTAATTGAACTTCATGTGGGAAATTGCGTTCCGAAGGTGATTATCCATCCATCCGAGAAAGAGAATCTCCGATTTCCCATTGCTTAGACCATTCAACTCTGCCCGCAAATCCCAGATCTTGTGCTCCCATGCGTCAGCAAATCGCGTGTCTTTGCCCTGGGAGATTCTGTAAAGAGCATACAGGATTCGGCAAGTCTCGTCGAATTGTCCCTCGACATCCATTCCATAAATCACGCAGGTTGCATAGTACTTTTCTTCCTCCGTCGATTGCTTTGCTAGAATCAGGGTTGCGACCCTCTCCATGATTCGAGATGCCTGCGTCAAGCTCCCGAAGAAGGGTTCAAGCTCCATTAATTTATCCCGAAACTTATCCTGCATGCTAATGATTGAGTCCGCGATAGTCCCGGAAATGAAATCGTAAAGTGCTTGAAAGTCTCGCCCTCCTGTCCCATACTCTTTTGCGAAAACACGAAATATGTCTGTAATCTCGGAGACGTCGACGTTCCGTCCAGTCTCTATGTATTTAGCTACTTTTGATAAAGCATCAGCCGTGTTTGGAAATTCTTGCGAGCGAAAAATCTCAGCTTTTTCACGAACGTTTTCCGCCCTCTTGTCCGCATCCGCCAACATGTTCAACGGGTCTCCATTCAAGCCTCAGAAAAGGTTGATTCTTCCGTACGCCGTTGAAGCTCAGTCCAGAAAGTGTGTCCTATCACTTTGTGCGAATAGCAGGCTCAGCCACGAGAACCAAATTGTAGGAGGGTGGCCATCAACAAAGACCCGACGCCTGACGTCCGCGGCGAAGGATCGTCTGAAAAACGCATTCTCGGGTCCTCGCAGGCTGCAACCGCCCTTGCGGACAATTTGGTTAACAATGCGAGGTGGTCGAGTATCAAGGTGATGCCGCGGCGGACTTTCACAGAAACATAGGGAGACCAAGGCGTTGGCACAGGAAACGGTATCGGGTATCGAAAGGAAAGCTGCCTTTGCGCAAGACGAGGTGAGTCTTACGGCGTACTCTGACCATTCTATTCTGACAATTACTCGCCGTCGTCGGTTGGAGTGACGGAAAACTGAAGTATTCTCGCACTGATGGCCCAATTGCGGTCATAAATGCGAGATAAAGCAAATATCAGAAATACCAACACTCAGAAAATAATTCTCCAAACCGGAAACCGAGTTTCAGGCAAACCAGCAAGACAAAAACGGTGTAACTTCTGTAAAGGCGACGGGGCGGACCCAGATTCGGGAATCTTTTCTACAAAGCCGTGTCGAGTCTGCAAAGGTACCGGATGGATTCCCGTCTAAGAGTGTCGAATGGCAAGACTCGTTTCCGCCTAGAAACCACCATCCACACTCTCAGCCCAGGCTTCTATTTACTCACCAAAACGTCTACTCGCTTAGTATCAAAGCCTCAACGGGACCTCCCCCACAATCAGTTTCTCCTAATGCTACTAGGACGCTGTAGCAATCAGGAAGATAGAACACGAACACAATGGACGGTCATCGAGAAGGATCTTCTAAAAACGCCTTCGAAGGTCCTCGTAAAGCTGCGACGGCTCTTGTGGACAGTTTGGGTGAGAATGCTAGGTGGTCGAGGATCATGTTGATGGGTTCGTAGTATCCGACTCTCGTAGTTGCTACAGGTCGAAGCTCATTCTAAATTCAGGCTATTTGCAATCAATTCCGGGAAACGCTAGAAGCACGAGTGCAGTAGGGATTTGCAAAGCAATGTCGATATCGAATTAGAAACCTCTGGGGTCGAACAGCTGGATGAACTACTGCAGAGAGGGAGGGCCGCCTATTGCGTACAATGTGCCATCGCTACTTCCGACATAGATCGTTCTGCCAAGATCGATAACCGGAGACCCTACGGCCCCTCCCAGCGCAAGCCTCCACAAGAAAATACCGTTGGGGCTGAGGGCGTACATGTTTCCGTCCGAACTTCCCGCGAAGATATTGCCTTTCGCGTCAATAGCTGGATCCGATCTTGGTCCAACATTGAAGGAACTGGAAACGATCGGAAACTTCCACCTAATGCTACCGTCGGTAGCTAACGCGTAGAGATAGTTGCTGGACTCAACGTAGATTGTTCCTGTCGGACCGATGGCAGGTGTGGAGTCGCCAGTTGAGACTCCAGTTTGATTCCACTCGATCGTCCCATCGCGACGGATTGCTGAGAAACCGTAGAGCGCTCCGGTGACGTAGATTATCCCGTCAGAGGAAACAACGGGAGAAGAGCCGAAGACCCATCCGATTTTCGCGTTCCAAGCTACTGTACCGTTGGAGTAGGCTGAACAAAGCCCCGGGGCACACTCCCCACCTGGTGGTGGAGGAAGAGGATCGTCTACGCCTCCGTAGACAGTGCCGTCAGGGGCTACAGCAGGCGAACCGTAGACAATACCGCCGGTCGAAACAAACCATTTCACAGACCCATCCGGTTTGATAGCCCAGATTCCAAAAAAGTCGTTGATACTCATTGCGATGTAAACGGTTCCGTCTGAGCTCAAGGTTGGTGAGCCATAGAGCCAATCAACACATGATGTAGGGCATCCTACGGGGGGAAACATCCACCTCAATGAGCCGTTCCGATTTACTGCGTAAAGGGCTCCTGCTCCAGAATTACAGCAAAAATGAACATTTACGTAAACGATGCCGTCAGAACTGACGGCCGGGGTCGAATCGATCGTGCCACCGGTCGGAAAACTCCATTTCAGTCTGCCATCTCGGTTCAGTGCGTAAAGATTTCCGTCACTCCCCCCGACGTAAATAGTGCCAAACGCCACCGCTGGTGAAGGACTGATTCCCGTCCCCGTTGCAAATTTCCACTCCAGCACCGGGGCAGAGGGTCCAGTGAAAGGAGACAGACCCGTGTGTTGTGGATTCCCATGAAATGTAGGCCATGGAGCCGAGCCTACGCTGAAATTCATAGCTGGAGAAGACGCAAACGAGAGCATGATTAAGGACAGAGCTGTCAGAACTACCAAGAAGACCCTGACCGGCGTCATAGAGCATGCGCTTTTAATTCTTCTGGATGTCCATGTATTGAATTGGGTAGATAATGCTAGAACTATTACCTTGTCCCTGAACTTGTCCGACGATACTTCGGATTGGTCCTCGTCAACTTGAGAAGCTAGTTCTGATGGTCGTCGAGCTGGCAATCGCGCCGTGGGCGTTCCTGCGCTTCGTCGGCGTGATATTGATCGCGGCCGGATTTCTTCTGATTCTCGCCGAGAGCATCAAGCAAGCGCAGCGAGACCTGAAGAGCAATCGGCTGAAATTGATGCGCGTCAGAATTCGCAGAGCGAGAATTAACGTTTCTTTTTCTTGTGCGCGGAAGAAGAGTCGTCGCTATCGATCCACTTGAAGAGCTTGTTAGTTGCGCTTGCAAGACTTGCGACTCCGCTCTTTTCGACACGAGTTGTCACAAAGTTCTGTTGACCCTTCGACGCCTCTACGAGCGACTGATGCGCCGGTAGGAGACGAATATGCTGAATCATCTGTTGTTGTGTCATCTCACCCAGACCGAGACAACCACGGCAGGTGTAGAGAGTCACATCAACACTATGAACCTCAGGAGTCTTCTCGCTTCTGAATAGTCCCATGATTCTTCCGTACGAGTTTTATGATGGGAAACTTATACAGAATTTGTAACTCGCAGGGCCAAAGAACTGATTCTCGGAAGTCAAATCGCCAAGCGGGGAGTTAGCGGCGCTCTGCTTCAGTGGCCAGACTCGTCCTGGAGGAGCTTCTCGCCTTCTTCGAGTTGTCCGCTGATGTCCTCGAAGTCGTCGAATGTCTAGGCCTGCGCAAGAGCGTGTTGATGGTTTTGTTTGCGTGTGTTGTGGTGTAGTTTCCATCCGAACCGGGGGGTCGAGCCGTGTTCTTCTCTTTGTGTTCCTGCCGTTGGTAGGCTGACTCCTAAGTGTGGTACGGCGTCTCGGTACGAAAGTGGAGCTCCAAGAGAGCGACGATCAAGTGGTGTGCAGGATTCGCGATGGCGATAAGACCTTCGGCTTGACTCCGAAGACTGGGGAACGAAGGACTAGCTGAGAAATAGATAGACGTTCTTAGAATATTAGATTCTACGAGCAGGTGGAAGTTAGAGCTTGACAGCCTTTTGTTCGTGTCTACGACCGAATGCTCGTGGTGGCAAGAGAATTTGCAGCAGATTCCTTAGCGAGTCCCTTGAATCCTCTTCCCGTAAGGCCATGGCTTGTGCTTCCTCAACTTTGTGATCGGCTGTTTGCTCTGGCCGAACACTTAGCCTGTGAAGCGGGCTAGCCATTAGGTGTTCAACCATCATCGATTTGGCACCCTGTAGCCCACAAGCCGGACAGGTGTAGATGGTTGTATGCGTCACCAAATTAGGCTCTGTCTTGTCCGTGACTGTTTTGATTGGTTTCACAGCTCTCTTCAGGCGCCCGTTGCGTCTTAATTCAAGCCTGACTCTGCCGGATCTGACTCTTCGAGGCTTCTGTATCTTTTTGGTTCCATTTCTCGCTGCTGAACGCTGCTTA
>Ga0099793_10000377_pt1 | contig 11777 bp, 11 predicted proteins | sample Rivendell_Oct201_9_FD_77319 | JGI IMG/M metagenome (GOLD analysis project Ga0099793, IMG submission 77319) | Vadose zone soil and rhizosphere microbial communities from the Eel River Critical Zone Observatory, Northern California to study diel... | ecosystem: Environmental > Terrestrial > Soil...
CCATTCGCGCGCTGTGCGCGGGCGTGGCGGCCACTCTCGCCGGTGAGCAGTCGTGGGTGGGCAGCCCGCTCACCGTCCGCGAGATCTTCCAGCACGCCGAAGACCCCGACCGCCTTCGTCCCCTGCTCCTTCCGTTCGAAGCGGCCGTGTATGGGGGTCGCGGTGTCGACGCGGCGACGTATGAACGCGCGCAAGCGGCGGCCGCACCGTTCCGGAAGCCCGTGCAGGAGGCGGCGGCGTGAGAGGACTGCGTGGATGGATCCTCGCCCTAGCGCTCGCTTTGCTGATCGGCGCCGTGGCGTATCTCGGCCAACCCAAGCAGGATTCGCCCGAGCACAGCTCCAGCAGCGACGCCGCCAATGGCACCTCGGCCGCGCGCCTCTTCGCCCAGGCGATGGGCCACCCGACGAATCAGATCGAAGGCTCCTTCTCTCCACCGTCACCCAACAGCCTCATGTTCGTCTTCACGCCGACCAGCCCCTTCACCACCGATGACGCCAACCAGACGGCCAACTGGGTGCGGCTTGGCGGCGTGATCGTCTACGCGTCCGAGCAGGGCGACCCCGAGCTCGACCGCGCGCTGTCGGTGAACCGGATCAACGGATTCGTATCGGGCTCCACACAGCTCGCCAACCCCATCCTCGATGGCGTGACGTCGGTCTCAGGCGGGGACACCGCCATGCCCTTCGACGCATCGTCGGTGCAGGTCCCGATCCTGCGCAGCCGCGACGGATTCCCACTCGGCTACCTGCAGAAGTTCGGGTTGGGCACCGTCGTGGTCCTGGCCGACCCGCTCGTGCTGTGCAACGGCTACCTGGACAAGACCGACAATGGCCGGCTCCTGTCCGACATTCTCGGCCTGGTCGATGGCAAAGCCGCTATCGGATTCGACGAATACCATCACGGGCTCATCCTGAGCGACCTCGCGCCGCAGGCCTGGGTCACGACCCCGTGGGGCGCCGCGATCCTGTGGCTGCTCGCGGCCGTGTTCGTCGGGCTGCTGCTCCGCGGCCGGCGATTCGGTCCGCTGATCCCTCGACCGGCGGAGGCGGCTCGCGCCGATGCCGAGTGGGCGGTGGCGGTAGGTGAGCTGTTGCGTCGATCCGGCGCGCGAGCCCTGACGCTCGGCATGCTGGCTGCCGCCAGTGAGCGCGCCGTCGCCGCTCGCACCGGCTTGCCGGCCCAGCCGCGCGACCGATTCTGGAATGCTTTGTACACGCGCGCGCCTGAGCTGGCCGCCGAGCTGGCCGACGCGGAGCTAGCGCTGCAGAGCTCAACGGGCGGGGAAGCCGAGCTTCTGAGCGCCGCCCAGAAATTGCATCGGATCGCATACCCACCGGCGCGCGAGCGCCGCGGCCAACCAACTTAGGAGGCTCGATGACCGGATCTACGGCGATGACCGCACCAGATTTCTACGCCCGTTTCCATGAGCAGCTGGTCAAGGCCGTGGTCGGTCAGGACGAGGCGATCCGCCTTTGTGCCGTGGCGCTGGTCGCGCAGGGCCACATCCTCCTCGAAGGAGTTCCGGGAACCGGCAAGACTTTGCTCGCCAAGGCAATAGCCCGGGCCCTCGCTCTTGAGTACGGACGCGTTCAGTTCACCCCGGACCTCATGCCGGCGGACATCGTCGGCACCGCGATCTACGACCTCGTCAACCGCACCTTCACGCTTCGGCGCGGGCCGATATTCACCAACATCCTTCTCGCCGACGAGATCAACCGTGCGCCTGCCAAGGTGCAGTCGGCGCTCCTGGAAGCGATGGAGGAGCGCGGCGTGACTCTGGAGGGAAAGCAGACACCACTGCCGGCGCCGTTCTTCGTCCTCGCGACCCAGAATCCGATCGAATACGAGGGCACGTATCCGCTGCCCGAGGCGCAGCAAGACCGCTTCCTTTTCAAGGTCCGCCTGGACTATCCGCTGCCCGCTGACGAGCTCGAGGTGTTGAAGCGCTGGGAGTCCGGCATCGAGCTTCGAGACCCGGTCAAGGCCGGAGTCGAGCCCGTGCTCGGCGCCGGCGACATCGAGTCGTGTCGCGAGCAAGTGGCGAAGGTGGTCCTTGACGAGAAGATCCGCCGCTACATCGTCGAGCTGGCGTCAGCCACCCGTACCGCACCCGAGATCGCCCTCGGCGCCAGCACGAGAGCGGAGGTGCTGTTGATGCTTGCGGCTCGCGCGCTCGCCGCCTTCGAAGGGTCCGAGTTCGTGACCCCCGACCACGTCAAGGCTCTGCTTGCGCCCGCGTTCCGGCACCGTCTGGTGTTGCGGCCGGAGGCTGAGGTCGGCGGGCAGACGCCGGACAGCGTCCTCGAGGCGGTCGCGAGCCGGGTCGTTCCGCCCCGCTAGTGCGATCGATTCTCGGCCCTTTTCGGGGTCTCGCGCCTCAGCCTCGACTGCTCTGGGCGATCGCCATCGGGGCGGCGTTGATCGCGCTCTCGATCGTTTCCCCGGTGCTCGTGGTCGTGGCGATCGCTTACCACGCCGGCCTTGTGCTCGTGCTCGCGCGGGACCTTGCGGTGCTGCCTGGTCGCGACGGCTATCGCGTGCGCCGTCAGCTGCCCGAACCCTTCTCGCTCGGCGAGCTCGAGCACGTGAGGGTGGTGATTGAGAATCCGGCCGCCGCCGGCCTGATCGCCAGGATCGCCGACCACGCACCGGCCGGCCTCAACCCGCAGCCGCGCGAGACCGCGGGCAAGTTCGACCCGAGCGGCCGGCTGGAGGTCAACTACTCGACTTCATCGCCCCGGCGGGGCGCATACCGGTTCGGCCCGGTCGACATGCAGGTATCGAGGCGAGACGGCTGGTGGCGGCGTCAGCTGCGTCTCCAGCACCCGAACGAGGTGGCGGTGTTTCCGAATGTCGTCGCCATCAAGCGCATCCAGCTCACGCTGCGTCGCGGCCTCCGCGCGATGGCAGGACTGAGGAGGGCGCGGCCTCCCGGCGCGTCGACGGCGTTCGCCGGCCTCCGCGACTACGTGCGCGGCGATGACATCAGGCGCGTGAGCTGGACGGCGACGGCTCGACGCGACCATCCGGTGGTGGTCGAGGTCGAGGCCGAGCGCGGGCAGCAGGTCATGATCGCACTCGACTGCGGACGCCTCATGACCGCCCCGGCCGGTGAGCTCGACAAGCTGGACCACGCCGTGAACGCCGCGCTCATGCTCGCGTGGGTCGCCCAGGCTTACGGCGATCGGGTCGGGCTGATGACGTTCGACGACCGCGTGACCAATTACATCAAGCCCGAGCGCGGCAGCGCACAGCTGCGCCGGATCACCGAGGCGTTGTATGCGATCAAGCCCGACTTCGTCGAGCCCGACTTCGGTCACGCTCTCACTCACCTTTCTCTTCGGCTCGGCCGCCGGTCCATGGTGGTGGTGCTGACGGATCTCCAGGACCCCGAAGCCTCGAAAGAGCTGGTCGCGCACTGCTTGCGACTTGCCGCGCGCCACCTCGTCCTGGTGGTGACGATGTCGGACCCCGCCGTCTTGAACGCTCGTCAGGCGCCCATCGCCACGTCGTCGCGCGCCTATGAATGGGCCGCGGCAGAGGAGTTTCTGGCGAGCCGGCGCGAGAGCTTCGAGCTGCTGCGGCGCGGGGGCGTCCTGGGCCTGGACGTCGTCGCCGGCAACCTCAGCCCGGCGCTCGTCGAGCGCTACCTGGAGCTGAAGGAGCGGGCTCTGCTGTAGCGGCTGGGCGCCGTCCGGCGAAAAGCAAGTAGGTGTAAAGAAGGACGCCAGTGGTCAGGCCGATGGTGAGCTTGGCCGCGAAAGCCGTGTCGGATGGCGAGATGTTGCCCTCGATCGTGCCCGCGATCACCAGCAGCGGCGCGAGGCCGAGCAGCAGGGTGAACGCCCGCCGCGTGGCGATGACCAGCGCGTCGGAGCGGCTGCGGTTGCCAGGCGAGATCAGCGCCCAGCCCATCATCAAGCCGCCCGCGCCTTGCGCGATCACGATCGAAAGCTCGAGCACTCCATGGGCGATGACGAACTCGAACAGACCGCCGCTCACGCCGTACGCCTGCGTGAGACCGAACAACCCGCCGAGGCTGATGCCGTTGTTCACGAGCACGTAGATGACGGGGAGGCCGAAGACGACGCCGAACGCGAACGCCAGCATCGACACGTAGATGTTGTTGACCATGATCAAGCCGGCAGCCTCGACCCGCAGCTCGGGCGGGATGTTGGTCCATAGCTGGTGGTGATGGACGCGGTCGATCAGTGCCGGAGACGCCAGACCATAAGCGGCGTCCGGATTGGCCAGCACTACGAAGTAGCTGATGATCGCCGGCACGAAAAGGAGCGCGGCTGAGGCGACCACGTACGGCCACGCCTGGCGGTAAGTGCGCGGCAGCGTCTCGGCATAGAAGGTCCGAATCCGGCTCCAAACGCGGCCTCCGCGGCGGTACACGACGCCATGGCCGCGAGCGACGAGCCCGTTGAGGTACCGGTGCACCGGCTCACCCGGCCAGTCTCTCTGCGCGCGGGCGAGGTCGGCCGTCGCGCGACGGTAGAGCGCGGTCATGGTGAGGACCTGGCCTGGGGCCAGGCCGTTGAGCTTTCCGGCGCTGGCGCGCGCGATGAGGTCCTCGAGGCGGTTCCAGTCGTCCTGCCGTCGCGCTATGAACTCTTCGCTGCGCATCAAGCGTTGAAAATAGCCGAATGGGGCAGCCGCTCCCCGACACAGACCTGGTTGTTTCCACGCCGGAGCGCGTCTCCTTCGACTACCAGGTGGCCGGGCTGGGTACGCGAGGGATCGCGCAGATCCTCGACCTCCTCATCGTCACCGGACTGCTCCTGGCGGTGTTCTTCTTCGCCGCCGCGGCGGCCGCGACCACCAGGTCGGACGTCGTCGGCACCCTCATCGACCTGTTCGGGGCCTTCGTCGTCATATTCGGGTACTTCTGGATCAGCGAAGCCATTTTCTCCGGGCAGACGCTGGGCAAGCGCGCATTGCGCCTTCGGGTGGTCGGAGATCGCGGCGAGCCGTTGACCTGGGTCCAGGCCGGCATCCGCAACGTGATCCGCATCGTCGACTTCTTGCCCTACGGCTACGGCGTGGGCATGGTCGTCCTGTTCGCCAACGGCCGGGGCAAGCGCCTGGGCGACCTGGCGGCTGGCACGATCGTGGTCAAGGATTCCGACCACGTGTGGCTCTGGCAGCTCGCGCGCGCGACGCGGCCCGCGCAGCCTCCGACACCTCCCGGTTCCGTCATCGCGCCGGTGGCGACAACCTATGCGCCCGCGTCCCAGGCCGAGCTTATCCTCCGCCGCATCGACCCCGACCTGCGCCGATTCGTCACCTCGTACGCGCGCCGGCGGCACCAGCTGCCGCTCGACCTTCGGGTCCAGCTTGCGGGCACGGTACAGGCCAGCTTGCGCACGGCGATGCCGGATGTCTTCGCCCAGGGCGGTCCGCTGGCCGCGCTCGACCGCCTCGCCGACCTCGACAGTCAGTAGAGATACTTTCGGAGCTGCTCTTCGGTCACGTTGCCGCCGGTCACCGGCACCGCGACGCGTTTGCCGGCAAGCTCGTCCCGTCGCTTGGCCACCGCGGCGATCCCGGCGGCGCCGGCAGGCTCGACGACGAGACCCGCATCGCGATGCAGCATTCGCATCGCGTCGACGATCTCCGCATCGGTGACGAGCATCACTTCGTCGACCGTCGTGCGCATGATCTCCAACGCTTCCGGCACCGGCACCCGCACAGCGATGCCGTCGGCAATTGTGTCCATGGTCGGCGTGCTGACCGGCCTGCCGCCGCGCCATGAGATCTCCATCGCCGGCGCTCCGGCCGGGCAGACGGCGATGACGGTGGGTGCCGGCACGGATCGCTTCAGCCACCTGCCCATCCCGTTGACGAGGGCACCGTTGCCAAGCGGGACGATGCATGCATCGAGCGGCTCGTCCATGCGCTCAAGCTCATAAGCGACGGTGCCCGCGCCCTCGGCGATCGGCCCGAGGAGGCCGTCCTCGACATAGAAGGCGCCCGCGCGGGCGGCGTGCTGCACGGCAGCATCCTTCGCCTCGTCGAAATCATTGCCTTCGAGCACCACCGTCGCGCCCAGAGCGCGCATTCGATCGACCTTGAGCGGATTGGCGCTGACGGCTGCGAAGACCGTCATCCTTACGCCTCGCTTGCGCGCCGCGTACGCCATGCCCTGGCCGAAGTTTCCGGCTGATGCACACACCAATCCGTTGGGATGGGGGCCAAGGCGGTGCAGCAAGTAGTCGGTGCCGCGACCTTTGAACGAACGGATTGGATTGATGGTCTCAACCTTCAGGATGGTCGTGACTCCGAGGTGTTCGCTCAAGGGTTCGGAGACGAACTGCGGGGTGTGCAGAAAAACCGGGTCGATGATGCTCGCGGCCTCCTCGATACCGGCGACCGAGATGGACGCATCCATGGCTCGGGGAGTGTAGTCTGCCAATTGACTGCCCCCACCTGGTGAGGCAGGCCGCCCCGGGGGTAGTCAGGGCGGCGCCTCATCGATCAAGGACTGGGGTGGGGACCCTGTTCCTCTACTAAATAGAACGGCTGACCCGGTAAAAGGCTACGTGTGGAGTTGTAAAAACTCGATCAATCCTGGAGAGTGGCTGACGTGCCCAAATCGACGGTGACCTTCATGTGCTCGGAGTGCGGGGGCGAGAGCCTGCGCTGGGCCGGCCAGTGCCCGCATTGCCAGGCCTGGAACACGCTCCAGGAGTTCCAGGTCCGCAAAGCCGGGCCCGGTCGCAAACAAGCCCCGGCCGCGCCGCAATCGACAGGGAGCCGGGCGGTCCCGCTCAGCGACGTCGAGTCCGAGGCCGCCCCCCGAAGAGCTCTGGCCTGGGGCGAGCTCAACCGGGTGCTCGGCGGCGGGGTGGTTCCCGGCAGCGTGGTCCTGGTCGGGGGCGAGCCTGGGGTGGGCAAGTCGACCCTGCTCATGCATGCCGCCCAGCAGGTCGCCGCCAATGGGGGCCGGGTCCTCTACGCGTCGGGCGAGGAATCGCCGCAGCAGGTGCGGATGCGCGCCGCCCGTCTCGGGCCCCTTTCGTCGGGAATCCTTCTGCTGGCCGAAACCGATCTCGACACGATCTGCGAGGCGATTCGCGCCGAAGCGCCCCAGCTGGCGATCGTCGACTCCATCCAGACGGTCACCGACGCCGGCTTCGAAGGCGGCGCGGGCAGCGTGACCCAGGTTCGCGAGTCGGCGGCTCGCTTCATGAGGCTGGCGAAGGAGATAGGAGTTCCGATCTTTCTCGTCGGTCACGTCACGAAAGAGGGAGCGATCGCCGGACCGAGGGTCCTCGAGCATATCGTTGACACCGTGCTCTATCTGGAAGGCGACCGGCGGCAGGAGCTCCGCATCCTGCGCGCGATGAAAAACCGCTTCGGCTCGGCCGAGGAGATCGGCGTTTTCGCGATGGGCGAAGCTGGGCTGGAGGAGGTACCCGACCCCTCGGCGGCGCTCTTGGGCAATGCCGCCGTCGCGGCAGCGGGCACGGCCGTGGTCGTCGTGCTAGAGGGGACCAGGCCGCTTTTGATCGAGCTCCAGAGCCTCGTCAACACGACCGACAACAACTACCCGCCGCGGCGGATCGTCAGCGGCATGGACATCAACCGCTTGCACATGATCGTCGCGGTGCTCGAGAAGCGCGCTTCGACAAAGCTCGAAAAATCAGACATCTTCGTCAACGTGGCGGGCGGCATCCGCATCACGGAGCCGGCCGCAGACCTGGGTCTTGCCCTGTCCATCTACAGCAACACGCGCGACAGGCCCCTGCCGGACGGCCTGGTTGTGATTGGGGAGCTGGGGTTGGCAGGCGAGGTGCGCCGCGTGGGCCAGCTCGATCGTCGCCTCCAGGAGGCGGCGCGACATGGTCTGACGCGCGCATTGATTCCGGCCGGCGCGAAAGCCGGGCGGCCAGCCGGCCTCGAGGTTGTCGAGGTCCGGTCATTGGCGGAGGCGATCTCCGCCGCATTTTCTTCACCTATGAGGTCCGGCGCATTCATAAGGGAGGCCGAGGCATCGGTCACCTGAGGAGGTAATCGTGAAGCGTTCCGATACCCTCGCCCGCCGCGTCGGAGTGGGGATCGGAGTCGTCGGCGGGTTTTTTCTGGGTTACGCGCTCGTCCGCCTCTCGGGGATCAGCCACCAGGGTTGGGTGCTCATCAGCCTGACCACGATGGAAGGATTGATCTTCGCGTACCTGGGCACGCCGTACGTGCTCGGTGGCTGGCGAGGGTTCAACCAGCGCCTCGTGTCGACTCCGCTGCGCGACCTGCTCAGCGGCTTGCTGGGCATGATCGTCGGCCTCGTCATCGCCGTGCTCATCGGCGTGTTCGTTCGCGACCTGCCTTACGGCATCCCGCTGTCGTTCGTGCTCGCACTCCTGCTCGCGCTGCTTGGTGCGTCAGTGGGCATCACGCGGCGTGAGGAGCTGACAGCGCTCTTCTTCGGTGGCGCCACCCGGGACGACGAGAGCAACCGCTTGACCGCAGTTCTTCTGGATACGTCTGTGATCATCGACGGCCGCATCCTCGACATCGCCAAGACCGGCTTCGTCGACATGCCGCTCACCGTCCTCAGCTCGGTGCTGCGCGAGCTTCAGCTCGTCGCCGATTCAGCGGACGCGACCCGGCGGCGCCGCGGCCGCAGAGGGCTCGACGTCTTGACCGAGATGCAGAAGGATCCCTCCATCAACCTGCAGGTCGTCGACGACGACGTCTCGCCAAGCACCGAAATCGACGCGCATCTCGTGCGCACCGCCAAGCGCAGGGGCTGGGCGATCATGACCAACGACTTCAACCTCAACCGCATCGCGCGGCTCGAAGGCGTGTCCGTGCTCAACCTCAACGAGCTTGCCCAGGCGATGAGGCCGGTCGCCATCCCAGGCGAGGAGATCGTCGTGATGATCGCTCGTGAAGGCAAGGAGCCGGGCCAGGGTGTGGGCAGCCTGGACGACGGTACGATGGTCGTCGTCCAGAACGGGCGGCGCCTGATGAACCAGACCATCACCGCGGTCGTGACGTCCGTGATCCAGACCTCGGCGGGGCGGATGATCTTCGCCGAACCGGCCGGCCACGAGGGCCGGCGCAACAGCAGGCCCAAACGCGAAGAGGAGACTGGATAGCTTGGCTACAGTCGGCGCGATTGTGGCTGCCGCGGGGTCCGGCTCGCGCCTCGGGCGCGGCAGCAAGGCGCTCGTCCGCCTGAACGGGCGCACCACGCTGGCGCGCGTGCTCGAGCTGTTCCTGGCGCTCGACGAGGTGGATCGGATAGTGGTCGTCGGACCTCCCAGCCGCCTCGAGGTTGCCGAGCACGAGGTGGCGTCGCTGGCGCCTCGCAAGCCGGTGACGGTGAAGGCCGGAGGCGACAGCCGGCAGGAGTCGGTCCGCGCTGGTCTGGCCGCGCTCGGCGAATGCGATTTCGTGCTCGTCCACGATGCGGCGCGGCCGCTGGCGACGGCGAGCCTCGTCCGGCGCGTGCTGGCGGCGGCAATGGAGTCGGGCGCCGCGTTTCCGGCCATCGCGCCGCGCGACGCGGTCAAGCGCGTGGAGGGCAACCGGCTGGTCGAGAGCCTCGACCGCTCGCGCATCGTGCTCGCACAGACGCCACAAGCCTTCGCTTACGAGCTGCTTGCGCGAGCCCACCGAGAGGCGGCCGACGCCGGCCTCGTCGGCGATGACGACGCACAGCTCGTCGCCGCTACGGGTCACGAGGTGACGGTCGTCGAGGGCGAGCCCGCGAACATCAAGCTGACGACACCCGAGGATTTCGGGGTCGTAGAGGCTCTCATCAAAGAGCAGGAAGCCGCCGCGACTTGAGGATTGGCGCGGGGTACGACATCCACCCGCTCAGGGCCGGTCGCGACTTGATCATCGGTGGCGTTAGGATCGAGCACCCCGCCGGCCTCGACGGCCATTCGGACGCCGACGTCTTGACGCACGCGGTCATCGATGCACTGCTCGGCGCGGCCTCGCTGGGCAACATCGGCGAGCACTTCCCCTCTGACGACCCCCGGTATAAGGACGCGTCGAGCCTCGACCTGCTGACGGCCGCCGCCGCCGTCGTCAAGAAGGCCGGGTACCGGGTCATCAACGTGGACAGCACGGTCATCGCCGAGGAGCCCCGCCTCCAGCCGCACCTTCGCGCCATGCGGGCGAACCTGGCCCAGCGCCTCGGCGTCGTGCAGGATGTCGTGAGCGTGAAAGCAACATCACCCGAGGGCCTCGGCGCGCTCGGCCACCGAAGCGGCATCGCGGCGCAAGCGGTGGCGCTGATCGATGGGGGCGCACTGACCTGACGCTGCGGCTTCACAACACGTTGACCGGCACGAAGGAAGTCTTTGAGCCGCTCCAGCCCGGACATGCCGGCATGTACACGTGCGGTCCGACGGTGTGGAACTTCGCGCACGTCGGCAACCTGCGCGCCTTTCTCTTTTACGACCTGCTTCGCCGCCAGCTGAAGGCGAGTGGATACCGGATGAACCACGTCATGAATCTCACCGACATCGACGACCGCATCCTCGACCAGGCGATGCATGCGGGGACCACCATCACCGAGTACGCGAAGCCGTTCATCGCTGCCTTCTTCGAAGACATGCGTGCACTGCGCGCCGATCCTGTCGAGCATTACCCGAAGGCGACCGAGCACATCCCCGAGATGGTGAAGATGATCTCGACGCTCCTCGACCGGGGCAACGCATACGTCGCGGACGGGGACGTTTACTTCCGCATCGACAGCTTCCCGCGTTACGGGGCGCTATCGCACCTCGACCGCAGCGGACTTCGCGCCGGCACGCGAGTGATCAAGGACAAATATGAGAAGGAGTCGGCGAGCGACTTCGCGCTCTGGAAAAGGGCCCAACGGGGCGACGAGGAGCTGGGCGCGGCGTGGGATGCGCCGTTCGGTCGCGGACGCCCTGGCTGGCACATCGAATGCTCGGCCATGAGCAAGCACTTCCTCGGCGACACATTCGACATCCACTGCGGGGGCATCGACCTGTTGTTCCCGCATCACGAGAACGAGATCGCCCAGTCGGAAGCGGCGAACGGAAAGCAATTTGCGCGGGTGTGGCTGCACTCGGAGTTTCTGTCGGACGCAACGGGCGAGAAGATGTCCAAGAGCGCCGGAGGGTTCACGACGCTGCGCGACCTCGTGGCTGCGGGTCACGACCCGGTCGCGGTTCGCTTCTTCCTGATCGCCAACACCCACTACCGCCAGCGCATCCGGTTGAGCGCCGAGGCATTGCACGCGTCGGCCGAGCAGGTGAGGCGCCTGCGCGACTTTGCGGACCGGGTGCTGCGGTCGGATGAGCGGAACGGTGAAGACGGCGCGCTGCTCTCGCGCATTGCCGAGGTCCGGACGTCATACAGGGAGGCGCTGGACGACGACCTCAATCTGCCCCAGGGCATCGGCCATGTCTTCGAGCTGATTCGCGAGGCGAACACGGCGCTGGACGAGAAGAGGGTGGGGGAGGAAGCCCGTTCGGCGCTGCTCGCGCTGATCGAGGAGATAGACGCGCACCTCGACGTCATCGGCGTGGAGGAGCCAGGGCTGGCCGAAGAGGTGGAGCGATTGATCTCCGAGCGTGAGGACGCGCGACAGGCCAAGGACTTTGCGAGGGCGGATCGAATCCGCGAAGAGCTGAAGCATCGCGGCATTGCGCTGGAAGATTCGCGGGAAGGCGTCCGCTGGCGCCGTGTGACGCCGGGATGAGCGAACGGCGGCGTCGATACGAGCGTCCCCTACCCGCAGCGGCGCCGTTGATCCACGGCCGCAACGCCGTGCTCGAAGC
>Ga0099793_10000380_pt1 | contig 11716 bp, 7 predicted proteins | sample Rivendell_Oct201_9_FD_77319 | JGI IMG/M metagenome (GOLD analysis project Ga0099793, IMG submission 77319) | Vadose zone soil and rhizosphere microbial communities from the Eel River Critical Zone Observatory, Northern California to study diel... | ecosystem: Environmental > Terrestrial > Soil >...
CATGACGCCTCCATCGCAGGGCGATCGCCTTCAACGAAGGCTTGTACCATGGACAGACCCGTACCTCATTCTCATGTTCGGTGGTGCGCCAAAGGCGCATGCGGTCTCTTACGAAAACACCGGGGGTGTGGGGGTATCCTTCCCATTCTGGAACATATCCCCCTCCATTCACCCCCCTCATCCTCGTTCTTTCTTTTCATACACTTATGAATTGCAAATTCCGCAACTCCTTTCTTTTGACATTCATGCATTGGATGGGGGGGTACGAGTCTGTGTGGGTACTGAGTTTTTGGCTGTCGCGACCACGGACTGGTTGGTCGGCCGCACACAATCCGTGGGCACGACTTGTAGTTGCCACAGAGATTCGTGTACCCCCTGTCATCCTTTCACCGAGGATCAAAATGACTAAGGAAGCTCCTAACCCCTGCTTCTTCCAGGGCGTACTCAGCGAGATGAAAATCTGCCAAACGCAAAGTGTCCCCAATCGGACATACGACTACGCCCTCCCGCATGTATATTGTTCCCGTGCTATCCTCCCCTCGCTGTGTCCGGTGGATCGCCCGTTCCTTCTGCGTCGGAGGTTGTCATGAACAAAACATTGAAGATTGTCTTCATCATCGTCGGCGTGTTGATCGTTCTTGTTCTCGTCGCGCCGTTTTTGATTCCCGTCAATCAGTTCCGCCCCACCATTGAAGAAAAAGCTTCGGCCGCGCTCGGCCGCAAAGTGGAATTGGGCAATATGAGTCTTTCTCTCATCAGCGGCTCGCTTTCCGCCGACAATATCACCATCGGCGACGACCCCAAATTCAGCTCTTCTCCTTTTCTCACCGCCAAATCCGTCAAAGTCGGTGTTGAAATGTTGCCGTTGATTTTCTCCAAGACCCTTAACGTCACCGGCGTCACGATTGATACCCCGCAAGTGACACTCCTTCACAATGGTGCCGGCCGGTGGAATTATTCTTCGCTCGGTGGCTCGGCCGCGAAATCTTCGAGTTCGTCAAACTCTGCCGCGGACCTCTCCATCAAGAAATTTGAGCTCAAGGACGGCAGTATCATCGTTGGCACCACGAATTCGCAGAAGCGCGACAACTACGACCACGTCGACGTAACCGCCTCCGATGTTTCCATGACCTCCAAGTTTCCGGTCACTGTCGCCGCCGATCTCCCTTCCGGTGGCAAGTTCAAGCTCGATGGCACTGTCGGCCCTATCGATCAGGCAGACACTTCGCTGACTCCGCTCAGCGCCAAGCTCAATGTCAGCTCTTTGAATCTCGCGTTGACGGGTTTCCTCGATCCCTCCTTGGGACTCGGAGGCCTTCTCGATCTCGATAGCACCCTTGAATCGAAAGGCGGCGAAGCGGAAACCAAGGGCACCGCCAAACTTTCCAAAGCCCTGCTCATCGCTGGTGGTTCGCCGGCCGGCGTTCCTCTCACCGTGGATTTCAATACCAAATACAATCTCGTCAAAAACGCCGGCGTCCTCGAACCTTCCACTCTGAAAATCGGCAGCGCCGCTGCTCATCTCGGCGGCACGTACGAATCCGCTGGCGAAGCCACCAAGGTCAACATCAAGCTCGATGGCAAGGATATGCCTGCAAAAGATCTCGAAGCCTTCCTTCCGGCTCTCGGGATCAATCTTCCCAAGGGCGCATCGCTTCAAGGCGGCACGCTTAACACCGATCTCAATATCACTGGTCCCACCAACAGACTCGTCACCAACGGCACCGTCGGCGTCTACAACACGAAGCTTGTCGGCTTTGATCTCGGCTCGAAACTGTCCGCCATCTCGATGCTCACCGGCGTAAAGACCGGCAACGACTTGAATATCGAAAAACTCACCACCGAACTCCGCATGGCGCCGGATGGTCTGAAGGCTGACAATTTTTTGGCGGTCCTTCCCCCGCTCGGCAATCTCACCGGTCTCGGCACGATCGACTCAAAGAACAATCTCGATTTCAAAATGGTGGCAAACCTGGCTACCGCGGCGGCTGCGCCTGCGGGCGCGGCGGGCGGCCTAACCAGTGGTGCCGCAGGCGGTATCGGCGGCATCCTGAGTCAAGTCAAGGGCGCTGCTGGTGGCTGTAAAGCTGGTACGACAACCGTGCCTTTCCTGATTCACGGCACGGCTTCCGATCCAAAATTTATTCCCGATGTTGGCGGACTTGCGGCGGGCATGCTGAAGTCGCAGCTTGGATGCGCCGGCACTTCTGCCGCCGGCACCACCAAGACATTGGCACAGGGGCAAAATCCCGCCGATGCCCTCAGCAGCCTCGGCGGCCTCTTCAAAAAGAAAAAGCCATGAACGAAAATTTCGTAGTCTAATTTCCTATTTTTTGACTGAAGGACTCACGGTTGTTCCGAAAACAAAAATTAACAAACAACCACAAGAAAGCGAGAACTGAGAACTGAGAACTGAGAATTAAAAACTGAAAAAGAACTCCAGCGTAACGTCAGCAACGTGCGCATACTCGGCTATGGGGACCTGCGGTGACCGCCACGTCATCATCCTGATAGTAGGCCATGGCTTCGAACGCCGTGCTTTTGGTCGTGCCAATCATGGAAGTCTGGCGCGGAGACGAAGCCGTGACCTGAATAGCCCTTCCAAAGCGAACCGAGAGTGACGATGCGATCCGGGTCGGCGAAGGCCAGCGGCCTTCCCCCGGTTTCATAAGTGCCTCCCGGCGTGCCTCGGATGTGCTCATACCCACGCGTAGATTGTCTTCGATGTGCATTCGGAGATGACTTTCTATATCCGCAACAAGATCGCGCTCGCTACGGTTCCTGCGGAAGAATCCACTAAGTCGCACAAACCAAGCACGGTATTGCCTCATAATCGTCCCTCGCGACATGGACCGATCTGAAGACCGGCCACTACAATAATCATTCGTAACGCAGCGCCACCATTGGATCGACGCGCATGGCCTTCCGCGCCGGGAGGTAGCATGCCAGCAGTGCCACGCCAGCAAGAATCAAAGTGACACCCGCAAAAGTGATCGGGTCCGTCGGCCTCACGCCGTAAAGCAAGCTGGACATCAGCCGCGTCAACGCGAAGGCTCCAGCAAGTCCGAGAAAGACTCCAAGCGCCACGTGCCGCACGCCTTGTCCCAACACGAGCTTTGCCACGTCGCGGCGCTGGGCACCCAGGGCCATGCGGATGCCGATCACGCGCGTCCGCTGCGCCACGCTATACGCCATCACGCCATAAATTCCCACCGCCGCCAGCACCAACGCGAGCGCCGCGAACAGGCCAAAGAGCGATAAGTTGAACCGCTGCGGCGCCACGGAAATGTTTCGCACTTGCTCCAGGCTGCGCAGCCGCGATACAGGCAGATCCGGATCCACTTCCCGCATCGCAGCACGAATCGAAGAAGCAATGGTCAGGGGATCGCCGCTCGCGCGCACAACCCAATCGCGCAGCACATAGTTCGAATCGTCCGCCTGCGAAACGGGGAGATAGAGCGTCGGCCGCGGCGCCGTCAGCACGTCGAACTCGCGAATGTCTCCGACGACTGCTGCAATGGTCCACCACGGAAGAGGATCGTCGGGCGCGCCGAGCTTGATGCGTTTTCCAAGCGGGTCTTCGCCGGGCCAGTAAGTTCGCGACATGGCTTCGTTGATGACGACAACCCGTTGCGCCTGCGGCCTGTCGCGCCAGGAAAAATCTCTTCCGCTGTGTAAAGGAATCTGCAGCGATTCAAAATATCCGGGAGTGACGGCGTCGTAACCGGCCATTGGGATTTCTCCAGCGGCGGGCGGGACGCCGCCCTCGATGGAAAAACCTTTACTGCCGCGGACATTTGTTAGCGGAATGAAACTGACCGCTGCGGCCGACCTCACTCCCGGCAGCGCTTCGATCCGCTCTACAGCCTGCTGGTAGAACGCGGTGCGCTTCGCCAGCTGCGAATATCTTTCGCCGCGGGGAATCACACGAAACGTGAGGACACCCTGCGTCTGGAAACCCAGCGGAACGCGCTCGAGAATCAGAAAGCTGCGAAGAAGGAGTCCCGCGCCGATTACCACGACGACACCGAGCGCTGTCTCAAGAATCACGAGAAGATTGCGCGCGCTCAAGCGCGCCGCGCCAGCAGACTCGCGTGCGCCTTCGTTCAATGAATCATTGACGTCGTCGCGTGTGACCTGAAGCGCAGGCAGCACGCCGAAAATGAATGCGGCAAGAAGGGAAATCGCCACGCTGAAAACAAGAACCGGGTTGTTTATCTGGATTTCGTCCATGCGCGGAATGTGCGGCGGGCTCAGCAGTTTGAGCGCAAGGATTCCCCAGCGGGCAAAAAGCAGTCCGAACGCGCAACCCAGAAGCGCCAGCAGAGAACTCTCCGTCAAAAGCTGGCGCAGAATTCTCGTCCGACCGGCCCCGAGCGCGACTCTAATCCCAATTTCTCGGTGGCGCGCCGACGCGCGCCCCAGCAATAGACTCGCGACGTTGGCGCAAACGATCAGCAAAACGAAACCCACCGCGCCAAAAAGAGCGACGAGTACAGGACGCACAGGGCCAGCAATCTCTTCCCGGAGGGCGACTACATTTACCTGCACTCCGGTGTTGGTATCCGGATAGAGCTCTGTGAGACGTTGCGCGATGCGATTCAATTCCTCTTGCGCTTGCGGCTGCGTCACATTCCGTTTGAGCCGCGCGGTGACGAGCAGATTGTGGCTTCCGTGATTGGCCAGATCCTGGGGAGTCAGTGCGATGGGCACCCAGAGCTGGTCGTCCGCATCTGGAAAATGAAAATCCGGTGGCATGACACCGACGACGCTATAGCCCTCGCCGTCGAGCAGAATCGTCTTGCCCAGAATTTGCGCGTTCGAACCGAAGCGGCTCTTCCACAGGCCGTCGCTCAACACGATGATGTGCCGGCCGCCTGGCTGGTCGTCTTCGGTGGTGAATACGCGGCCCAGCGCCGCATTCGTTTGCAAAACGGAAAACAGGCCGGCGGAAACTTGCTCGCCTTCGACGCGCACCGGCTCACCTGCCCCGGTGAGATTAAAACTGCGGTTGCGGTAGACCCCCATATTTTCGAAAACTGTATTCTGACTTTTCCAGTCGGAGAAATTGCCAGGGGAAGGATTGTTCTCATCGTTCTGATAATTCGGCAAGGAGACTCTCTCCCAGACCATCACCAGGCGATCGGATTCCGGATAAGGCAGTGGTTTTAAAAGCACAGCATGAACAACGGAGAAAATGGCGGCGTTCGCGCCCACGCCGAGAGCGACTGTGAGCACGGCAATGACGGCGAAGCCGGGATTTTTCAGGAGCAGGCGCGCGCCATAACGAAAATCCTGCGCAAATGTATCGAGCAAAGGAAGGCTTCTCCGCTCCCGGTATTTCTCCCTGGTCTGCTCGAGACCACCGAGCTTGATGAGTGCATTGCGCCGCGCTTCTTGCGCGCTCATTCCGGCACGCGCGTTGTCTTCGATGTGCATCTGGAGATGGCTTTCAAGCTCTAAGACGAGTTCGCGCTGGCTACGGTTCCTGCGGAAGAATCCACCAAGTCGCACAAACCAAGCACGCAATTGCCTCATAAGCGTTCCTCACGACCCGGACCGGTCTGAAGACCGGCCACTGCAATAATTATTCATAGCGCAGCGCCACCATCGGATCCACCTCTGTCGCTCGGCGCGCGGGAAGCCAGGTAGCAAGTAGCGCGATGGCTCCCAGCAAAAGCGACAGGCCGGAAAACGAAACCGCATCCATGGGATTGAGGCCGAAGAGCGTGGCGGCCATCAGGCGCGAGACGCCAGCGGAAGCGACGATGCCAATCACTATCCCGGCGAGAATGGGCTGGAAGCCTTCGCGCACGACGTGCCGGAGCACCTGAACACTTTGCGCGCCAAGCGCCATGCGTATGCCGATTTCCCGGGTGCGCTGAGCGACGCTGTAGCTGACCATGCCATACACACCCATGCACGCCAGGAGAAGCCCGAGGATGCCGACGATGCTGGCGAGCAATCCGCCCATGCGCGAGACCACAAAATAAGGATTCATGGTGATCATCGTATGCAACGGTGCGCCCATGACGGGCAGATTGGTGTCCACACGGCGAACCTCTTGGCCGATGACTGGGAGCAAGGGAGTGGGGTCGCCTTCGGTACGCGCGAGTAGCGTGCTTGTCCACTGATGGGTCTGTGATAGCGGCAAGTATAGGTAAGAGTCGTCAATCTTGCGCAGGTCCATGCTGCGCACATCCCGGGCAACGCCGATCACTTCGCTGCTCGCCACGAAGGGACCTTTCTCGCCGGGGAAGGACGTGGTTCCCTTTTCTGAGCCGACCTTGAGCCGCTGGCCGAGGGGATCTTCGCCGGGCCAGAAGCGGTGCGCGGTAGCTTCGCTGATGACGACAACTGGGGCTTGCCCATCCGCTTCACTTGGCGTGAAGTTACGGCCGCGAACGATGGGAATGCTGAGCGCGTCAAAATAGTTCGGGGTGACGAAACTATATCCAGCGACAGGCGGCTCATTTCCGTTGGTGCCAGGAGTCGGAGGCGCGGCTTTGACGGGAGTAACAGGCACCCACCGAATACCGCCAAACGGACCTCGCGAAGCTTGTGCGACAGACTGCACACCGCGAAGACTCGCGATCCGTTGAATGAGGTCACGATTGAGCTGGAGCAAACGTGACTGGGAATAGTGCAGATTCGCCGGATTGTACATTTCCAGGTAGGCCACTCGCCAGGCCTCGAAACCGGGATCGATTTTGAGAGCGCGCTGCGAACCGCGGAGCAGCAGGGCGGAGCTGATGAGCAGAACGAGGCATGCAGCCATTTGTCCAGCGATGAGAATTCCGCGCAGCCGCGAGCGGCTCAAGTGCCGGCCGAAGGCGCTGCCCTCTTCTTTGAGAGCAGAGTTAACGTCGGACTTCGAGGCCTGCAAAGCGGGCGCGAGGCCAAACGCGATTCCGGCCGTGCAGGAAACAAGCAGAGTGTAGGCGAAAATGCGGATGTCGGGAGAGATCTGAAGTGCGATGGTGCCCCAGAACGACGGGAGAGCCGCAGCGATCTCGACGATCAAGAGGTGGAGCATCCAGCCAGCCAGAGGCAAGCCGAGCGCTCCGGCGAGAAGGGCGATCATGATGCTTTCTGTCAGCAACTGGCGCAAGAGCCGCCACCTGCCCGCGCCGAGCGCCAGGCGCACGGCAATTTCTTTGCGCCGGGCAGCAGCGCGCGCGAGCAGAAGGCTTGCGACGTTCGCGCAGGCGATGAGCAAGAGCAAAGCGACAGCGGCCATGGCCGCAGCGACAACAGGCCACGTCTCGCTGTCAAGGGCAGCGAGGTTATCGCTGCCGGAGACGATGGAAATGGATGAGTTGCGTTCGTCCTCCGGGTAGAAATTGCGCAACTGGGCAGCGAGGACACCGAGCTCAGCCTGGGCGTCAGAAAGGGAAACGCCAGGCGCCAAGCGTCCCATGGGCATGCCCGCAATAACGAGCCGATTCTCCAAGTCTTTAGCCGACAGGCCGCCCAGATGCACTTTCGCGACTACCGGCGCCCACAGATCGGGCACAGCTGGAGTCGTGCCTAGATAATCGAGCGGCGTGACGCCAATGACGGTGAAGGCCACTCCGTTCAAGTGCAGGACAGAGCCCACAGCTTTGGGGTCGGAGTGAAATTGTCGCTGCCAGAAATTTCCGCTCATGAGGACAACTGGCGGAGCGTTGAGTCGATCATCAGAAGGCAGGACGATGCGGCCCAGAAGTGACACGGCTCCGAGCATTTGAAAATAATTGCCGGAAACGAAATAGCAACCGATTGGCTGGGCACTGCCCTGAAGCAATTGCGGGAGTTGGAAGCCGACCGCTCCCGCAAAGCGTGGCGCAGCGCTTGGACCGGTCGTGGGCAGATCGCTCGATGTGATGGCCATACCGAAGGCGAACAGCGTGAATTCGGAGAAAGACTTGCTATGATCGCGATAATAAATGTAGTCGGGATAAGAGAATCTTCCGTGGCGTTCTCCCGGAGTGGTTCGAAATACGGCCGCCAGACTGTCGGGATCCTTCACCGGCCGCGGGCGCAAGACGAGCGCATCAAAGGCCGTAAAGATGGCGGTGTTGACGCCGATGCCGAGAGCCAGGGTTAACACGGCGACGGCGGTGAAGCCCGGATTCTTCCGCAACATACGTGCGCCGAAACGCAGATCCTGCAACAGCACATCCAGTATCGGCAGCCCTCTGCGCTCGCGAACCATCTCTTTCGTTTGCTCGATCCCGCCGAGCTTCATAAGCGCCTCCCGCCGTGCCGCTGCGGCGCTCATACCTGCGCGCAGATTGTCGTCAATGTGCATTTGGAGATGGCTTTCCATCTCGGCGGCGAGTTCGCGCTCTCGCCGCTCTCGCCCGAAGAGTCCACCCAGCCGCAACAACCATCCACGAAGCCATTTCATAGCGCCCCCTGCCACTCGCGGTTCGAATCTCTGACCCTTGTTCCAGACTCTGAAAATCATTCGTAGCGCAGCGCCACCACTGGATCGACTCGCATGGCGCGCCGCGCCGGGATGTAGCAGGCTGCAAATGCGACGCCCATAAGAAGTGCGGAGACAGTTACAAATGTCACCGGATCCGTGCCACGCACACCAAACAGTAGTCCAGCCAAAGTGCGCGACAAAGCGAGCGCCGCCGCGAAGCCGATTGCCACGCCGAGAAGGGCGAGAGTCGCACCTTCGCGCAGAATCGTTCGCAAAAGGTTTCTTCGCTGCGCTCCGAGAGCCACTCGGATCCCAATTTCATGGGTGCGCTGGCTGACGGCGTATGCCATTACTCCATAGATTCCAATCATCGCCAAAACGAGAGCGAGAGCCGCAAAGATACAGAAGAGGACGGCGCGGAAGCGCGAGCTAGCGACGGATTCGTACAGCAATTGGTCCATCGTGCGAACGTGAGCCAGCGGAAGCTGGTTATCCAGCGACCACGCTGCGGATTGGAGAATTGAAACAACCTTTTCCGGAGCGGACGCACTGCGGACGACGACGTACATCTCTCGGACAAACCACGGGCACCAGCCGGAATCGAAATAGGGAACGTACATCGTCGGCTGATCTTTTTCGCCAAGACCTTCGTACTTCACATTGCCGACGACGCCAACAATCGTGTACCAGTCCCCTTTCGGGTTGTACTCACCGGTTTGGATTCTTGTTCCTACCGGTTCGTGATCCGGGAAATAGCGCCGGGCCATGTTTTCGTTGATGACAAGGACGTGTGTGGCAGGGGAACGATCCTCGTCCAAAAAGAGACGGCCACGAAAGAGAGGAATGCCAAGAGTGGCGAAGTAGTCCGTGCTTACGGGAATCTCCGCGATGGCCGGAGCAGCTTGGCCGGGCGCGTCAGGCTTGCCTTCAATGTGAAAAGGATTCGTAAGTTCGAGCAGGTTGGGAGGCAGGCTCATGGTTATGCTCACAGCTCTAACTCCGGGAGAATTCTTGACGCGCTCGAGAAGCTGTTCGTAAAACGAAGTAATCTGCGGCGCCTTCGCGTAGCGCTCTCGCGGCAGAGAGAGTAGCGCGGTCACGATGTGCGAGGAATTGAAGCCTGGGTTCACGGATTCCAGTTGGGACAAGGTTCGAATCAGAAGGCCTGCTCCTGTCAAGACGACAAGCGCCAGGGCGAATTCGGCCACGACCAGCGCGCCGTGCAAGCGGCGGGCGCTCCGGCCTGAAGTTGCTGCACGACTTCCTTCCTTGAGCGACTGGCCGACCGGCGGACCCGCGCAACGCAGCGCGGGAACCAATCCAAATAGAATTGCAGTCGCGATCACAATGAGCACCGTGAAAGCAAGAACGCGGCCATCAACAGTGATTTCCTCCATCCGGGGGAGCACGTCCGGGCTGAGGGCAAGAATGGCGCGGACGCCTCCATAGGCAACTGCAAGACCGAGCACGCCCCCTGAAGCCGCCAAAATAAGGCTCTCCACCAGAAGTTGGCAGATCAATCTGCGACGGCCCGCGCCGAGCGCCGCACGGATGGCGAATTCGCGAACGCGCGAACCGTAGCGTAATAAATGTAAATTGGCGACATTGACAACAGCGATCAACAGAACAAAACCCACGGCGCCGAGAAGAATCAGCAAAGCCTCGCTGACATTGCCGACCGTCAGCTCCTTCATCGGCACGACGACGGCGCTGGCATCCTCTGAATGGGGAAACTGCTCCTGGACCTGTTTTGCGATTCGGGAGGCGTCCGCAGAGGCCTGCGCTTCAGAAACATCTGCCTTCAAGCGGCCGACCGGCAACAACCAGTACGGCGGACGCTGCTGGGCGGGCCGCAACTGAAGTACCGGCCACAATTCGTTGTGCGGACCAAAGTGAAAGTCCAAAGGCAAAACGCCAATCACCACGTAACCTTTTCCGTCGAGCGTCATACTTTGGCCGACGGCGGCCGGGTCGGCGTGAAGGAACTGCTCCCAGAAATGATGGCTTACGATGACGGAAAGGTTCCCACCGGGTTTCCCTTCCTCCGCGAGAAAGGTACGGCCAAGATCGGGCTTCACGTCGAGAACGGAGAAGAAGTCTGGCGTGACGGATGTCCCAGGAATCATTTGAGGAGCACCAAGGCCGGTCAGCGTGAATCCGATAGAGGACGGGGAAAAGGCGGCGACGTGTTCGAATGCCTGTTGGCGCTCGCCGAGAGCCAGGAAATCGGCGTTGCCCATCGGACCATGATCCAATCCCCGGCCATGAAGAAAGATCATGACCAGGCGATCGGGCTGCCGATAGGGGAGCGGCTTCATAAGGACGCCATTCACAACGGAGAAAATGGCGGTGTTTGCGCCGATGCCAAGCGCGAGGGTGAGCACTGCCACGCCAGTGAAGCCTGGGCTCTTCCTCAACATCCGGGAGGCGAAGCGAAAATCCTGCAACATGATTTCCAGCATCGGCAGGCCTCGCCGATCGCGGTAAGTTTCCTTGGTTTGCTCAATGCCGCCGAGCTTGATCAGCGCCTGACGTCGCGCTTCTTCCGCGGTCATGCCTGCTCGCAGGTTGTCGGCGATGTGCATCAGGAGGTGGCTTTCCATCTCCTCAGCAAGCTCTCGCTCCCGCCGCTCCCTGCGGAACAACCCGCCCAAACGCAATAGCAACGCGCGAAACTTTCTCATGCAGATTCCTTTCCGGGAGACAGGAACCGCGCGAGAATTTCCGTGGTTTGTTCCCACTCGCGCGCTTCTTTTTCCAATTGCTTGCGCCCGGCGCGCGTCATCTTGTAGTACTTCGCTTTGCGATTGTTGTCGGAGGTGCCCCACTCGGACGAAATGTAGCCCTCCTGCTCCAGCTTGAGCAGTGCGGGGTATAGCGTTCCGTAGTTCACCGCCAGCAGGTCGCCGCTGGTCTGTTCGATCCGGCGCGCGATCCCGTACCCGTGCAGGGGCCCCAGGGCCTGCAAAGTCTTCAGCACCATCAAGGCCAGGGTGCCTTGCCAGACGTCCGCTCGTTCGCCCATCGTTTTCTCCTGTAGCTCCTATGGGATGCCCATATCTATATGCTACAGTCCCTATGGGAATGCAATAGAAGAAACGTAGGACCCCGGCATTTTGTTTCCGGGTTTTTTATTTTTTTTTCGGCCCTTCCTCTTCTTGACTCTTCGGAAACTTCCCACTAGCCTCATGCGTCTACCTTTACGGTTGCCGGGGGACGGTTTCCCTTCAACGCCTTCGCGAGGAGTCTTGCATGCGTTCCAGCCTGATTTTCAGGTGTGTGTCAACGGTCTGCGTCACGGCG
>Ga0099793_10000381_pt1 | contig 11712 bp, 7 predicted proteins | sample Rivendell_Oct201_9_FD_77319 | JGI IMG/M metagenome (GOLD analysis project Ga0099793, IMG submission 77319) | Vadose zone soil and rhizosphere microbial communities from the Eel River Critical Zone Observatory, Northern California to study diel... | ecosystem: Environmental > Terrestrial > Soil >...
AACTTTGGGGCAAGATTGAGCGCCTGCGCGGCGTGCCCAATCTGAGCGTGGCAGATTTCGGAACCCGGCGCCGGCACAGCTTCCTGTGGCAGGAGTACGTAGTCAAGGCGATGGCTTCCAATCTCGGCCATGGCTTTGTTGGAACGTCTAACGCTTTTCTCGCCCACAAGCACGACCTCGAGGCGATTGGAACCAATGCCCATGAAATCCCGATGGTCCTTGCCGCGCTGGCGAAAGATGACCAGGCCCTGAAAGCTTCTCAATATCACGTACTCGATCTTTGGCAGAGCACTTACGACGGAGCGCTGCGCATCATGCTCCCTGACACGTTTGGAACAACCCAATTTCTAGAGGGTGCCCCTGACTGGGCGGCAGACTGGACCGGCCTGCGCGTGGACAGCAAAAACCCCTACTTGGCTGGCGATGAATACATCCAATGGCTGAAGGGACGCGGCCGGGACCCGCATGACAAGCTGGTGATCGCCTCGGACGCGCTCGACATCGATGAGATCGTCGGTCTCCACGCCTATTTCGGTGGAACGCTGCAGGGCGGTGCGACCCCCCAGGAATTCCGCAGCGCCGCTGACTTCCAGAATCGGCAACGGTGGATCCCGGGCCGACGCATTCGATTCAGCGCAGGATGGGGAACTCTGCTAACCAACGATTTCCGTGGCTGCGATCCAAAAGGCAGTCGCGAATTTGATCCCATCAGTCTGATCTGCAAAGTGTCCGATGCCGAAGGGCGGCCGGCGGTGAAGCTCTCCGACAATTATGCCAAGGCGCTCGGTCCGGCGTCAGAAGTCGAACGATACCGGCAAGTGTTCGGCACAGCGGGAATGACAAACCTTCCGTTGGTTGCCTGAGAAACACCTACAGACAGGTTGACACTCGCGTCCGGCAGAAAAAAACGAGTGCCCGCGCCAGTCTCCATGGGTTATTCCCCGAGGCCCTTCCATTGGCGCAACCGCAGCCTCGACAGATCATAGCTTGCCCGATGACAGGGCGATTCGCTTTCCGCAGACCAGCTCGGTCCCCGTTCACAGTGCCTGATCGGTCCCGACTCCAGTCTTAGGCCAATAGCCCCGAGAGTTCCCGCATTTCGAACGGCTCTTGAGAGCCGCGAGAGAGGAACAAGTATGCCGCGATCAGACTCCCAACGTCGCCAGGGCGGCCAGGATTACCCAAGCCCGCCCTCTTACGACTCTGGACCGCATGAGCCAAGCGACACCCGCCGCGCAAACTTCGCGCCCACTCCCGGGTCATTGCCTGGCGGCAGAACTTCGGGGCAACAACCTCGTGGAATCGAGGATGAAGTCACGTGAACAAAGCTAGCCAGGAGTGGATTGAGAAAACCAAAAGCTGCCATTCCGACTCCCACACTGTCCACAGCCAGCGTGCCCACAAAATTCTGCATGACGACCGTGACAATGGTTGGAGGGGTGGTTGGGTTTACCTGGTGAATTCCACCTCCACGTTCTGGTTGGGCATACTGTTCGCACATGTTGGCGGCGGGTTCTTCTACATGATCGCGAGTGCTGCCCAAGGGATCGTCGGGGCAGCAACGGAGAGGACCACGATACGCTCAGCATGCACTGGTGAATGGTCTGTCTTTTGTGTCCAGTACAGTTGTTCTCGGGCTGGTAGCGAGGTGATCCCAATGGGGGCAGGTCCAGCCGCCAAACAGCAACGATTCCCACGAGGTTCGCGTCGCCCCCGGACTCGTTTCAAGTCCTGCAGCCAATCTAGCGTGACATGAGGAATTCCACTGCCTGCTCAATTTCAGAAATCGCGATCGGGGAAAGACTTGCTTCGCGCAATCGCTGGTTGAGCTGCGGCAATCTGGTTTGCTTGAAAGTGGCCCATTCTCCCATGCGCACTTTCACTTGTCGACTGGCTTCCCGGTAGACAGCGATGGCCTGTGAGGGCGCGGCGCGATCTCCGTGTTCGACAACTCGCAGCGCGGAAGCAAGATCGTTGTACGCATCCTGCAGCCCAGCCGTCCGCCCTGGATCACTGTGCTTCCCGGTAAGGATTCCGGCGATTCCGGATTGGGTCTCCGCGAGCGCTGACTTGAGTCCTGCACTTTGCTCTTTGAGCTCCGGCTGAGCCTCTGAAATCTGTTTCTGGACCGAGTTGATCTCTGCCAGCACGCGACGCGCTTCCATGGTTTCGGCAAACATCTGGTTCCCGAGCTCCGCCTGTTGAAGGAGTAGCTCGGGAGTCGCGGACGAGCGTGGGTCCATCTCAAGTTGCAATGGTTGGTTCTGCACCTGTCCGTCCACCGTTAGGCGGACCTGATAGGTCCCCGGAACTGCCTTGGGACCGCTGGGATTGCGAAACGCAGCCTCTTCATCGGCGACGGATCCACCCGAACTGCCCCAGGTAAGGTCCCATACGAAGCGGTGCATTCCCGGAGCCTGCGCCAGGATTTCCGGCTTGGGGAACCAACGCTCTGCCACGGAGACGGACGCATGCTTCGTCGTGTTTTGATCTGCCGAGGAAAACCTCCGGACGAGCCTGTGTTGCGCGTCAAAAAACTCAAGCGTCACCTGGCTCGCTCGAGACTTCAGGAAATAGTCAATCACGGCACCGTTCGGCGGGTTTTCGGCCGTAGGCTCCTCGGGCGGCAGCGGCGTACCCACAAAATCGTCATTGTCCACACGCAGGGCAGCCGCGGGATGATACAGCCATGCCACATTGGCCTTGCGGGCCTCGGATGCCTGGCGCAATGGCGTGATGTTGTCCAGAATCCAGAAGGAACGTCCATGCGTAGCAATCACGAGGTCATCGCCATGGATCGCAAGATCGCGGACCGAGCTGACCGGCAGATTCAATTGCAGGGATTGCCAGCGGTCGCCGTCGTCGAACGAGGCGTACACTCCCAGCTCGGTACCGGCGAACAGCAGTCCCCTAGTGTGAGGGTCTTCGCGAATTGCCCGCAGGAAGGCCGGAGCGGAGATGCCTTCGGCGATCGACTGCCACGTTGCCCCATAGTCGCGGGTGCGATAGAGGTGCGGCGTCTGATCGTCGAGCCGGCTGCGATCGACGGCGGCATAGGCGACCGCCGGGTCAAAATGCGAAGCCTCGATCAGCGAGAGCTCGCTCCAGTCGCCGAGTCCTCGAGGTGTGACGTCGATCCAGCTTTTCCCGCCATCGCGGGTAATGTGAATCAGGCCGGTATCGCTTCCGGCCCAGATCAGGTCACGGTTGAGGACGGAGGGCGCGATGGTGGACACGACCCCAAAACCCCTCTGCTTGGCGTTCTCGACGGTGGGCGGTCCTGGCGGTTTCCGGGCTCCCGAATCCAGGGTCGAGCCGGTGAGATCGGGGCTGATGGTTTCCCAGTGCAGACCTCCGTCGACCGTTTTCATCACGTACTGTGTACCCAGAAAGAGCGCTTTCGAATCAGCCGGGGAAAACACCAGGACGGGAGACCACGGGGCACGGTATCTGCGCTGATCGATCTCGGACCCAAACACTGAGACCGGCCATGGAGTGACATCCTGACTGAGGCCAGTCCGGCGATTGAACCGCGCGACGCCACCATAACTCGCGCCTAAATAGATGATATTGGGATCGGCGGGATCGAGGGCCATGTATCCACTCTCGCTCGGCCCGGCCGGAAACCAGTCTCTGGGCGTAATCTGACCGTGATCGGTGCGGCTCAGAACGGCAGCACTTCCGCTATCCTGCTGCGTCCCGTACACCACGTAGGGAAACTGGTTGTCGGTGATCACGTGGTAGATCTGTGCTGTGGGTTGGTTGTACCAGGTACTCCAGCTTTGGCCGCGATCGAGGCTGATGGTGGTGCCCTGGTCGGTTCCAAGAACCATGCTGGAAGAGTTCCTGGGATCAATCCAGATCTGGTGGTAGTCGTCTCCACCTGGGGCTCCGCGTACGATCGAAATTGTCTTTCCGCCGTTCTCTGAGCGGTAGAGAGAGACATTCGGGACATAGAGCACGTCGGGATTGTGCGGGTCGATGGTGATGCTATTGAAATACCAGGCCCGACTGGTGAGACGCGGGTCGTCGTTCGCCAGCGTCCAGGTATTGCCCCCGTCATCGGAACAGTACAGGCCTGCTCTCTTAGCCTGAATGAGCGCGTACACGCGTTTGCCGTCGGACGCAACATCGACCCCAACGCGTCCCCAGTCACCTTCCGGCAGGCCAGTTCCGCTGAGTCGAGACCAGGTTTTGCCGGCATCCTGAGAACGGTACAGACCGCCCCCGGGCCGATCGATTGGAGCATAGGTGCTCCATGGAGGACGCCACGTGTGCCAGGTACCGGCAAACAGTAGCTGCGGGTTTCCGGAACAGATTGCCAGATCGGAGACGCCGATTTCCGGACCTTGATCGAGAACTCTGGTCCAATGCATGCCACCGTCGGTGGATTTGTAGACGCCACGTTGCTCGTTTGGAGCATAAACATGTCCAAGAGCGGCGACGTAAACGACATCCGCGTTCTGCGGGTCGACGGCGATCCTGCTGATGTGACGCGTGTCTTCCAGGCCCACGTGTCGCCAGGTTCGACCAGCATCCACGGATTTGTAGACGCCGTTTCCGAACGAGAGCGACGATCGAATGTCGGACTCGCCGGTTCCGGCATAAATCGTCGCAGGGTTTGATGGTGCAACGACCAGGGCACCGATCGAGCCGACGGGCTGCCTATCGAAGATTGGGGTCCAGACAACTCCCGCGTCCGTTGTCTTCCAGATGCCGCCATTTACCGCGCCGAAATAAAAAGTGGCAGAGTCGCCGGCCACGCCGGCCACGGCAACCACCCGGCCGCCACGGAAGGGGCCAATCAGGCGCCACACAAGGCCGCCAAACAGTTCCTGAGGAACAGACTGGCCAGCCATCGAGCGGGCAAACAGAACTAGCAAGAATGCTGCCAGAACATGGCAGCGCAAAAGCGACTTGATTTTGCGCAATGGATGTGTCCCCGTCGGGATACCCAGTTTAGTGGAAAAGTGTGGCTTTCATGAAGCGTGCTCGCGGTCCCACGCCAGTTGACAGCGGCGAGTGGTGGCGCGGAGAGAGACAGGCAGAAGGGGAAGAAGTTCGACAACCCTAAGCCTTGCCCACGCTAGATCGAGTTCTTCTTCGAGACCTATACGGATTCCGGCAATCCGCCATGCGGTCTGGTGTTCAAACACCCGGCTGCCATCGAACCATGGCGCCGGATCAGGGCGCGAATCATGGCGTCTTGACACTAGTCGTGATAACGACTAGTGTGGAGATCGATGAGCGGTGTGGTTCAATCCCGGAGCAAACGACGGCCGGCATGTCCTGAGGAGGCTCTATTCCTGGACCTGCTGCGGACGACCGACATGCTGTCGCGCGGCCTGGTTAGGGTTCTCAAGACCGAGGACCTGTCAGCCACGCAATACAACGTGCTTCGCATACTCAGGGGGTCCCCGGACGGACTGCCTTGCGGCGAGATAGCCAGCCGCATGATTACGCGGGATCCGGATATCACCCGCCTTCTCGATCGTCTGGAAAAGCGCAGGTTGATTTCACGCTGCCGGGAAACCAAGGACCGGCGAATGGTGATGGCCCGGATCACCCCGGACGGACTCAAGCTTCTGGCCCGTCTCGATGAACCTGTCGGGCAAACCCACCGCAAGCAACTGGGCCACCTGGGGCGGGCGCGGCTTCGGGCGCTGGGCGAACTTCTGGACGCCGCCCGCAGCGCCGTGGCGTGATTTTTTGGGGCATATATTCGTTGCAACGATTATCGTCGAAAGGCATCAAAGTGAGGAGAAAGGATAACCACCATGAGCACACTGGCTACACCGCAGACTTCCACCACCACCTGGAACATCGATCCAGTTCACTCCGTTGCCGAGTTCAAGGTCAAGCACATGATGATCTCGAACGTGAAGGGGCAATTCCCCAAGATCACGGGAACGTAGACTCTGGACGAATCTGGCCTGGCAAGCTCTCGGGTCGAGGCTTCGATCGAAGCGGCTTCGATCGAAACCCGCGACGCCCAGCGTGATGCGCACCTGAAGAGCGCCGACTTCTTGCATGTCGAGAAGTTCCCCGCCCTGTCCTTCAAGTCCACAACCATTACCCTTGTCCGGGACGGTGAACTGGCGGTCGAGGGCGACCTGACCATTCGCGGCCTCACGCGCAAGGTGCTCTTTGCGGTTGAAGGGCCGACTCCGCCTACCAAGGATCCCTGGGGTAATACCCGAGTTGCGGTGTCGGCGACCACCAAGATCAACCGCAAGGACTTCGGCCTGACCTGGAATGCGGCGCTCGAGACGGGCGGCATTCTCGTCGCCGACGAGGTAACCATCACCCTGGACGTCCAGTTCGTGAGAGCCTAAACCGTTCTTCGCGAGCACCAGGGCGAGACTGCGCGTGGCGTAGAAAAGAAAGAAAGAAAGAAGGAGAGTTATGTCACTCCGCCCAGTTAAACAGATCATTCAACCAAAGCCGACGATCGAGGGCGCTGGCGTCAAGCTCCAGCGTGCCTTCGGATTCGGCAGGACGAAAGATTTCGATCCATTCTTGCTGCTGGATGATTTTCGCAACGATAACCCGGACGACTACCAGGCGGGATTTCCATGGCATCCGCACCGCGGGATCGAAACGATCACCTACGTGCTCGCGGGCTCGGTCGAACACGGCGACAGCCTGGGCAACAAAGGCAAAATGAGCGCCGGAGATGTGCAATGGATGACGGCCGGCAGCGGCATCCTGCACCAAGAGATGCCTAAAGGCGACACCGGGGGGCGCATGCACGGCTTCCAGTTGTGGGCGAACCTGCCTTCATCGCTGAAGATGACCGATCCCCGCTATCAGGACATTCCGTCGAGTGCGATACCTGAGATTACCGACGACGACGGTACTCGCGTGCGTGTCATCTGTGGTGAATTCTGGGGTAAGAAGGGCCCGGTCGAAGGCGTGGCCGCCGATCCGAATTACCTCGATGTCTCGGTTGCCCCGGGCCAGCGGAAGCGGCTCAAAATCGAGACCACGCGCAATGCCTTCGCATACGTGTTCGCCGGCTCCGGCACGTTCCGTGACTCCTCGAGTCCCCGCGCGGTTCTGACCGAGCAGGTCGACAACCCCGATGCGCCACCCGTGTACGACGTCGGTAATCACTCCCTGGTGCTGTTTGACCGTGGCGACGAGATCACCGTCCAGGCTGGAGACGAGGGGATTCGTTTCCTGCTGGTGTCGGGTAAGCCGATTGAAGAGCCAGTGGCATGGTACGGCCCGATCGTAATGAACACTCAGGAACAGCTCCGCCAGGCAATGGCCGAGCTGCAAACTGGCGGCTTCATCAAACATCGCTGATGGGTGACTCAAAACCAGGAACCCCTGCGCAGATCGGCTGCGCAGGGCCTATCCTCGGGTTGGCCCAGTACTCCAGACTGCGATACCGCCAAGCGGTTAAACTCCGCAGAGGACGTGGCTGTGCGCGCGCTTCTCGTCAGGAGCTTTTCATGACACGCGCTTTGAACGTTTTTCTGGGCCTGGACACTGTTTCTCTCCACCACCTGTTCCTCAAGGGCTTGCGGACGGGCTGCAGGAATATCTTCAGATAGCGATCGGCGACTTCGGTATCACGAAAGATATCCCACCTACCCACGAATTCAACAGCAACGCGTGTGTGCCTGGTTCTAGCCGCTATGTTTCTGTCGAATACCCGTAGAAAAAGATGACGTACCACCGGTTCGCCGGCGTCAACATGAGCGCCTGACGCAAGCCGACGCAAACTGGAAAAACGCCTGCACCACCGGACGGCAGCCTCACTTTTTCATCGAGACCATCGAGCGCTGTCGGGTTCTCAAAGGGGCACGGCCGGAAGAAATCACGAAGCAAGACGGGCCGATAGGGATATCGGGACGACTTGTCGGGAGAATTTCGGCGGGGCAAAGAAAGGTCACCTCCCGAACAGCTACGGTTAAGTCTTTTCGGGAGGACAGCAAGCGGTTTCTTCAACTCTGATGCGGCGCACCTCCGAGGCCACGGCGCGCACTTCAGCCTCGAGTGCCGCGAGTACTTCGGCGGCCTTTTCCAAAGCACGGGTCCGGCCCATATGCTCCAGATCGCGAGCCCGATGGGAGGCACCTGATATATCCAGGTATCCCAGCTCGCTGATCATGGTGTGCGCGATTCTTTCAATTGTTTCGCCATCGGACTCCTCCAGAGCTTGCCGCAGCTGAGCGATTTGCTTGGGACTCTCTTCGAGAAAGATGGTAACAATCTCGTTCAGGATCTGCGTGTCCCCACCGAGTCTAGCCAATGCCTTCGCGGGATTCCAAACCGTTGGTGGAGCGAGAACAATCGCCGGGGCAGAGGCGACCTCATGGCCCGGTTCCGAACCCAAGATCTTGGCGATTGCATCCTCTATCTGCTGGCTGTTGGCAGGTTTAGAAATATACCCGTCCATCCCTGCCTGCAGACAGCTTTCCTGATAGTGCTTCATCGCATGTGCCGTCGTGGCAATGATCGGAATGTGGCGCCCTGTTTTCTGCTCTTTCTCGCGAATCTTCCGACTGGTTGTCAGGCCATCCATGACTGGCATTTGCCCGTCAAGGAGGACGAGATCAAAGCGTTCGATCTCAAGCAGGGAGAGGACTTCCGTGCCGTTTGCGACAACCGTCGGCGAATGGCCGAGCTTTTCCAGCATTCCCGTGACCGCCTTCTGGTTCACAAGATTGTCTTCGGCAACTAGGATTCGGAGTCTTCTCGACGATGGGTTCGGGCTCGGTCTCTCAATCACGGCCGGGGATGGGTCCACTAAGGCTTCGCCCACAACAGCCCGCATCGTAGAAAGCAGTTCCGACTTTCGAATCGGCTTAACGAGATACGCAAGGATCTCCAACTCGCGGCAACGGGCATCGCTTTGCCGGCCGTCCGATGTCAACATCACCATCTTTGCTCCGGCAAGGCCGGGATCTTTCTGAATCCGCTCGGCGAGCTCGAAACCGTCCATGCTGGGCATTTGGGCGTCGATGATCAACAGACGAAAGCCCGCGCCAGCGGAGCGAGCCTCTCGAATCGCCGTGAGGGCTGCAAGCCCGCCGTCCACAGCAACCGGCTGCATACCCCACTCCTTACACATCTCCAAGAGGATCTGCCGACTTGTGTCATTATCATCGACCACCAAAACAGAGAGCCCCAGCAGTTCTGCCTTGTGGCTTTCGTTGGCGGAAGCGCTCTGGTTTCGATCGATGCCCAGGGGCACGACGAAGTGGAAAGTGCTGCCTTCGCCGACAGTACTCTCCAGCCAAATCCGCCCCCCCATTAAGCCAACCATCTGAGCGGAAATGGCCAGGCCCAGGCCCGTACCACCGTAGTTGCGCGTGGTGCTGCCGTCTGCCTGGGCAAACGCTTCAAAGATGACGGCATGCTTCTCCGCAGCTATACCAATTCCAGTGTCGGCGACGCTGAAGTGCAACTCGATTTCGTCGCCACGCGACCCATGACGTCGAACTTGAACAGAAATTTCTCCCCGGTGGGTGAACTTGATGGCGTTGCCCACAAGATTGACAAGGATCTGACGCAGTCGCCCCGGATCTCCCACCACCCAAGCTGGAATGTCGGCATCGACTCGATAGGCCAGCTCGAGTCCCTTCTGATGGGCGCGCAGCACTAGAGCCCGCATCGTGTCGCCGATATCGTCTTCCAACCTGAAGGAGACCGGGTGCAGGCCGAGCTTGCCAGACTCGACCTTGGAAAAATCGAGGATGTCATTGATTACCCCGAGTAACGAGTCCCCCGAAGACTTGAGCAATACCAAGTATTCCCGCTGCTCACGCGTGAGTTCGGTGTCCAAAGCCAGCTCGGTCATGCCAAGAATCCCATTGATCGGAGTGCGGATTTCGTGGCTCATGTTTGCCAGAAACTCGCTCTTTGCGCGGCTGGCTGCCTCCGCCGCCTCCTTGGACGTCAGCAATTGCGCGTTGACGTCCTGCAACTCCGCGGAGCGTTCGAGCAATTCAACAGCGATGCGGTGTCGCTCACTGATCGCCGATCCCGAGATTAGTCCTGCCGCCGAGACCACGAACATGAGAATGCCCACTTTGATGAGCACGACCTGGATGGGTAGCAAAAAATGTAATGCGACCACAATGCCGAAATTCAGTGCCAGCAGGGCAGTGACGACCCTCCGGATTCCCTGACGCATTGCCACCCAAATGATCGGAATGAAACTCAGGTAGTAGAACTCCAAATGACCAAGTGTGTGTCCGAACATTACCCAGAGCACGGCTATCAAGGCAGCGGTTTGGCCAACCGCTTCAAGGAACATGCCGATCTTGAAAGTCCTTTTGCGAAGATGAACCCTCTCCCCCCGTTGATGCTCACCCAGGCCCTGGAACAGTTTTTTGCGAACCCATGGAGAGACGTGGATGAGAAGAAAGGGAGCGACACTCAGCAGTCCGATTTCGTCACCGAGGAACCACACGAACGCGGCGTGCCAGTATTCGCTCCAGGTGATGGAATGGTCCGCAGCCAGGCATGCAACACCGATGACGGTTGAAGCCAGGGCCGCGGTTGTCGTCACGGTAACGTAACGGACCACGTCTCTTCGCTGCCGTAGACCAGTTTCGATTCGCAGCGGACCGCGCAGGACGCACGCTGCTGCTGCATACGAGCCGCCAAAACCAACCGCGCCAACGGTTCCCCCGAAGGAAATCAGCGGCTGGTGGTACATCACGATCCCTGCAAGCGCGCTCGCCAAACCTACCAGAAACCCGTACCAGGGACTTACCGCCAAAAAGAAGTGCGAGGACAAGACCGGTGGCCGGATACCACGCCACCGAGCCTATGCGAGATAGGAGGATCACCTCCGGCCTGTTCAGGAGAAGGAAGAGGGCTAAAACCGAAAGCGAGAGAACCATTTGACGGATGGCGATGTTGTTTTCACGCATACCGCGGGATACCTCGCTTTGGGCCTGCGGCTCGGGAGTTGGAAGATGAGGAGGTAAAGGACCATATTGGGCTGCACTCCCCCGTTTGCGTTGCTGCCGACTGGATGCCCACAGAATCCCCTATCGATGAACCGACAATCGAAGCACCGCCCGCTCCCAAGACGCCGAGTCGGTTGGGGTGATTTCCTGGTCGACACCGACGGCGGTCTCGTCGGAGCCAGGCAATGGACCAAGATGGCATGCTGCAAGGAGCTCTCCACTCGCAACCCATTGATTACATTGGGCGTGCATTGGTCCGATGTCCGATGGACGGATGGAACTTCTGAAAGTCAGACAAATGCCCCACCGATCATGAATTCTTTTGACCGTCCTCAGCTCCCTGGCCATCGCAATATGGAACCCGATCTTCAACCCTGCAAACACCGCCGCAAGCGCTCGCTAGGTCTCGGGAAAGATGTTGGAGGCGTCCTCGGCGGTCACCCGGCGGTCACCCAAAACCGCCCATTAATGGTCACTTGAAAACCGGCCATTAAAAAGAACCCATTCTGGACATTGACCTCGGCGAAGCGCAGTAGCCTTCGACGGCATGAGCAATGTCTTGAAGCGAACAAGCAAAGCAGCAAGTGATAGCACTGGGGCGGCTGGGATGGTCCTTGCGTCGCATCCAGCACGAGACCGGGGTACGTCGTGAGACGGCAAGTGTTTACCTGAAAGCAGCTGGAATCCCGATTCCACCCCCAGGCAGGCCCGAGGCAGCGGCCGGTTTCGGTGACCACCGAGTCGGATCCAGGAAATGCGACCAATGAGATGACCGCCG
>Ga0099793_10000383_pt1 | contig 11692 bp, 5 predicted proteins | sample Rivendell_Oct201_9_FD_77319 | JGI IMG/M metagenome (GOLD analysis project Ga0099793, IMG submission 77319) | Vadose zone soil and rhizosphere microbial communities from the Eel River Critical Zone Observatory, Northern California to study diel... | ecosystem: Environmental > Terrestrial > Soil >...
ATGACCGAGATGGTCTGTGTGTCGCGCGAGGGCCGCATCACGCCGGGGTGCTCCGGCCTGTACAAGCCGGAGCATGAGGCGGCCTTGACCCGCCTCGTCGAGTTCGTGCACGGGCGGACACCGGCGAAGATCGGGATCCAGCTCGGCCATTCCGGCCGCAAGGGCTCGACCAAGCTCATGTGGGAGGGCATGGACGAACCGCTGGAATCCGGGAACTGGGACCTGATCGCCCCTTCGCCTCTCCCCTACCTGCCGGTCAGCCAGGTCCCGCGCGAGATGTCGCGCGCCGACATGGACCTCGTCAAGAGTCAGTTCGTCGAGGCGACGCGAAGTGCGGTTCGCGCGGGGTTCGACCTCCTCGAGCTGCACTGCGCGCACGGCTATCTCCTGGCCAGCTTCATCTCGCCGCTGACCAACGTGCGTTCTGACGAGTACGGGGGCAGCCTTGAGAACCGGCTCCGCTACCCGCTCGAGGTGTTCGATGCGATCCGGTCGGAGTGGCCTGCCGCCAAACCGATGACGGTGCGGGTGTCGGCCGTCGACTGGTACGAGGGCGGACTGAGCGCGGACGACTCGGTCGAGGTCGCGCGCGCGTTCGCCGCGCACGGCGTGGATGCGATCGACGTCTCCACCGGGCAGACGCTCGCCGAAGAGCAGCCGAGCTTCGGCCGGAGCTACCAGACCCCTTTCGCGGACAGGATTCGAAACGTGGCCGGCGTCGCCACCATCGCGGTCGGCGCGATCAGCGGTTACGACGACGTGAACAGCATCGTCCTGGCCGGCCGGGCGGACCTGGTCGCGCTCGGGCGCGCGCATCTTTACGACCCCGCCTGGACGCTGCACGCGGCGGCCGACCAGGACTTCGCGATGACCTGGCCTGTGCAGTTTCAGCGCGGGAGCAGGAAGCCCCCCTCTGGGCGCACGGACGGCCCTCGTCCGCGACTCGAATTGATCCGCGGGGGCGCGACGCGCGGCCGCCACCAACGCTGGCGGCCAGACACGAACGCCGCTCGTGACTAGTATCGGTAGACATGAGCCCGAGGAAGGCTCTCGTGTTGGCGAGCCTTTTGCTCGCGGGCTGCAGCGCCAGCGTTGATAGCGCGCAAAGTGTCCGCTCGCGGCCAGTTCCGGAAGAGTACGCGGCTTCCGCTGCTTCCCAACTCGCGGCTCCTTATGTCTTGGCAGCAATCCAAGACGTGAGAGAGAGCACGGTGCCAGAAAGGGCTCAGAACGGATCGGTGCAATCGGGTGCGAGGCCCGCGCTCGCTCCACAACCCGCCTTCAGCCCGCACTGCTTGCCAGTCACCGAAAGTCCACAGAGCGCATTCAGCTGTCGGCCGCCGCAGCGCACGCGGTTGCCAGGGCCGACCAGATAAGAGATGTGAGGAGGAGCACGGCTCCTCCTCTCAATTTGGGCTCCTGTCTATCGACTACGGCTGCTTCGACGCAAAAGGCTGCGGGAGGCCCAGCCGCCCGTCGGACCATGCCACGTACAAGGTGGTCCCGGCGACGTAATTGTCGGTGTAGTCCCCGAAATTCGGAACGACGTCCGACGACGCCGCGTTCCAATCGGAAGCCGCATTGGTGATCTGGACATTGGCCGGCGTTGTGGTCGTCCGAGGATCGACGTTGCGGGCAGCCCACACGGCGGTCATGGCGCCCGAGAGGCCTCGCCGGTCATACCAGGAGACATTCAGCAGACCGGACGAGGTGGAGTTGCGGAGGGCAGGCAAGAACTTCCACGCGACAGTGGTGTCGCTGTTGAGCCGAACCGGCGCCGACTGCACCTTCGTCAAAGAGCCGAGTGCAAAGCTCTGCAGCAGGATGTCGCCGGTCGGAACCCGCCTGGCGTCGTTCCACACGATGCTGACGGTCCCGCCCGTGGAGCTCGCGTTGCCATTGGCGCTTACGTTACTCACGGCGATGCGCGGGAAGTCGCTGGCCGGGAATCGGTTATAGCCAGGCACGAACGCAGCCGTCATCGAAACGACCGGCACGGAAACTATTTTGTTGGCCGCCTTCGCGTTACGGGGAATCCGGGCCACCATGTTTGCGGTTGGGATTGCCTCACACGGCGGGAAGAAGATGTTGGTCGCCCAGTTGAACTCCCAAGCGACGTACACGTCTCCAGACGCTGGGTCGACCGCGGGGTAAGCGCCTTCGTTCTCACAGAACTGATCCTCAGGCGCAATGACGGTCGGCGAGGGACTGCAGACCGGTTCCAAGGGCTTGCTGATGTCGCAGCTGACAAGATCGATCTCGCCAGAGCCAACGCCTGTGGAACCTTTGAAATTCGTGTAGCTCATGTAGAGGCGAGACCGGTCTGCGTCGATGGCCAGGTACTCCTTGTCCAGGAAGTCGGCACAGATCGTTCCCTTCGGCGTCGCTGAACAGCCACCCTGCGCGGCGACGACCGGTGGGCCGCAAGTAATCGTCGTGCCGCTGGCGAGGCAGGCGTTGATTGCCAGCTCGGAGGGAGCAGCAGGATCGAAGAAGTTGTCATAGAGACTGCTGATGTAGAAGTAAGTGCTGCTGCCGTGATGCCACACCTCAACGCTCGGATCGCCGAATAAGAGGTACCCGGTTGTGGCGCACGCCGGATTTGGCACGCCACCCTGGTCGACAAAGGTCGACCCCCCGTCTGAGGAGAAACCGAAGCCTGTCAGCTCCTCCTTTGATTGGGGCGCCGGGCATGTGCTACCGAAACCGGTGGAGTCGTTCCATGCCTCAACCACAAACGAACCGAGGGCGGCGATCGAGGTTTCGGACTGACCGTACAGTTGGGCGCCGGCGGCGGTCACGTCTTCTGCCGGGTTGGCCGCGTCGGCATTGTTGCCAAATACGGGATTGGGAACCACCGCCTGGGACGGTGCCGTCGCCGGAGAATTGGGCACGCCGCCAGTTCCGGCTCGTCCCATCGGCCGCACCCCGGTTTGGGCGTCGCAGAAAAGGTGTGCGCCGCTGGAGGCCTGGATGCTGTGCCCGAGACGGGCACAAAACGGTTGAGGCGAGGTATCCGAAATTGCGGGCGTCGAATCCGCGACGATGCCGATCGACAGCGCGCCAGCGCCAACGGTAAGCACCGACCACGTTCGAAGCTTCATGCCAAAGAGGACTAACCGAGACGATCGACGAGGCGGGCGTTCTAATGATCGTTCCACTCTCCTACTCCATCAGCTAACTGTCCGATTGGTTGGGGGGTTTTCGAGCATCACCTCCTGGAGCAGAGTTTCCCCCTGACCCTAAACGCGGTCGGATATGCGGTCAAGGCCGGCCCGGGAGCGCTACCCTTTCCGCACTGGGGCACCTTCCGAACGGATTCAGGAGGCTGGGAGCCGTGACCAAGAAGATCCTTCTCGACGAGAGCGATATTCCCGAGCGCTGGTACAACATCCTGCCCGACATGCCGGGGCCGCCGGCGCCGTACCTAAACCCGCAGACCCTGCTGCCGATGGGACCGGCCGACCTGGCGCCGATCTTCCCGCAGGCGATCATCGCGCAGGAGGTCTCCGCCGAGCCGTGGATCGAGATCCCGGACCAGGTCCGCGAGATCTACAAGATCTGGCGGCCGAGCCCGCTTTACCGCGCCGATCGGCTGGAGAAGGTGCTGGACACGCCGGCGCACATCTACTTCAAGTACGAAGGCGTCTCGCCGGCGGGTTCCCACAAGCCGAACACCGCGGTCGCGCAGGCCTACTACAACGCGAAGGAAGGCGTGAAGCGGCTGACCACGGAGACAGGGGCCGGCCAGTGGGGCTCGGCGCTCGCGTTCGCGGGCGCGCTGTTCAACCTCGAGGTCACCGTCTACATGGTCAAGGTGTCGTACGAGCAGAAGCCGTATCGCCGGGCGATGATGGAGACGTGGGGCGCGACGGTGTACGCATCCCCCACCAACCTGACCAACGCCGGGCGCGGCATATTAAAGGACGACCCCGACTCGCCGGGGTCCCTGGGCATCGCGATCTCGGAAGCGGTCGAGGACGCGGCCACCCACGATGACGCGAAGTACTCGCTGGGGTCGGTCGTCAACCATGTCCTGCTCCACCAGACGGTGATCGGCCAGGAGGCCAAAAAGCAGATGGAGATGGCGGGTGAGTACCCCGACGTGGTGATCGGATGCGTCGGCGGCGGGTCCAACTTCGCAGGCCTTTCGTACCCGTTCATAGGCGACAAGCTGAAGGGCCGGATGCCGAAGACGCGCTTCATCGCGGCGGAGCCGGCCGCGTGTCCGACGCTCACGCGCGGCGTCTACGCGTATGACTTCGGCGACGCGGTCGGCATGGGCCCGGTCGTGAAGATGTTCACGCTCGGCCACAGCTTCATCCCGGACCGGATCCACTCGGGCGGGCTCCGCTACCACGGAGATGCCCCATCGCTGTGCGCGCTGGTCGACCACAAGGTCGTCGAGGCCCGCGCGTACAAGCAGAACGAGGTGTTTGCCGAAGCCGTGAAGTTCGCGCGCTGCGAAGGCTTCCTGCCTGCGCCCGAGTCGGCCCACGCGCTGCGGGCCGTGGTCCAGGAGGCGGCGGCGGCGCGAGAGGCGGGCGAGACGCGGACGATCCTGTTCGGGCTGTCGGGGCACGGCCACTTCGACATGTCGGCGTACGACGCGTACTTCGCCGGCAAGCTGGAGGACGTCGAGCTGTCGCAGTCGCGGATCGACGCCGCGATCGAGGAGCTGCCGAGAGTCCCGGCGATGACCTGATCGGTCAGGGGTTACATGCCTGCGTAGTACTTCCGATAGATGTTCAGGATCGGGGTGCCCTCTGCCTGCATCGGGACAGCGAAGCCGCGCGTTACCTGATCGCCGGCGCCAACGTCGAGTAAGCAATGGCTCGCTTTACGGTGGCGATCGCGGCGCTTCTGCTGACGGCTTGCCAGCTCCCAGGCTCAGCCCAAGACTGCAGCAAGGTCCAGATCGAATGGGTCGACTTCATTCAGATCGGTTCGACTCAGTACGTTGCTGGACCGGGAGCGCCAACGACACTTCAAGAGAGCGACCTCGGCCCGGTTGTGGGGCATGTGAAGTTCAAGGTCGCCGGCAATGTATGCGATCCCAATTACCGGCCGAAGGACGGGGACGCGGCGTTTCTGGACCCCGGAGCGCCGATTTACCAGGTCGTCGGTCGGCCAACCAGTCAAGCCGTGGCGGCCAAGCGAAACGGCCAGATCCTCAGCTACGAGGCAAAAGGACCCTAACCGGCGCGTCCTGATTTGCGGCGCGACGAAGATGTTGCTCGACCTGGTCCGAATCCGCTCCTGATTTGGTCCGGCTCAGTCGATTGGATCAAGGAGCGCGTGATTCTCCAGCAGGCAGTTCCGGAGCGCTGAGGCATCGAGCGATCGCGGCGTCTTTCGCGACTTGACCGCCATCGCCGCCGCGGTGCCTGCTGCCTGGCCCATCGCCATGCACGTGGCCATCGAGCGCGCGGACGCGCGGGCGTCGTGCGTGGCTGAGAAGCATCGGCCCGCGGACGAGCACGCGCATCCTGGAGTTCATCCGGGTGGCGGCACACAGTAATAGAAGACGCGCGAGGCGCGGTGTCGCCTACCTCAACTGTACGGCGACGGCCCGGATCCGAAAGGCTTTGATTTAGGCGGGTCCCGGTCTTGGGACACGGGAAGCTTGCTGGGGGGGAACGTCGACGACCGTAGCTGCAACAAGCCTCGGGGAGGCTGTCCGCAGGCTGGAAGATGACCTGTTCGTCGGGCGGCAGGCCGAGCTCGCGACCTTCCGTGAATGGCTGGCATTCGATTCCGCGATTCCCGAAATCCTCGATGTAAGCGGGCCGAGCGGAGTGGGCAAGAGTGTATTGCTCCGTGCCTTCGAGCGAATCGCCCGGCGGCGCGGCCGCAACGTTGTTTTCATCGAGGGCGGAAGCTTACCCGCGACCTGGCGAGGACTGCTCACAGCCTTGAGTGAGTCCACCACGGCCGACCTGGATGAGGTGGTGGCTCGCCTGAACACCAACAGGACATTGATTGTGCTGGACTCATTCGACCAGCTCGGCCAACTGACCGACTACATGCAGAGCGAGCTCCTGCCACGTCTGGCGACGAGCGTGCGAGTGGTCATCGCGAGCCGCTTTCCACTGGGTCTTGCATGGAGCCGAAATGAACTGTGGACCAAGGTCATTCGTCCGCTTCGACTTGAAGGCTTCTCGGCATCGGAATGTCGTGACTACCTTCGCCGGCGTGGCTTGAAGGAGCCGCGCCTTGTCGAGCGTGTAATGAGTGCCGCGGGCAACAACCCGCTGGCTCTTTCGCTGGCGTCAGACCTCGCCCTGCGCTTTGGCGTGCGCGAGTTCGCCACCGCTCCGGAGTGGCGCCTCGCCGTGCGCGCGATGGTCGAACGCCTGCTGGACGAAGTCAAGGACCGCGACCTGCGGAATCTGCTCGAGGCGTGCCTGGCGGTTCGCCAGTTCGACGAAGCCACATTGGAGGCGGTCAGCGGTCGAGACGATATCAGCGAAGCGTTTGGCCGGCTGTGCCAGCTGTCGATCGTCAGCCCAGCGAAGCACGGCCTGATGCTCCATGACGACGTACGCCGGCGGCTGACCGAAGACCTGGCCTGGCGCCATCCGGACCGCTACGCCGCGTTGCGAGCAAGGGCCATGGCCTTTTACCGCGACCGAGTGCGCACCGCACGCCCAGATGAACGCGAGTGGCTCGTCGCCGATCGTTTCTACCTTTGGGGAAATGCGCTGATCCAGGAGTTGTTCTTCAACTCCGACGAACCGGGTCAGTTCTGGGTCGACTCATATCGGACATCTGACCACGCCGATGTCCGGCGTCTGTTCGCCCAGCGGTTGACATCCGCTCTCGCGCCCGACTGCGCAGACGGCGCACTTGCGCCGCCCGATGAAGATGTTCCTTTCCTGGAAGCGATTCTGCACTATCCAGGTTCACGCATTCGCGTCGCACGCGACCGAGATGGCCGCGCGCTCGGATTCAGCACGATCCTGCCCATTTGCCAGGAGACCATCCCTCTCCTCGACCAACACCCCGCGCATGCGCCGCTGGTCCATGCTCACTGGGGCCCGGCAGACATTCCCGCTTTGCCTGCCTCGCCTGATTTTGCGAGCGCCTTCTATCTGCTCCACGTCGTACAAGGCGGAGACTTTCCCGGCGCAGTCCGAGGCGCGCTCCTCCGCGATCTGTCCAGTGTGTTTGCAAGCAGCGGAACCTACCTGTCGTCCACCTTCGTACCGGCCTTCAAGCGAATGCTCGAGGCTTGTGGCTTCGAGCGGCTCGCAGCCGCCCGCAACGTGGCCTTTGGGGCGGACCATCCCGTCGACGGCTATGTGCTCGACCTGACTCGGATTGGGTTCGAGCCCTGGATCGAAGCGGTCATGAGCGGCAGGAGGCCTGCAAAGGCGCTCGAGCGCCGCGAGCTCGAGAACGAGCTGCAGCTCGCGCTGCGCCATTGGACAGACGATGCGTGGCTTGCCCGCTCGCGCCTGGTGGACCTGCCGGCTGTGGCTCGGGTTGACCACGGAACGCCAGCGCCCACCGCTTTGCGTCAGGCGATTCTCCAGTCGCTGGCGGCAGCTCGAGCCGCCTCGGATGGACAGGACGCTCCCTACCGTGCCCTCGAGGTGGTGTGCCTCTCGAGGCGGCTGGGCCGCAAGGTGAGCGCACGAAACCTCGCCGTCTCGCGCGCAACTCTTTACCGGCTCGTCAAGAAGGGCATTCGTGGTCTGGCGGAGACGCTGACAAGCCCCGCTGCCTGAGCCGTCGTTGAGACGGACCTGACCCAACATTGAGACGTTTATCACTTCGGGTAACTACACACTCAAAGTGCCCGGTATCTGGCTACCCACCAGCTGGCTGCAGGAATTGGGATTTGGTCACGGGCGGGGGAATTGACATATGAGAAAGAGAGTCATTGCCGTTCTTGTCTCCACGGCCATGAGCGTCGTGGGCGCTGTCATTCCTAGCGGTTTTGCGCTTGCTGCAACGACGTGGAACAACGGCGACGTGTTCGCCGCAGTCTCAAACGGTTCATACAACGTGTATGACAACAGCGGCGTCTTCAAACAGACGATCAGCGACCCCTACCCCGGCACGTTTACAACTGGATGCGCGTTCAATGCGGCGGGGACCAAGCTCTACACAACCAACTTCAGCAAAAACTTTGTCGAAGTCTATGACAACAACGATCCGCACGCCATTGTGCAGACCATCGACACCAAAGGAACTCTAACGCCGGCCAATGAGCAAAACGAGTCGGTGGTGTTCGCGGCCGATGGAAGCTTCTATGTCGGACACGCCGGTGGTACCAGTGGTGGCAAGAGACTGTCGCACTACGACGCGGGGGGAACGTTGTTGGCCGAGTACTCCCCCGCCGTCGAAAGTCGCGGCACCGACTGGGTGGACCTGTCGAACGACCAGCAGACGATGTTCTACACGTCCGAGGGATCGCACGTGAAGCGTTTCGATGTGGCCGCAGCGCTGCAGCTGCCGGACTTCTCCAGCTCGCTCCATACCGCGACTGGCGTAGTCGCGTATGCGTTGCGCTTGCTGCCGCCGGGCGACGGCACCGGAGGCCTGCTCGTTGCGGACACCACCGACATCTTGCGGCTGAAGGCTGACGGCACCGTTCTCCAGACCTACGACGTGTCAGGCGAAAACCAATGGTTCGCGCTCAACCTTGATCCCAACGGCACTTCGTTCTGGTCTGGGAGTTTCGACACCGGCAATTTCTACCGGTTCAACATCAACACTGGGGTCAAAGAGCTGGGCCCCATCAACGCGGCCGGCGCAAACAAGCTGTTTGGGCTCTGCCTCAAGGGTGAGCTGACGGCGGCTGTTCGCACCATCGACCTGAGCCCCAAGACTTCGACCAACCCGACCGGCACGAAGCACACCGTGACGGCCACCGTGACGACCAACCTCCAGCCCACTCCTAACGTCCTGGTCACCTTCAGCATCACCGCAGGGCCCGATATGGGTGCCTCGGGAACCTGCAGCACGAATCCTGCGTGCCTGACGGACGCCAACGGTCAGGTGTCGTTCACATACACCAACAACTTCTCGCCGGGAACCGACACGATCCAAGCCTGCTTCACTGACACCTCGGGCATCCAGCATTGTGACCGGGCGCTGAAGACCTGGATCGTGGTCGAACAGCCGATCACCGCGGCTGGAATTGACGTCTCGGCCACTGAGGGGATTTCCTTCACCAACAAGCCGGTCGCGACCATCACCGACCCGGACCCCAACTCCATGCCAAGTGAATACTCGGCATCCATCGATTGGGGAGACCTAACGGCCGCGAGCCCTGGTACGGTGTCCGGCTCCAAGGGCGGGCCCTTTACCGTGACCGGCGACCACATGTACGCGGAGGAAGGATCCTACCGGATCACCGTGACCATCGAGGACATCGACACACCGAACAATGGCGCCACAACAACGTCGAGAGCCACGGTCGCGGACGCACCGCTGTCCTCGCGGTGCGCGATCGTCTCGCCGTTCATCGCACAAGCCTTCGCGGGCGCGACGGCCGAATTCACCGATCAGAGTTCGACCGGCACGCTGAGCGACTTCTCGGCAACGATCTCCTGGGGTGATGGCTTCACCTCGCCCGCCGACGGACACCCGGTGAGCATCATCGGCGGCCCTGGCGTCGCTCCCTACACCGTCAGCGGGACCCACACCTACACAACGACGGGCCCAGTCACGATTACGACCAAGATCACCGATGTCGGCACCAGCACGACGACCGCCACCTGCGCGGAGACTGTCTTTGGCTTCCCGACAAGCAATGGCGCCACATTCGTGATTGGCGACCTGACCGTGCCGCCGGCCAATTTCTCCCTGCAGGCGTACTACTGGGGTAGCCAGTGGGAGCAGATGAATCCGATGAGCGGAGGACCAGGGCCCTCCGCGATGAAGGGATTCGCCGGATTCGAGGACAACTTCCTCGGTCTTCCTCCACCGACCTGCGGTGGCCACTGGTCGACCGACCCCGGAAACTCGACACCTCCGCCGCCGTCCGTCCCGGCCTTCCTGGGCGTGATCATCTCGAGCAAGGTCACCCAGAATGGATCGGTGATCACGGGCGACATCGTGGGGATCGCGATTGTGAAGACGGATCCTGGCTACGCGCCCAGCCCGGGGCACCCAGGAACGGGAACGATCGTCGGGTTCATACGCTGCTAGATCCTCGACCTTAATCGTGGGAGGGCCTGCGCGGCCCTCCCACATCCACTCGAGGCAACACTAAGAAGGCGTCGACCAAATGCTTGACAGGCGGGTGAGCGGCTCCTAGAGTACCCGCGCCGAGCCGACCTACACGAAGCGTCATCCATGACGTGTCCAATCCCACGGCGCAACACGAGAGGTCAGAAGGGGTCCGATGTCAGGGGCATTCGCCCGGCGCTCGAGCGTCATCCTCGCAGCCGTGCTTGCGATTCCGTTGTGGCTTCCGGCACCGGCGGTGCACGCGGCCTCGCCATCTCCGCCTTGCCAGACCGCCACAGGCTCGGCGAACCCTGACAGCGTCGACGGGAACGGGCACTACACGTGCTTCGACGATTCGGCGCCACGCGTTCCGGAGAGCGCATCGACGACCAACAGCTCCTCCAGCACATGCTCCAGCGTGGGCAACGGGCTCCTCGCGGCCCACTGGACGTATGTGCCCGGCTCATCCGACCCGACCACCGTCGAGGGCCAGGTCACGTACTCCAAGTACGCAACGGACGACACGTTCTATGACCACCACACGCAGGACTCCAACTTCTTCATCTACCCGGACGCCCAGTACCAGGGGATGCTCGCGACTCCTGGCAACTTCCACACCGGGGAGCCGAACGAGCTCGGCCGGATCGAGGTGGAGTGGGAATACGGATCCTTTCCCAGCTGGGCGCTGCCGAGGCAGGGTGACCGCGTCCACGTCGAGGGCGCGTATATCTTCGACTGCGGCCATTCGCCGGGTTTCCGCTCCGAGATCCACCCGCCGCGGCTGGTGATGTCGCTTCGCAACCAGGCCCAGGACTCCTACGGCGGCGGGTCGACTCCCCGGCCGGGTTGGCCCGGAACGCTCCCGGGCCTTGGGTCACTCCCGGTTGCGACCAGCCACGCCGACATCTACGCCTCGAGCGACGGCGGTGAGGCGCGCGAGCAGGAGAACTGCTTCGGCCTCCTCTCCAGCTGTCCATTCGGCCTCGACTGGTACCAACCGCTCGCCGATCACAACTATCACCTGTTCGTCCCGGCGCCCGCGAAGCCTGCGGGCAACTACTCGATGCTCTGGCAGGCCACCGACCGACCTCTGCCGGGAGGGATGACTCGCTTCACGCCGACCATCACACCGAGCACCGATCCCAACCACCCCGGGGTCAACGTCGACTACGACTTCTCCAATTTCACCGAGCCGAGCAACCACCTGTACGGCGCCGGCACCTCGGTCGTCGTCGGGTGGAGCAAGCCGGCGGTCACGGCTCCCCGGCGGGTCCGGGTCGTGTTCGACAGCTACCACGTCGATGATCCGATGGATGGGAAATTCACCATCTGCCTGACGAGCTGCACGACGTACTTTTTCGACGGCAAGTGGTCGCTGTCGACGATCGTCGGTGACCGGTTCTCCTTCCTCCTCACTCCAGACAAGAACGTGGATATCTCGCAGGTATGCACACCGTTCAACACGGACATCCAGCCTGGCGACTACTCGATCCGCCCGTTCTCGATC